>Ga0187843_10002102_pt1 | contig 12302 bp, 8 predicted proteins | sample SpaLakP09_SKY_43_FD_134516 | JGI IMG/M metagenome (GOLD analysis project Ga0187843, IMG submission 134516) | Oligotrophic lake water microbial communities from Sparkling Lake, Wisconsin, USA - SP09_SKY_43 | ecosystem: Environmental > Aquatic > Freshwater > Lake | place: USA: Sparkling Lake... | reverse complement strand
GGTCAGCCAGGAGCAGGGCCAGGACGACGCGCTGGCCGTGCTGCGCTTGCGGGACGGCGATGCGACGCGCGCGATCTGGCCGCATGCCTTCGAGCTGGAGCTGAGCGTGCGCGTGTCCGGCCGCACGCTGGACATCGAACTGGCCTGCGAGAACACCGGCGATGCCGCGTTGCAGTTCACGACGGCGTTGCACACCTATCTGCGCGTTGCGGACCTGGACGACGCCAGCATCGAGGGCCTGGCCGGCCTGCGCTACTTCGACAGCATCAAGCAAGCCGAGGCGCTGCAGCGCATGGACCTGCTGCTGACCGGTGAGAAGGGCGTGCTGGACCTGGACCGCATCTACTTCGGCGTGAAGGAGAAGCCGCTGCTGGTGGCGGAGAACCGTCGGCAGGTCGTCATCACGCAGCAGGGCTTCGACGACACGGTGGTCTGGAACCCGGGCCCCGAGCGCTGCGCCAGGCTGGCGGACATGCCGCCCGAGGGCTGGTCCGAGATGCTGTGCGTGGAGGCGGCCTGCATCGGTCGCCCGATCGAGCTGCAGCCCGGTGACAGCTGGGTTGGCAGGCAGAGCATGGGCTTGCTCTGAATCAGGAGAAGGGCTGGGGCGCCGCTGATAATCAACCGATGTTCGCCCCCCTGCAAAACGACACCTTCCTGCGCGCCTGCCTGCGCCAGCCCACCGAACACACGCCCGTCTGGCTGATGCGCCAGGCCGGGCGTTATCTGCCGGAGTACCGCGCCACGCGTGACAAGGCCGGCAGCTTCATGGGCCTGGCGACGAACACGGACTACGCCACCGAGGTGACGCTGCAACCGCTGGAGCGCTTCCCGCTCGACGCGGCCATCCTGTTCAGCGACATCCTGACCGTGCCCGACGCGATGGGGCTGGGCCTGTCGTTCCAGCAGGGCGAGGGGCCGAAGTTTGCGAAGGTCGTGCGCGACGAGGCCGCCGTCGCGGCGCTGGAAGTGCCGGACATGGACAAGCTGCGCTACGTCTTCGACGCGGTCACGTCCATCCGCAAGGCCTTGAACGGCCGCGTGCCGCTGATCGGCTTCTCCGGCAGCCCCTGGACGCTGGCCTGCTACATGGTCGAAGGCGGTGGCTCCGACGACTACCGGCTCGTGAAGAGCCTGATGTACTCGCGTCCGGACCTGATGCATCGCATCCTCGATGTGAACGCCCGCGCCGTAGCTGCCTACCTGAACGCGCAGATCGAGGCCGGTGCGCAGGCCGTCATGCTGTTCGACTCCTGGGGCGGCGTGCTGGCGGACGGCGCCTTCCAGCAGTTCAGCCTGGCCTGCTCGCGCCAGGTACTGGCCGCGGTGAAGACCGAGCACGAGGGTGTGCGCATCCCGCGCATCCTGTTCACGAAGGGCGGCGGTCTGTGGCTGGACGAGATTGCCGATGCCGGCGCCGACGTCGTCGGCCTGGACTGGACGATGAACCTCGGCGCCGCGCGTGCCCGTGTCGGCGACCGCGTCGCGCTGCAGGGCAACCTGGACCCCAACGTGCTTTTCGCGCCGCCCGAGGCCGTGCGCGCCCAGGCGCGTGCCGTGCTGGACAGCTTCGGCAAGCCCGCGGCGGGCAGCGGCCACATCTTCAACCTGGGCCACGGCATCAGCCAGTTCACGCCGCCAGAGAGCGTCGCGGCCCTCGTGGACGAAGTTCACAGCTACTCGCGAAAGCTGCGCGCAGCGGTCTGACCCAGCGGGAAATCTGCACTTGCCCGGGGACTTATCCCCAAAAATTGGGATACGAAGCGGCGCGTTGAAGATTGGTGCAACGCAAATTGGCGTTTTCCCTCTCCGGCGCTAAGTGGTTGATTTTCAAGGAAAGCCCCAAAACCATGCGTCGGGCCGCGTCGGGGCGCTTCGCTCGGTGCCGGGGCGCCTTCGAGGCCGGATAGCCGAATTGCTCACAAACTTATCCACAGAAATTGTGGGCAACCCAAGAAGTCAAACTAATCATGGACTTGGCCTCGGTTCTTGAGCCACAGCTTCACAAAACGCGCGGAGCGGAGCGTGGTTGAGAACCCGGTTGCAGGCGTCGTCCGTGTTGCGGTTGATGCGCCTCAGCACAGCGGCCTGAACGGCCCGCTTGACTATGCGAGTGAGCAGGCGCTCGCCTCCGGCTCGCTGGTGCGCGTGCCGCTGGGCAAGCGCGAGTTGCTGGGGGTTGTCTGGCCGGGCGACGCGGTTAGCGAACCCGAGGTGGCGTTGCGGCCTGTGGCAGCCGTGTTCAGTGTGCTCCCGCCGCTGGGCGCGGACTGGTGCCGGCTGCTGGACTTCGCTGCCGGCTATTACCAGCGCTCCGTCGGCGAACTGGCCAGCGCCGTGCTGCCGCCCCAGCTGCGCGAGCTCTCGCCGGATCAGCTGGCGGCCCGGCTGCGCAAGCTGGAGAAGAAGCCCGCCAAGGCCGCTGCCACCAAGCCAGTCAAGCCGGAACTGGCGCCCGAGCAGGCCCAGGCCGTCGCCCGCATCGAGGCACAGCTCGGCGAGGCGGCGCCCAAGCCCGTGCTGCTGTTCGGCGTGACCGGCAGCGGCAAGACCGAGGTCTACCTGCGTGCTGCCGAGGCGGCACTCGCGGCCGGCCGGCAGGTGCTGGTGCTGGTGCCCGAGATCAACCTGACGCCGCAGCTCGAAGCCCGCTTCACCGAGCGCTTCGCCGCGCTGCTGCCCGAACCGCTGGCCATCGTGTCGCTGCACAGCGCGCTGACGCCGGCGCAGCGGCTGCAGAACTGGCTGGCGGCACACCTGGGCCGTGCACGCCTCGTGCTGGGCACGCGGCTGGCGGTGTTCGCGTCGATGCCCGAGCTGGGCCTCATCGTCGTCGACGAGGAGCATGACCCGTCCTACAAGCAGCAGGACGGCGCCCGCTACTCGGCACGCGACCTGGCGGTATGGCGCGCGCACGACCTGAAGGTGCCGGTCGTGCTCGGCTCGGCCACGCCGTCGCTGGAGAGCTGGCAGCACGCCGAGAGCGGCCGCTACGAGCGGCTGACACTGGCCGCGCGCATCGGCGGCGGCGCGCTGCCGCGCGTGAAGCTGTTCGACATGAAGGCGCTGCCGCCCAGCGCCGGCGTGACGACGGCGCTGACCGCGCCGCTGCTGGCTGAGTTGAAGGCGCGGCTGGCGCGTGGCGAGCAGAGCCTCGTGTTCCTGAACCGCCGCGGCTACGCGCCGGTGCTGCACTGCGGCGAATGCCAGTGGAAGAGCGACTGCCCGCATTGCAGTGCCTGGCGCGTCTTCCACAAGCGCGACCGCACGCTGCGCTGCCACCACTGCGGCTTCACCGAGCGCGTGCCGCAGGCCTGCCCCAACTGTGGCAACCACGACATCGCGCCCATCGGGCGGGGGACGGAACGCCTGGAGGAGCAGCTCGCCGAGGCCCTGCCCGGAGCTCGCGTGCTGCGCATCGACGCCGACTCCACGCGCCGCAAGGGCGAGCTGGAGGCGCAGCTCAAGGCCGTCCACGACGGCGAGGTCGACATCCTCGTGGGCACGCAGATGATCACGAAGGGCCACGACTTCCGGCGCATCCGCTTCGTCGCGGCCGTGAACCCGGACGGCGCGCTGTTCAGCAGCGACTTCCGCGCGCCGGAGCGGCTGTTCGCGTTGCTGATGCAGGCTGGCGGCCGGGCCGGGCGCGACGCGGCGGGCGAGTCACCCAGCGAGATGTGGGTGCAGACCTGGCACCGCGAGCATGCGCTCTACCAGGCGTTGGCGCGGCACGACTATGTGCGCTTCGCCAGGGACCAACTGGCCGAGCGTCAGTCGGCCGGCCTGCCGCCGTTCGCGCACCTCGCGCTGCTGCGCGCCGAGGCGCGCACCGTGGAGGCGGCCAAGGCCTTCCTGGCCGCCGCCGCGGACCTGATGCAGGACGATGGCGTGCTGGTCTACCCGCCGGTGCCGCATGCCGTCGCGCGCGTGGCCGACGTGGAGCGCATGCAAATGCTGATGGAGGCCTCGCAGCGCGGGCGTCTCCAGGCCTGCCTGCGCGCCTGGGTGCCCGAGCTGATCGCGCTCAAGCGCGAGCACAAGGCCGTGCTGCGCTGGGCGGTCGACGTGGACCCGTTGGCGATTTAGGAGGCGTCGCGCTTCAGCGTGCTCGCCAGAGCGACCGCCCGGCGCGCTTCGGCACGGCGGCGCAGCGCGGGTGGCAGCAGGAAGGCACCTGCCAGTGCGGCGAGACTCAGTGCCAGGCTGCCCGGCTCAGGCACACGGTTTTGCAGGCTGACGTTGTCGAGGCTGCCGCCCAGGCCGTCGCTGCTGCCCGCCGCCGCGAAGCTCAGCAGGTTGCGGCCCGCCTGTGCGGTCACGAGGTAATCGTGCAGGGTCCAGTTGTTGCCGCTGCCGCCCGTGCCGGTCAGCGTGTCGCCGATCTGCACGCCGTTCCAGAACACCTGGATGCCGTTGGTCGAGGCGGCCTGGCCTTCGCGTGGCGAGTACCAGAAGCTCAGGTCATAGGTGGCACCGACAACGAGGCTGTCCAGGTACTGGCCGATGGTCGTGTTGCCGTTGGTGTCCAGCTCGACGTAGTTCCTGCCCTCCTGGGCAGCGCCGGCCACGTTGTTGCGGACCTCGAAGCCCGTGCCGGGGCCGGCCAGCCAGGTCCAGCCGGCGATGCTGGATGCGTTGACCCAGCTGCCGTTCGCGACGGTGGTGCTTTCAAAGCCACCGTTGACGAGCAGGTTGGTGACGGGGGCGGCCGAGGCGCAGGCGCCCAAGGTGGTCAGCGCGAGCAGGGCGAGGAGGCGATTCATGGCGGGCGGCTTGTTGTGTTGGCCGCGATTCTTCGGCCTGTGCCGCCTGGCACCGGGTGCAGACTTCACACCCGACGGATGGCCCCCCTCAAGCGGGTGTGGGCCGTGTGACGCAAGTCACTGTCAGTGGGTGTCAGCCGCGCGGCTGATGGCCCAGTGTGCTGGCCAGCGCAGTGGCGCGGCGCTGCTGTTCCTGGCGGCGCAGCAGCCGCACGACGGGGCGCGATAGCGCAAAGCCCAGCACGCACAGCGCGACGAGCAGGTAGCCCGGCTCGATCTCGTTGGCGACGCTGCTGAAGTTGGCGCCCTCGTCGCCCGCGCGGCCAGCGTCGGTCCAGGGGCGGCCGTCGTTGAGCGAGGACAGGCTGGTCGAGGGCAGATGGCCGGCATCGGTCATGACGGCGACTGTGGCGGTATCGGCTTTGGTGGCGGGCTCACGTGCTGCACCGGCGAAGGCGGTGGAACTCAGGGCAGCAAGAGCAGCAGCAAGGATCAGGGCTTTCATGATGCGGGCTCACCGTGAAGAAGGGCTGGAACGCATTGTTCGCAGCCTAGCGTGGCAAAGCTGTGAAGACTTCACGAGCTTGCGGGGGACCCCCGTGAATGGGCGATTCAGTGTCCGCAGTCCGCAGTTTTGTCGTCAGGGCGAGGGCTCGTCCCGGGCCGCCGCCTTGGCAGCCAGTTCTGCCCTCATGCGCTTGAGCTTCTCCCGCGGGTCCTCGCGGGTGCCGCCTTCGCCCAGCTTCATCTCGGCCAGGAAGCGGCTGGGAATGCCCACGACGGTATCGCGGCCTTTTTTGCGCCGACGCAACGTCGACACCGCCAGCGTCGTGCGCGCCCGTGTGATGCCCACGTACATGAGCCGCCGCTCCTCCTGCAGCGCCTCGGCGGTCATCTCTTCTTCGTCACGCTTGAACGGCAGCAGGCCTTCGTTGACGCCCGCCAGTACGACATGCGGCCACTCCAGCCCCTTGGACGCGTGCAGTGTCGTCAGCGTCACCTGGTCCTGCTCCTCGCCGCGTTCGGCCAGCGACAGGATGACGGAGATGGTCTGGGCCACGTCCAGCACGCTCTGCTTGGGTTCGGTGAAGCTGACGCCGCCTTCCTCGCTGTGCTGGCCGCCGCAGCGCTTGGCGATCCAGTCGACGAAGTCCAGCACATTGCCCCAGCGCGCCTGCGCGACCTTCTCGTTCTCCTCGCTGTCGATGAGGTGGGCCTCGTAGCCGATCTCCTTCAGCCATTCGGTCAGCATCGCGTGCGCAGCGGTGTGGCCTTCGGTGTGCTTGGCCTTGTACTGCAGCTCGTTCACGTAGCGGCCGAACTCGTGCAGTTGCGCCAGGGCCCGTGCCGTGATGGACGTGGCCAGGCTCTCGGAGAACAGCGCCTCGAACATGCTGCACTTCCACTGCGCCGAGAAGGTGCCCAACGCGCCCAGCGTCGTGTGGCCGATGCCGCGCTTCGGGGTCGTCACCGCGCGCAGGAAGGCCGGGTCATCGTCCTGGCTCACCAGCAGGCGCAGCCAGGCGCACAAGTCCTTGATCTCGGCCTTGTCGAAGAAGCTCTGGCCGCCCGACACCTTGTACGGAATCTGCGCACGGCGCAGCGCCTGCTCGAACACGCGGGCCTGGTGGTTGGCGCGGTAGAGGATGGCGAAGTCCTTGAACGCCGGGCCCTTGCCGTCGCCGCGCAGTTGCTGGATGCGGGCCACGGCGCGCTCGGCCTCGTGCTCCTCGCCGTCGGCCTCCAGCAGCGCGATGGGCTCGCCGTCGCCGTACTCGCTCCACAGCTTCTTCTCGAACAGCTTGGGGTTGCCGGCGATGACGTTGTTGGCCGCGCGCAGGATGCTGCCGGTGGAGCGGTAGTTCTGCTCCAGCGGAATGACCTTGAGCGCCGGGTAGTCCTGCGGCAGCCGCTTGAGGTTCTCGATGGTGGCGCCGCGCCAGCCGTAGATGGACTGGTCGTCGTCGCCCACGGCCGTGAACATGCCGCGCTCGCCGACCAGCGCCTTCAGCAGTTCGTACTGCACGGCGTTGGTGTCCTGGTACTCGTCCACCAGCACGTAGCGCAACTTGTTCTGCCACTTCTCACGCGCCTCGGCGTCGGTGGTCAGCAGCTTCAGCGGCAGCGTGATGAGGTCGTCGAAGTCCACGGCCTGGTAGGCGGCCAGGCGCTCCTGGTAGCGCACCATGACCGCCGCGGCCGCGCGCTCGTCGTCATCCGCGGCGATCTGCGCGGCCTGCAGCGGGCCGATGCCGTTGTTCTTCCACAGCGAGATGGTCCATTGCCAGCGCTGCGCCTGCTTGGCGTCCGTCGTGCTGCCGGCGTCCTTCAGCACGTTGAGCACGTCGTCGCTGTCGAGGATGGAGAACTGCTCCTTCAGCCCCAGCCGCGTGCCCTCCTCGCGCAGCAGGCGCACGCCCAGCGAATGGAAGGTGGAGATCGCCAGGTCCTTGGCAGCCTTCTTGCCCACCAGCAGCTTGGCGCGCTCGCGCATTTCCTGCGCGGCCTTGTTCGTGAACGTGATGGCGGCGATCTGCCCGGGCCGGTAGCCCGACTGCAGCAGCTGCCAGATCTTGGTCGTGATGACCTTCGTCTTGCCCGAACCGGCGCCGGCGATGACGAGGCAGGGGCCGCTCAGGTGGTGGACGGCAGCAAGTTGGGCCGGATTGAGGCCGGCGGAGGGCGGGGCGGACATGGCGGCAATGTGAGCGGGGCGCGGATCATGCCACTCTCGCGACACCCTCTCCCGGCAAGGCCCGCAGGCCCAGCCCCAGCAGCAGCAGTGTGAAGAACAGGAAGCCGATGCGCGGCGCATCCAGCAGGCTGTCGAACGCACCGACCGTGCCGAAGCCGATCAGCGCGGCGACGATGGCCGGGGCCAGTGGATGGTCGCGCCCGCGGCCGAAGGAGAGGCGCACCAGCGCCAGCGCATAGGCGCCGCCCAGCAGCGCCAGGCCCACGAGGCCTTGCTCGAACAGCACGTGCAGCGCCACGTTCTTTATGTGCCAGGGCAGGTGGTAGCGGTCGCTGGAGAAGAACCAGCGTGCCATCTCGCGGTTGAAGTCGCCGTTGGCGAGCAACTGGCGGCCCTGCGAGTCCTGCATCGCGATGCGGGCGATGTCGACGCGGGCACCGCGCGTGTCCAGCGCCATCGAGAAGGTCACGAAGCGCGGCGCCCACCAGTCGCCGCCCAGCGCCGGCACGGCCCCGAGGGTGAGCTTGCTGGTCTGCCAGGCGCCGGCGCCGGTCTCGGGCTGGCCCTCGGCGCGCACGGGCTTGAGCATGGGCTCGACGCTGCTGCAGTGGTCCGGGTAGATGAGGTTCTTCTCGCAGATCTGCAGCACGAGGTTGGCATCGGCGGCGGTGCGGCTGACCAGCGTGATCGTGACCGGCCCGGGCGCCGGCGCCGCGATGCGCTGGCTGAGGCGGAACTGCTCGCCGCGGCCCAGCATGTGCTTGCCGCCGGTCAGGGCGACGAAGGCCTCGGTCTCGTCGGTGCGCAGCCGGTAGTCGCCGATCTGCGAGTCGGTGGGACCCTCGTACAGGTTGCTGCTGACGAAGCGGCCGGCGCCCTTGCCCAGCAGCCATTGCTCACCGCCGTGCAGCAGGTGCAGGCCGTCGCGCCAGTGGGTCAGTCGGGTCTGGCCGTCCTCCTTCCAGCTGGCGACGCGGTCGCGCAGGTAGGAGCCGCCACCCAGCAGGGCGACGATGGCCATCACCAGCAGCAGCCCGGCGACCAGCAGCGCGCGCTTGCGCCAGCCGGCGGCGCCCGCCTTCTGCAGCGGCCAAAGCTGCGGCTGCAGCAGCATGGCGGCCCACACGCCGGCCAGCGCCAGGCCGGCGGCCAGCGCCGTCCAGCGCCCGCTGGTGCCGCCCCAGTAGTCGGCCACGATGACCATCGTGGCCAGCAGCCAGAACCAGGCCGTCGTCACCAGCAGCACGTAGATGGGCCGCTGCCGGCCCGGCTCGTCGCGCCAGCGCAGCGCGGCGCAGCACAGCGTCGCGACGAAGTTCAGCACGTAGGCGGCCTTGGGCACCGCCATGGCCAGCGCCCAGCTCGCGCCACCCAGCAGCAGGGCCAGCACGCCGCCCATCAGCAGCGCCGTCAGCCGCTGCGCCAGCGGCGGCAGCCACAGGCTGGCCGGCATCGTCAGCAGGATGACCATGACGAAGAACAACGCCAGCAGGCCGCGGTAGCCGCCGCCGCCGAACACCAGCGCAGCAGCCAGCGCGAAGGCGGCGGCCATGCCCAGCGCGCCGATCTTGGCCAGGCGCGGCATGGGTTCGTCCACGGCGCCCAGCGTGCTGTCGATGTGGCTGCTGTCCGCGCCCGACGCGGCCGCGCGGCGGCGCTGCGCGTCCGCCAGCAGCACCATGGGCACCAGCGACAGCGGCAGCGCCAGGTACACGCCGCGCGAGAAGGTCGTCAGCACTGCATAGGCCGCCAGCAGCGCGATGGCCAGGCCGACGGCGAAGCGCCACGGCGAGCGCGTGCGCAGCAGCGCCAGCAGCGCGAACGGCAGCGTCATGACGAGGAAACCGTCCAGCGCGGCGCCGCCGACGTGCATCTCCCAGAACAGCGCCGTCGTGCGGTAGTCGGTGGAGAAGTCCAGCAGCCCCGTGAAGGCCAGGCGTTCCCACAGTGCGGCGGCGCTGCCGGCGGCCAGCGCGGCGACCAGCCCCAGCAGCAGCCCGCGCGAGAAGCCGCGCGGTCGCGCCGCCGCGGCGGCCGTCCACAGCGGCAGCAGCGCCAGCGCGAGGAAGATCGCCTTGGCGTTGCGCACGGCGTTCATGGCCTCGTGGTAGCCGTGGAACCAGCCGAAGGCGAAGCCGCCGGCATCGTCGAAGCCGCGCTTCACGCTCAGCAGCGCCCACAGCGCCATCGCCAGGATCAGCACCAGCACGGCGGGCGAGTAGACGATGGCGTGGCGCCAGGCCGGCGCGCGGTCGCGGGCGTTCAGCTGTAGCGCGTAGGCCAGGTAGCCGCCGCAGCCGCAGGCGGTGACGAGCAGGTCCTGCTCCTCGAAGGTGATCCAGCCGCTCCACGGCGCCAGGCCGATCAGCGGCAGCGGTGCGAGCAGCAGCACCGGCGTCTTGACCCAGAACAGTGCCGCCAGCAGCACGGCGATACCCCAGGCGGCGAGCGCCAACGGGCCGGACAGCGGGTGGTGCCAGGCCAGCTCGGCGCTCACCAGGCCCAGGCTCACGCCGGCCACCAGGGCCAGCCATTGCACCTTGGTGGCGGGCAGGCTGAGCCGCAGCTCACCGAAGCCCGTCAGCCCGGCCGGGGGCGCGGCACCGAGGGCAGCCATCAGCGCTTGCGCCGCCAGCCGGCCAGCAGCACCAGCCCGCCCAGCAGCAGCGCGGAACTTGTCGGCTCCGGCACGGCGGTGACCTGGATGTTGTCGAAGCCGACGATCTCGCCGGGACCGGCGTGCAGTTCGCCGTTGATGGTCAGGCCGGTCACGTGGGCGAGCACGCTGGCCAGCGTGGCGCTGCCGGCCCAGCCGGCGGCCGGCGTCAGCGACACGCTGTAGCGGTGCCACAGGCCGTCGGCCGTGGGCTGGCCGGCTGCCGCGATGTCGAGCACGACGCTGCCCGCCGTGCCGGTGATCGTGACTTCGCCGAAGCCCGGCCAGTCGGTCGCGAGGCCGTTGACGTTCTTCGCGTCGAACGAGAACGTGCCGCCGCTGTAGGCCGACCAGTCGCCCAGCCAGGCCGACGGGGCCGTGAGGTGGATGTCGGTGTTGCCGTCGGTGTCCTCCACCTGCACCCAGCCCCCGCCGCTGCCGCCGGTGGGCACCCAGGTCTGCGTGCCTCCCACGGGCGTCGTCCAGCCCTCGTCACCGGTGTTGAACGTGGCCGACGCCGCCGAGGCGGCCAGGGGCAGGGCGATCAGTGACGCGAGCAGCAGCGAATGGCGGGCCACGGGAACCTCCATGAGTGGGCGCGCATTGTTGCGCAGCGCCATGACAGGCGCATCCCGAGAACCCCGCGAACTTCGCGAAAAGGCGTCCCGTCAGGCGCGCGGCTGCGCCGGCCGCAGCCAGCGCTTCCACCAGGCCAGCGGCTTGGTGGGCGCCTCGGAGGCCGTGGTGCTGCGGGGCGGGCCCAGGCCCAGCCATTCGCGCAGTTCGTCGGCCAGGCTCTCGGCGCCACGCGTGCGCAGCTCGGGCGATTCGGCCATCGCGGCGCGCAGCAGGGCGTCGAGCTTGATCTGCTGCTCCTCGCGCATCAAGGGCCACTGGTCGGCCGCGCTGCCACGCAGCGGCGCCAGGCCGCGGGGCGTGTCTTCCCAGCCGCAGATCAGCACGCGGGCGAAGGCGCCCAGGCCGTAGACCTCGCTGGCCAGGCTGGGGGGCTCGCCGTTGCGGCGCTCGGGCGCGACGAAGGCGGGCGATGCGCCCAGGCTCAGGCCGCGGTCGAAGGGGTCGGTGGGGTCGGGGATGCGTGCCAGGCCCAGGCCCATCAGGCGCACGTCGCCGCCGGGGGCCAGCCAGATCATGGCCGGGTCCAGTTCCGCCAGCAGCCAGCCCTGCTGATGGGCGGAGCGCAGCGCCTCGCACAGCTGCACCAGCAGCTCGATGCGTTCGCGCAGGCCCAACTGGTGCAGGCGCGGCAGCAGCGGTTCACCGTGCTCGCCTTCGAGGATGAGGTAGGGGTGAGCGTCGGGCGTCACGCCGCTGTCGCTGGGCACGGCGATGTGCGCGTGCTGCAGGCGGCCGAGGTCACCGGCCTGGTCGGCGTAACGCAGCATCACGCCGGCCCCCTGCTCGCTGCGGTCCAGCACGAGGACGGCCGCCTTCTGCTCCTTGGCCAGCCCGTGGTGGGCGCCGTACCACTGGCCGGCATGGGCCTGCTCGCCGTCGGGCAGCGGCTTCTCCAGCCGCCACACGCCCAGCGCCTGGCCTTCGTCCAGCGGAGCGGCGGCGGCAGGCGGTGGCAGGGAGAGGTTGGGCATGCGCATGGCGACGCATATTAGGGGTGACCCGAGGGCGCCGCCCACCGTCCGCTGTAACAAAGCGGGGGTGGCCGCGTATTCGCTCACGCCCGCATGGCGCCGGCCACCTTCAGCGCGTGGCGGGTTGCGAGGGGCGGGGCAGGCTGATCGCGACCCGCAGGCCGCCGCCGTCGCGGTTGCTCAGTGCGATGCGGCCGTCGTGCGCCTCGGCGATTTCGCGCACCAGCGCCAGGCCCAGGCCGGTGCCGCCCTGCGAGCCGGGGTCAGAACGTTTTGTGGAATAGAACGGCAGCAGCGCCTGGGCCAGCACGACCTCGCTCATGCCGGGGCCGCGGTCCAGCACCTCGATGCGCTGCTCGCCGCCGGCCTGGGTCAGCCGCAGCGCGATCTCGGCCGGGTCGCTGCCGGACTCGTGCGCGTTCTTGATGAGGTTGAGCAGTGCCTGTTCGACCTGGGCCGGGTCGAACCAGCCCGGCTCCGTGGGCACAGCGCCGTCCACGCGGAACTCGCCCAGCGTGGCCAGCCGCGCGAGGAAGGCGGCCCAGTCCACCATCTCGCGCCGCGGCGCCGGCAGC
>Ga0187843_10002101_pt1 | contig 12307 bp, 22 predicted proteins | sample SpaLakP09_SKY_43_FD_134516 | JGI IMG/M metagenome (GOLD analysis project Ga0187843, IMG submission 134516) | Oligotrophic lake water microbial communities from Sparkling Lake, Wisconsin, USA - SP09_SKY_43 | ecosystem: Environmental > Aquatic > Freshwater > Lake | place: USA: Sparkling Lake... | reverse complement strand
TTGCTGGGGAGACGATGTGCCCGACGGCAAGTTGACTTCATTTCCGCTAGCCGTTCAGTGCAAGCATGACGAGACGGTCGTCTTTTCCTGGATTACCTGGCCATCGCGTGAAGTACGCGACCAAGCTTGGAAGAAGGTCATGGCCGATCCTCGCAGTCAGTCAATTCCGGCGCCGCCCTTTGACGGCAAACGGATGATCTTTGGCGGGTTCCAAATGGTCTCTGTCATCTAGATGGCGACAGGATTCGACGAATCCCTGCGCTCCGGGAGCGGCGGCTTTGCAGGCGCTTAACGCAAGGGTGAGCGTTGCCCAAACGCCTTCGCACCCCTGATAGCGAAACCAAACAATTTATCGACAATGTGTAACAAGTCAAATTGTCACAAATGCCTAAAACCCCGATGAACACGGGGCAAAGTCCGATTCAAGGGCCTGACATTTTGTCGCCTCACGGCGGGTTAGTGCGGCTGGGAAGCCGGGTTCGACGCCTTCAGGCGGGCGAGCAGCATTTGCCACACTGCACGGTCAGAATCAGAGCTTGCACGCTCCAAATTGACCCACAAAACAACCTCGGCGGCATCGAGGCCGCAAAGCTCGGCAAGCCGCATGGCTATTGGGTTTTTAGGCTGAGAGCGGCCGGTTCTGTAGTTGCTGACAGTGACCTGTTCAACCTCTAAAAGTTTGGCTAAACGGTAGTCAGACACCCCGCCAGCACGAGCCTTGGCAAGATCAAGTAAATCAGTGGTCGAAAGCATTGAAACCCCCCGGTTTCGTCGCGCAGGTGCGACATAGACGGACATTATCCCGATAAATGCAGGTGGTCAATGCGCATAACAGGCTTGCATGCATAGCGCGTCGTAATGCACATTTGCGCCGCTGACCGGGTTTTACACACACCTCCCCCCGGTTCCCCCGGTCAGCCCCTTTGGGCGTGCGGCTGTTATGGCGGCGACGAAGGTGAGCGCAGCAGGCGCGGCGGGTGCAACTCCCGCAGCACCATGCGGCCGCACACCCAAGGGATGCGGGCGGGAGCAAATGAACGGGGGTTCTATGCGCACTGAATGGTTTTTGGAAATCATCCGCAAGCTGATGCTTTCAGCGATTACGGCGGGCGCCTTGGCCCTCTCAGGGCTTCTGATTTTTGCCTGCATCATGGCGGCCACCGCGCCAAGCTGCGCACATGCCGCGCCGGTCATGCAAGCCGGGCCGGGCGCCATGTGCACCCACATCACCGACCGTTACAGCACCAAGTCCGACCGGCTCACGCTTGAGAGCGTGCGCGTGCTGGAACTGGCGCCCCTGCCCAGCGGCCAGCCGGGCGCCTGGGTCATGCCAGTGGCCGGGCCGATGGCCTGGGCGCAATTCCACGTTTCACAAGCCAGCCTGACGGAGTGCCAGCCATGAGCGGGCCGCTTTCACCGGCCATATCAAACGCGGCCGCTCGCATGGCCGCGATGGCGAAATGCCGCGCAGCTATCAACGCCTGGGCGCCGAGCAAAACCGAGAGCCTGCCCTCTAAGACCTGGGCCAGCATCCCCGAGCGAACGCGCCTAACCCTTGTCATGATCGCGGCCAGCCAGCCGGGCGACCCTGCCCGCATCTGCCGCCAGCCTTGGAACAGCTTTTCCGAGAATGACCGGGGCGCAATCGCGGCCGTTGCGCGGCAGCTTGTGCGCGACCTGAGCAGCGCGGCGAGCCTGTTCTGATGCGTTTCTTTACGGGGATGCACGACCTACACCACGCGGGGAAAGTTGGCGCCGCCTTTGTGTCGGTCAACCGGCTACGGCGCAGGGTTGAAAAGCCATTTGCAGTGGGCCAATGGATCATGGATTCGGGGGCATTCACTGAGATTTCGCAGCATGGCGACTATCGACACCCGGCCGAGGAGTACGCGGAGCAAATCCGCAAATGGTCAAAGAACGGCGACCTACTTGCGGCAGTGGCGCAGGATTACATGTGTGAGGCATGGATTCTCGAAAAAGTCGGCCGCACTGTGGAGAAGCACCAGCTCATGACAGTGGAAAGATTCGACCAACTGTCCAAATGTGATTTGGGCGGCGTCTACCTGATGCCGGTATTGCAGGGATTTGAGCCTAGGGAATACCTGTCACATCTGGAAATGTACGGCGAGAGGATAAAGCGCGGTGCTTGGGTGGGTGTCGGGTCAGTCTGCAAACGAAATGGAGACCCGCGAGCAATTGAGGCAGTTTTGCTGGCGATCAAAAGGACGCGGCCGGATTTGCGCCTGCATGGGTTCGGGCTAAAAACTACTGCGCTCAAGTCGCCTCTTGTGGTTGAGTTACTGGAAACGGCCGATTCGATGGCTTGGAGCTTCGCAGCAAGAAGGAATGGGCGCGACTCAAACGACCCTCAAGAGGCGATAGCGTGGACAGCCGCTATCGGGTCGGGCGCAGCACAGCGGGAATTGATAGGCGCACTATGAGCTACAGCGCTGACTCGCTGGCCTGGGCGCGTGCGCAGGCTGACGCCCCATACGAACAAGCCAAACGCCAGGGCATAGCCCTTGCGGGCTTGCGCCGTGGCGCCGAGCGCATCGACACGGCTTTGCACAGCATCACGGGCCATGAGCCTGACGGCGTGCTGCGGGCAGTCGCCAAGGCGCGGGCCGAGGCAATGCTGAACCTGATCCGTGACTATGAGCGCGAAGTGACGCCCGAATGGATCAATGAGCAAGTGACCACCCTGCAAGCGCAGCCGATCAAGTGGAAATGCGGCACCGGCCGCGATGCCGAGCAACTGCAAGGCATGATCGCCAGGGCGTGCTGTCATTTGTGGTGGCGCCGCCAGTTGCGCCGCGCCGCCGTACGTACGAGAGAAACGGCCGCGATGCACGCGGGCGAAGTGTCGGCCCGGCGCCGCCAGCCGTACGTAACGAACGACACCGTACGCCGGTACGAACTGGCCGACAAGCGCAATCGGGAAATGCTGGAAGCGACCGAGTTGGAGAGCGCCGACGGCGAAGTCATCAACCTGCTGCAAGCCGTGGAAGCCAGCACGGCCAATAAAGCAATTCGCCGCGGCGAACTCATGACACGCATTCGCGGCGCCGAAGAGTGGGCAGAGGCGGCCGGAATGGTGGGCCTGTTCACGACGAACACGGCCGCGTCACGCTTTCACCCGCAACTCATGAAGGGCGGGCGCAACCCCAAACACGACGGCAGCACGCCGAAGGATGCGCAGCAATGGCTGTGCCGCACCTGGGCGCGTGGCCGGGCTGCGCTGCACCGCAAGGGCATCAAGGTCTTCGGCTATCGAGTGGCAGAGCCGCATCACGACGGATGCCCGCATTGGCACATGCTGCTTTGGTGCGACCCGGCGCAAGTCGAAGGGCTGCGCGAGACACTGCGCGAGCATTGGCTGAAAGAAGACGGCGACGAGCCGGGCGCCCAGCTTCACCGATTCAAGGCCAAGGAATTGGAGAAGGGCGGCGCCGTGTCCTATGTCGCAAAGTACATCTCAAAAGGGATCGACGATGCAGGCAGCATCGGCGCCGAGGGCCACACCGACGAGCGCAGCGGAGAGCAAGCCGATATGTTCGACGGCAGCGCCAACAGGGTGCAGCGCTGGGCGGCCGCCTGGGGCATTCGTCAATTTCAGGCCATCGGGCAACCGCCCGTAACAGTTTGGCGCGAGTTGCGGCGGGTCACTGACCAAGCCGCACAGGGCGCATCTATCGCAGTACAAGCCGCGCACGCAGCCGTCAGCAAGTCCCGCAGCAGGCGTGCCTGCTGGCGGGCCTACATGGACGCACAGGGCGGCGCCATGATGGGGCGCGATTACCGCGTGCGCGTGCTGGACGATGGCGAGCCGAGAGAGGGCCGCTACGGCGTGGAATATCGCCCCCGGCCGGTGGGCGTGTTTGATGCCGCCCGGCCTGACGAGTGGATCCTGAGCCAGCGCAAAGAGTGGAAGCCAAAGGGTACATGGGCCAGCGCCGAGCGCGAGCAGTTGGGCGGCTGGGCCTGGAAGGCGAAGCCGCAAGCAAGGCCGCAGGCCGCGCAGCCTTGGACCCGTGTCATTAACTGTACGCACGACAGGCGCCAGAGCGGCGCCGACCTGATGAGCCTGGGGCTTGTCGGGGCTTTGAGTTTGGAGCCGGGGGGCTACAACCAAGGAAGAAGCAATGAAACGGACCCCCCAAACCATCGCGGCCGAAGCCCGCGCCCATCTGGCCAACGCGAATAAGGCATTCGTGCCGGTCAATGTCGTGAAGTCGGCCGAGTTGGCCGTTGAATTCATGGAAGCTACCGTCGAAGCGCTGGACGCGGCCGGCATCCTGCCGCAAGAGCCGAAGACCGAAGAACAGCCCCAAGGCTGATTCATGGCTGCGCGTGAGAACGAAATCGGTAAGGCTCGCTGCCCGCTCTGCGGAGGAGTCGCAAGCCTGCGCGTGTCAAGTTCGGGCTTGTCTTATCTCGCAATGGACTGCTGCAAAGCGCAGCTATTCACGCGGGGCGACCACAGCGACACGTTAGCGCGCAGCCTGCACATCAAAGAGCCGGCCGCGCCTGCGACACAAAAGCAAGAGCCAGAGCCGGCCAAGGAAGCGCCACCGGCCGCCGTCAAGGCGCCGGCAGTGGCCGCCACACAAACACCAGCCCCAGCACCGGCCAGCCGGCCGACCTGGGGGCTTTTCTGAGGCAGACCAATGCCACCCGATCAAGACACACAAGAGCAGAGCGCCGGCACGGCTGAAGGTCAGCCATTGGCCGACTTCTCAGCCCTGGAAGCTCAAGCCAAAGCGCTGGAAGGCGCCGGCCAGGAAGCCCAACAGGAACGCGAGCAAGAGCAAGCCGCTGAGGCCATCGCCAGCGCGGCCGATGAACTGCTTGGGGCGCTTGAGATGCTGCGCATGATGGCCGCGCCACTCATGGAGTGGTGGCCGAAATTTGAATCAACTTGGAGCGACAAGACCCTAAAGGCCATCGCCAAGGGTGGCGCAGAAGTCATGCAGCGCCACGGCTGGACGCTTGAGGGGGCTTGGACACACCTAGGCCCCTATGTCGCCCTGCTTGCCGCAGTGTTGCCGCCATCGCTCGCTACATGGCAAGCCGTGCAGCAGCGCCGAATTGAACTCGCAGAGGCAAGCCGGCCGCATCACAGAACGCAAGAGGCGCCGGCACCATGAGCGTCTTCAATCGCCCAAAAATCGAGATTTACATTGGCGTGACCGGCAGCGGTAAAGGCGTGTCGGTCAATGCCCGCTTTGCCGAGCTAAAGCCGGCGCGGCTGCTGATTTGGGATCCACGAAACGAATACGCGAAATGGGCACCAGAGTTCAACAGCCTGCCGGCCCTGATCGCGGCCATCAAGAAGGCCGGCGCCGGGCCATTCAAGGCGCGTTATGTGCACAGCACGGACGTTCCCCTGCCTGATGCCTTTGCAATGGTCTGCAATCTCGCATTCATGGCCGGAAATCTGCTTTTTGCAGCCGAGGAACTGTCAGACGTAACCAAGCCATCATGGGCGCCGGCCGCCTGGAAGCGCGTCATTACACAGGGGCGCCATCAGGGCCTTCATGTGTTCGGCATGGCGCAGCGGCCGGCGCTGATCGACAAAAACATTTTTGGAAACGCAACCTATATCCGCTGCTTCATGCTGGGCTATGCAAATGACCGCAAGGTGATGGCCGAAGAACTCGATGTTCCGCCCGAGCAGGTCAAGAAGTTGCGAACCACCGAAGAAATCCGCGCAGGCTGGATGCACACAACGGTCAACTACATCGAGCGCTTCAAGCGTGAGGGTGTGACAGAAACCGGACAAATAAAGCTCAAGCGCCGGCTTCAACCGGGCGAAGCGACGTAGGGCCTACGTACGGGCGCCGGGCCTATGTACAGACGGCCAAAGCGGGTTTACTGCGGGTGTTCCTTTCACCAACACTCAAACCCAAGGATTCACAAATGAAAGCTCAAGCCATCAACGCAATCAAGACCACTGGCGCCGTTCTGCTGGTCATCTACGCACTGCGCCAAGTCAGCATGACCAAGAACTTGGTCGACCGCGCACTGAACGGCTGACACCGAGTTACCCAAGCGGGCCGCATGGCCTAACTTCAAATTGAGCCGGGGGGCGCAATGAAGGAAAAACAAAAGCCATGCGTGCTATTCGCCTCCCCCAATTCCAGAACGTCGGCCCCAATCAGCGCGTTTCCATCCGCCTGCCGCTGGGCGTGTGCTACGAGAAAATCTATCTCCAGCTGGGCACCAACATCCTGACCTCGCTCATCACGAATATCGTGCTGCGCATCAACAACAAGGAAGCCCAGCGCTGGAACACTGCGGCCGACATGATCACCGGCTTGAATGCCTACAAGGGCAACAACACCGGCAGCACCTCATTCATGACCCTGGACTTCACCGAAGGCGCGGCCAAGGAAGAAGTGGGCATGAAGCTGGGCACGATCGCGGCAACGCAGGAAGCGGGCGTCCAAGAATTCACCCTTGAGTTCGACCTGGGCACATACACCGTGGTGGCGGGTTCGATCATCACCGGCTGGGCCGATGTGGAGCAACCCAGCGCCAACGGCGTGATTCAGCGCGTGCAAGTGGCGCAGAAGGTCATCGCGGCCGCAGCGCAAGAACAAATCTTCGTGCCATTCGGCAAGAACGGCTACCAAGTCAAGCGGATCATCATCAAGCACACCAACTTGGCGAGCGTGCGCGTGCGCCGTGATGGCGTCGATATCTACGAGGATTTGCCGGTGGCGCTGGCGAATGCCCGCCTGACCGACTTCAAGCGCGTGCCGCAAGCCGGTTATCACGTGCTGGACTTCATGCCCGACTCGCTGCAATCCAACGCCTTCAACACCGCGATCATTCGCGGCGCCGATGGCAAGCCGATCCCGGTCGAGAACCTGGACATTCGCGTGTCCACCAGCGCGGCCGACACGCTCACGATCTACACCGAGGCCTACAGCCTGAACTCTCAGCTGTAAGCCAGGGCAGGGCGCCGCCTCAGCGCGGCGCCTTGAACAGATCAGAAAAGGAAAAAAGCAAATGAGCGCACGTTACGACTACCAAGCGGGCGGCGAGGCCGCCTACACAGGCAGCTACAACGACAACGCGGGCGCGTGGGACATGGGCGGCATGAGTGCCGACGCCTACGAACAAGCCCACATGGCCCCATTCAGCCCGGGCGCAAACCAGGGCACGCCGTGGTGGCAGGGAATCATCCAATACGGCGTGACGCGGGCCATTGACAACCGTTACGCGCCCGTGAACGTGGCGGGCAACGTGGCGACCGGCAGCTTTGCGGGCGCCAACGGCCAAACGTATTACCAGTCGCCACAGGGCAACCGAGGCCAAGCGCCGCAGGGCGGGCAGCAGGGCATGAACCCGCTTATCCTGCTGGCCGGGATCGCAGCGGCCGCACTCGCTTTCGCAGGCTGACCGATGGCAAACGGCATCGCGGCAGGCGCCCAAGCAGGCGCCGCGTTTGGCCCCTGGGGCGCGGCCGTCGGCGGCGCCTTGGGCGCCGCAACTGATATGGCCTCGGCAGCGATGGGCGGCCCATTCATGGGCGGCACATCGAAAGCGACTTACGGCGATGTTGACACCGATCACAGCGGGTGGACAGTCAATATCGGCAGCGGATCGGCATCGACAAACAACGCACAGACCAAGCGCAAAGAGCAAGAGCGTGCTGGGTCTGTTTTCGCGGATGGCATCGGCTACGGATCAGGCCAAACGCTGGCCGATCAAGCGGGCGTGCCGCCTTACATGATGCTGATCCTGGGCGGGGCCGTGCTGATGATCATCATTAAGCGGATGCGCAAGTAATGGCGAGCCGAAGCGGGATCTACCCGGCAGCAAGCCGAGGCGCAGCAGTGGAGCGTCTGCGCAAGGTGGAGCGATACGCCATCGACGCGGCCACGGCCGAAGAAATGGCAGAGGGCTGCATCTTGCTCGATGTTCGCGACGAAACCGGCGCCACAGTCGGCGCCGTGGCGATTGATGTGGTGGGCGATGTTGCCACCGTCACCGCAGCAGTGCGCGAGGGCTTCATGACACCGGCAGAGCTTGCGCAAGTCGAAGACGCCGCAAGGGCCGCGGGCGCCCGAACTCTCAAGTTCTGGACAAGCAGACCGGCCTTAGTTCGGAACATGGCGCGGGCGGGATTCGATCTTGTCAGAGCGGAAATGGAAAAGGCCATTTGATGGGCAGCAAAAGCAGCCAAGCGAACAGCGCACAGACAACGCAGAACTACGATCAGCGCCAAGTCAACAGCACCACGATTGATGATCGCGACCTGACCAACGTCTATGACTGGAGCGACCACAGCACGCGAACGAATATCGACAACTCGATTGATGTACGCGACAGCAGCGACCGCAGCAACCGCCAGAGTTGGTACAGCGAGGCCAACGACAGCAGCCAGCGCAACACCACAACGGTCAACTACACAGGCACCGACGCGGGCGCGGCAAAGCTGCTGGAAGGCATTAGCCGCGACCAAACGGACGGCATCAAGACCATTGCGGGCTTTGGTGACGATGCGCTGCGCCGCATGGGCGAAAGCGCCACCAGCATGTACGCGACCGCAGGAAGCAACGCAGTGCGCTCATTCGACCTCGCCACCCAGCGCAGCACAGACGCTTGGTCAGCAACGGTGGAGAAAAGCAGCGGCCTGATTGACTCGCTGCTGAAAGGCGCGAGCAACACTGTCAACGCGGCGCGGGATATCTCGCAGCAAGCAATCACCAGCTTTCAGCCGGCCGAAAACAAGGCCCAAGACACAAGTTTGAAACTCGGCATGATCGCGGCCGCAGGCGTGGCCGTGCTGATGCTCACCCGGAAAAAGTGACATGGAAAATCTACGCTTCAACATCGCAGCGGGCGAAACCAAGGTATTCGTCAAGGCCGGGCGTTACTTTGAGATTCTGGAGAGTGGCGGGCCTGTAACGATGGCCTTCTATGACGCGAACGGAAGCCAGAACAATGACGCAAGCAGCGTGCTTTCGGGCACCTATCTTGAGGATTCCTTCTCCCAGTTCGATATCTACAGCGCCACCGCTCAGACCGTTGAAATTCTGATATCAGATGGCAAGGGCGGCACGCGCCGCCAGCCGGGCACCGTGCAGGTAATCGACGGAGAAAGAAACAAGGTCTTACAGGGCGTTTGTTTTCGCGGCGTAGGGCAGCAAAGCACAACAAACGCGGCAGGCGTGCAAGTATGGAACCCGGCCGGAAGTGGAAGAAATATCTTTGTTCAAGCCGTCAGAGTTGGAGCAACAACGGCCGACGCATGGAGCCTTGCAACAACTGATTTTCAATTGGCGGGCGGCGGCATCGTGCCTGCAAATCTGGATCGTGCGGGCGCAAATTCAATCGCAAGCGTTAGAACCGGAGACGCATCAGGCATCACAAACAGCCGAGGATATGGCGCAGGCTACATGGCGGCAAACACTGATGTTGTGCTTGTTTTTCCGAGGCCGATTCTGATTCGGCCAGGGTTCGGCATTGTCATAGCAGGCAATGCTGCCTCGAACACAGTACGCGCCACGTTTGAATGGGAAGAATGGCCGCTATGACGCCAAGCCGCGCCGCCCTGATCGGCGCCGCCATCATCGGCGGCGCCTGGATGCTGGCGCGAGCCGCTGACCAAGCGGCCGCCTACGGCGTGCAGGAGGGCGCCGCGCAGGAAGGCGAGGGCGGCACCGTCTTGGATTACGCCAACCCATGGGGCGCCATCGAACGCCAGTTCGACACCTACCAAACCGAAGAAGCCATGAAGAACAAAAACACGGCCGCGTTTCTGGCCCTGATCGAATACAGCGAAGGCACCAGCCAGGGCGGGCGCGACCCTTACCGCACTTGTTACGGCTACCGCCACACCATCGCCAGCTTTGCCGATCACCCGGCCGTGACAGGCGAATGGGCCGGTGAAAGCATCGCCAGCCTGGGCGCCAGCTACGCGGGCAAAGTGTCCACGGCGGCCGGGCGTCACCAGATCATCAAGCCGACATGGCTGGACGCAAAGCGTGCGATGGGCCTGCCCGACTTCTCGCCCGACAGCCAGGACAAGGCCGCCGTCTATCTGATCAAGAAGCGCGGCGCCCTGGGCGATGTGGAAGCGGGCCGCGTGGCCGACGCCATCGACAAATGCCGCCTGGAATGGGCCAGCCTGCCCGGCGCCGGTTACGGCCAGCCAGAGCGCAAGCTGGCCGCACTGATCGACGCTTACACAAACGCAGGGGGCGCACTCGCATGAAGCTGGAAGCGTCAACAGTGAAGGCGGCCGTCATCATCGGCGGTGCAGCAGCAATCGGGCTTTTCATCTGGAAGCGTGGCGGCGTGGCGCAAGCCGCAGCCAGCGCGGGCGAAGCCATCGGCGGCGCGGTGATCGACCTGGGCGGCGGCGCCGTCACGGGCGTGGTGGGCGGCGTGTCCTCGGCCGTGGGCCTGCCCACACCGAGCGAGACAACGACCGAGGCGGCCGTGGCTCGCTGGATCATCGACAACTTCGGTTATTGGGAAGCGTCTAAGTGGTGCGGCGTGCCAGCGCTTGTGAAGGGCGCCGCGATGGACGCGGGAACAGGCCGGGCGCCGCCATCCGACAGCGCGGCCGGGCGCTACTTCCTGCCCAAGCTCACGCCGCAGGCCAGCTATGACGAAACCGAACGGCTCGCCAAGCGATACCCGGCGCCATCGGCCAACTACTACGAGACGGCCGGCCGTTACGCGGGCAGCGGATCGGGCAGCGCCGATGAGCGCAGCTTTGAGGACTTATCCAAGCCGGGGGGCATCTGGGGCTACTGATGAAGAAAACAATCAAATTCATTGCGGCGCGTCTGCGCGAGACTTCAACCCTCAACGGCATTGCCACATTGGCAATGCTGGCGGGCCTGCCCGATGGCGCCGTGTCTGCTGGCGTGCAAGTGCTGGCCGCCCTGGGCGCCGTGGCGGCCGTGGTCATGCCTGAAGGCGCAGCGAAGGGCGAATGACATGCAGCTTGGAGAACATGCCGCCAAGGCCATCATTGCGGGCCTGCTGGGCGCGGGCATCGGCTGGGGCGCAAACGCGCTGACCCTATCCGGCCGCGTGTCGGCCATCGAACAATCTTTGGTTCGCATCGAGGCCCGGCTATACCCGGCCGCGCCTCGGCCGCCAGCCAGCCAGGACGGCGACAAATGAAGATCATCCCCACAGGCCCGGCCGTTGTGCGCGAGGCCGTGACAGTCATTGCGGGCGCCTTGCTGGCCGCCTTTCTAATGCAGCAATTCCCGGCCGCCAAAGCCTGGATTAAGCGGGCCTGGGAGTAGCCGCGCCGGTCAGCCGGGATGCGAAGTTATCATTGGCGCCTCACAACATGGGGGGAACCCGAAAAATGAAAATAGGCATATTGGCGACCGCAATACTCAGCGCAGCACTCACAGCGTGCGGTGGCGGCGGCGGCGGCACGGATGCACCGGCCAAGCCCGCAGAGACATGCAAGACGGTCACCGACATAAGCGGCGACATGATCGACAAGAACGGCAAGGTGATCCTTGCGGGCAAGTCCAACAGCTACAGCCTTTGCTGCTCGACCGCGTTTAAGGTCACGACCACGCCGGACGTAACGGCCGCTGACGGATCGGTCACCAAGGGCAACACGGTGAATAGCTGCTCCTGATTGATCACCACAGAAACAAAAAAGCCCGCTTGAGCGGGCTTTTTTCATTGGCGGCCGGGCTTGCGTATGCGCGGCGAGCGCTGGCGCGGGAAAAGTTCGGCGGCCGTGGGCGCCGTGAAGCTGGGCGAGTTGGCGGCCCCAAAGTCGGCAACGGCCAGCACGCGGGCCAGTTCGCGGCGCAAGCGTAGGCATTCGCTCTTGTACGACTCGGCCAGCCCGTGATAGAGCGCCGCCTCATTCTCGGCGTGGACCTGGGCCGTATGCAGGCCGTGATTCGTTGACCAATAGAGCGCCAGGGCAACCGAGCGCGGCGCGTGGTCTGCGGCGATCCACCGTTGCACGGTGCGCGGGCTGTAGCCCAAATGGGCGGCCAATTCATCGACGCTGGGGCGCCCGAGTTGATCCAGCATTGTTGAAAGAAGCGGCAAGTGGCGCGGTAAACGTCCGTCTATCATAAATTTTCCCTGAAATTAGTTTTTTTATTTGCCATTGACGGAAAAGGCGGCATGAATTATGCGGGCGTCAATCGCTAATTCAGGGGGGGTCTGAAATGCTGACAATGTGTATTATGTCAAATACTGAATGTCGGCAGATGCCATGCCGAAGTGTTTCGTTACACAATGACGAGTCGCAAGCAGGCTTCATCGTCCGCATTGGGGATTCATAGCCACACGACGA
>Ga0187843_10002100_pt1 | contig 12307 bp, 14 predicted proteins | sample SpaLakP09_SKY_43_FD_134516 | JGI IMG/M metagenome (GOLD analysis project Ga0187843, IMG submission 134516) | Oligotrophic lake water microbial communities from Sparkling Lake, Wisconsin, USA - SP09_SKY_43 | ecosystem: Environmental > Aquatic > Freshwater > Lake | place: USA: Sparkling Lake... | reverse complement strand
ATAACGCGTGCTGGACTGTGTTGGACTCGTTGTCAATAGGCAAAGCTATTGACTGCCTCGTCCGCCTTGCCAGCCCACGTTATGAGGCAAACGCATCTCACCCTATTTATGAAATGAGTTCTAGTATCTATAAGGTAAATGCGCCAGGAATCACATGAATATCGCCTGCCAGCCAGCCGCTGGCATGATCAGATTATCTTTGGCATTGGCCACATCTTTAGCGACAAATTTGGCGCAGTGGACTTTGTTCTTGAGAGGGTCGGTTCCATCACTGTTGGCGGGCAGTTGCTGCTCTTCACTGCCTTTGACGAGCACGGTCTGGTTTTGCCCTGCGTAGCAAATACCTATGCTATTCACTGAAGGCATGAACAGGCGCAAATACCAGGGCACCAGTTCTTTGATGGCTAATTGTGCGGCGTCGATACTCTCGCTGATGTCGGCATACTTGAAGACATCCTTGGGTAACTTGGGCACCAGCAAGACATGTGCCTCCATCGAGCCTTTTTTCTGGTTGGTGACAAATTCAGCACCCTCGGCATAGGCTACCGGGTCCAAAGGTACGGTAATGTAACCTGCTGGTGAGATGTCCAGTTTTTTTCGCGTTTCTTTACTGTCGAGGTAAATATCCAGATTGGGGATAGGCGCATGGGTCTTGTTTGAGATGACGCGGATCAGAATTTCCACCTTGTCCTTGCTGGCCGCCCTTACTTTGGAAATCAGCTCATAGGCGGTTTTATAAGGCAGGATGGCAGGGTCTCTGACGGCTTTGACTTCGACGCTGGGCAGCTCGTCAGTGGCCTCTGCGGCACTGGCCGAACTCGCCGAATTTGCCGAATTTGCTGAGCTGGCAGCAACTGCATTGGTATGGGCATTGCCCTGTGCCTGAGATGGGCTGATCACGACCAGCGACGCCAGCATCAACGCGAGCATGGCGGCATAAGGGGTGGGGGTAGTAACAACAGCACGCATGGAGAACCTGTCCTTGAATTTGATCCTGCTGACCAGGGATGTACCAGCCCTGCCCATCAGTAACTACCTGCGGCCAGCAAAGAATGATGCTGGCAGACACAAGCAAAACACGAGTTCAAAGTGTCCCCCACTTTTGCGTCTGGGTGCTATATTTTTGAACAAAGCATCATGATGCTATACCAAAGGCATTAAAAAACAGAACCAAATTCAGGTTATTTTTCCTGCAAGCAATTATTTAACCTCGACTGCCTCTACCCGTATCAGTTCACAGGCACCGGCCCCTGTGTCTTCTCTGGTCAGGGAAGAGCGCCAACGCCAGCCATCGGCTGCTTTGGCCTCAACGAGTTGGCCCTTGATCCTGACGACCTGGCCTACGCGCACCTCTTTCAAGGTTTTTTCCACTGCTGAGGTAGTGGGGATCAAATGCATATTGGCGCTATGGCTAGCAATTTCAGAGGCTGGGCGGGGTGGTTCTTTTTCCCATCTATAAAAATAGAAACGGTTGCTCTGCCCTATCGATAGTTTGTCCAGCACGGCAGTATCTGACATGGCCCCCCATCCCAGCGCCAGGTCAACCGGGGCAAGTTGGGCTTCGCGGTCAGAAGAATACGTCTGCTTCGAGAGTACCCTTGCTTCGACGGTAAAGTCTGCCAGGGCTGTCAGATTGTAATTGTTTTGTTCATAGACCGTGCCCTTGCTAAGCATGGTTTGGACAGGATCATTGGGGGCAATGCTGCCAGGCGGCACCGGCAAGGGCCGGTTGCGCCAGTGCTGGACTGCGAAGATCAGGATGATTGCGGCCAGTAGCCATTTCCAAAAGGACATAGGGATCTAGACCTGTGTATTTGCACAAGATTTCACAAAATATTTAAGACTTGCCTCTTATTCGAAATTGTTTCTCAGGTATATTGTCTGCATCACAACTCAAGCAACGCTGCATATCATGCACCGGACTACACATGTACCATGAAGCAAGAGATTTATTTCTGCGGTGACACCCATGGCAATTTCCAGCATGTGATTGATGCCGTGCTGGAGAAGCGCCCTGCTGCCATCGTGTTTCTGGGCGATTTACAAGCCAGACAGCCCCTGGAAGTGGAACTGGCCGCCATCATGGACCTGACCGAGGTCTGGTATATCCATGGCAACCATGACACCGATACCGATGCCGATTTCGATCATCTGTTTGGGTCAGCACTCGCGCATCGTAACCTGCATGGACGTGTTGCCGAGATTGCCGGGTACAAGGTCGCCGGTCTGGGTGGGGTGTTTCGCGGCCATATCTGGATGCCACCAGGAGCCAAGAATTTTCACACACCCAGGGAATACACTGTCAAGGCCGGGAAAGACAACCGCTGGCGCGAAGGCTTGCCACGCAAGCATTACAGCTCGATCTTCCCTACCGATTACAACTACCTGGCCAGCCAGCGTGCCGACATCCTGGTGACCCACGAGGCCCCCAGCGCCCACCCACATGGTTTTAGCGTGATTGATGAGCTGGCACGCAGCATGCGCGTGACCCGCAGCTTCCACGGCCACCATCATGACCGCATCGATTACAGCAACCACCAGGATCGCCTGGGATTCAAGGCCCATGGAGTCGGTCTGTGCGGGATCAGCGATATCAACGGCGATGTCGTGGTGGCAGGCAAACACGATCATGAAGTGCCGTGGGCAGTATTGAATAGGCGCAGGCCATGAAAAGCAGCCTTACTTCATAGACTGCCCTGCTATCCTGACTTTACCGCGTCGCCATGACCAGTTAAGGTTGACGCCCAGGCTGGCCAGTACGATCAATACCAGACCCGCCATTTGCAGCAGGCTGATGCGCTGTCCATACACCAGATAATCCACCCCCACCGCCATCGCCGGATAGATAAAGGTCAGCACCGCAATGGCGCTGGTTGGCATGTTGGGTAGTGCGCCGTAGATCAACACATACGCCAAGGCAGTGGGCAGGAGGCCCAGGCCAAGCAGCCAGGCCCATTGCTGCACCTTGATGCCATCCACAGGGATAGTAATCAAACCGGCCAGCAAGACCAGGCCAACCAGACAGTGGATCAGCGCGATCAAATGCGGCGGCATATTGCGCATGGCGCGTGTGGTCAGGGTGACGCCAGCGTAAGCGCATGCACCTGTCAGCGTCAGCAGCAAGCCCGTCAGGTATTGCCCACTCATCTGCACACCACTCACTTGCAAGCCACAGGCCAGCACCAACCCGGCAAAACCCAGACATATACAGGCCAGTTTATTGGCGGCGATTTTCTCCTGGCAAAACACTGCGCCAAGCAGCAAGACGATAAACGGTTGTACATGAAAAACGATGGTAGTCACCGAAATGCCTATACGCTGTATGGCCGCAAAAAAAGTGACCCAGTTCACCACCATCAGCACACCGCCAAACACCGCCAGCCCCAGGTTCTTGCGCGATAAATTGGCGGCGATGAACATGCCTTTATAAGCGCAATACAGCGCCAGCGCGATGGCGGCGAACAGGCAGCGAAAGAATACGGTGGTCACCGCATCGAGGCCAGCTTCATGAATAAAGATGCCCAAGGTCGCCAGCATCAGCATGGCAGTGATGTAAGCCATTGTGGCCTTGCGGTTGTATGGAATGATGGCCGTTGGCGCAGACATGTTTTGCTCTCTGGTTGACTATTACGCTATCATGGATTTTGCCCATGCATCAGACAAGCTGATTAAATTGAACTTATACTTTCGAAAATCTGAATCATGAATTTCCCGGAACTCAACCTCAGCCAGTTGCGCACCTTTGTGCTGGCCGCCGAACGCCTGAGCTTTGTCAGTGCAGCAGAAGCCGTGCACAGGTCACAGGCCGCTGTCAGCATGCAGATCAGCAAACTCGAAGCCAGCCTTGGCCAGCCCGTGTTTGAAAGACACACCAGGCGTATCGCCCTGACGCTGGCCGGTGAAACCCTATTGCCTTATGCACGCCAGCTCTTGCAGACAGAACAGGCGGCACTGAATGCCTTGCGCACGCAACAAGTGGTGGGCAAGGTGGTACTGGGTTCACCCGACGATTATGTATCCTCGCTATTGCCCGCCGTGCTGGAGAGGTTTTCAAAAAGATTCACTGGCGTAGAAATAGAACTGGTGTGCCTGCAAAGCCTATTGCTCAGGCCACCGCTGAAGAAAGGTGCCATCGACCTGGCCTTCGTCACCCGTGACGAGGGTCTGGATGGTGCCTTCATACGCCGTGAACCCATGGTCTGGGTAGGTGCAGAAAAACACGCTGTCTGGAAAAAAAGCCCGTTGCCGGTCGCCCTGTATGAAAAGGGCTGCGTCGCCCGCGCCCATACCCTGGCCGCACTGGATAAAAGTCGCCTGCCTTATTACTCCACCTACAGCAGCCCCAGCCTGCTGGGCATACTGGCGATGGTCGAAGCAGGCCTGGCGATTGCTGCACTGGCAGAATGCAGCGCCCCTGCCCATCTGGTGCGACTAGGGAAGGCAGAAGGGCTGAAACCGATTGCGCCGCTGGACATAGTGCTCATCAAAGGAAGGAAAAACAATTCGCCAGCGGCTGAGTGCCTGGCGAATGAGATCATGCAGGCCTTGAGTGAGCGGCGTGGGGCGTAGTGCGAACTAGTTGATTGCGTCAACAACGCTGTGGCTATCAACAAATTGCTCGAAGCGGATGATCTTGTCGTCCTTTAATTGCCATAGATGGGCGACTCTGGCTGTGAAGTGTTTCTGGCTTGCCTTGTGGGTGCCGCTATAAGTGCCATAGGCCACCACCTTGTCGCCGTTGTCAACGTAATCTTCTACGGTGAATTTGTAGTCTAGCCATTCTGTGGCGAGACGGTAGAAGACATTCTTTTGTATGTTAGCAAAACCAATATAAGTACCAGCATAGGGGAAGCCTTTCGCCTCTGTCCAACTGGCGTCTGTCGCCAGATAGCGCTGGAGGTTCTTGCCGTTTTCTTCCGAGGTCTTGCCTTCGTATGTACTTTTGATGATATCGAGGTTGCTCATATTTTTTACGCTTCGCAGGTAGCAACATGGCGAACAATGTTCGCCATGTTTGGTAACGTTCTAGTGAATTAACTGACCCAGACTTACCACTTCATCTCGCCTTTATTCACCTTGGCACCAATATCCAGAGACAAACCTGGTGGCGCATCAGGATAGGCTTTTTTCATGGCCTCAATCAGCTCGGCACCAGTCTTGGTCGCCGCTGCATTTTTTTCAAACGACAGCAGATAAGCCTTGGTATAAGTGATGGCGCTGATGTCAACGGCGGTGCCGGATTTCATGTGGCCGGGCACGACAATTTTTGGTTGCAGGGCGGCCATTTCATCCAACTGAGCTACCCAGGCGCTGCGTTCTGCCACGGTCTGGGTATCTGCTGTCCATACATGCAGGTTGCCAAAAACGCCGATGTTGCCGACGATGGCTTTGATGGAAGGTATCCAGAAATAAGGACGGTGTGCCAGCAAACCCTGGTTGCCACGCAATTCGACCACTTGGCCATCCACGGTCAGGCTATTGCCGTTCAAGGCTTTTGGCAGGACGGGTGTACGTGGTGCATTCGCGCCCATTTTGGGGCCCCAGAAGGCAACTTTGCCTGCGACTTTGGCGGTCAATTTTTCCAGTACGGCGGGTGTTGCGACAACATCGGCTTGTGGAAAGATTTCTTTGAGGGTTTCTACGCCAAAGTAATAATCAGGGTCGGCCTGGCTGACGAGTATGGTTTTGAGTTGTTTACCGCTGTCGAGCACATTGGCGGCGATGCGCAGTGCATCTGCACGGGTGAAACCGGCGTCGATGACCATTGCTTCTTTCTCGCCATAGACCAGGGTGGAATTGACATTAAAGCTATTGCCGTCAGCGTTATAGACTTTGACTTGCAAGGTTGTGGCTGCCTCGGCAGAGGCGAAAGTAACAGCGAGGGTAGTGGCCAGGATGGTAGTGCGCAGCATGGTGGGCTCCAGATGAGTATCAATTGAGTTTCGGGTCATGAACCTTTAGCGATTCAGTGCTTGCAGTGTAATTTCAATTTTCAACCAGATAAACCCGCTAAAATGGACATAACTGTTTCAAAATTCGATCAAATAAGAGGGTAATGATGGACAGATTGACAGCAATGCGGGTGTTTTGCGAGGTGGCGACCAGTGGCAGCTTCAGCGCCACGGCAGACAAGCTGGACATGTCGCGGGCGATGGTGACGCGTTATGTGAGTGAGCTGGAAGGCTGGCTTAATGCCCGCCTGCTGCAAAGAACCACGCGCAGCGTGACGCTGACGGATGCGGGCGAACAATGCCTGCGCCGCAGCCAGCAAATGCTGGCGCTGATGGAAAACATCGAAGAAGAAACCCGCAGCGATGATGCAGAATTGCGCGGGCAATTGCGCCTGACTTGCAGTACCTCATTCGCCTTTGGCCATCTGGCGCGTGTTATCAGCAAGTTCCTTACACTGCATCCCCTGCTGAAGATCGATTTGCATGTGGGTGACGGCACAGTCAACCTGGTGGAGGCGCGTATTGACCTGGCGATACGCATCAGCAGAGAGCCCGACCCGCTGTTGATCGCGCGGCCATTGGCTGTCTGTGATTCGGTATTGGTGGCCGCACCGGACTATGTGCGGCAGGCTGGTTTGCCTTTACACCCACAAGACTTGCCTGGCCACCGTTGCTTAAGCCATGCCAATTATGGCCGCAATACCTGGCGCTTCATGCGTAGGGATGAGAGTGTGCAAACCGACATCGCCAGCCACTTCAGTGCCAATGATGCGACGGTGTTATTGCAGGCGGTGCTGGCTGGCTCAGGCATCACCCTGCTGCCAACTTACCTGATGGCAGACCATCTGGACAAGGGTGATTTGCAAATCATCTTGCCGGAATGGACAGCACCGCCCATGACTATTTATGCCCTTTTCCCATCACGCCGCCATTTGTCACCCGCGGTGCGTGCCTTGCTGGATTTTTTGGTGGAAGAATTTGCCGACCGCCCCTGGTAATTTGATTGCCTGCATGCCCCAACGATCATGCCAGCGGCTCTTGCTGCGTAGTGCAATGTATGCCACCACCGCCGGCGGCAATCGGGTCTATATTCAACTGCACGATGCGCCTGCCTGGATACAGGTCGGCCAGTTGTTTTTTGGCATAGCTGTCTGCTTCAGCATCGCCAAATTCTGGCAGGATAACAGCACCATTGCAGACATAGAAATTGATATAGCCTGCTGCAAAATTCTTGTTTTCAAATTCTGACCGTACTGACCTGGGTACAGGGATAGGGAAAACCTGCAAGGCCTTGCCCTGTACATCACGGCTATTGCGCAAGATATCAAGATGGCGTTTGGTGACCAGGTATTCTGGCGACGAAGTATCATCATCCAGATTGGCAACTACCACACCGGGCCGTACAAAGCGGGCATAAAAGTCAGTGTGACCATCGGTGATATCGGCCCCGGCTATGCCCGGTAGCCAGATGACTTTCTTGATGCCGAGTACACGCAAGAGTTCTTTTTCGCATTCTGCTTTCGTCACACCCGGATTGCGATTGGCATTGAGCACACAGCTCTCGGTGATGATGGCAGTACCCTTGCCGTCAACTTCTATGCCGCCACCTTCCAGCGTCAAGCTACTGTTGATGAAGCTGCTGGATGTCTGTCTGGCCATGGCCGCTGCCACCTGGCGGTCCAGCGCAAAGGCTTGCTTTTTTCCCCAGCCATTAAAATTGAATCCCACCCCAGCTTTGGCACGGTTGTTTCCCAATGCAAATACGGCGCCAGTATCACGCAACCACAGGTCATTGATTTCTTGCACGATAAGTTTGATGCGCGGATCACATTTTTGCCTTGCCAAAGCCAGGTCTTGCTGGCGCACAAACATGTTCACGGGTTCAAACGCGACGATGGCATTGGCGATGCTTGCGAGGCAGTCGCGCACGGGATTTAGCAGGCGACGCCCCCAGATGGCTTCTGATGCGCCAAAAGCCATCCAAGTTGCCACATGTGGCTCGGCTTCATCTGGCATACGCCACGCTTCTGGGGCTACTACTGGCAAGTTATTGCTGTTGGCGAATGGGTTGGCCGCTGGATTCATGGTTTCTGAACTTGCTTCGCCACCACAGGCATACAGTAAGCCGGGTGCAAACACAATGGCACTGGTATGCATGGTCCTGGTCAAAAAATTTCTGCGTTTGGTATTCATCATTTTCTCTGGTTTCAGACTGATCGATAAAACCGGCAAAAGCATGCAATCATGGCAAGGCATATCACCGGTCAGGGAATGAACAGGATTGTCTCCGAATCAAATCATGAGAAAAAGCGATATTATTTGCTATTATTGATCAATTCTTCTCATATCTCATTCATGCAAAAAAGGAAACTCCCTTCGCTGACTTTGCTGGCTGGCTTTGAAGCGGCAGCCCGTCATGGCAATTTCTCCAGGGCGGCTGATGAGCTTCACCTTAGCCAATCCGCCATCAGCCATCAAGTACAACAACTGGAAGAGCAATTGAAACAGCCCCTGTTCCGGCGCGTAGGCCGTGGGGTGGAGTTAAATGTCGCAGGAGAGGTACTGTTAAAAAGCGTGCAGCGCTCGATGACGGTACTAAAGGCGGGGCTGGGTCAGATTGCGACATATCTTGACCCTGGCTTGGTAGTAGTGACCTGCCCTGAACATATCGCCCATGGTTGGTTGCTGCCCCGACTGGATGATTTGCAACAATGCCTGCCTGAATTGTGCCTGCTGCTATCAACTGACATGACGGCCCGCTTTGTCGATGAAGTAGATGTCGATATCAGTATCAGCGACCGTCCCTTGCTACAAGAAGGCCTGACTGAACTGCCCTGGTTGCAGGACAATTGGGTGGTTGTTGCCAATAAAGCGCTGGCTGGCCGCATCAATGCTTTGCCAGCCAGTGAACGTCACCTACACGCTAGCTTACTGTGCCTGGAACAAAGCCTGAGCGATGAAAAAACTGCGCCTCTGTTCTTGCAGGAATTAGGGTCGTTCCACAAGCTGGCACTGTTTGATGATCTGCGTCTTTTACTAGATGCGGTACAACGGAGTCGTGGCATTGCCTGCCTGCCACACTTGCTTGCGGATGAAGGCTTGCAAGATGGTAGCTTATGTGTGCTGGATGGATATCCTCATATCCCAGGGCAGACCTGGTACTTGTCTGGCATGGTCTCAGAACCTAGGGCCAGCATCGTAAAACAGGTATTTTCTTGGCTGCAGGATGAAGCAAAAAATTCAATCTGAAGCAGGAATTAAGCTGCATCACATACTACACACTCTCAACCATTCCGAGAAAAGTAAGCACGCATGACGTGCCGGGGCCAGCACATGAATTGCGGCCTGCTGCCGACTTACCTGATGGCAGACCATCTGGACAAGGGTGATTTGCAAATCATCTTGCCGGAATGGACAGCACCGCCCATGACTATCTACGCCCTCTTCCCATCACGCCGCCATTTGTCACCCGCGGTGCGTGCCTTGCTGGATTTTTTGGTGGAAGAATTTGCCGACCGGCCCTGGTAGCCCACTGGATCTACAATGGTTCTACCATGGGTCATGATGGGTCTACTTGAGCGATGTACTACTGATCCCCATCTTCTCCAGGGTCAGAGTTTCATCCGCCCGGCCCCAGCCACCATCGGTCACTTCTTCCACCAGCACCATCGTGTAAGGACGCACGCCTTCGCCAAAATACTCGACGAACATGGCGGTGGTGCGGTGAATGATTTCTTCCTTGCGGGCAGCATCGACGATGCCTTCAGGGAATTTAAAATTTGCAAATGGCATGATTGTTTCCTTAAAAGTAAATTAGGCGAAACCGCCGTTAACACGCAAAACTTGTGAATTAACCCAGGCACCGTCTGGGCCTGCCAGGAAGGCAACAGTAGAGGCAATCTCCGCTGGTGTTCCTATGCGTTCCATGGGGTTCATTTTGGCGATGTTGCTGACCTGCTCGTCGGTCTTACCATGGAAGAACATCTCCGTGCCTACCGGGCCAGGGGCGACAGCATTCACCGTGATTTCGCGCCCGCGCAGCTCATTGGCCAATACATGCACCAAGCCTTCTACCCCCGCCTTGCTGGCAATGTAGGGACCATAAGCAGGAAAGGATTTGGCAATCACGCTGGTGGACAAGGCGATAATGCGCCCGCCTTTCTCTACATGCTGAGCAGCCTGCGCCAGCACCAGGAAGCTACCGCGCAAATTGATGGCGATGAGCTTGTCAAAGGCATCTATATTGCTGACGTTGATGGTCGTCATGGACATGCTGCCTGCGCTATTGACGACCACGTCTATGCGGCCAAATACTTCTTTGGCTGTGGCAAATAATTGTGCAACATCTTCCGCCTTGCTCACGTCGCCCTGCACAGCGATCGCCTTACCACCATTAGCCTGTATGGCGCTGACGGTTTCTTGCGCCTTGACGGCATTGCCTGCGTAATTGACAACAACGGCAAAGCCATTCGCCGCCAGACGCAGCGAGATGGCCTGACCGATGCCGCGTGAGCCACCAGTGACGATGGCAGTTTTAATCATTTCTTTGTTCATGGTTTTTTCCTTGATCCAGATTGCCCAGACAGATGCGCCTGCCTGGAACACACTTTAACCATTCAACCTGACGAAATAAATACTGATAAACTCAGAACACAATTCAAACCAGCTCAACAATCATGGATAAACTGGACACCCTGCAACTTTTTACCCGCATCGTTGAAACCGGCAGTTTTAGCCGGGCGGCGGATATGCTGGACATCCCAAGGGCCAGTGCCACCCATGCCATCAAGCAACTGGAAACGCGCCTGGGCACCCGCCTGCTGGAGCGCACCACGCGTCAGGTACGTACGACGCTGGATGGCCAGGCCTTTTACGAACGTTGCGTGCAAATCATCAGTGATCTTGATGATGCAGAGGCATCCATGCGCCATGTGGCCGCCAACCCGCGTGGGGTGTTGAGGGTGGATATGCATGGCACCCATGCGACGCAGGTCGTGCTGCCGCGCATACAAGAGTTTCGCGACCGTTATCCGGGCATAGACCTGGTGGTCAGTAGTGGTGACCGTCTGGTCGATCTGGTACGTGAAGGTGTCGACTGCGTGATACGTGGCGGCAACCCGCGAGACTCAACTTTGGTGGCACGCCGCCTGGCGCTGATGCCGCAACTACTGTGCGCCAGCCCGGCTTATCTGGCTAAATTTGGCACGCCACACCATCCGGACGATTTGATGCTGCACCAGGCCGTCAGGTTTTTTTCCAGCACCACCGCGATAGACTATCCCATCGTGTTGAATATCGATGGCCAGGTGAAGGAATTTGATGTCGGCGGCTGGATGACAGTCAATGACGCCGAGAACTATGTGACCTGCGCCCTTGCTGGCTGCGGCCTGATACAACTCCCGCGCTTCCATATCGCCGATGCCCTGCGCGATGGCAGCCTGGTAGAAGTGCTGGCCGACTGGCAAAGCCCGCCCCTGCCACTAACCGCACTTTACCCATATCGTCGCCAGCTATCACCACGCGTGCGTGTGTTTGTCGATTGGCTGGTGGGTTTGTATGAGGAGAAGTTTGAGGTCTTGCCAGTGACTATGAAAGGAGAAATAAGCTGATGAAAATTCGTTTACCAGTCTTGTGGGGCAGGCCTGCTGATGTTGATTGCGGTGTAAAGCAATTAAAACTATCGGAAATCCTGCCAAAGACAGGACAGACCATTAACGTCTATTTTTCTGAAGACGATAGCCCGGTTTATAAAGAAAACCCGCATGTACTGTGGAAGCCACCTCTGACTGAAATGAATGGCTGGTCAGAGCAGCCCAGTGACATTCTGCACAGTTACATCGTCGCTGGTCAGTTGAAATTTCTACGTCAAGTACTACGAGGTAATGAAGAAGCTACACCACTGGAAAGAATGATAGAGAAAAGCCTGGAATATGAGCTGCTCGTTACTGATGTACAGCCATTTCTCAAGATGTGTGATGCAGTGAAAAATATGTCTCCAGAGCTATGGCAAGAACGCTATGGCAGCAAGACTCTTTCAGGCCTCTTGCAAGTTCAGAATAATAGAGGGGCTTTGTTTGACTATGTTAATGACACAGAATGGGCAGAAGTATATTGGGCTGGCACAGCAAATGCAGGCAGCTACATTTACCTGATTTTCCAGCACTATGAAGTACATTACGAAGCCCTGCTTCAACAAGAGGAAAATCAATTATTTGTCCACTATTTCAGCCTAGGGCTACGCTGATTAAGTAAACGGATTCTATTCTCAAGCGTTAAAGACTGACAACCGAACAAGACGTTTGACTTCCATGAAACAACAGACACTGGCGATGGCAGAAGATCAGAATGCGGGCTTT
>Ga0187843_10002099_pt1 | contig 12310 bp, 10 predicted proteins | sample SpaLakP09_SKY_43_FD_134516 | JGI IMG/M metagenome (GOLD analysis project Ga0187843, IMG submission 134516) | Oligotrophic lake water microbial communities from Sparkling Lake, Wisconsin, USA - SP09_SKY_43 | ecosystem: Environmental > Aquatic > Freshwater > Lake | place: USA: Sparkling Lake... | reverse complement strand
GTCCAGCTCGTCGACAGGGAGTCCCAGGCGCCACAGCAGCAGCCAGGCGGCTTCGTCAAAGGCGTTCGTTGTGCCATGCCCAAAAGAAACGCCCGCTTCATTCAAGCGGGCGGCTTGGGCTTCGATGCAATTCAGTAACTTCATGGCGGCCAGGTCGGGATAGACCCCGATTGTCGCCGATGGGCAGACCGAGCCCTCAGCCGCTTGTCGTCGAGGCTGGCGGGGCCGGGTCGGCGGTGAGCCCGTGGCGGCCTGTTTCTGCATCGATGGAGGGCATCAGCTTGCGCGCCGCTTCTATGTCGGCCTGGCCCGTTTTCGCCTCGCCGAGCTTGCGGCGCACGATGCCGCGGCCGTAAAGCGACCAGGCGCTGTCCGGTCGCAACTTCAGCGCGCGTTCGTAGTCGGCGAGTGCCTTGCGAAGTTCGCCGCGGCGCAAGCGCAGCCAGGCGCGGCTGTCGTAGTAGCCGCCGTTCTTCGATTCGAGATCGATGGCCTGGTCGCAATCGCCCAGCGCCTTGTCCAACTCGATATTGAGCATCGTTCTCGCCCAGCAGCGGTTGTTCAGGACGCTGGCGAGTTCGATGTCATGCGGGTGGGCAGGGATCCACAGCGCCCATTGGGCAAGCGCCTGCTGCGGCAGTTCCAGATGCTCGAATAACCGCGCCAGTTGCAGCCGTTGATAGGCTTGAGGGGCCAAGCTGTTGTCCAGCGCCATCAGGTCCTCGATCGTGCCTTCGCGATCCTTCGAGCTCGCGCGCAGTCCAGCCCGGCGCAGTCGCGCCTCCGCATTCAAGGGCTCGAGTTGCAGTGCGGCATCGAAATCCTTCAGGGCCAGTGACTGCTGCTGCATTTGAACGTGCACCGCGGCGCGGCGAACGAAGTATTCGGCGACCTGGGGCGCCATCTCGCACGCGCGGTCGAGATCCGACAGTGCGCGGGCTAAGTCCTGGCGAGCCGCCGAGGCAGCACCGCGCCGCGCATAGGCAGCAGCGTCGGTAGGTTCGTCGGCGCCGGTGGCCGCTGCTACGAGGCCGGGGCTGACTGGGTTTGCAAGAGATGGGCTGGGCTCCCGGGTCTTGGCTCTGTCGATGGCGCTGTGCGCAAACACCGGGCCGCCGTTGTAAGTGAAATACATGCGACGCTGCTTCTCCGAGATGTAGATCCGGTGCGAGAGGAAGAAGTCGATCCCGATCAGCATGTCGTGGTCTCGGTCGTAGTCGGCGACATCCAGGCGGAAATTAGAGATCGCCTCGCCACCAAGTTCGAACCTGTCTATCGCCGCCATCCAGCCGTCTACCTCGCCGCGACCGGCTCCGCGGACCTTGCCGGTCGGCTTCATGTCGGTGACACCAGCGTCCTTGGCTGCCAGCAAAGACAACACAGATGAAGCGCCAGTGTCGAACATGACACGCAGCCTCCTGCCGTTCAACTGGGCAATCGCCTGGATCGCTGGCGACTTGGACCTACTGTCATCGCGCAGCAGCTCCAATTCGGAGACAGGCTTGTCTCCGGCCCAATAGGCCATACGCGATTTGCCACAATCGTCACTCGGGAACATTAGCCGGATGGCGCCATGCGCCAGGTCGTACTCAACGTCGGTGCCGGCAAGGATGTTGCGACCCAACAGGCCCATTGTCCCAATCTCGCCATTGCCGCCCACGCCGAACTCGACATTGGGAATCTCGCCGCCGCGCAACTGCAGACGCTTGACCGTCGTGACGCCGGCCTCCATCTCGCCGGTCAGACCCTCGATCCGCATGCCAAAGGGGAGGTTACTAACCTTCAGCTTCAACTGCTGAGCCGCCGCATGAGTCAGGAAACTGTGAAACGCGCCGCTATCGACGATCAGCGGTATCTCGGTGCCATTGATGCCGAGGGTGGCGACAGCTCGCATACCGACCATCGTCACGGGCAATTCGAGTGCGGTGAGCTTGCAGGCCGCCCAACCGCGGCTTGGCATCATCGCAAGGCTCAGCGTGCCGGCCATTGCGATCAGCGCTCCAGACATGTGGCGTTTCCAGGCGCCATGGCGCCTTGTGCGGACCTTGCATTGGTTCACCGGCTGCCTCCCCCTAGTAGTGCGGGCCGGTAGCGTTGCGTTGTTGCGGTTCGCTCTCTTTGGTCGGCCTGCAGGCTCCAGACTGTATGTCAGCTCTGCGACCAATTCCCACCCGCCGGGATTGGGGTTTATGCGCGGGCCACCAGCAATTCCAGCGTGCGCCGATAGATGTTCTTCAGCGGCTCCAGGCTGTCGGCCGGCAGGTACTCGTCGATCTTGTGGATGCTGGCGTTGATGGGGCCGACTTCCAGTACCTGCGGGCAGATCTTGGCGATGAAGCGGCCGTCGGAGGTGCCGCCGGTGGTTGAGAGCTGGGTGGTGAGGCCGGTCTCGGCCTCAATCGCCGCGCTGACCGCACCGCTGAGGGTGCCGACGGGCGTCAGGAAGGGCTCGCCGCCGAGCGTCCAGTCCAGTGCGTACTCCAGGCCGTGGCGGGCCAGCAGCGCATGGACACGGGACTTCAGGCCTTCCGGCGTCGACTCGGTGGAGAAGCGGAAGTTGAAGTCGACCACCATCTCGCCGGGGATCACATTGGTCGCGCCGGTGCCAGCGTTGATGTTGGAGATCTGGAAGGTGGTGGCCGGGAAGTAAGCGTTGCCGGCATCCCATTCGATCGCCACGATCTCGGCCAGCGCGGCTGCCGCCTGGTGCACCGGGTTGCGGGCCAATTGCGGGTAGGCCACGTGGCCTTGCACGCCCTTGATCTTGAGCTTGCCGCTCAAGCTACCGCGGCGGCCGTTCTTGACCATGTCGCCCACCTTTTCCACCGCAGTCGGCTCGCCGACGATGCAGTAGTCCAGGCGCTGTTGCCTGGCCTTGAGCCACTCGCAGCAGACCTTGCTGCCGTCCAGTGCCGGGCCTTCCTCGTCGCTGGTCAGCAGGAAGGCCAGGCTGCCGGTGTGCTCCGGATGGGCAGCCACGAACTCCTCGGCGGCCACGACCATGGCCGCGACCGAGCCCTTCATGTCTGCCGCCCCGCGGCCGTAGATGCGGCCCTCGCGGTAGCTGGGCACGAAGGGGTCAGAGGCCCATGCGTCGAGGCGGCCGGGCGGCACCACGTCGGTATGGCCGGCAAACATCAGCACCGGGCCATCGGTCGCGCTGCCGCGCTTGATCGCCCAGAGATTGCTGACGCGAAAAGTCTCCGGGCCGCTGTCCATGCGTTCGATCTCGAAGCCCAGGTGCTTGAGTCGCTCGGCGATCAGATCCTGGCAGCCGGCGTCATCGGGCGTGACGGAGGGGCGCGCGATCAGCGCTTCTAGCAGCGAGAGAACCGCGCTCATTCCGGATGCACGTCGAGCGTGATTTCCGTGAAGCTGGCGTCATCGCTGGCCTGCTCTTCCTTCTTGGGGGCTTGGCTTTTCTGCCCCGGCGAATCGTTCTGCAGACGCCAGAGAAGATTGGTCGGCGAGTCGGCAAAGGCCAGGCCCTCGTCGCGGGTGATGGTGCCATCGTTGATCAGCTTGGCGAAGTGCTCTTCATAGCTTTGCGAGCCCTCGGCGATGGATTTTTCCATCGCCTCCTTGACGCCGCTGAAGTCACCTTGTTCGATCAGCTCGGCGATCAGCTTGGTGTTCAGCAGGATCTCGATCACCGGCACGCGGCCCCCGGCGGTGGCGCGCACCAGGCGCTGCGAGACGATGGCCTTCAAGCCCGCGGCCAGGTCGTTCAGCAGGGCAGGGCGCGACTCCGGCGTGTAGAAGGACAGGATACGGTTCAGCGCGTGATAGGTGTTGTTGCCGTGCAGGGTGGCCAGCACCAGGTGGCCCGAGAGCGCATAGGAGATCGCTGCCGTCATCGTCTCTCGGTCGCGGATCTCGCCGATCAGGATGCAATCCGGCGCTTGGCGCAGCGCGTTCTTCAGCGCAATCTGCAGCGAGGCGGTGTCGCGCCCGACCTCGCGCTGGTTGACGATGGAACGCTTATTGGAGAACAGGTACTCCAGCGGATCTTCGATGGTGAGGATGTGGCCGGTCATGTTGCGGTTGCGCTGCTCCAGCATCGACGCGAGCGTGGTGCTCTTGCCGGTGCCGGTGGCGCCTACCATCAGGATCAGGCCGCGTTTTTCCTGCACCAATTTGCCCAGCACCGGTGGCAGGTTGAGGCTGTCCAGCGAGGGGATGTTGTGCGGGATGTGGCGGAACACGCCGGCGACGGTGCCGCGCTGGCGAAAGCCCGAGAGCCGGAAGCTGCCGACGCCGTTGACCGACACCGCCATGTTCAGCTCGCCGCTCTGGTCCAGCTCGGCCAGATGCGCAGGCTCCACCACCTCGGCGATCAGCTGACGCGGCTGGGTCGGGCTGAGCAACTGATCCGACAACTGCACCATCTGGCCGTTGATGCGGATCAGCACCGGCATGTTGGCGGAGAGGTAGACGTCCGAAGCGCCTTTCTCTGCCATCAAGCGCAGGATGCGCTCCATATTTCCACTCATGCCGGGCCCTCGCAGTCTTGGTTTTGTTAAGCGCGCAGCAGGTCGTTGATCGAGGTCTTTGCCCGGGTACCGGCGTCAACCTTCTTTACGATGATCGCGGCGTACAGGCTGTACTTGCCATCGTTTTTGGGCAGCGAACCGCTGATGACGACCGAGCCGGCCGGCACACGGCCGTAGCTCACCGTGTCGGTGTCACGGTCATAGATCGGCGTGCTCTGGCCGATGTAGACGCCCATCGAGATGACCGAGTTCTCTTCGATGATCACGCCTTCGACCACCTCGGAGCGGGCGCCGATGAAGCAGTTGTCTTCGATGATGGTCGGGTTGGCCTGCAGCGGCTCCAGCACGCCGCCGATGCCAACGCCGCCGCTCAGGTGCACGTTCTTGCCGATCTGCGCGCAGGAGCCGACGGTAGCCCAGGTGTCCACCATCGTGCCCTCGTCGACATAGGCGCCAATGTTCACGTAGGAGGGCATGAGGATCACGTTCTTGGCCTGGAAGCTGCCACGGCGCGCCACGGCGGGCGGCACCACGCGCACGCCCATCGCGCGGATCGCGTCTTCGCTCAGATTGCCGTACTTGGTCGGCACCTTGTCGAAGAAGGCCATGTCACCCGAGCCCATCAGCTTGTTGTCGTTCAGGCGGAAGGACAGCAGCACGGCCTTCTTGACCCACTGATGCACGGTCCACTGACCCACCGACTGGCGCTCGGCCACGCGCAGGCGGCCTGCGTCCAGCTCGGCAATGACATGCTCGACGGCCTCGCGCACTTCCGGCGCATTGGTCGGGTTGATGCTGGCGCGGCCTTCCCAGGCCAGGTCGATGACGGATTGCAGTTGTGTGGTGGAGGTCATGGGAGGGCTCGGAGGAATTGAGTAGTGAATGAGACAATGCGTTCGGCGGCGGCGACGCATTCGGAAACTTCGGCCACCAGGGCCATGCGGATGCGGCCCGCGCCCGGGTTGATGCCATGCGCCTCGCGGGCCAGCAGGCTGCCCGGCAGGACGGTCACATTGTATTGAGCCAAGAGGCCCTGGGCGAACGCGACGTCATCGCCACCGGGCACTGCAGCCCAGAGGTAGAAGCCAGCATCGGGCAGGGCCACGTCCAGCACCTGCTGAAGGATGGGCGTGACCTGTGCAAACTTGGCGCGGTACTGCTCACGGTTGGCGATCACATGGGCCTCGTCGTCCCACGCGGCGATGCTGGCCGCCTGCACGATGGGGCTCATGGCGCTGCCGTGATAGGTGCGGTAGAGCAGGAACTTCTTGATGAGGGCCGCATCGCCGGCGACGAAGCCCGAGCGCATGCCGGGCACATTGCTGCGCTTCGAGAGACTCGTGAAGGCAATCAGATTGCGGAAGTCGGCGCGGCCCAGTGTGGCGGCCGCTTCGAGCCCGCCCAGCGGCGGCTCTTCACGGAAGTAGATCTCCGAATAGCACTCGTCCGAGGCGATCACGAAGCCGTGTTTGTCGCTCAGTTCGAACAGCATTTGCCACTCGCTCAATGGCATCACCGCGCCGGTTGGGTTGCCGGGCGAGCAGACGTAGAGCAGCTGGGTGCGGGCCCAGGTGGCCTCGTCGATCTCCGCCCAGTTGGCGGCAAAGTTGCGCTTGGGGTCGGAGTTGGCGAAGGCCGTCTGCGCACCGGCCAGCAGGGCCGCGCCTTCATAGATCTGGTAGAAGGGATTGGGGCAGACAACGGTGGCACCGGGCTTGCTCGGATCAATGACCGTCTGCGCCAGCGCGAACAGCGCCTCGCGTGAACCGTTGACCGGCAGCACCTGGGTGGCGGGGTTGAGCTTCAGCGCGTAGCGGCGTTCGATCCAGGCGCAGATCGATTCGCGCAAGGCCGGCTCGCCGCCGGTGGCCGGGTAACCCGACAGGCCCTTCAGGTTGGCCATTAAGGCCGTCTCAATCAACGATGGCGCCGGATGCTTGGGCTCGCCGATGCCAAGGCTGATCGCCCGGTAGGCCGGGTTGGGCTTGCAGTCTTGCGTCAGTGCGCGCAGGCGCTCGAAGGGGTAGGGGTGGAGCTTGTCCAGCAGGGGGTTCATAGATAGGGTCGGAAGGGTGTTCCGGATCATAGCCAGCCATTGCAGCCCGGTTGGGCACAGCGGCAGGCCAGGCGACCCTCGTGGTGGGTGGCGCCATAGGCGACGGTTATTTCTTCGCCAAGGCTGATATCACGCAATGCGAAGAAGCGCACCGCGCCGTCGTCCACCGCGATGCGGGCGTTGGGCCGGCAGCTGTGGTTGGTGAAGCGCAGCGGGTCCTCGGATCGGGTCGCGTCGATGGCGCGGCTGGCCGAGAGCTCGACCAGCATGATGCGCTGGCGACCCTGCACCCGCCGCCGGCCTTCGGCCACGCTGATCGCCTCGCCGGTCAGCTCGCCGAGCTGAGTATCTTCAGCTATGAGCTCAGCCGCGAACACGCCGAAGCCGTCGATGCGGCTGCGCCGTACCGTCACTTCGACGAGTTGATGGGCCGAGCTGGTGGCGAAAGCCAAAAGGATGCGGTCAGCGCAACAGGCCGGACTCGAAGCCGTGCGCCGGAAGGCTCACCACAGGCTCAGGCTTCCAGCCCTTCTTGCGATGCTCGGTCACCACATTGGTGTAGATGCCGCCCCGCACATACCACTTGGCGGTGATGCGGATGAAGCGGGGGTTGGTAACCTTGATGATGTCTTCCATGATGGTGTTGGTCACCTTCTCGTGGAATGCACCCTCGTGGCGGTAGCTCCAGAAGTACATCTTCAGGCTCTTCAGCTCGACACAGAGCTTGTCCGCGATCATGTCGATGGTGAAGTGCGCAAAGTCGGGCTGGCCGGTCAGCGGGCAGTGGCAGGTGAACTCGGGCACCTGGAACTGGATCACGTAGTCGCGCTGCGGCGCGGGGTTGGGGAAGACGTGGATTTCCTTGCTCGGTGCCGTGGGCGGGTTGGGCGGCATCTCGCGCATCTTGGGTGCGAGTTCAACATCCTTGCGCATCTTGGGAGCGACGGTCTTGCGGGGGGTCTTGGTAGCCATGGAATGAGTGCGGCTCGCGGCGACTGGGTATCGACGCGGGCATCAATATTTGGGGAGGCCCCGATGTTATCATCCAGCCCCGACAAAGCGCCCTATCGAGGCGCTTTTGTTTAGATAAATCAACAGCTTAGAGCGTTCCCAGCAGCCGATGCGTCTGAACTCGATCAAGCTCTCGGGCTTCAAGTCCTTTGCCGAGCCCACCACCTTCCAGCTGCCCGGGCAGCTGGTCGGCGTGGTCGGCCCCAATGGCTGCGGCAAGTCCAACATCATGGACGCCGTGCGCTGGGTGCTGGGCGAGAGCAAGGCCTCGGAGCTGCGCGGCGAGTCGATGCAGGACGTGATCTTCAACGGCTCCGGCAACCGCAAGCCGGCCAGCCGAGCCAGCGTGGAGCTGGTGTTCAGCAATGAAGACGCCCGCGCCGGCGGCCAGTGGAATCAGTTCGCCGAGATTGCCGTCAAGCGCGTTTTGACGCGCGACGGCACGAGCAGCTATTTCATCAACAACCAGCCGGTACGCCGCCGCGATGTTCAGGACGTGTTTCTGGGCACCGGCCTGGGCCCGCGCGCCTACGCCATCATCGGCCAGGGCACGATCTCCCGCATCATCGAAAGCAAGCCGGAAGAGATGCGCATGTTCCTGGAGGAAGCCGCGGGCGTCTCCAAGTACAAGGAGCGCCGTCGCGAGACCGAGAACCGCCTGCGTGACACGCGCGAGAACCTGACTCGCGTCGACGATATCCTGCGTGAGCTGAACAACAACCTCGAGAAGCTGGAGAAGCAAGCCGAGGTGGCCGCCACCTACCGCGGCCTGCAAGACAGCGGCACTCTCAAGTTGCATCAGCTCTGGTTCCTCAAACACCGCGATGCAAGCACCGAGGCCACTCGCGTCAAGGCCGAGCACCTGGAGGCGACCAATGCCCTGGAGGCGCGGGTGGCCGAGCTGCGCCATGTGGAAGCCGAGCTGGAAACGATTCGGCAGGCGCATTACGCGGCCGGCGACGAGCTGCATGCCAGCCAAGGCCGTTATGCCGAGGCGCAGCTGGAGGTGAGCCGTCTGGAGGAGCGCATCCGCTACGTGGTCGAAGGCCGCCAGCGGGTTGAGGCGCGCCTGATCGAGCTGCAGGCGCAGAACAGCCAATGGCAGGAGCGTTCGCTGCAGGCGCAAGCCGAGCAGGAGACGATCGCCGAGCAGATCGCCACGGCCGAGGAGCAAAGCGAGATTCTCGCCGCCCAGGCCGAGGAGCAGGGCGCCAATCTGCCCAATTCCGAAGACGCGGTGCGCGGCGCACAGGCCAAGGCCAATGAGCAGCGCAGTCTTGTGACCCAGGTCCAGCAGCAGATCCAGGTGCTGGCGGCGGAGAGCCGCAATATCGAGGAGCAGTCGCGCCAGCTACTCACTCGCCGTGAACGTCTGGCGACAGAGCGCCAGGGCCTGGCCGCGCCGGACGCCGACAAGCTCGCTGAGCTGAAACGCAGCAGCGAGGCTGCCGATGAGGCGCGCGACATGGCCGATGCGCGTCTGAACGAGTTGCAGGAGCAGGTGCCCTTGCTTGACGAGGCGCGCCGCGCGACGCAGGCCGATACCAATGCCCAGCTGTCTCGCCAAAGCGATCTGTCGGCCCGCCTCGACGCGCTGCGTGCGCTGCAGGAAAAGGTCCAGACCGAGGGCAAGCTCAAGCCCTGGCTGGCCAAGCACGGGCTTGATGGCCTGCAAGGCCTATGGACACGGCTGCATATCAAGCCGGGCTGGGAGAACGCGCTGGAGGCCTCGCTGCGCGAGCGCATGAGCGCGCTGTCGGTCGGCCGGCTGGAGACGGTGCGCGCTTTTGCGGGCGACGCGCCGCCCGCCCGCTTGGCCTTCTACTCAGCGCCTAGCGCCTCGATCGCCAACACGCACGAGACGCTGGCCCGCTTGACCGATCTGCTGCGCCTGGACGATGCCGGGCTGAAGGCGCTGCTGAACGACTGGCTCGAAGGCGTCTACACCGCCGCCTCGCTGGACGAGGCCCTGGCCAACCGTGACAAGCTGACCCATGGCGAGCTGATCATGACCGCTGAGGGCCATGCCGTCAGCCAGTTCGCGGTGAGCTTCTATGCGCCCGACTCCGAGCAGGCCGGCATGCTGGCGCGAGCCCAGGAGATCGAGCATCTGGTGCTGGAGTTGCGTGCCCAGCAACTGATCGCCGAAGAAGCCAAGAGCCAGCTGGTGCGAGCCGAGGCTGGCTACACCGAAGCCTCCGCACGCCTGGCCGGTCTGCGCCGCGAGGCGGGCGAGGCGCAGACGCGCGCGCACCAGCTGCATGTGGAACTGCTGCGCCTGACGCAGCAATCGGAGGCCGCCAGCAGCCGCCGCACGCAACTGGAAGACGAGCTGTTCGAGATCGATGCCCAGGCCGAGGAGCTGCAGGAGCGCCGCATCACCGGCGAGGCCCGCTTCGAGGAGCTAGACATGCAGCTGGCGACCACGCAGGAACGCCACGCCGAACTGGACGATGCCGTCATCAACGCCGAGCGCAAGCTGGCCGAGGCGCGCGAGCAGCTGCGTGCGTTGGAGCGTCGGGCACAGGAAGCGCAGTACAGCGCCCGCGCACTGGCATCGCGACGTGGTGAGCTGCAGCGCGCCATCGAGACCGCGGTGCAGCAGGTGCAGACCAATACCGCCTCCGCAGAGAGCCTGCAGCGAGAGATGGATACGCTCAACGACGCCGCGGCGCAAGCGGGTTTGCAGGACGCGCTGGCGATGAAGATGGAGCGCGAGCACTCGCTCGCTGCCGTGCGCAGCGGCTATGACGACTTGAGCCTGCGCCTGCGCAAGGCCGATGAGCAGCGCCTGACATTCGAGCGCAGCCTTGAGCCGCTGCGCGATCGTCTGATCAAGCTGCAGCTGGAGGAGCAGGCCGCGCAGCTGGGCGGCGCGCAGTACATGGAGCAACTGACCGCGGCCGAGGTCGATCTCGACCTGCTGGCCAAGTCGATTGAAGAAGGCCAGGTCAAGCTCTATGGCCTTCAGGGCGAGATCGACCGCATCAACCGCGAGATCGCCGCCCTGGGTGCGGTCAACCTCGCGGCGCTGGACGAGCTGACGGCCTCGCGCGAGCGCAAGAACTTCCTTGATGCGCAGAACGCTGACCTGATGTCGGCGATGAAGACGCTGGAGGACGCGATCCACAAGATCGACCTGGAGACGCGCGACCTGCTGGGCGCGACCTTCGAGCAGGTGAACATGCATTTCGGTCGCATGTTCCCGGTGCTCTTTGGCGGTGGCCAGGCCAAGCTGATGATGACCGGCGACGAGATCCTTGACGCAGGCATCCAGGTGATGGCGCAGCCGCCAGGCAAGAAGAATTCGACCATCCACCTGCTGTCCGGTGGCGAAAGGCGCTGACCGCGATCGCCCTGGTGTTCGCGATCTTCCAACTGAACCCGGCCCCATTCTGCCTGCTGGACGAGGTGGATGCACCGCTGGATGACGCCAATACTGAGCGTTATGCCAAGCTGGTGGCCGAGATGAGCGTGGGGACGCAATTCCTCTTCATCTCACACAACAAGATTGCAATGGAAATGGCTCAACAACTGATTGGGGTGACGATGCAGGAGCAGGGCGTCTCGCGCATCGTGGCGGTGGACATGGACAAGGCACTGAGCTTGGCGGAGGTCGCATGAGCTTGACCGAGATGCTTGCCATTCTGGGTGGCCTGGTGCTGGCGGGTGTCATCGCTCATGGCGCCTGGACAGCACGCAAGGCCGGTCCACGCCGCGCCGAACCGCCGGTTGAAGGCCAGCGAATCGAACCGGGCATGACCGATGCCGCCGAACCCGCCGTGCAAGTGGTGCTGGACGAAACGATGCCTGCGGTGAGCCGCCAGCCGCGCAAGGCCTCGGCCCGCATCGACGCACTGATCGACGCGATCACGACCATCACCCTGGACTCCCCGGTCAGCGGCGAGATGGCCCTTTCGCACCTGCCTCCCAGCCGCCGTGCCGGCACCAAGCCTTTCCATATCGAAGGGCTCAACGCCGAGAGCGGCGAGTGGGAACTGCCCGTGCCGGGCCAGCGGTATGGCGAGTTCCAGGCCGGCGTGCAGATGGCCAACCGCAGCGGTGCGCTGAACGAGATCGAGTACTCGGAGTTCGTGCAGAAGCTGCAGGGCTTTGCGGAAGGGCTCGGCGCCTTCGTGCAGTTCCCGGACATGTTGGAAGTGGTGGCCGGCGCACGCGAGCTGGATCATTTTGCCGGCGCGCATGACGCGCAGCTGGCCCTGGTGCTGCGCCCGCGCGGAGCCTCCTGGACCCTGGGCTATGTGTTGCAGATGGCGGCCAAGCACGGCTTCGTGCCTGGCGCCATTCCGGGCCGGCTGGTGATGCCGGCGGACGAGGAGGGCGCACCGCCGATCCTGATCCTGGGCTTCGAGGCCCAGGCCGCGCTGGCCGAGAACCCTCAGCAATCGAGCCTGCGGGAGCTGACCCTGTCGCTGGATGTGCCGCAGACACCGGCGGCGGTGGAGCCCTTCGCTGTCTGGCAGGAAGCGGCGCGCGGCCTGTCACGTGACTTCGAGGCCGAGATCTGCGATGACCGGGGTCAGGTTTTGAATCTGCACGCCTTTGCGGCAATCGGGCAGGAGCTGAACGGCCTGTACGAGGCCCTGGCCGCGCGGGATGTGCCCGCCGGGTCACTCGCGGCCAGGCGGCTGTTCAGCTGATCAAACACCGAGCCGCCGCCTACACTGGCTCCCATGAGCACCAGCCTACTGTTGATTGCCCTTCTGATCGCCGTCAGCGCTTTTTTCTC
>Ga0187843_10002097_pt1 | contig 12313 bp, 11 predicted proteins | sample SpaLakP09_SKY_43_FD_134516 | JGI IMG/M metagenome (GOLD analysis project Ga0187843, IMG submission 134516) | Oligotrophic lake water microbial communities from Sparkling Lake, Wisconsin, USA - SP09_SKY_43 | ecosystem: Environmental > Aquatic > Freshwater > Lake | place: USA: Sparkling Lake... | reverse complement strand
GGGCTGTACAGCCCGCCCGCAGACAGTAGCGCCGAGCCTGACACGCTCCCGCCGGTCGACAGCGTGCGCGAGTTGCAGCGCAGCATCCGCCGCGCCCGCAGCCTGCGCGACCTCTGGCATCTGCGCACCTGGCTGTACACCGAAGTGGCCCGCCAGTTCTCGCAGCACGAGGCCGAGCAGCGCCTGCAGCGCCTGGACGCTTTGTTCCAGGGCAAGGCCTCTCAAGCCCTGAATGCCGAACAGCAACGCCTGCTGACCCAGGCCCAGGCGCGCATCCAGGCCAAGCTGCAAGCCCAAGCCCATTCAGAAACGCTGGCGCGAATCCGCGAGGCCCGCAGCGCTGCCAAGGTGCAGACGGCCCAGAACAGCAACACCCCCCAAGCCCTGGCCGCCGACACCGTGGCGGCCGCCCTGCCCGAACCCTGCGCCACGCATTGATTGGAACGACACGAGGAAGCTGGCAGGAAAGAGGCCAGCCCTGCACCGCCATGGAACTGACCTTGCGTGACATCCCCCATTTCCCGCCGCCCTGGGCGTTTGCTTGCACCGCCCAGTCCGACGAGCGGCGCGGCCGCATCGCTGCGCGCCGCACCTTTGTGGCGCTCAAGCTGTGCTTCATGCGCGCTGCAGCCGAGCTTCGCGGCGTTCACGGCGAGCACCTGCAAACCCTGATTCGCCAGGCCAGCGAGCCGATCGAGCTGTGGCTGATTCGCGGCAGCCTGCTGGCCGCCCTGTCTCGCATGGGCGAGGCCGGGCTGATGCACAGCGCGCGGGTGCAACTCGCCCTGCAAGAGGCCTATCCAGAACGCAGCGCCCGCTGAGGCCCCGCCGATTTCGTTACGGGGCGCAAGCGCGGGAGGCCCGATGCAAAAGCTCGGTGCAAAATAGGCCTCACGCATGAACATCATCAACCTCGACGACTATCAGGACGCGGTGCGCAAGCTGCACTGCGCGGCCAAGCTGGAGCACCTCAATGCCAAGGTCTTCACCAACACGGTGAAAGGCATCGGCCAGTTGTCGATACGGCTGCGTGACGCCGAGGTGCTGGTGCTGATCCGCGAGCGCACCCAATTCCCGCGCCAGCTGCTGGAGAAGCTACCCAAGCTCAAGCTGATTGCCCAGACCGGGCGCGTCGGCAACCACATCGACATCGAAGCCTGCACCCGGCTGGGCATTGCAGTGGCTGAAGGTGTGGGCTCGCCGGTGGCGCCGGCCGAGCTGACCTGGGCCTTGATCATGGCGTCGATGCGGCGCCTGCCCCAGTACATCGGCAACCTCAAGCATGGCGCCTGGCAACAGGCCGGGCTCAAGGCCGCGTCCATGCCGCCCAATTTCGGCGTCGGCATGGTCTTGCGCGGCAAGACCCTGGGCATCTGGGGCTACGGCAAGATCGGCCAGATCCTGGCCGGCTATGGCCGCGCCTTTGGCATGCAGGTGCAGGTCTGGGGCAGCGAAGCCTCGCGCCTGCGCGCGCAGAGCGATGGGCTCATTGCGGCTGAGAGCCGCGAAGCGTTTTTTGCCAGCAGCGATGTGCTGAGCCTGCATCTGCGCCTGTGCGAGGCCACCCGCGGCATGATCACCTCCGAAGACCTGGCCCGCATGAAGCCGACCGCCCTGCTGGTCAACACCTCGCGGGCCGAGCTGCTGACCGATGGCGCCCTGGTCTCGGCCCTCAACCGCGGCCGCCCCGGCATGGCCGCCATCGATGTCTTTGAGAGCGAGCCCATCCTGCAAGGCCACCCCCTGCTGCGCCTGGAGAACGCCGTCTGCACACCGCACATCGGCTATGTCGAGCAGGACAGCTACGAGCTGTATTTAAACGCTGCGTTCGACAACATCCTGAACTTCATCAAGAGCGAGCCGACGAACATCGTCGACCCGGAAGCGCTGAAAGTGCTGCGATGAGCGCCACCGAAGCGGCACGCGCGCCGCAGCGCCCGGCATCGCTCTGGGCCCTGTACCTGGCCTTCAACCGCCTGGCCCTGCAGGGCTTTGGCGGCGTGCTGGCGGTGGCGCAGCGCGAGTTGGTCGAGCGCCTGGGCTGGATGACGCGCGAGGAGTTCGTCGAGACGCTGGCCATCGCCCAGGTCTTGCTCGGGCCCAATGTGGTGAACATCTCGCTGATGATCGGCGACCGTTACTTCGGGCTGCGCGGCGCGTTCGCAGCCCTGGCGGGCATGTTCGTCCTGCCCTCGGTCCTGGTGCTGAGCATGGCGGCGCTCTACGGCAGCGTGTCCCAGCATCCGGTGGTGGGCAATGCCCTGCGCGGCATGGGTGCGGTCTCGGCCGGCTTGATCCTGGCCACCGGCCTGAAGCTGCTGCCGGCAGTCCGCAGCAACCCCATGGGCCGGGCCATCGCAGCCCTGCTGGCCCTGGCCACGCTGCTGGCCGTGGTCTGGCTGCGCCTGCCCCTGCCCTGGCTGGTGTTGCTGCTGGGTGGCCTGGGCATGGCAGCAGCCTGGCGCGGCCTGACGGTCGGCGAGCACACGGAAGGCTGACACCAAGATGCTGGCCAGCGCCCATGTCGACCTGCTCGACCTCTTCCTGCATTTTCTGACCCTGTCCCTGCTGTCCATCGGCGGCGCCATCACCACAGCGCCCGAGATGCACCGCTTTCTCGTCGGCGAGCGCCACTGGCTCAGCGACACGGAGTTCACCTCCTCGATCGCCCTGGCCCAGGCCGCGCCCGGGCCCAACATCCTTTTCGTGGCCGTGCTGGGCTGGAATGTGGCCGGCCTGAGCGGCGCCTTCGCCGCCATGGCCGGCATCATGCTGCCCTCCACCACCCTGGTGCTGGCCGCCACGCGCTGGGCGCGGCGCAACAAGGACAGCCTGGGCGTGCGCGCCTTCTCGGCCGGCATGGCGCCGCTGACCCTGGGCCTGATGCTGGCCACGGGCTGGCTGCTGGCCGAACCCTACCTGCGCCTGCCCGAACACCGACTGGCCACCCTGGCCCTGATCGCGGGCACCGTGCTGCTGACGCTCAGGACCCGGCTCAGCCTGGTCTGGATGGTGCTGGGCGGCGGGATCTTGGGGGCGCTGGACCTCGTCTGAACCCCGGCGCGCGTCAGCGTCCGAAGCGCCGCGCTCCGGCCACACAGAGAATCACCGCCAGGGTCACGCCCAGCATGGCCGGACTCACCGCCTCACCGAGCAAGCCAGCCGCCAAGGCCAGGCCGAACAGCGGCTGCAAGAGCTGCAGCTGACCCACGCGGGCAATCCCACCCTGGGCCAGGCCGCGGTACCAGAACACAAAGCCGATCAGCATGCTGAAGAGCGAAACATAGGCCAGCCCCAGCCAAGCCGGCAGGCCGATGCCGCTCCAGCTCACCGGCAGCCGCCACCAGGTCAAGGCCAGCATCAGCGGCAAAGCCATAACCAGGGCCCAGCAGATCACCTGCCAGCCGCCCAGGCTGCGCGAGAGCCGCGCCCCCTCGGCATAGCCCAGACCGCAGACCAGGATGGCCAGCAACATCAAGGCGTCGCCGCGCGGCGCCAGGCTCAGGCCCTGCGAGAGCGCAAAACCGACCACCAGAAAGCTGCCCAGCAGCGAGAACACCCAGAACACCGGCCGTGGCCGCTCGCCACCGCGCCAGACACCGAAGGCGGCCGTGCTCAGAGGCAGCAGGCCCAGGAAGACGATGGAATGTGCGGCGCTCATCTCCCGCAAGGCCAGGGCCGTGAGCAGCGGGAAACCCAGCACCACGCCCAAGGCCACCACCAGCAGGGATCGCCACTGCGCCGCCGTCGGCCGCGGCTGGGCGAGCAGCGCCAGCAGGCCCAGGCCCAACAGGCCGGCGATGCTGGCGCGGGCAACCGTGAGGAAGAGCGGGTCGAAATCCAGCACCGCCAGCCGCGTGGCCGGGAGCGAGCCACTGAAGATCAGCACGCCGATGAAACCATGGAGCCAGCCACTCGAATTCTTGTCCATACCGTCGTGAGCGCCGCTGAGGGGGTGGGCGCGAAGAGTGACCGCAGCGGCCGATGAGCACAGCCTAAAGCCCGCGATCAATACAATCAAAAAATTGTCATGGATACATCCCCGCCGCCATGTCCGCCCCTCGCTACAAACAACTGCTGGACCGCCTGGCCCAAGAGATCCGCAGCGGCGCACTGCGCCCCGGCACGCGCCTGCCTCCGCTGCGCCTGCTGGCCCGGCGTGAAGGCCTGGCCCTGGTGACGGCCAGCCGGGTCTATGCCGAGCTGGCCGGCATGGGCCTGGTCAGCGGCGAGGTGGGCCGCGGCACCTTCGTGCGCGACCCCAGCCTACCGGCAGGCCATGGCCTGGATCTGGGCGTGCTGGCGCCGGATCTGGTGGACCTGGGCTTCAACTACCCCACCCTGCCCGGTCAGGCCGAGCTGCTGCGCAGCGGCCTGCGCCAGCTGGCGCAAGGAGGTGACCTGGAGGCCATGCTGCGCTACCAGCCCCACGGCGGCCGCCCGCATGACCGTGCGACCGTGGCCCGTCATCTGGCCAGCCGCGGCCTGTACACCATTGCCGAGCAGGTGCTGCTGGTGGACGGCGCCCAGCACGGCCTGGCCTGCGTGGGCCTGGCCCTGCTGCAACCGGGCGATGTGGTGGCGATCGATGCACTGAGCTACCCCGGCTTTCGCCTGCTGGCCGAAACCCTGAGGCTGGAGCTGGTGGCCGTGCCGGCCGCCGGCCATGGGGCGGGGCCCGATCTGGCTGCGCTGGATCGCCTGTGCCAGCAGCGCCGCGTGCGCGCGCTCTACACCATGCCCACCCTGCACAACCCGCTGGGCTGGGTCATGGGGCTGGCCGAGCGCGAGGCCCTGGCCGCACTGGCCGAACAGCATGAGCTGCTGCTGATCGAGGACGCGGCCTACGCCTATCTGGTGGAGCGGGCGCCACCGCCTCTGGCCATGCTGGCGCCCGAGCGCACGGTCTATATCTCCGGCCTGTCGAAAAGCGTGGCGGCCGGCTTGCGCCTGGGTTTTGTGCATGCCCCCAAGGCCTGCATCGCCGCGCTGGAGCGCGCCATCCGCGCCAGCACCTGGAGCACCCCAGGCCTGACCACGGCCCTGGGCTGCGCCTGGCTGGAAGACGGCACGGTGGCCCGGCTGGAGCGCGAGAAACGCGCCGACGCCCGTGAGCGCCAAGGCCTGGCGGCCGAGCTGCTCGGGCCCCTGCCCCGCATCGGCCACCCGGACTCCTACTTTTTATGGCTGCCGCTGGGCGAGGACGTCCGCGCCGACCGGGTGGCCGCCGAGCTGCTGCAAGGCGGCATCTCGGTCTCCACCGCCGCGCCCTACACCGGCAAGCGCGACGGCAGCGAACCCCAGGCCATACGCCTGGCCCTGGGCTCCGTGGACCGGGCTGCGCTGGCGCCGGCCCTGCGCGAGGTGCGCCGGGTCATCGAGGCGCACAGCGTTCTTTGAAAAAACGCGCTCAGGCGTCCTTGGTGCCGAAGATCTTGTCACCCGCGTCGCCGAGGCCCGGGATGATGTACCCCTGCTCGTTGAGGTGGCTGTCGATGGCGGCCGTCCAGCAGCGCACTTCGGGATGGGCCTTGTTCAAGGCGGCCACGCCCTCGGGCGCGGCCACCAGCACCAGGGCGCGGATGTCCTTGCAGCCGCGCGCCTTGAGCAGATCGATGGTGGCGATCATGGAGCCGGCCGTGGCCAGCATGGGGTCGATGATGAGGGCGGTGCGCTCGCCCAGATGGCCGACAAACTTGTCGAAATAGTTGACCGGCTTCAGGGTCTCGTGATCGCGGGCCAGGCCGACGACCGAAATCTTGGCGTTGGGGATCATGTCCAGCACGCCGTCCATCATGCCCAGACCGGCCCGCAGAATCGGCACCACCGTGACCTTGCGGCCGGCGATCTGGTCGATCTCGACCGGGCCGCACCAGCCCTCGATGGTGGTTTTTTCCAGCGGGAAGTCGGCCGTGGCCTCGTAGGCCAGCAGGCGCGCCACCTCACCCGTCAACTCGCGGAACTTCTTGGTCGAGATGTCGGCCTCGCGCATCAGGCCGATCTTGTGTTTGACGAGGGGGTGCTGGACTTCGATGACGGCCATGGCTGTGCTCTTCTTCGGGGGAGGCAAAAACTGCGGGAGGGGGGGCGATTATCCCTGGCGGGCGCGGCGCTGGCGCAGGGCTTCGTAGAGGCACACGCCGGCGGCCACCGAGACATTCAGGCTTTCCACCGCGCCCAGCATGGGGATGCTGACCAGTTCATCGCAGGTCTTGGCGGTGAGCTGGCGCAGACCATCACCCTCGGCGCCCAGCACCAGGGCCACCGGGCGGTTCAGGTCGATGTCATAGATCGACTTCGTCGCCTGGTCCGAGGTGCCGATGATCCAGATGTCGCGCTCTTTCAGCTCATTGAGCGAACGGGCCAGATTGGTCACCATCAAATACGGCACGGTCTCGGCCGCGCCGCTGGCCACCTTGGCCACAGTAGCGTTCAGGCCCACGGCATGGTCCTTGGGGGCGATCACGGCATTGGCGCCGGCGCCATCGGCCACGCGCAGACAGGCGCCGAGGTTGTGCGGGTCGGTCACGCCGTCCAGCACCAGCAGCAGGGGCTGAACTTCGGCCGCTTCCAGGTCCTCCATCACCGCGTCCAGTGAATGCTGCATGGCCAGGGGCTGCACCCGGGCGACCACGCCCTGATGGCGGCTGCTGCCGGCCAGCTTGCCCAGGCGATCGTCGTCGCTGTCCACCAGCTTGGCGCCGGCTTCGGTGGCGCGCTCGACAAACTGGCGCATGCGCTGGTCGCGCCGCGTGGCGTCGACATGGATCTCGCTGATGGATTTGGGGTGCGTCTTCAGACGCACGGTCACGGCATGGAAGCCGAAGAGGATTTTGTTGCTGGTGCTGCTGCTCATCCCCGCATCGTAGCGGCTGCAGTCAACAAACCGATCAAAACCGGCTGATGCAGCATGTAGAAACTCAGGGACCAGCGGCCCAGCACAGCCAGCGGCTGCAGCGGCGCCGGCAGCGCGCCACCCAGCCAGGCCGGGCGCTCAGCCAGCAGCCAGCGTCCGCCGGCATAGCCCCAGAGCATCATGCCCAGCCAGGGCAACACGGGCACAAAATCCTCGGCGATCGGCAGGCGCGTGACCAGGCCGACCCAGTTGGTCCAGCGGCTGTCGAAGAAGGGATGCGGCCAGAGCTGAGGTGCCACCCAGGCCAGCAGCCCCAAGCCCAAGCAAGCCCAGACTGGCAAGCGCGGCCCAAGCACGCGCAGGATCAAGAGCATCACCGCCATGCCGTGCAGCACGCCAAAGCTGATGAAGCTGCGCGGGAACATCAGTGCCGAGCCGGCGCTGACCAGAAGCGCACAGCTTGCCACCTGGGCCCAGCGGCGCCAGAAACGCGACCAGGGCTGGCCCTGGTGCAGCGCCAGGGCCTGGCCCAGGCCGGCGCAGAGCAAAAAGAGGCTGACGATGGCCGTGCGTTGGCCGGTCCAGAAGGGGTCGCGGTAGAAGTTCTGCTGGATCCAGCCAAAGTGGTTGAGGTCAAAGCAGAAATGGAACAGCGCCATCCAGACGATGGCCGCGCCGCGCAGGGCGTCCAGCCGCGGCACGCGTTGCAGCGGCGCTGGAGTGGGAGTGAGGGGCGAATCGGGGGCCAAGACAGTGCCGCTAGAGGAGTCAGAATGGCGGCAGTCTACGGGCAAGGCCGGGCCGCAGCCGCGCGCGCATCCGCTGCGGGCTGCCCGGCATGCGCCGAGCATGACTTGTGCCATGCCTTGAATCCCCGCAACTCAGACCGACCTGCCGCTCGCGCCTGATTTTTCTCTTTCTTTTCTTCTTCCAACTGCCCTGCCACGCCCGATGAAACTGCCCACCGCCCCCGCCTCTCAAGCCGCCCTGCTCGCCCTGGCCTTGCTGGCCGGTGTGGGCTTGAGCGCCTGCTGGCCCAATACCGCGCAGAGCAAGCCGCAGGCCGAGCCGCGCGCCGTGCAGCCGCGTGGCCCGCTCGATGCCGCTGAACAGAACAACATCAATGTCTTCAAAAAGGTGTCGCCCTCGGTGGTGCACATCACCACCCTGGCCCTGAGCCGCGATCTGTTCTCCATGAACATCACCCAGCAGCCGCGCGGCACCGGCACCGGCTTCATCTGGGACGATGCCGGCCATGTGGTGACCAATTTCCACGTGATCCAGGACGGCGACGCCGCCACCGTCACCCTGTCGGACCAAAGCAGCTACCCGGCCAAGCTGGTGGGCAGCTTCCCCGACCGTGACCTGGCCGTGCTGCGCATCGAGGCGCCCAAGGAGAAGCTCGCCGCCATCGCCATCGGCAGCAGCCGCGAGCTTCAGGTGGGCCAGGCGGTCTATGCCATCGGCAACCCCTTCGGCCTGGACCAGACCCTGACCCTGGGCATCGTCAGCGCCCTCAACCGCGAGATCGAATCAGTCACCCGCCGCACCATCCGCGGCGCCATCCAGACCGATGCAGCCATCAACCCGGGCAATTCGGGCGGCCCCCTGCTCGATTCGGCCGGCCGGCTGATCGGCGTCAACACTTCGATCTACAGCCCCAGCGGCGCCAGCGCCGGCATCGGCTTTGCGATTCCCGTGGATGAGGTCAACCGCATCGTGCCGCGCCTCATCCGCGACGGCCGCCTGATCCGCCCGGCCCTGGGCATCACGGCCGCGCCCGAGAACGTCAACCAGGCGCTCAAGCTGCCCAAGGGCGTGGCCCTGCTGCGCGTCTCGCCGGGCAGCCCGGCGGCGCAGGCCGGCCTGCAGGTGTTTGCCCGCGGCCGCGACGGCAGCGTGATCGCCGGCGATGTGATCACCGCCATCAACGACGAGCCGGTACGCGATCTGGACGAAATGCTCAGCCTGCTGGAGCGCCGCCAGGTCGGCGAGCGGGTGACACTGAGCCTGTGGAACGCCGGCAAGACCCGCAAGCAGGCGGTGCAGCTGGGCAGCGCCGACTGAGCGATAAAAAGGCCTGCCCTCGCCACACCACCAGAGCTCCGCGCTTCCCCGGCTGGCAGGTCCTGGGGCCTGTGTTACCGTCAAAGCAAACAACTTTTTCTGTGACCGAGCCTCCCGGCGATGAGCCTGCAAACCCAGCCCCCGGCCACCAGCCCTGCCGCAGCGCCTGACTCGCCGAGCCTGTCCCGCATCCTGCCGGCCTACTGGCCGGCCTTGCTGACGGCCCTGGTCAGCCTGACCCTGTGCATCGGCCTGGCCTGGGTGCGACACGGCCAGACCCTGGCGGCCGAAGAGGCGCAGGTGCAGCAGGAGCTCAGCGCCCTGCGCAGCCGCCTGGAGGCCGTGGCGCAAACCACGTTTGCGCCGACCCTGGGCCTGGAGGCCTTGATCCGCCTCGACGGGGGCATCTCGGACGCCCGCTTCCAGGCCATGAGCAGCCAGGTGATCCGCCTGCTGCCCCATGTGCGCAGCATCGTCGCCGCGCCGGGTGATGTGGCCGATTTCGTCTACCCCCTGGCCGGCAACGAGGCGGTCTACCGCCTGAACTACCGCAGCATCCCGCGCCAGTACGAGCAGATCCAGCAGGCGCGGCGGCTCGCCCAGCCTCTGCTGGTGGGTCCGGTCCAACTGGTCCAAGGCGGCCAAGGGCTGATCCAGCGTGTGCCGGTCTTCCTGCCCCGACCCGAGGGCGAGGCGCCGCAGTACTGGGGCGTGATTTCAGTGGTGGCCGACCTGCCTCGCTTTGTGCAGAGCACGGGGCTGGAGGGCCGGCAGGACCTGCGCCTGGGCCTCTACCACCCGGGCCTGCAAGCCGACCGCCTGGGCGATGTGATCTGGGGCGACCGCAGCCTGCCGCAGCGCCGGCCGGTGCTGCAAACCGTCAACCTGCCCGGTGCCGTCTGGATGCTGGCGGCTGTGCCGGCCCAAGGCTGGAGCCAGGGGCCGAGCTGGCGGTCGATGGAAACGGCCCTGTCGGTGGGCGTGAGCCTGGTGCTGACCTGGCTGGCCGGCCTGCTGGTCTACCGGCGCCGCCTGCTGGTCAGCCACAACCGCGCGCTGGCCGAGGAAATCGCCCACAGCCGCCAGGTGCAGAGCGCCCTGGATGCCGAGCACGCCCGCTTTCGCAGCCTGACCGAGCTGTCCACCGACTGGGTCTGGGAGCAAGACCGCGAACTGCGCCTGAGCTACATCTCGCGCCCGGCAGAGAAAGCCTCGCAAGTGCCCACACAGGCCCTATTGGGCATGAAACGCTGGGAGTCGCCCGCCCTGGTGCCCGGGGTCCATTGGGCCGCACATCAGGCCCTGCTGGAGCGCCGCGAGGCCTTCCGCGATTTCGAGTACGCCCACTACGCGGGCGATGGGTCCATCCGCCATGTCAGCGTTTCGGGCGCGCCCTTTTTCGATGCGAATGGCGAGTTCGCCGGCTACCGCGGCACCGGGCGCAACATCACGGCGGCCAAGCAAGCCGAGCAGGCCTTGATCGAATCGCAGGCGGCGCTGACCGAGACGCTGAACCGCCTGCAAGCCATCCTCGACTCCGCCAGCGACGTGGCCATCATCGCCACCGATCTGCACGGACACATCACCGTCTTCAACCGCGGCGCCGAGCGCATGCTGGGCTACAACGAGCGCGAGATGCTGGGCCGCTACCCGGACTTCCTGCACCAGCGCGAGGAGGTGCAGCAGCGCGCCGCCGAGCTCAGCGTCGAACTGGGCGAACCCATCCAGGGCTTCGACACCTTTGTGGCCGTGGCACGCATCCATGGCAGCGAAACCCGGGTTTGGACCTATCTGCGCAAGGACGGCAGCGCACTCGATGTCTCGCTGACCGTCAGCCTGGTGCGCGACCGCGGCGGCCCGGCCATGGGCTATCTGGGCATCGCCCGCGACATCACCGAGCAGCGCCAGGCTGAGCGCGCCCTGGTCAAACTCAATGCCGAGCTGGAAGACCGCGTCAGCAGCCGCACGGCCGAGTTGACCGAGGCCATGCACAACCTGCGCCAGGCCCAGGACGAGCTGCTGCGCTCAGAAAAGATGGCAGCCCTGGGCTCCCTGGTGGCCGGGGTGGCCCATGAGCTGAACACCCCGCTGGGCAATTGCCTGACCACCGCCTCGACCCTGGAAGAACGCACGCGAGAGATCCAAGCCGAATTCAACGGCCCGGGCCTGCGCCGCCAGCACCTGGCGGACTATCTGCGTGACGCCGGCACGGCGGCCAGCATCCTGCTGCGCTCGCTGAGCACCTCGACCGAGCTGGTGGCGCATTTCAAGCAGCTCTCGGTCGACCAGACCAGCTCGCAGCGCCGCGTCTTCGACCTGGCCAGCGCCCTGGACGATGTGCTGAGCCTGCTGCGCCCGCGCTTGCGCACCACGCCGTTTGAGGTCGTCTGCGAAGTGCACACGCAGCGGCCGCTGGACGGCTATCCGGGCCCGCTGGGCCAGGTGATCAACAACCTGGTGCTGAACGCCCTGCTCCATGCTTTTGGCGGGCGAGATCATGGACGCTTGTCCATCCGCGCCGATGAGCTCTCACCCGACTGGCTGCTGCTGGTGGTCGAGGATGACGGTGTGGGCATGAGCGAGGCGGTGCGGCGCCGGGCCTTCGACCCCTTCTTCACCACCAAGATGGGCAGCGGCGGCACCGGGCTGGGTCTCAACATCGTCTACAACATCGTGACCGGCATCCTGGGCGGCCAGATCGAGCTGAGCAGCGAACCCGGCAAGGGCAGCCGCTTCACCTTCCGCCTGCCCTATGTGGCGTCGCAGCTTTCGGCCAAGGCCGAAGAGCGCGCCCATGACCCCAGGCCGGTGCCGAAGCCGCCGAACTCCTAGACTCGGGGCATGACCTCGCTCTCCATCCCGCTTTCGATTCTCGACCTCGCCCCCATTGTTGAAGGCAGCGATGCCCGCAGCGCCTTGCTCAACAGCATCGCCCTGGCCCGCCATGCCGACGCCCTGGGCTACCAGCGCTTCTGGGTGGCCGAACACCACAATATGGACGGCGTGGCCAGCGCCGCCACCGCGGTCTTGATCGGCCAGTTGGCCGCCGCGACCACGCGCATCCGGGTCGGCTCGGGAGGCGTCATGCTGCCCAACCATGCGCCGCTGACGGTGGCCGAAGCCTTTGGCACCCTGGCCACGCTCTACCCCGGCCGCATCGATCTGGGCCTGGGCCGCGCGCCGGGCACCGACGGGCCCACCATGCGGGCCCTGCGCCGCCACCTGAGCAGCGCTGCTGAAGACCGCTTCCCCGAGGATGTGATGGAACTGCAGGCCTATCTGGCGCCGGCCCGAGAGGGGCAGCTCGTGCGCGCCATCCCCGGCCAGGGCACCGAGGTGCCGATCTGGCTGCTGGGCTCCAGCCTCTACAGCGCGCAGCTGGCGGCCTAT
>Ga0187843_10002095_pt1 | contig 12318 bp, 5 predicted proteins | sample SpaLakP09_SKY_43_FD_134516 | JGI IMG/M metagenome (GOLD analysis project Ga0187843, IMG submission 134516) | Oligotrophic lake water microbial communities from Sparkling Lake, Wisconsin, USA - SP09_SKY_43 | ecosystem: Environmental > Aquatic > Freshwater > Lake | place: USA: Sparkling Lake... | reverse complement strand
GGCATAACTGACCGTATCGGAACCACCGCCGCCGGTGAAGCTGTTGACGTTGTTGTCGGCGATGAAGAGATCGGCGTAGCTGCTGCCGATGACGTTCTGGATGTTGCTGTAGGTATCGCCCGCCGCGAAGCCGTTGCTGCCCACGTGCTGGAACAGGTCCACGGTGACGCCGACGCCGTCATTGGCGCGCGCATAGCTGACCGTATTGGTCCCGCCACCGCCCTCGAAATTGTTGGCGGCGGCACTGGCCACGAAGGTATCGTTGAAGTCACTGCCGGTGATGTCCTGGATGTTGACCAGGGTATCGCCCGCCGCATAGCCGCCCGAGGTGCCGGTGCCGTCGGTGGAGTTCAGGTCGACCACGACACCCGCATCCGACCTGGCATAGCTGACCCGGTTGTGCGAGCTCGCCGTGCTGGTGCCGCCATCGAAACGGTTGGCCACATTGCTGGCCACGAAGGTGTCATCGAAGCTGCTGCCGGTGAGGTCCTGGATGTTGGTCAGCGTATCGCCTGCCGCGTAACCGCCCGAGGTACCGGTGCCGTTGGTGAAGTTCAGGTCCACCGTGACCGCTGCGTTCGAGCTGGCATAGCTGACCCGGTTGTGCGAGGAGGCGCCACCGTCGAAGTTGTTGGCAGCCAGACTGGCGACGAAGGTATCGTCGAAGCTGCTGCCGGTGAGATCCTGGATGTTGGCGAGTTTGTCGCCGGTGGCGTAACCGCCGGAGGTTCCGCTGCCATTGGTGAAATTCAGGTCCACCGTCACGCCCGCATCCGAACTGGCATAGCTGACGCGGTTGTGCGAGCTGGCCGTACTGGTGCCGCCATCGATGCTGTTGGCTTCGCTGCTGGCGATGACCACGTCGTCCAGCGAGGAGCCCACCACGTTCTGGATGCCGGTGTAGGTATCGCCTGCAGCAAAGCCGCCGCTGCCACTGCCGGTGACCAGGTTGACGGTGACGGCCGCCGTCGAGAAGGCGTAGCTGACCGTATTGGAACCGAGCCCGCCGGCCAAGACGTTGGTGTTGCCGTCGGCGATGAAGGTGTCGTCGTAGGCCGAGCCGATCACGTTCTGGATGCCGCTGTAGGTGTCTCCCCCCGCAAAGCCATTGCTGCCGGTGCCATGGAACAGGTCCACGGTGACGCCATTGCCGTCGCTGGCCTTGGCGTAGCTGACCGTATTGGTACCGCCTCCGCCGACGAAGTCGTTGGCCGCCAGGCTGGCGATGAAGGTGTCGTTGGCGGTGCTGCCGGTGACGTTCTGGATGTTGACGTAGGTATCGTTGTCGGCATAGCCGCCGCTGCCGCTGCCCAGCACCAGGTCCACCGTGACCCCGGCGTTGGATGCGGCATAGCTGACCCGGTTCGAGCCGGCTCCGCCGTCGAAGTTGTTGGCTGCTGCACTGGCCACGAAGGTGTCATTGCCGACCCCGCCGGTGAGATCCTGGATGTTGGAGAGCTTGTCGCCCTGGGCGTAGCCGCCGGAGGTGCCGGTGCCGTCGGTGTAGTTCAGGTCCACCGTCACTGCGGTGGTGGAGGCGGCATAGCTGACGCGGTTGTGGTTGGAGCCGGCGCCATCAAAGGTATTGGCGTCGGCGCTGGCCACGAAGGTGTCGTCGTAGGCGCTGCCGATGAGGTTCTGGATGTTGCTGAAGGAGTCGCCTGCGGCATAGTAACCGCCGGTGCCGGTGCCAATCGCATTGGTCAGGTCGATCGTCACGCCACCGGTCGAGAAGATGTAGCTGACCGTATTGGAGCCACCGCCGCCGTTGAAATTGTTGACGTCGGCGCTGGCGATGAAGGTGTCATTGTAGGCGCTGCCGACCAGGTTCTGGATGTGCGCCAGCACGTCGCCCTGGGCATAGCCGCCGAAGGTGCCGGTGCCGTCCGTGTGGGTCAGGTCGACCGTGACGGCGGCATTGGAACTGGCATAGCTGACCGTGTCCGAGCCGCCCAGTCCACCGTTGAAATTGTTGGCGGCAGCACTGGCGATGAAGGTGTCGGAGTAGGAGCTGCCGACGATGTTCTGGATGTTGGTGTAGGTATTGTTCTGCGCGTAGCCGCCGCTGCCGCTCATGGTGATCATGTTCACCGTGACCGCACCGGTGGAGGCACCGTAGTTCACCGTATCGGAACCGCCGCTGCCACCGTCGAAGTGCACGCTGTCCACACCGGCGATGAAGACGTCATTGTAGGCTGAGCCAATCGCATTCTGGATGTGGTTGTAGCTGTCGCCCTCGGCATAGCCGCCGGTGCCGCGTCCGGAGACGAAGTTGATCGACACCCCGGCCATGGAACCCGCATAGCTGACCGTATCGCTGCCGCCGCTGCCACCATCGAAACTGTTGACGTCCGCACTGCCCACGAAGGTATCGTTGTAGGCGGTACCGATGACATTCTGGATGCGCACGTAGGTATCGCCCGCTGCCGCCCCGCCGCTGCCCACGCCGCTTTGCAGGTTGACGTTCACGCCGGCGTTGGAGCTGGCATAGGACACCGTGTTGGAGCCCAGCCCGCCATCGAAACGGTTGGCCTCGCCGCTGGCCACGAAGACGTCGTTGTAGTCGCTGCCGATGACGTTCTGGATATGTGTATAGGTGTCGCCCTGCGCGTATCCGCCGGTGCCGGTGCCGGTGACCAGGTTGACTGTCACGGCACTGTTCGATGAAGTGTACGACACTGTATCGGACCCGCCGCTGCCACCGTCGAGCCGATTGACTGCCGCATTGGCCACGAAGGTATCGTCGAAGGCGCTGCCGCGCAGGTTCTGGATATTGCTCAGCTGGTCGCCCTGGGCATCGCCGCCGGTGCCGGTGCCGGTCACCAGGTTGACCGTCACGCCGGCCGAGGAACCGGCATAGCTGGCCGTGTTGACGTTGGTGCCGGTACTGTTGACGCCGCCCACGATCTGGTCGGCCCCTGCCCCGCCCTGGAAGAAGGTATTGCCGGTCCCCCCGATGAGCACGTCGTTGCCGCTGCCGCCGTAGAGCAGGTCATTGGCATTGCTGCCATAGACCGTCACACCGCCGTTGCCGGCATGGATTTCGTGCGGCAGGCCCTGGGCCGGCAGCACCAGCACCGGGTCGCCGGTGGCCGGATCGAGGTAGCTCAGGTCGCCATAGCCGGTGGCATCCTTGACGGCCACATGGCGCGTATCGTTCAGGGTGAGCTGGCCATTGGAGGTGGCCACCATGGTGGTGAAGCTGAGGTCGAAGGCCTGGTGTACCGGTGAGGCTGAATTGGCTTCCACCGTACTGTACTGGAACTGTATCGGGAAGTCGGTCTGGCCGGCGGCCACCGTCATCTGGAAGCGTCCGCCACCAAGATCGGTGCCGTTGACGATGGACATGCCCGCCGGCACACCCGAGACCGTCACCGACAGTACCGTGCCATTGCCGGTGATGGTGACATCGAACACCTTGATGAAGGTGCCGGCATTGTTGCCTGCCGCGTAGATGGTACGCACGCTGTCGGGGGCATTGATGACCTGGGTACTGAACTGCAAGGGCAGCCCGGCATCGGTGGCCGAGACTGGAATGCCGCCGCTGCCGTAGAGCGTGTCGCCGGTCTGGGTGGTGGTGGCCAGGTTGACCAGCTTGATCGCCATGGACGGCTGGGACGGATCGACCACGACGGTGGAGGGCTTGCTACCCGGGCGTTCCGGCGGCAGCTGCGGTTCCGTCGGCTTGGTCGGCGCGTCGTTGGAATTCGGATTGATCTGGGGCGAAAACACCGGCGGCGTATTGGACACCAGGTTTTGCGCAGCCGCTGCCGTGGCACCGACGGTGGTGTGCGTGGTATCGCCACCGACCACCGCCCCGGCCGAGGTGGAGGACTTGGACGTGCCGCTGCTGCTGGTCAGCGAGGCGGAATTGTCGCTGATGATCTGGGCGAACTGGGTCGCGCCTTCGTTGCCGATGCTGGCCGAGTTGCGGTCCACCGTCACCTGCTGGGACGGCGCCACGTTGGGCGGCGAGACCACCGGATCGGAATTGAGCACCCGCGACTGGTCATTGGGCTTGAGCGAGATCTTGCCCACGGTATCGAGCAGCTTGCCGGTGTCCGCGCTGATGTCGGTGAACTTGACCTTGGACTTGTCGTCCATGGCCTCCATGGCACCGCCGGCCAGCACCACCTTGGTGCCATCGGCCATGTGCAGCACCATGTCCACGTCGACCACCTGCACGTGCTGCACGGCCGCGCGGGTGGCGCTGACCTGGAAGCTGCCGGCCTGGTCGGGCATGACCACGCGCACGGGTCCTGCTACCTTGTCCGCGGAGTTCGCTTGTGATGAGCTTGCGGTTGCCATGTTTCCTCGCTATCGAAGATCGTTCGGATGTCGGATCTGAATCTGAATCTGAAACTGAAACTGAATCTGGTTCAAGGTGATCCTGCCGGGCAGGATCACTGCAAAATCTGGTCGCGCGGTCCGTCTGCCACGATGCGCCCGCCATCGATGACGATGATGCGGTCCACGTGGCGCAACAGCGCCGGGCTATGGGTGGCCACCACCAGCGTGCGCGGGCCGGCATAGGCTGCCAGCCGCTCGATGATGCGGGCCTCGGTTTGCTGGTCCACGCCGGTGGTCGGTTCGTCCAGCAGCAGGATGCGCGGGGTGCAGGCGATCACGCGCGCCAATGCCACCATCTGGCGCTGGCCGCCGGAGAGATTGCCGGGTGCCTTGATGGCCTGGTCCAGGCGCAGCTCGCCGCGCGCGATCAGGTCATCCAGCGAAGACACCGCCAGCGCCGCCTCATAGACCTGCCCCGGCACGCGGTCCCCCACGAAAATGTTGGCCGCCACCGTGCCATCGAAGAGGAAGGGTTCCTGCGGCTTGAAGCCGATGCAGCGCATCCGTACCTCGGGCGCGTAGGCCGTTACGGCCACGCCGTCGATGAGGACATGCCCTTCGTCAGGCTTGTGCAAGCCGGCCAGGGCGCGCAGCAGCGTGGACTTGCCGGAGCCCGAGCGGCCCACCAGGCCGACCTTCTCGCCGGGCTGGATGGTCAGCGAGATGTTCTTCAGGGTGGCGTTTTCTTTGTGGTCCAGGTGCAGCAGCAGGTTGCCGACCTGGATCAGGCCACGCATTTCCTGGCGCAGCACATCGGCGGTCGGGGTCTGCTCCTGTTCTTCAAAGATCTGGTCGAACTCGGCGCGGGCGCGGCGGAACATCTCGATGCGGCCCAAGAGCGCCGCCAGCGACGACAGGACCGTAGTGGCACGGCTGATCAGCAGCGAGCAGGCGATGAGCGCGCCGACGGTGAGCAGGTTGTCTTCCACCAGATAGACACCTACCACCAGCGTGGCCACCGAGATGAAGGTGTAGCCCACGGTAGAGATGGCATAGCTGGTGTTCATCCAGAAGCGGCTCTTGGCCTGGGCCACGGCATTGGCGCCGGCATCGGCCAGAAAGGCGCGCATGAGGCGGTCTTGCAGCGGCGTGGTCTTGAGCGTTTCCATGCCGTAGACGATGCTGGCCAGTTTATCCACCTTGCCGGTACCAGCCTTCATGGCCGCATGCGCGTAGTCATTGGCCGGGACTTTCAACAGTAGCTGCATGCCCACCAGCAGCCCTCCGCCCACCAGCAGCACCCACACCATGTGGCCGCCGATCAGGCCCAGCACCACCAGGTACAGCGCCAGGAAAGGCAGGTCCACCAGCAGCAGCATGTAGTTCGATGAGAGCAGGTCGCGCGCGGCCGAGAGATCACGGTAGCGCGCCAGCACCACGCCCACTGGCGCCTGCACCTTGGCCGTGAGCAAACGGCGCGCCGAGACTTCGTCGAACTCGCCGTCCAGGCGCCCCGCCAGTTGCTCGGTGTAATACACGCGGATGATGCGCAACACCAGCTCCAGCCCGATGAAGAGCAGCATGCCCAGCGTCAGCGCCCAGAGCGTTTCCGGGATGTGGTTGCCCAGCACCTTGTCGTAGATCAGCCGCGAATAGAGCGGCATGAGCAGCCCTAGCAGATTGACCAGGATGCCGGCCACGATGATTTCGACGAAGCGGCTGCCATAGGCGCGCAGCAGCGTCAGGTAAGTGGGATCGGCGCGCAGGTCCGTGCGGACTTGCGGCTGATCGATGTGGACCTGTTCGCTGGCGTTCATGGTGGGTGGCAGTCGTCGTCAGGCCGGCATCAGGCCTGGCCGCCGCGATTGCTGGCGGTGAGTTCGCGGATGGCTTCGCGCAGCTCCAGGCGCAGGTCCTTGACCATGGTCTGGCGGCCGCTGCGCATTTCTTCGATGACGGTCTGCCAGTTGATGTTCTGGCGCATCAGCGCTTCGGTGATCGAGGTCAGCGATTGCGGGATGGCGCCCAGGTTCTTGACGCGGTCGTTCTGCATGGCCATGTGCTTGGCCAGGTCGATCTGCAGCTGGCGTGCCGAGAGCGCATCGCGCGCCATGTTGCTGGAGTTCTCGCCGATGGTATTGCCCAGTTCGTTCAGGCGGGCCGCCACGGTAGCCTGCAGTTCGCCCTGGTACTGGATGGCGCCCATCTCGTCGGCCAGGCGCACCGAGATCTGGTTCAGCAATGCCGGCAGCTGCGCGATGTTCTGCGCGTTCTTTTCGTTCATGTTGGAAATTTCGCCCTGCTGGGTCTGCAGCGAATTGAGCGCAGAAGACAGCGCCAGCTGGCCGGCCTGGATGGTGGTGACGATCTGCGGCAGCACTTCGAAGGTGCGGTTGGCGATGTCGCCATTGACCGAGAGGCGTTCTTCCAGCGAGGACAGGCTGTCGGAGAGATCGCGCGCCGAGGTGATCTTGGTGTTGATCAACTGGCCGACGTTGCGGATTTCTTCCAGCGTCTGCTGCGCGGTCTCGTGCATGCGCGGGCCGAAGGCGACCAACTGGCGCAGGCTGCGCGATTCTTCCATGCTGTCGTTGAAGAGCTGGACGATGTTGTTCAAGCGGTCGTTGAGGCCTTCGAGCTTGATACCGGCCTGCAGCGACGCTTCCGAGCTGTTGCGCGCGGCCATGATGGATTCGCGCTGCAGCACCATCAAGTCCTGCAGGAATTCGGCGAGGAAGGTTTCCGACACGCCCTGGCGCTGGGTGGCCGCCGGGCCGCTCATGTCGTGCACCACGTGCTGCACCATGTCGCTGATGCATTCGCGGGCGCGGGTGACCAGCTTCTTGCTGGCCGCACGCAGCGGCGTCAGGGTCAGGCCCAGCGCCAGCGAGCCGATCAGGCCGAACATCGAGGCCGAGAAAGCGGTACCCATCGAGGCCAGCGGTTTTTGCAGGTCGGCCACCAGGTGCATGAAGGAGGCATCCATGTCGCCGGCCGTGCTGGCCTTGCCGAAGCCGTCGATCAAGGCCGCGGTGCTGACCAGGGTTTCGAGCAGGCCGATGAAGGTACCGAGCAGGCCCAGCGCGATCATGAAGCCGGTCAGGAATTGCGGGAATTCGGTCTTGGCATCGAGGTGCGCCCGCAGGTCATGCAGCGAGCCTTCGATGGTTTCCTGCTCGATACGGGAAGTCAGCCGGCCCTTGGTGCTGGCCACCGACACCAGCACCTGGCCGATCTCGGTGCCTTCGAATTCAGGCGCCTTCACCAGGCTGTCCATCGATTCGCCCGCCTTGGTGCGGTCGTAGAACTGCATCAGCTTGTCATATTCCCAGTTGACGCGATACAGGTTGTAGACGATCAGCCCAATGCCGAACACCGCCACCGCGATGATGAACAGGTTCAGGAAGGGATTGATCTGGATCGCATGCCCCACGAATCCCCGGAACAGGAAAGCGCCCAATAGCAGCAGGAGCGTCGGGATGGCGGCAAGTGCGTAGAACTGGCGAAGGTTTTTCATACGTGCGAGGTTCCGGAAAAAAGAACGCAGGGAAAGGGGATGGTGCAGAAAACGTCAACTGCCGCAAAGCCTTTGTGGATGCGGCTTTGCGGCGAGCAATACATCAATTTTTGCTGGGCGGTGCAGTTCATCGCGGCTCCCGCAGGGCACCCTGGCCGAAGCGCGACAGCGGCGACATCAGGTACTGCCACACCGTGCGGCGGCCGACGATGATGTCGGCGCTGGCGGTCATGCCGGGCATCAGCGCCAGCTTGCGCTGCAGTTCGTTGTCGCCGCGCTGCACGGCGATCTTGATGCGATAGCTGCGCTCGCCGCGGGGATTGTTTTCGTCCGGCACGGTGTCGGCACTGATCTCGGTGACCACGCCTTCCATGGCGCCATAGACGCCATAGTCATAGGCCGAGACCTTCACCCGCGCCTTGGCACCGGCGGCCAGTTCGGCGCGGTCGGTGGGGGAGATGCGGGCTTCGATGACCAGCTTGTCGTCGCTGGGGGTCATCTCGATGATGGGGTCGCCAGGACGGACCACGCCGCCCACGGTATTGATCATGACGCGGTTGACCACGCCATCCATGGGCGCCTTCACCTCCGAGCGCGAGACGCGGTCATTGCGGGATTTGATTTCTTCCTGCAGCCGCGCCAGTTCGGTTTCCGCCGCCGTGAGTTCGGCGCGGGCGTCCGAACGGAAGCGCGAGGAGGCTTCGCCCATCTTGGCCTGCGATTCGGCGATGGCCGCTTTCAGGCGCGGGATCATGGCATCGTTGGCCGAGAGCTTGCTCTGTGCATCCTGCACGCGGGCGGCGGCCTGGATGTCTTCCAGCTGCGAGGCGGCATTGCGTTCGAGCATGTTGTGGATGAGCTTGTACTGGCGTTGCGCCAGGTCCAGTTCGCTGGCCTGGCTCTTCTGGCGGCTGACCGCTTCGCCCAGTTCGGCCTGGCGTTGCGCGGCCTGCTCGCGCAGCACCGACATTTCCTGCATGAGCTTGGCCGAGCGCGCGGCGAAGGCAGCTTGCTCGCTTTGTACGGCCGGGTCATCGTGTTCGAGGTCGGCCGGCATCTGCAGGCTGGTGGCGCCGGCCGCTTCGGCCGAGAGGCGCGCGATCTTGGCGCGCAGGCCGAGGATCTTGACGCGGCCTTCACCGAGATCGGCATTGGCGCGCACATCGGCAATCGAGATCAGGGTCTGGCCCTTCCTGACCACCGCGCCCTCGCGCACCAGGATGGCCGAGACGATGCCGCCTTCCAGATGCTGGATGACCTGGTTGTGTTCGGAGGCGACGATGCGCCCGCTGCCGCGCACCACCATGTCAATGGGCGCCAGCATCGACCAGATCACCAGCAAGGCCAGCAACAGCGTGCAGGCCAGCACCGCCAGGCGCGGACGTGGCATGGCCTGCAGCTCGCCCAGGCGGCGGTCCAGGCGCGGCGCCACGCGGCGCATGAAGCCCTTGCTGCGGGAACGGATCCCGTGGCCGGTGCCGGGCTTGAGCGAGAGCGTCATTTTGCCGAGGCCTGGTATTGCACGATCACGCGGGCATCATTGCCGCTGCCGTTTTCATCGGTGGCAACGCGGCTGGTGACGCGTTCCTTGTCCACGCCGGCGTCGATGAGGTAGTTGCGTACCGCAACGGTCCGATAGTAGGCGCGGCGCCGGCTCTCGCTGTAGGCACCACTGCCGATCACGCCGGTGACCACGATCTTGCCCTGGCTGGATTTGGCGCGGCGTACCCAGTCGCCGATGCTCTTGTCGAGCGCTTTGCTGCCCTCGTCATTCAACTGGGTAGAATCGGCATCGAAGTTCAGGGTCACCGCTTTTTCGTTGGCATCGATGCGCAGGCCGGGCGCGACTTCCTTGTCGTTGGGTTCGGTCTTGACCTGGATCGCATTGGGGCTGGAGGGTGCAGCGGCGCTGCGCAGGCTGCCGTTGTCGGACTGCAAGGGCGGTGCGGCCAGCTTGGCTTTGAGGCTGGCCACTTCGCGCTTCAACTGTTCGATTTCCTGGGCCTTCTCGCGCTCGCCGGGTGTCTCGGCACTGTTGGTACTGGTGCTGTCGGCGGTGGCGATGGTGTCAGTCTTCTTGGCTTTGGATTCGCCCACGACCTGCACCTGGCCTTGCGAGATGAGCTTGCTGACCTTCATCTGGGCCAGCTTCTGCGAGTAGTAGAACAGCGTCACCACGAACACCACCACCACGAAGATCATCACCAGCACCACGTTGGACAGCGCGTCCACGAAGCCTGGCCAGAAGTTCTGTTCCTTGCCGCCCTCCATCATTCCCCCGTCTTGTTGGACGCCCGCGTGGGCAGGGTTTCCAGTGCCGATGCGCGACCGGTGTTGCGCAGGATCTGGTAGCTCAGGTCGGCCTGCTGGAACAGCAGGTTGGCAAAATCCATGCGCGCCTGGTAGGCCTGCTGGTAGGCGTCCAGCACATCCAGCAATTGTTTGCTGCCGGTGGAGAGCTGCTCCAGGAAGACATCGGCCACGTTGGCATTGGTGAGATAGGCCTGGCGCGAAATCTCCATGCGCTTTCTCACCGCGCCCAGCGTGCGGTAATTGATCTCGATCTGCTCACGCAATTTGCGTTCCAGATCCAGCGCGGTATTGCTCTTTTCGACGTACTTGGCACCAGCCTGCTTGGTGTAATACAGGTCCGAGCCGCCATTGAGCAGGTTCATGCTCACCACCATCATCAGGCGGCGGTCGGTGGTCAGCTGCAGGCTGTTGTCGGTGGTATCGATGGCACCGCCCGCACCCCGGGTTTTGGTCTGGGTCCATTCCAGGGCCACCGTGGGCGAGAACTTGGCGCGCGCCGACTTCAGCTCCTGGTTGGCTGCATCCACATCGCGCCGCGCGGCGCGCACGCCGGGGTTGGTCTCGTAGACATCCTGCAGGGCCAGCTTGGAGGTGTCCGGCACGGCCGGCATCATGTGGTCGGGCACCTCGATCTGCTTGATCTTGCGGCCGGTGATCTGGTTCAGCGACACCATGGCGCTTTCCAGCGCCCCTTCGGCCTCGGCCACGGCGGACTGGGCGGTCAGCGAGCGGCCGCGCACGCGTTCGAAGTCGATGCGGCTGGCGCCGCCGCCTTCGAGGCGCTTGTTCATGTAATCCAGCAAGTTGCCCATGCGCTGGGCATAGCTGCGCGAGAACGACAGCGTGGCATAGGCGCGCATGACGTCGTAATACGCCTTGATGGCGTTGTAATACAGGGTCTCGCGGGCGTCGTCGCGGCGCAGGTCGGCGGCGTCGGCCAGCGAGCTGCTCTTGCGGTAGTCGTAATACGAACCGGGTGCGAAGATCGGCTGGCGGCCGATCAGGGTCACGTCCCAGCGCTTGTGGTACGAGGCGCGCTGGATCAGGCCGGTATTGGGGTCGATCACCGAGGACGGCGACGAATATTCATTGCCCTTCTGCGCCCGTACATCCAGGGTCGGGCCGAACTGGCCGGCGGTGGCCTTGGAGGCATAGCGCGCCTGGTCGGCCTGGGCGGCGGTGGCGGCGTAGCTGTAGCTGTTGTTGAGCGCCAGGTCGAGCACGCTGCGCAGGCTCAGGTCCGCAACCGTCTCGCCTTCGGTGACGATGCTGATCTGCGGCAGGACGATCTGGTTGCCCGCGAAGTCCGGGTCGGACTGGCGCAGCAACAGCAGGATTTCATCCTGGGTCGAGGGCGGCGGGGTGTCGGCGGGCAAACCCGGCAGACGATAGTCCGTCGCCGATGGCCCGGCCGGATCGGCGCCCAGCCGGATTTGCGGCGGAGCGTCCAGTTTGTTGTCGAAGGTGGCCGGTGTGGCCGGTGTGGCTTGCACGGCGGCCGCGGCGTCAGCGGCCGGCGGCTTGTCAGCCGCCTGGGGCGCAGAATGCGCGGCCAAGCCCAATGAAACGCCCAGTATGAAACGCTTGCTTTTGAGAACTCTCATCAACACGATCAGCCGGCATCCCACCGGCCTCCCCTACCCAACCCGCATCCCAGGAAAGAATCGTCAGCCCGCTGCGATTCCCGTCATCAAGCCGGGCACTCCTGTTCTTTTTCTTGGGAAGCTCCGGCCTGCACATCTGTTCGATCATCATGATCGAAATTGTTACCATTTTGTCAAAACAATTTTATCACCGGCGGATTGCTACTCAATTACAAATAGCAACAAAAAACCGTTTAATTTCAATTGACTTGATAAAAGTTAATTTCGGCAATTATCGTCAGCTTGTTGGCTTCGTGCCATCAGGAAATACCCCAAAGCTCACGAAGTGAACAAAAATGCCAAAAATTGCGGTTGAAAAACCACAAGTCTCTCCCTATATCCTGCCCACAGACGATTAGCTCTGTCTATTTCACTCATCCATTTCTTCAATAAGGACAACCACATGGCAACCGAAAAACAGACCATGGGCTTCCAGGCCGAAGTCAAGCAACTGCTGCAATTGATGATCCACTCGCTGTATTCGAACAAGGAAATCTTCCTGCGCGAGCTGGTCTCCAATGCTTCGGATGCGGCTGACAAGCTGCGCTTCGAGGC
>Ga0187843_10002092_pt1 | contig 12324 bp, 8 predicted proteins | sample SpaLakP09_SKY_43_FD_134516 | JGI IMG/M metagenome (GOLD analysis project Ga0187843, IMG submission 134516) | Oligotrophic lake water microbial communities from Sparkling Lake, Wisconsin, USA - SP09_SKY_43 | ecosystem: Environmental > Aquatic > Freshwater > Lake | place: USA: Sparkling Lake... | reverse complement strand
GTATACACGGCCGCGGACGGGGTGATCGGACGATCCGGTCCACGGCAGACCCATCCCGGGCCGAGCGCACCGGGACAACAAGAAGGCCAAGAAGATGGCGGGCGAACGCGCACAGAACCTTCAGGACACTTTTCTTAATCATGTCCGTAAGAACAAGATCCCGCTGACGATCTTCCTGGTCAACGGCGTCAAGCTGCAGGGCGTCGTAACCTGGTTCGACAACTTCTGCGTGCTTCTGCGCCGGGATGGGCACTCGCAGCTCGTGTACAAGCACGCGATCTCGACGATCATGCCGGGCCATCCGGTGCAGCTCTTCGAGCCGGACGAGACCGCCGAGAAGGCGTGAGGGATCCGAAGGATCGCGGCTGCGAGACGGCATAGGCGTCTCGCAGCGATTCGAGACCGGACCGATCCTGCCCCGCAGGATGACGGGATCGTCGCGTGGATCCGCGCAGGGCGGCGATGATGTGCGCCGCCTTATCCATGCCCCTGCGAGCCCGCTTCGCGCCGTGGACAGGGGCGAATGGATGGCTCCCATCCCATGACAGAGCGCGACCTGCCCCCTCTCGCGAGCGGGAGAGGGCTGGGGTGAGGGACGGGACCTCTCAGAATCGAGCGTGCCCGCGCCGCGCGGACAGGATACGCCCCAGCCCTTTTAGGGTGTTGGGCTGAGACCAGAGACGGGCGCCAAACCGGCCTGCACGGCCGTTTTCCCGGGCGCATGCAGCGTCAGCGGAATGCAACCCGGGACCCAGCAGCAGACGTCGCGCAGCGTCCATCTGGATCGACCCGTGCCGCCGGCGCGGCGCTGTATGTGCTGGATCCCGGATCAGGTTCCGCTGTCGCTCCACCTGTCCGGGAAAGGGGGCGCGTCCTGAATCAGGGAGCGCCGCCGCCCTGTCGCGCACGCACAGAATGGCGCGCAAGCCCCGAAACACCTTAAAAGGGCTGGGTTACGCCCCTCCCGGACGCCGCACACGATGTGTGAAGCGGCAAGCCTCTGCGGGGGAGGGGAAGCCGCGGGCAATCATCTTGCCTCCTCCACGAGGAAAATGTGTGAACCTCGCAAGGACGAGGCGCGGGTCGGACAGCCGATCAGAGGCTTCCCGGTTCTGTGTCGTGGACCGTGCGGCCCGCCACGCGCATGGTCTCGGCCGCGCCGGCACGACATCGCCACAGATCATACCCCGCTATAATCAAGATTATTTGTTAAATAATATGTTAAAACGGATCATATCCCGAGCATAGTACAAGACTTATCTTATTTCGTCTCGTTAATTGATAGTTACATAATTTGTCAGACATATCGCCGTGCCGCTGTCATACTCCGCGGCGCGAAAATATAGTTCGGCGGCAACCCACGTCGTTGCACAAAAAATCATAAGACACGCAGCTCTAGCCAAGCAGAGGACAGACAAACTGTACTCAAACGTACGCCATATCCAATTATATCCAGCATATAACCTGATTACGCGCGCAGATTACTCGCGACAAGCTTCGATATCGCGAAGCTACGGCCGCATGGACTGCACGGATACCTTGGAAAGGGGGGCATCCGAAGCCGAACAGACCGACACACAATAAAAACAAATCATCATAAATCACAAATAAAAATCGGGGGAAACATGAGCCGCCCTATAAAAACAGTCGTTGCGACTGCCTTCGTCTGTCAATCAACACTTAATCCCGCCCTGGCAGCCGGCGAATATCCACCCTACGACGGATATCTGCTCGCCTATTTTACTGGCAACAGCGCATCTCAGGAAAGGATCTCGTTCGCGTACAGCCTCGACGGACGGCGTTTCAATAAGCTGAACAACGGAAACCCCGTTATCAATGGGGATCTAACCCAGTCCGGCGGCTTGCGGGATCCCTACATCACCCGCGGTCAGGACGGGAACTTCTACATGACCGCGACCGACATGCGGAGCAGCAACGGGTGGGGGAGCAATCGCGGCATCGTGCTGATGCAGTCTCCCGACCTCCTGCACTGGAAATCATCGAACATCAATTTCGAGACCCAGTTCCCCGGAATGTTTCCCGGTGTCCATGCGGTCTGGGCGCCCCAGGTCGCCTACAATCCCCTGACCAGCCAGAATATGGTCTACCTCACGGTCGGCACGAACGAGCCGTACAAGCCGTACTACGCCCATGCCAACCGCGACTTCACGGGACTGGTCGAGACGCCGAGGCAGCTGTTCTATGCCCGCGATGGCGTCGGCTACATCGACTCCGACATCACCGAGCAGGACGGCAAATACCATCTCCTCATGAAGGCGGAGACGCGCCCGGATGGCAGCACGGCCCCGCTCAGGGTCATCAAGCACGCCGTGTCCGATCACCTCACCTGGGGATACCTCATCCCGTCCAAGGGCCATTTACAGAAGACCACCGAAGCCGTCGAAGGTCCGCAGACCTACAGGCTGAACGATGGCAGCGGCTACATGGTCATGTACGACAAATACATGCATGACTGGAACAGAGGGACCTTCGAGCTGGTCAAGACGACCGATTTCAAGACCTTCACGTTGGTCCAGAACGCCGACATCAACTCGCTGTCGCCGCGGCACGGCGGGGTCGTCTCCCTCACCTCCGACGAGCTTCATCGCGTCCTCGACAACGACACCCGCATCACCGTCCAGGACGCCGCGGCCTCCTCGCCTTCGACATCCACGTCCGCGGCGTCCGGCACGACGGTCTTTGCTGCCCCGGCCTCCGACAGCGGGGTCAGCCGGAAGGATCTCGGCACGCTCAAGGCCGATAACAGCTGGGCGTCCGAGATCTGGGCGCTCTCGGGCGACGGCAGCGTCGCGGTCGGCGATGCGTACACGGACGCCAACGGCGTCAACATGCGCGCCGCCGCGTGGTCGGGAACCGACCTCTCGGTCAAGCAGGATCTCGGCACGCTGAGGACCGACAATACCGGAGCCGCCAAGGCCTACGCCATCTCCAAGGACGGGAGCGTGATCGGCGGCATCGCCGAGAACGCCGACGAGACCCTGCACGCCGTCCTCTGGTCGGGGACGAGCTGGGGCACCAAGACCGATCTCGGCACCCTGACCTCCGATCAGTCGGGCACGTCCGGCATCTACGCGCTGTCCAACGACGGCGTCATCGCGGCCGGCGAATCGAGCGTCGATTCCGGGACGACCCACGCGGCCATCTGGTCGGGCCGGAACTGGACCACGAAGACCGACCTCGGCACCCTGCGGTCGGACAATTCCGGGATGTCGTGGGCCTACGCGCTCGCGTCCGACGGGTCCGTGGTCGGGGGCTATTCCGCGACCGACAGGAACGTGGACGTCTACTCGCACGCCACACTCTGGTCCGGGGCGAACTGGGCCACGAAGACGGATCTGGGGACGTTGCGGACGGACAACAGAGGCACGTCGGTCGTGCGGGCGCTGTCGGCGGACGGCACGGTGGCGGCGGGCAGCAGCAGCACCGATTCCGGATACACGCATGCGGCCCTCTGGTCGGGATCGCGCTGGTCCGACAAGCGCGATCTCGGCACCCTGAGGTCCGACAACAGCGGAACGTCCTGGGTGCGGGCCCTGTCGGCCGATGGCCGGATCGCCGGCGGCACGGCCTCCACCGTCACGGGCTTCGCGCACGGGGTGGTGTGGCACGGGGACGGCTGGCAGACGAAGACCGATCTCGGCACCCTGAGGACCGACGGCCGCGGCGTTTCGGAGGTTCAGGCGCTCTCCGCCGACGGCCGGATCGCCGCCGGTTATTCGGAAACCGACTCGGGCGATCCCCACGCCGTCCTGTGGAAGATCACGTATCCGGCCTCGGCCTCCGTCAGCCAGAGCGCGGCACAGACATCTGCAGTGCAGAGTCAGACCTTGACGGCGGCGGCCCAGAATCCGGGGTCGAGCCAGGCGGCGCAGAGCGCGGCAGCGGCCACCACAAATCAGGCCGCGACCGCGACACAAACGGCACAGAGCCCAACCGCGGCCGCGACACCGGCGGCACAGGACCCGGCGGCCGCCACGACCGTGACGCCGACATCCACGGTCCAGAACGCGGCCTCCTCGACAGCGCAGGCCGCCGCGCAGGCGACGAACGCAATTCCGGCCACACCCGCAGCCGCGCCGGAGGCCCAGACCCAGATCGTCGACGTGACCAACACCCGGCGGACGATCGGGCGTCTGCGCTACGAGACCTTCTCAGCCCTGGAGATCCAGCGCCAGTCGCTCACCTACCTGCAGCAGAACTTCGTTGTGCCCAAAGGCCAGATCGGCTGGGGCGCCAGCACCGGCTTCGTCTCCGACGGCCGGAACGCCGATACGCTGTCCAGCCTGCCCCTGGGCTACGGCCTGACCGACACTCTGACGGTCGGAGGCACCCTCAGCTACGCGCCCTACCGGGTCCTGCCGTCCCCGGCCTTCAACGACAACCGGAACGCGTTCGGGGCCGGCGTCTTCCTGAACTGGCATCAGCCCTACGCGGGCGGTGAGGTGTTCGTGCGCTCCACATTCGCCTTCAGCCGCTACCATGCCGATGTCCGCCGCACACAGATGTCCGGCACCGAGGCGGGAGTCGGCGGGTCGCAGATCACCGGGCTCGCGGGCGCGATCGAGGTCGGCCAGGACCTCCCGCTGTTCTCGGATCTGGTGGTGGGCTGGCATGGCGGCGTCCGGACCAGCCGCGTCACCCGCCAGGGCTACGCGGAAGCCAATGTCAGCTTCCCCGTGCAGTACGGCGACGTGGTCTACCGCAGCACGCTCGCCTATCTCGGCGCGGACATCACCGTGCCGCTGATCCCGAACGTGCAGTGGATCTCCGGCGTCGAGGTCGAGCAGGCGGTGCGCAAGCCGACGATGACGTTCACGGCCCACGCCGACTATATCGGCGATTTCCGATATGGTGCCGATCTGACCCGAACCCGCGGCGAGGCCAAGACCGGCCTGCGGTTCAGGCTGGGCGACAATCTCACGATGTCGGCGACCACATCCGTCAGAACGACCGCCCTGGGCACCACCGCCATCGGAGGCATGCTGGCGTTCGGCGGCCAGCTCTGAACCACGCCTCGCGTCGCGCCCGCCGCCGAGGCGGTGCCGAAACGCGCAGCGCGACGCGGACTCCAACACTTCACCCCGAGGGACCGTCACCGGCCCTCGGGGTGGGGCCCGGATGAGGCCCCTGTGGATCATGAGGCGCGGGTGATCCCGCCAAATCGCACGCGGGCGTCGTCGCCCGGGATATCTGCCGCCGAACCTGTCCGAACGTCTTGGCTGAGGCCGCCCGCATCCCCATTCTGTCGGATCCGACCTCTCCAAGTAAGGCCGCCGGTGATCCGGCGGTCGTCCAAAGGCTGCATGACCGAAACGCTGACGTCCGGCGAAGCCCGCCTCCAGGCGCAGGCCGCCCCCGAGGGCGAGATCGCCGCGGCGACCCATACCCTGGTGATCGGCCCCTATCTGGCGCGCGGCGCCTACGGGGCCGGGACGGGACAGGCCGCACCCACCCGCTCCGTGGAGGCCCGCCTCGACGAGGCGACCGGCCTCGCCGCCGCGATCGAGCTCGACGTGGTCGAGAGCCTCGCGATCAGCCTGCCGCGGATCCGCCCCTCGACCTATCTCGGCAAGGGCCGCGTCGAGGAGATCGCCGGCCTGATCCGCGCCCGGGAGATCGGCCTCGTGGTGATGGACTGCGCCCTCTCGCCGGTGCAGCAGCGCAACCTGGAAAAGGCCTGGGGCGCCAAGGTCATCGACCGCACCGGCCTGATCCTCGAGATTTTTGGGCGGCGCGCCTCGACGCGGGAGGGGACCCTTCAGGTCGAGCACGCCCACCTCGCCTACCAGAAATCCCGGCTCGTCCGGTCCTGGACCCACCTGGAGCGCCAGCGCGGCGGCTTCGGCTTCCTGGGCGGCCCGGGCGAGACCCAGATCGAGGCCGACCGGCGCATGATCCAGGAGCGCATGACCCGGATCGAGCGCGACCTCGACGCGGTGGTGCGCACCCGCGGCCTGCACCGCCAGAGCCGGGCGCGGGTGCCGTACCCGATCGTCGCGCTGGTGGGCTACACGAACGCCGGAAAGTCGAGCCTGTTCAACACGCTGACCCGCGCCGAGGTCGTCGCCAAGGACATGCTGTTCGCCACCCTCGACCCCACCGCCCGGGCGACCAAGCTGCCCCACGGCGAGACCGTGATCCTGTCCGACACGGTGGGCTTCATCTCCGACCTGCCGACCCCGCTGATCGCGGCCTTCCGGGCGACGCTGGAGGACGCCATCGAGGCCGACGTGCTGCTGCACGTGCGCGACGTCGCCCACGTCGATTCCGAGGCCCAGGCCGAGGATGTCGGCGAGGTCCTGCGCGAGCTCGGCATCGAGACCAGCGCCGACCGGATCATCGAGGTCTGGAACAAGGCCGACCTGCTGGACGACGACGAGCGCACCCGTCTCCTGAACCTCAGCGGCCAGGGCAAGGCCCGCAACGACCGCGACAGCGCCGCGCCGGTCCTGGTCTCGGCGCTGACCGGGGAGGGGCTCGCCGCCCTCACCAGCCGGATCGAGGCGCGGATCGGGCGCAACCGCGCGAGCTTCGCGGTGGCGCTGCCGCCGGAGGACGGGGCGGCGCTGAACTGGCTCTACGAGAACGCCGAGATCCTCGACCGCCGGTCGGAAGCCGACGGCACCCTGCACCTCGCGGTCCGGATCGCCCCCGAGAAGGAGCCGCGCTTCCTCAACCGGTTCGCGGCGGCCCGGCGGCTCGGCCGGGGCGGCTGATGGCCCTAGGCCGCGCCGGCAACCCGCCGCTCCCCGGCCTGCAGACGGCGCGGGCGCCGGCGGAGTCCGGAGCGCCGCCGGGGCTGGACGACGACGCGGTGCTGCAGGCCATGCAGGCGGGCGGCGGCCTGCGCCTGCTCGGCCTGCGCATCGTCATCGTGCTGGTGCTGCTGATGGCGGCCCAGGCCTATGACGGCTCGCTCCATGCCCTGAGCCACTGGTTCATTCTCGCCCTCTACGGGCTCGGCACGGTCTGGTTCGGGCTGGGCGAGCGCGGCGGGGGGCCCGCCGCGGCGGCCTATAGCTGGGCCGGCACCGGGCTCAATGCCGGGCTCGCCGTCTACGTGCTGATCGAGCACATGCTGGCCGGCGGGGGAGCGGGCCTCGGCGCCGACACGGTGAGCCGCCTGCCGGCCTTCCTGCTCCTGCTCCAGACCGGCCTGAGCATGCGGGTGGCCCAGACCCTGGTGTTCTGCGGCCTCGTCATCGCCTGCTGGAGCGCGACCTTCGGGATCGGGGTGCTGCATCCGGAGCTGTTTCCGAACGCGGACACCTTCCCGACCGCGCAGCTCACGGGGCTCGCGACCTTCACGGCGGCGGGCCTGCTTGTCGTGGACGGGGTGATCCGCCTGCGCGGAGCGGTGGTGCGGGCCCGGCGCATGGAGCACGAGCGGACTTTGCTGGCGCGCTTCGTGCCGGACGCGGTCGCCCTCGACCTCTCGGCCGAGGACGGCGATTCCGCGCTCGGAATCCACCGGCGCCACGCCTGCCTGATGATGCTCGACATCCGCGGCTTCTCCCGGCTCTCGGGCGAGCACCCGCCGGAGGCCATGGTGGCGGCGTTGCTCGCCGTGCGGGCGGCCGCGCAGGCGGCGGTGGCCGAGGCGGGCGGGATCGTCGACAAGTATATCGGCGACGCGGTGCTGGTTCAGTTCGTGATGGGCACGCCCGACGCACAGGCGCGGGCGGCTCTGGTCTGCGCCCTGTCGCTCCGCCGCCGGATCGCCGCCCTCAACGCGGCGCGGGCGGCCGAGGGGCTGTTCACCCTGCGGGTCGTGGTCGCCCTGCACGCGGGCGACCTGCTGGTCGGCGTGTTCGATGACGGGGTGCGGGCTGAGTACACGGTGCTGGGCCCGGCCATGAACGCCCTGTCGCGGATCGAGGTCCAGGCCAAGGCGGCCGAGATCGAGCTCGCCGCCTCGGGGGATTTTTTGGCGTTGCTCGGCGACGCGCTGCCGGATGGCATCCGGGCGGCCCCGGTGCCGCGGGCGGTGCTGCCCGAGGGGCTCACCCTGTTCGCCGTGGCGGACCGGGATCCCGATCCGGCCGGCTCCGCCTTCGCGAGCGGGGCGACGCCGGCCGCCAGCGCCGCGGCCTGAGGCGCCCTGCGGTGCGACGCCCGGTGCCGGAACCGAGAGGACTCTAATCCGTTCGGTCGTCGCGGCGCAGGGTCGCGGAGAACGGAAAGCCTATGAACAAGCTCATCCTCGGCGCGACGCTCGCGCTCGGCCTCGTCATCGGCGCCGCCAGCCCGACCCTGGCGGCCCCCGGCGACGGCCTCGACAAGAACGCCGTCGCCACGGGCAACACCAATATGGGCGGCATGCACCGCAACGCCCGGATGCAGTCGCGGATGATGCGCCACCGCATGATGCACCGGCACCACCACCGCCATCACATGATGCGGCGGCATATGCGCTGAGTGGTGCGAACCGCCGGGCGCCGTGATGCGGCGCCGGCGGTTTTCGCTGATGACACTCGAACGGAGGTCGGACAACCTCTGATTCAGAATAAAACTTCACCCGCTTGACCCGTTCAGCGACAATGAGCAGGAATGGCATAGTATAGATGATTCAGGAGACTGTTTTGAGCGACGTTGAAATCAAGCCCAGCAGCGATTGGCACAACTTCAATCTGAGAAGGTTTGCTGGATCGGGCGTTCAAAAGAACGCCGACAACAGCGTTGCTGTCGCATTCGAAACAGAACAGAATTTTAATATCGACGTGACTATGCCTCGGGAAGCGGCAGAGCACCTTAAGGCGGAGCTAGAAAAAGTTCTCCGGTGATAGTCTCCAAACGTCACGGTGATCCTAGCTAATTCGCCAAGTTCATCCTGGGCGTTGAGATAGGGAGATTAGAAAAACGCGAGCTGACGTCGGTTAAACCAAGATGCCGTAGCCTCAGATCTCGGCCAGCTTGGCAATCAGAAAGGGGGGCGCGCTCGGGCTGAAAGTTACACCCGAGCGCCACGCGAAAATCCTCCGCACAATTGCCGAAAAGCGAACAAAAACTTCAGCGTCGTCCGAACAGTTGAACGACATTTCCAACCACTTGCGCACTTGACGGTTCCTCGCCTTTAAGACGAGGCATTGCTTTTGCGTCCGCCAGCTCGTTTGAGAGCAAGCCTGGATCCAAATCACACAGCTCTTCAATGTCTCGCGGATTTAGGCGAACACCATCGGTAACTTGTGAGACTGATTGAACTTTCTCAGACAACAGAAGCTCAACGCTTCTCCGCAAAAGACGCGGACGCTCTTTCTCGATCTTGCCATCCAATGGCTCCTCTTTCCGCCATCCCCGCCGGTTATAGTTGATCCAAAGTCGCTGCGCTTGCTCTCGATCGAGCAGCTCAAGCGCCTCACAACGCTTAATCATTGCACCTACAGAAACTTTCCACCGATCTTTCAAGGCCATCATGGCATCCAACGTAGGGGCCCATAGTTCGGCGACGAATTGATCGGCAGGCAGCAAGAGAGCGTTGGCAAAGCGATGCGCCTGATCTTCCAATATCTTATTGTCGGCAGCAGTGTTCAGCCGCTTATTTTCAATATTCTTGTGCAACAGTATATGCGCGAGTTCATGCGCAGCATCGAACCGCTGACGAACGGCGCTGGCCTTGTCACGTCCCAAAACAATGAAAGGAATTCCGCCCGAGCGCGAGAGTTGTGAAAATCCATCCTGTTTTTCAGCGCCCATATTAATGCGCGAAACAACGATGCCATGATTTTCGATCTCCAAGAGTAAATCAGGCATAGGCCCGGAACCAATACCCCATTGCGTCCTTAGCTCTGTGGCAGCCGACTCCAGATAATCGGTGTCGATCTCACGAAAATCACGAGGCACATCTAGCTTCGGCAGATCGACACCCGGGAAATCTAGAAACCCTGCTAGGTAACCGAGGATATCTCTCACCCAACGAAGACGGATCTCCGCTCGCTGGCGCGCGACACTGCTAGCGGTAGCTCGGCAGCGCCAAAAAATGGGCGCATCATCAAGAACCGCACTCGAACGCATAAAGTATGAAAGCGGTACGTTGAGGCGTGTTGAAATTGCCTCAAGAACGTCCGCTCGCGGCGTTTGCTTGCCCTTTTCGTACTGAGAAACTGACTGAGGGGTAACACCTATAACTTCCGCAAGCGCAACCCCCGTCAAACCTCGAGCTTGACGCGCCTCAGCTAGCCGATCGCCATTGAACCCTGGCGTGCCGACGTTCATCACTCGCTCCCGGTCTTTTTGATTTCTTGCACCCGCAGCGAAGGCTTAACGCGGTCTTCACGTTTTTCTTCGGTCTTGTAGGAAGCGATAATCTCAGCGAAAGTGAGCTGAACAGCCCAGCTCTTATAATCATCATAGGGAATATAAAAACCAATCGATCCGATAGATTGATCTCCTTCAGTAAATTCCTTGCCGATAGGACTATGAAGAACAATACCACTCAATTGAGACGGTAGAACTAATTCTACAGGCTGATCTCCAAATAAAAAATTTCCCTGGTGATCGAAAGCGTTGACCGCAGCAAGCTGCTTCCGAAATTTAGCTGGGCTGGGCATTTGCCCGCATGATTGAACATATTTCTGCGTCATTTTTACGCCGCCGTGCCCAGCGAGTGCATAGGTGCAACGGTTCTCGGCTATGAGCGTATCGGATGCCTGCACGCCATCTCGCTTAGCCTCATCTATCAGGAGCCATTCCATCGCAAAATGGCGTTCTTGCCATAGCTTGCTGAGCCTCTGGGATTTGTTCAATCGTGGGTCGGCGCTGACAGCGCTAAAGGCGTCCTTGTAGATGCTTTTTGCCCGCTCCTGATACCCTATCCAAAATGGCTCCGGCATTGCCGTCGTGAGCAGCCTCAGAACGTGGGCTCTTCGCTGTTCGCTCGGTTCCATTGCCGCCCCTTGATCCGCGTCGCGATTTAAGGAGATTGCACTTTTATGTTCGAATTGTAAAGTTTTGAGGCGACATTGCGCGAAATGCCAAGCTGCTAGGTGCATAGGGGCCACATAAAACGCCTCACCGCAGCCTACTACCCGCCCTCCCGCCATAGTGCCCGCACTCGCGACTTCTGCTACGCTTTCCGCGCTCGAGCGCCCGCCGGAGCGGGTGCCGCACCGCGAGGACGGAATGCTGGGATCGGGACGGTTGGGGCGGTTCGCCCTGGGATGCCTCGCGGCTTTGGCCACCCTCACGCCGGCCAGGGCCCAGGCCGGACCCCAGACCAAGCCGCTCCCGCCCCTGGTCTTCACCGGCATCCCCGATCAGGACGAGAGCCGCCTCGTCGAGCGCTTCGGCAAGGTCGCGACCTATCTCGAAGCCAAGCTCGGCGTGCCGGTGCGCTACCTTCCGGTGAAGAGCTACCCGGCGGCGGTCACCGCCTTCACCAACGGGCAGGTGCAGCTCGCGTGGTTCGGCGGCTTCACCGGCGTCCAGGCCCGCAAGGCCGCGCCGGGCGCCCAGGCGATCGCCCAGGGCGCGGAGGACGCGGCGTTCAGGACCTACCTCATCGCCAACGCCGCCACCGGGCTGAAGCCGGACAAGGAGTTTCCGAAGGCCATCGCGGACAAAACCTTCACGTTCGGCGCCCGCGCCTCGACCTCGGGCCGCCTGATGCCGGAATACTTCATCCGGCAGGCGTTTCCGGGGAAGAGCCCCGAGCAGGTTTTTTCCCGCGTCGGCTTCTCGGGCGACCACAGCCGCACCATCCAGCTGGTCCAGTCCGGCGCCTTCGCGGTCGGCGCCGTCGATTACTCGGTCTGGGACCTCGATTCCAAAGCCGGCAAGGTCGATTCCAAGGCGGTTTCGGTGATCTGGGAGAGCCCGCCCTTCCCCGACTACCAGTGGACTGTCCGGGGCGACGTGGAGCAGACCTACGGGGCGGGCTTCACCGAGAAGCTTCGGGCCGCGCTGACCGGCATCACCGATCCGGCGATTCTGGAACCGTTCGGACGCTCGAAATTCATCCCCGTGACCAATGCCGCCTACGAACCCCTGGTCGAGGTCGGCCGGTCCACCGGCCTGCTGGATTGACGGCCGGTGTCGGGCGACAGGGCGGCCATCGTCCTCGAAAACGCCGCCGCAGCCTATGACGGGCGCCCGGTTCTGTCGGGGGTCGACCTGACCGTGCGGACGGGCGAGCGCGTCGCCCTGATGGGCCGTTCGGGGGCCGGCAAGTCGACCCTGATCGGCCTGATCCATGGGCAGGCCCCCGACCGGGTGGCGCTGGTGCCCCAGGCCGCCGCCCTGGTGCGGCCGCTCTCGGTGTTCCACAACGTCTATATGGGCCGCCTCGACCGGCGCTCGACCCTGCAT
>Ga0187843_10002091_pt1 | contig 12326 bp, 9 predicted proteins | sample SpaLakP09_SKY_43_FD_134516 | JGI IMG/M metagenome (GOLD analysis project Ga0187843, IMG submission 134516) | Oligotrophic lake water microbial communities from Sparkling Lake, Wisconsin, USA - SP09_SKY_43 | ecosystem: Environmental > Aquatic > Freshwater > Lake | place: USA: Sparkling Lake... | reverse complement strand
TGGCTGAGGCGCTGGTTCACATCACCGGCGCGCCAGGCCAGGCGGGCCGTGTCGTCGATGGCCATGCCCTTGGCGCGCTCGGCCACCTCGATCAGGCGCTCGCCCGAATCGGGGCGGCGGTTCAGCACCACGTCCTCGACACGCTCGCGCAGTTCGGCGTCGAGGTCGTCGTACACACCCACCATGCCGGCGTTGACGATGCCCATGTCCAGGCCCGCCTGGATGGCGTGGTACAGGAAGACCGTGTGGATGGCCTCGCGCACCGGGTCGTTGCCGCGGAAGCTGAAGGACACATTCGACACTCCGCCCGAGACCTTGGCGCCGGGCAGGTTCTGCTTGATCCAGCGCGTGGCTTCGATGAAGTCGACCGCGTAGTTGTTGTGCTCTTCGATGCCGGTGGCGATGGCAAAGATATTGGGGTCGAAGATGATGTCCTCGGGCGGGAAACCGACCTCGTGCACCAGGATCTTGTAAGCGCGCTCGCAGATCTCGATCTTGCGGGCGAAGGTGTCGGCCTGGCCCTGCTCGTCAAACGCCATCACCACTGCCGCAGCGCCGTAGCGGCGCACCAGCTTGGCCTGGCGGCGGAACTCGGCCTCGCCTTCCTTCATCGAAATGGAGTTGACGATGCCCTTGCCCTGGATGCACTTGAGGCCGGCCTCGATCACGCTCCATTTGGAGCTGTCGATCATGATGGGCACGCGGGCGATCTCGGGCTCGCCGGCGATCAGGTTCAAGAAGCGCACCATGGCCGCCTGGCTGTCCAGCATCGCCTCGTCCATGTTCACATCGATGACCTGAGCGCCGTTCTCCACCTGCTGGCGTGCCACCGCCAGGGCCTGCTCGAACTGGCCATTGAGGATCATGCGCGCAAAGGCCTTGGAGCCGGTCACATTGGTGCGCTCGCCCACGTTGACGAACAGCGAGCCCTCGCCGATCTGCACGGGCTCCAGGCCCGAGAGCTTCATGGGCGGAACAGCAGGTGCAGCAGCAACAGCAGCAGCGGCAACGGCGGTGGGAGAGGTGGTGGTCATGGCAGCGGCCTTCAGCGCAAAGGCAGGGCTGCGTCACTCACCGCAGCCCCGCACGTGCTCCAACAAGAAAACACAGAGGAATCATCGGTGAGCGTCGTTGCCGGGTGACGAGCCCCGGGAAAGCCGGGGCTGCACCTGTCCGAGCCTGGCGGCACACTCGCTGACATTCCAGACATCAGGCGGGCAACCGTCGCAACGCTCCTCGGACCCGCGCATTTTACGCACCCCGCCCGCCGCGAACTCAAGCAAAGCGGCCAGAAAGCCGACAACTCCTTGTGAACCCCACCCCGCCATCTTGGAACTGATCCAGCTCCCACCCCACAGCCTGCGTGTCGGCCAGGTCCTGAGCTTCGCCCTGCGCGATGCCGAGGGCCATTTGCTGTTCGCCGCCGGCCAGCCCCTGCCCAACACGCCCCAGGTGCAGGCCCTGATCGCCCGCGGTGCCTGGGTTCAGGCCCATGAAACCAAGGAGTACCAGCGTGCCTTGGCGCACAAGATGGACACCTTGATGCACCAGGGCGCGGTGCTGGCCGACATCGTCAAGGTGCAGGCCGACTTCCGCCAGGAAAAGGCCCAGAAGGTCGAGCTGGGCGAACAGGCCGCCTGGGCCGATCTGCGAATGCATGCCCACAGCCTGCTGCGCGAGCCGCGGGTCGAGGACTTCAAGCCGCGCTTCCAGCAGCTGCACAACGAGGCCTTGCGCCGCCTGCTGGCCAAGCCCGATGCGGTGCTGATGCTGCTGATCTTCGAGACCAGCCAGAACTTCCAAAGCTACAGCGACCGCCACGCCCTGCTCTGCCTCGCCCTGGCCGAGCTCTGCGCCCGGCAGCTGGGCTGGCCGGACGATTGGCGCCTGGCCCTGACCCAGGCCGCCCTGAGCATGAACCTCAGCATCACCAACCAGCAAGACCGCCTGGCGGCCCAGACCGGCCAACCGAGCCCGGCCCAGCAGCAGGAGCTGGTTTCGCACGGCGACCGCAGCGCGGCTTTGTTGACCAGCCTCGGGGTCAGGTCCGAGCTGTGGCTGCAAACCGTCTGCCTGCACCACGACGCCGGCCCCGGCGCCCTGGCCGGCCGCGCCCCGGCCGAGCAGCTGGCCCGCCTGCTGCGCCGCATCGACATCTTCGGTGCCCGCCTGAGCCCACGGCGCTCACGCGCGGCCATGGCCGGCGCTTCGGCGGCGCGGGCGGTCTACCTCGATGAGCTCAAGCAGCCCGACGAAGCCGGCGCTGCCCTGATCAAGACCACCGGCCTCTACCCGCCGGGCAGCCTGGTGCGCCTGGCCAATGGCGAGGTGGGCATCGTCTTCAAGCGCGGCCACAGCGCGACCGAGCCCCTGGTGGCCGCCCTGCTGGGCAAGAGCGGCAGCCCCTTGAGCGAACCGGTGCCGCGCGACACGCGCCTGGCCACGCAGGCCATCAGCGCCAGCCTGGCGCCTCAGGAGCTCAAGCTGCGGGTCAATATCGAGCGCCTGCTCAAGCTGGCAGGCGCGGGCTGAAGCCGCCGGCCTAGGCTCAGGCCGCCTGGTCCGTCAGCTCGGTGAAGAACTTGGAGCCGCAGGGCCGCGGCTGGTAGGCCGACACGCCCTTGGCGATCGCCGCAATGTGATCGGGCGTGGTGCCGCAGCAGCCACCGGCGATGTTCAGGAAGCCGCTGCGCGCGAACTCGCTCATCAGGCGGCCGGTCACATCGGGCGTCTCGTCGAAGCCGGTGTCGCTCATGGGGTTGGGCAGGCCGGCATTGGGGTAGCAGCTGACCGCCACCGGGCCCGCCGCCTTGGCCAGCTCTTCGATGTAGGGGCGCATCAGGGTCGCACCCAGCGCGCAGTTCAGGCCAATGGCCAGGGGCTTGGCATGGCGCACCGAGTGCCAGAAAGCAGTCACGGTCTGGCCCGAGAGGATGCGGCCCGAAGCGTCGGTCACCGTGCCCGAGATGATGATGGGCAGGCGCTCGCCCGTGTCTTCCATCAGCTCGTCCAGGGCAAAGATCGCGGCCTTGGCATTGAGGGTGTCGAAGATGGTTTCCACCAGGAAGAGATCGACCCCGCCTTCCAGCAAACCCTTGGCCTGCTCGTAGTAGGCCGCACGCAAGGTGTCGAAATCGATGTTGCGGGCACCGGGGTCGTTGACATCGGGGCTGATGCTGGCGGTGCGCGGGGTCGGGCCCAGGGCGCCGGCGGCGAAGCGCGGCTTGTCGGCCGAGCTGAACTTGTCACAGGCCGCGCGGGCCAGGCGCGCCGCCGCCACATTCATTTCGTAGGCAAAGGCCTGCAGGCCGTAGTCCTCCTGCGCCACGGTGGTGGTGCCGAAGGTATTGGTCTCGATGATGTCGGCGCCGGCAGCCAGGTATTGCTCGTGGATCTGGCTGATGACATCAGGTCGCGTCAGCACCAGCAGGTCGTTGTTACCCTTGAGATCGGTCGGATGCTCAGCAAAGCGGCTGCCACGGAAATCCGCCTCCGTCAGCTTGTAGCGCTGGATCATGGTGCCCATGGCGCCATCGAGGATGGCGATGCGGGTCTGCATGATCTCGGCCAAGCGGCCGCCGCGGGTGTAGGTGCTGGCAGTGGAGGTGGGCGTGTTCATGGCGGCATTGTAGGAAACCCGACTGTGCCAGGCTGAAGCACGGCCAGCGCCGGCGCCGGCCGGACGAAAAAAAGGCCTGCAGCGCAGGCCTCTTCTCTTTCCCGCGCCAGGCGCGGTTCAACTCACTGAGCTTGGCGACGGCGACGTGCCACACCAGCCACGGCCAGGCCACCGGCCAGCATCAGCAGGTAGCTGGAAGGTTCCGGCACGGCGGCAGCGATGGTGCCGTTGACACCGAAGGGCAGTTCCACGCTCAGGCCAGAACCGGTCTCGGCGATGGTAGAGAACGCAGCACCCGACAGGGCCTGAGCGGCATTGCCTTCACGTGCATCGGAGGTCGGCGGCTGCCAGGGGCCCGAAGCCAGGGAACCGGTCAGGCTCCAGCGCAGCCAATAGGTGCCGGCGTCCAGCGAGAAGTCGGCCACATCGGCCGTGGCCTTGTAGATGCCGCGCTGCGTGTTGGTCAGCGTGGTTTCGGTGACGCGGTAGCCTTGCAGGCCGCCGTTGGTCACGGCCGTGGTGCCCGAGGCCACCACGGTGCCGCTGTTCACATCACCGGAAACGATGCTCCAGGTGGCGTTGGAGAAGGTGAAGCCGGTGGAACCGGTTTGGTAACCGAAGAAATCCAGGCTCTGGACATTCCAAACGCTGCCGGCAGCGACCGTGAAGTCGTCAGCCACCGAGATACCGGCGGCGGTGTTCATGCCGAAGCCGAAGGTCGTGGCCGGCGAGGTCAGCACCGACAGGCCGTTGCTGCCCACCACGGGGCCATTGCTGTAAATCGAATCAGCGTGTGCGGCGCCAGCGGCGGCCAACAGGCTCAAGAGGATCAGTTTTTTCATTTCCACTCCGTCATTGAATTGCGTTACCCGCAGCCCAGGGAGTCCAAGCCCCAGGTCTGCATCCCTCGTTTGGCGCACAACTCCCGAACGCCATCGAGCTTGCAAGTTAACAGGCGGAGAAATACTTCACATCCAAGGAACTACGCTCGGGCAATCCACAGCTTGACAAGAAAAACGGCCTGCATCATGCAGGCCGTTTCACCATCGTTTCAAACAGTCAGAGTAGGGACTGCAACTCAGCGCCCACCGGCAGGCTTGCCTCGCCCGCCGCCCGTCGGGCCGCCGGGTCGACGCGGGCCGTCACGGCGGGCACCCGGACGGCCGTCCGGCCGCGCATCGGCGCGCGGGCCTCGCGGGGCCGAGCGCGGGTCGCGCGCATCCCGACCATCGCGGCGGCCTTGGCCCTCACGGGGTTCACGCGGCTCACGCACCGGGGCCTCGGCCCGCTCGGCGCGCGCCTGGTCCAGCAGGGCCGGCAGTTCCTCCGGGCTCACACCCTTGAGCACGCAAAAATTCGGCAAGGTCAAGGTGGTGCGCTCAAAGTCATAGAGCAAACCAGCACGGTTGCGGCGCTGGGTCTGTGCCAGATCGCGCTCGGCCTGCTCGGCCGCCAGGCGTTCCTGCTGCAAACCACGGCGGCGGGCCAGCTCTTCGCGGGCGGCCGCACGGTGCTCTTCGCTGAGCTCACCGGCCGGCTGGCCATCCAGATCGAAACGTTGCGTGGCCTTGCCCAGGGCAATCAGATAGCCGGTGTTACCGGTGTAGCGACGCAGAAAGGCCGACAGCTGGGCCTTGGTGAACTGACCGGGCGCACGCGCCTGGATGTCCGCCTGCACGCGCAGCTTCAGCGGCTTGAAGGCCCCGCCGAACAGGGCCGGGAACAGAGCCTTGAGTTGCGCTGCGCAAGCCGCGGGGCTCATCTCGGCGGCCGGTGTCGCAGGCGCTTCGGCGCTGGCAAGCTCAGCGCTGTCAGCCGGAACAGCATCTGCCACGGTCACCAGGCTGGCTTCGGCCGCAGGCGCCACGGGCTGCGCCTCCACAGCGTCGGTGGCGGGCAACTGCGTCGATTCGGGAATGTCGTTCATGAGAGCAAGTGCGGCAAAACTGCAAAGGGAAACCAGGCCGTATTGTCCACCCTGCGGCGGAATCGGCCGAAAGCCAGGACTGAGCGGGCCGTCATGGCCGCGAAGGGTCGAGCCGGCGCACCCGCACGGCGCAGCGGACGCCCCCTCAGCTCAGGCCGCCGAAGACCTTTTTCAGCACCGCACTGCCGGTGCCCAGCGGGTCCTGACGGATCTTGCGCTCTTCCTCGCCGATCACCAGAAAGAGGCCATCGATGGCCCGGCCCGTCACGTACTGCTGGATGTTGGCGTCCTCCTGGCGCACCAGCCCCAGGCCTGCGGCCTTGCCGGCCACGGCGTTGTACTTGTCGGCCAGCGCCACTTTCTGGGTCGCCTGCGTCACCAGGGGCAGGAACTTCTCGATCAGGGGCGAGCGGGTCTTGCCGGCGAAATACTGGGTCACGGCGTCGTCACCGCCACGCAGGATCTTCAGGCCATCGTCCACGCTCATGCCCTTGACGGCGGCCAGCAGCAAGGGCTGGGCCGCTGGCACGGCCGCCTCGGCCGCGCGGTTCATGGCGGTCAGCAGCTCATCGACCTTGCGACCCTGGCCCAGGGTCTTGAGCAGCTTGGCCGCGTCCTTCAGATGCCCGGGCAGTTCGATGCGCACGGCCGGATTGCCGAGAAAGCCATCACTGCGGCCCAGCTGGGCCACGGCGGCGGCGGCACCGCGCTCCAGCGCGGCACGAATGCCCGAGGCGGCGTCACCCTCGGTCAGGCCGGCGCGGACCCAGGGGCTGGCCAAGCCCAGCAAGGGCAAGAGCAAGAGGGGGCGGCGTTGCAGCATGGGGCGCTCCGGTATCGGGGTGAGAGGGTTGAAGGGGTGAAAGACAGGGGTCAATCCGCGGCATCGGCCGCGTGCTCAGCGGAAGCATCGGGGGTAGAGGGCGCCTCGTCGCTCGGGTCTTCGTCGTGCACGGACATCACATCCAGGTCGATGGCGCCGAAAAGGCTGAGGCCGTCGCGGCCCTTCATCTCGATGCGCACGGTGTCGCCGAACTTCATGTACGCGGTCTTGGGCGCGCCGCCGTCCAGGGTTTCCAGCGCACGCTTCTCGGCGATGCAGCTGTAGCCACGGCTGGCGTCCTTGTTGCTGACCGGGCCGGTGCCGATCACGCAGCCGGCGCGCAGGCGGCGGGTCTTGGCCGCATGGGCGATCAGCTGCCCGACATGAAACCCCATCTCCGGCCCGGCGTCGCACTGGCCGACCTTGCGACCGTTCCACATGGTTTGCAGGCTCAAATCCACCCGGCCGCCGCTCCAGGCCGCGCCGAGCTCATCCGGCGTCACCGCCACCGGGCTGAAGGCCACGGCCGGCCGGCTCTGCAGCGCGCCCTGGCCCTTGGCCTGCTCGGAGGCCTGCAGCTGGCGCAAGCTCCAGTCATTGCACAGCATCAGCAGGCGCACGCCTTCCAGCGCCTGAGCCGGCGTGACGCCTTGCTCGACATCGCCGGTAACTGCAGCCAGCCCCGCCTCGAAGTCGATCCCCATGGCCTCGGAAGCAAAACGCCCGGGCTCGCAGGGGCCGCGGAAGTCATCGCTGGCGCCCTGCACCAGCAGTGGGTCCAAATCCAGACCGGCATCGCCGGTCTCGCCGCGCGCCTGACGCAGCAGCTGCAGATGGCTCAGATAGGCCGAGCCGCGCAGCCACTGGCCGGCGCGCGGCAGCGGCGCCATGCACTGCTTGGGGTCGAAATTGAAGGCATGGCGCAGCTTGCCGTGGTTGAGGCTGGTGTAGAGCTCTTCCAGCTGCGGCGAGAGAAAGCCCCAGTCGTCCAGCACCTGCTGCAGGCGGCTGGCGATGCCATTGGCGTAATGGGCCTGGCTCAGGTCGCGTGAGACGACCACGAGCTGGCCGTCGCGGGAGCCGTCCTTGTAGGTGGCAAGTTTCATCGGATGGTGACAATACAGCGCTGCGATGACGGCATTGTCCAATGCGAACGGATGCGACCCATTTTTTCTCCTGTGTTTTCCCAGCGCGATTGGCAGCGCGCCCGCCCCTGGCTGCTCGCCCTCGGCCTGAGCACGGTCGCCCATGCCTGGCTGCTGCAACAGAACGGCGACGCCGAATCCCAGCGCCCGCCAGCACCGCAGGCCAGCCCCGGGCGGGCAACGGTGCGGGTGCTGAGCACGGCGCCGGTCAGCGCCACTGCGCCTGAGACCACGCCCACGCCTGCGCCAAAGCTCCCGCCCGCCCGCTCGCGCACCGCAGCGCCCGTCGCCACGCCCAGCCACACGCAGCCGGTGCCGGCGGCAAGCCCAGCGGCCCAAGCCGAGGCCACAACACCCGAGCCCACGCCAGCCACGGCAGCGCCCAGCCCGCCTCACACCGCCCGCCTCGCGGCCGCCGGAGAGTGGCATTACATCCTGCTGCAAAACGGCATGTACGGCCGCGCGCGGCTCAACTGGCAGCCCTCTGGGCGCGACTACAGCCTGATGCTGGAGCGCGAACTGGAGGGCCGGCCCCTGCCCGCCTGGAAAAGCCAGGGGCAGATCGACGAACAAGGCCTGAGCCCCGAGCGCTATGTCCAGCAGCGCCGCGGCCGCGACATGGTGGCCACCAATTTCCGCCGCGACGAGGGCCTGATCAGCTACTCCACCAGCGCCGACTTGGTGCCCCTGCCCGCCGGCGTGCAAGACCGGCTGAGCTGGTGGATCCAGCTGGCGGCCCTGATCGAAGCGCGGCCCGAACACTACACGCCGGGCAGCGAGCTGCGCCTGCCCGTGGCCGCCCTGCGCGGCGAGGCGCGCGAATGGGTGTTCCAGGTGCTGGACCAGCAAACCCTGGAGCTGCCCGGCGCCAGCGTCGCCCGGGCCCTGCATCTGCGGCGCCTGGCCCTGGGGCCTTACAGCGGGGAGATCGAGGTCTGGCTGGACCCGGCACGCGGTCACATCCCCGTGCAGCTGATCATGGACCTGCCCGACGACCGAGGCTGGCAGCTGCAGCTCAGCAACACGCCCTCTGACAAACCCTGAGCACCCCGCATCCACGTGTGTTTTTTGACGCTTCCACCACGAAACTCGCAAAGGAAAGCGCCGAACAGCACTGGGATCTGACACTATTTACCCACGGTCAGGTGCCTGGGGCTGCCGATAAGCCTTGAAAGCCGGCACGCTGGCCGCAGTTGAAGCTGAAAGGAGCCGGACCATGCACATGCTTTACAACTCCCCCAGTTTCAGTGTCGTCAAGTTCGACGTGCAGGTCACCGAACCGGTGCCTGGGGAATTCCTGCAAGCCAATCCCGAGCTGCAGCTGCATCGCGGCGGCTATGAAATCGTCGACAAGTTTTCGCGCCGCGAGATCTTCATCGAAGGCGCCCTGGCCCAGCAGTTCCAGGATGGGGTCGAAGCCTTGATCGAGCAAGACCCGAGCGAGGAAGACCTCGATGACTTCATCGAGAGCTACGCCAGCATGGGCCATCAACCGGTGGTGATGCACTGAACAGGCGCTAAAAATCACCGCGCCAAGCCCTTGTCCTTGACGCGTCGCTGCGCCAAGATGGGGCAGCGCCACGCCATCTCCGGTGGCGCGCTGTCGTCAGCAAGGGAACCTGCCCATGGTCAAGCGTTCAGCGAGCCCGCGGCCCGCCAAAGCCCAGACCCTCAGCAACGAGGGTCGACCGGTGCTGGGCAGCGCCGAGGAGCGCGCCAAACCCAGCGAAGCACGCAGCCCGACCCGCGTCCTGCCCTCACCCGGCCTGAAGGACGCACCGGTGCTGGATCGCATGTGCTCGCAGTTCGTGCTGACCCTGACGGTCAAACATGCCGGCCGCTTCAATCTGCGCCGTGATTTCAACGGCCTGCTGTCCTTCACTGGCCGCCACCTGGTCTGGCCCCTGCGTGTGCTGGGCCGCCTGCGTGACTACCTGAACCAGCGCTGCCAGGGCAATGAGCTCTGGCGCGGCCACGAGGCGCTCAGCGACGAGGCCTTTTTGCAGCGCCACGGTGTCTGGAGCGGGCCGTTCTCGGAAGCCACCCTGTTCTTCTACCTCGACGAATACGTCAAGGACGCGCCCAAGGACATGCTGGCCCTGCTGGCCACCACGAGCGAATGGCTGGACCGCCAGCTCAAGCGCGAATCCACCCTGGTGGAGAAGAACATCGACGCGCTCGGCACCCTGCTGCAGCTGAACCCGGCCGAGCGCGCCCTGCTGCTCTACGGCACCTTGGCACGCTACCAGCGCGAGCTGCGCGGCGCCCTGGTCGAGTTCAAGGTCAACACCGCGCAGGAAGCCTTTGCCGCGATTGCCGCGGTGGCCGGCGTCAACGAGCAGGAAGTGGCCGAGGCCTTGCGCGCCGGCTCGCGCCTGGAACGCATCGGCATGGTGGAGAACCTGATCTCCGAACACAACATCACCGACCTGGCCGATCTGATGAAGGTCAGCGACCAGCTGCCGCCGGTGCTGATGCGCGAGTACCCTGGGCCGCACGACCTGATGGCCGTCTTCACCCGCCCGGCCACGCCCAGCCAGCTCAAGGCCGAGGACTTCGAGTTCGTCGCCGAAGACCTGGCCCTGCTCAACACCTTGCTACGGCAAGCCGTGGCGCGGCGCGAGCCCGGCGTCAATGTGCTGCTCTACGGCCCGCCCGGCACCGGCAAGACCGAGCTGGCCAAGGTGGCGGCGCATGCCGCGGGCCTGGATCTGTACGAGGTGGAATACGCCGACCGCGACGGCAACAGCCTCTCGGGCCGCGACCGCTACCGCTCGCTGCAGATCAGCCAGGTCTTCCTCAAGGCCAGCGCCCATGTGGCGCTGCTGTTCGACGAGGTGGAAGATGTCTTCCCGCCTCTGTCCACGGACACCGCCCAGCTGATCGCCCGCCTCGACTCGGCCGCCGAGGCGCCGACCTCGGGCTCGGTCTCGGGCAAGGCCTGGGTCAACCAGATCCTGGAAACCAACCCGGTGCCGGTGATCTGGATCACCAACCGCATCGAGCAGATCGACCCGGCCTTCCGCCGCCGGTTTCAGTACCACCTGGAACTCAAGTCCCCGCCGCCGGGCGCCCGCCTCGGCCTGGTCAGCAAGGCCCTGGCCGATGTGCCGGTCAGCGCCGAGTTCGCCGCACGCCTGGCCGAGCGCCGCGGGCTGACGCCGGCGCAGATCCGCACCGCCGTGCGCTTCGCCCAGCTGGCCGGCCAGGCGGCCGACTGCGAGCAGATGATCGAGCGCCAGCTGGAAAACGCCGACAAAGCCCTGGGCCACCGCGCGCATGCCCGCGCGGTGCGGCCGGCAGTGACACAGTACGCCCTCGAGCTGCTGAACTGCGAGTCGCGCTTCGAGGTGCCGCGCATCGTCGCGGCCCTGCAGCGCCGCGGCGTCGGCAACCTTTGCTTCTACGGCCCACCGGGCAGCGGCAAGACGGCCCTGGCTGAACATATCGCCCAGGCCCTGCAACGGCCGCTGATGGTGCGCCAGGCCAGCGATCTGGCCAGCAAGTTCGTCGGCGAAACCGAGCAGAACATGGCCCGCATGTTCGAAACCGCCGCCGCCGAGGGCGCGGTGCTGCTGCTGGATGAGGCCGACAGCTTTCTGCGCAGCCGCCGCATGGCCGAGCGCAATTACGAGGTCTCCGAGGTCAACGAGATGCTGGCCGGCATGGAGCGCTTCGCCGGCATTTTCATTTGCACCACCAATCTGTTCGAGGAGCTGGACGAGGCGGCGCTGCGGCGCTTTGCCTTCAAGATCGGCTTCAAGGCGCTGCGCGTGGAGCAACGCGAGCGCATGTTCGCCCGCGAGGCCTGCGGCGACGACGCCGCGCCGCTGGATGCCGATCAACGCGAGCGTTTGGCCGCACTGGACCAGCTCACGCCCGGCGACTTTGCGGCCGTGCGCCAGCAGGTCGAGATCCTCGGCGAGCCGCTGACGCCCGACGAGTTCCTGTCCCAGCTGGAAGCCGAGCACCGGGTCAAGCCCGGCGTGCGCAGCCGCCGCCAGATCGGCTTCCAGCATTGAAGCCCCGCCCACGTTGCCACCGAGCTGTGGCATGGTGGCGGGCATGAACGCTGCGCCGCTTCCTTCTCTTGCTGACCGACCGGGCTTGACGGCCCGCTTCACCCCCCTCCTGGCCTGGCTGCTGTCACTGGCCTTGCTGGCTCCAATCGGCAGCACGGCCGCGCCGGCCTGCCCGCCAGCCATCGCCATGCCCAGCGAGGCGCAAGCCCAAAGCCTGGCAGCCCAGGCGCCCGACCGGGGCCTGCTCTACCGCCTGCGCCGCGACGGGGTGGACTCCTACCTCTACGGCACCCTGCATGTCGGCCGCATGGAATGGCTGTTCCCCGGCCCGCGCCTGCGCGAGGCCATGGCGCAGAGCCGCGTGCTGGCCCTGGAACTGGATCTGCAAGACCCGGCCACCTTGCAGGTGCTGAGCCAGCCGCCACGACATGCCGAGCCGCTGAAGCTGAACGAGCCCCAGCGCAAACGCATGGCCGCCCAGGCGAGCGCCGCCTGCCTGCCCGAGCAGGCCCTGGCCAGCCTGCACCCCATCTTGCAGCTGAGCACCTACACCGTGCTGCAGGCGCGCTGGGATGGGCTGGACCCCAGCTTCGGCCAGGAGCAGATGCTGAGTGCTTGGGCCCGACAGCAGGGCCGCTCCGTTCTGGCCCTGGAATCGGCCGAGCGTCAGCAGCGAGCCTTGATTCCGGCCCGGGCGGCCGAGGCTCGCAAGGCCTTGCTCAAAGGCCTGGATCAGCTGGAGCGGGGCCAGGTGCGGCCAGTGCTGCGCCGCCTGGCCCAGGCCTGGGCC
>Ga0187843_10002090_pt1 | contig 12327 bp, 15 predicted proteins | sample SpaLakP09_SKY_43_FD_134516 | JGI IMG/M metagenome (GOLD analysis project Ga0187843, IMG submission 134516) | Oligotrophic lake water microbial communities from Sparkling Lake, Wisconsin, USA - SP09_SKY_43 | ecosystem: Environmental > Aquatic > Freshwater > Lake | place: USA: Sparkling Lake... | reverse complement strand
GCTACATCCGTTAGCCTCGATGAATTACTCAGCACTTCTAAAGTAGTAACAATGCATTTAGTGGCAGGGCCAGGAACAAAGGGAATTATTAGCGCCGATCAGCTCGCTTTAATGCGCCCAGATTCTATTCTTGTAAATACTTCTCGCTCAGCACTGATCAATATGTCGGATTTATGCGTGGCACTCAAAAAAGGCTGTCCAGCTCAAGCGGCAGTTGATGTCTTTGATGTTGAGCCCCTTCCAAAAGATGATCCTCTGCGTAATACCCCGAACCTATTAGCTACGCCGCATCTTGGATTTATTGCAGAGCCTATTTTTGAAGCTTTCGCAAAAGGGATTACCCAAACTTTAGAGGCTTGGCTCGATCAAAAACCTGTGCCTCATCCATTTAAACCTTAGTTATCTTGAAAACACTGACCCCAAGCGAGTTATTTATTTGCTTTAGCAAAATTGGTATGTCTGGTTTTGGTGGAGTACTCCCTTGGGCTCGTCGGACTCTGGTGGAACAAGATAAAGTACTCAGCTCCGAAGAATTCAGTGCCATTCTTGGAATATGCCAAATTGTTCCAGGGCCAAATATTCTGAATCTTGCCGTCTGTATTGGCTCACGTCTTTGTGGGGCTAAAGGCGCATTTGCGGCAGCGCTGGGTTTGACCATCGGGCCAATCTGTATCGTAATGTTATTGGCAGTTCTATATCAACACTATAGTAATTTAGAGAGTGTTCAAGGCCTTCTCAGGGGTATCTCTGCAGTAGGTGTTGGATTAATTGCATCTACCGGCATCAAAATGTTGCGTGATGAGTTTCGGTATCCTGTAATGCTTTTGGTAGTGGTGATTACGGTAATAGCTGCCAGCTACTTTCATCTGGGTCTTGGTTGGGTTGTTCTTATCGTATCTCCAATGGCTTTATTCTTGGGGTTTAAGAAGGCTCACAAGTGATGAGTCTTCTCCTTGGCCTCTTCTTAAAACTCTCTGCTTTCTCTCTGATCGCATTTGGTGGAATCAACGCATTACTACCGAGTCTCTTAAATTTATCCGTCTATCAAGAGCATTGGGTTGATCTGCAAACTTTTGCGGATTACTTTGCAATTGCTCAAGCTGCACCCGGCCCGAATTTCATGACTGTTACCCTCATCGGTTGGCATATTGGAGGCGTCCTTGGAGCCCTGCTCGCTACTTTTGCCATTGCCTGGCCATCATCCATTTTGGTGTACTATGTGCAACGTCTGATCCTTGGCATGAGTAATGAAGGCAAAAAGAAGGCTATTCAATACGCTGCTGCGGCACTGGCAATTGGCTTAGTTCTTTCTTCGGCATGGCAGATTGCATTACAAATAAATCATAGTTATGCTGCCTATGGATTGACTCTACTGACAATTTGTTTAACGGTTTTTACCCGCTGGCATCCTTTATATTTAATTGCACTGGGCGCAGCTCTAGGAATGATGGGACTTATATGAAACTCACCTCACTTCTTCATACTTCACTTCGTACTTCAATCATTACTTTAGCGCTCTCGTCAGCACTGATAGCACAGGCCAAAAATACCTACCCCATTAAATCTATTAATTTAGTTGTACCGTATGGTGCAGGTGGTAGCGCAGATTCTCGGAGTAGGCAGCTGGCCCAGAAAATGAGCGTCATTCTGAAGCAGTCCATCGTGGTTGATAACAAACCAGGTGCAGGCGGAAATATCGGCACTGAGTTTATCGCAAGATCTGCACCGGATGGTTACACCATTGGCATGGGAAATTTTGCACCATTGGCAGTGAACAAAACACTCTTTGGTAACCTACGTTATGACCCTGAAACGGATCTTACCCCCATCATCCTAATTGAAAAAGGTCCGTTGATCTTGGCGGTCAACCCAAATTCTCAATACAAAACGATTCAAGATATTGTGACTGCAGCCAAGGCAAAGCCAGGCACGCTCACCTTCTCTTCAGGGGGTATTGGTGGTAGCCATCAACTTTCAGCCGAACTCTTTATGCAAAACGCCGGAATCCAAATGATTCATGTGCCTTATAAGAGTGGTTCTGCAGGATTAACAGATTTGATGGCGGGCAACGTCGACATGATGTTTGATCAAATGTACTCAGCGGTACCGAGTATTAAGGCTGACAAGTTACGTGCTATTGCTATCACCAGCAAAAAAAGATCCCCACTCTTCCCGAATTTACCTAGCTTTTCAGAGCTTGGATACCCTAAGGTTGAGGTCCTCAATTGGCAAGGATTCATTGCGCCTGCCGGTACACCAAAACCCATCATTGACATCTTAAATAAAGCGGCTAATGAAGCTCTCAAGGATCCGCAACTGCGAGAGCTAATGCTCTCTCAAGGAAATGAAATTGGGGGTGGTACACCCGCTGACTTTGCAGCCTTGATTAAATCAGAATCTGCTAAATGGAGCGCGGTTGTGAAGGCTGGAAATATCAAGCCTGAGTAAGCTTGACTGGGGAGTTACTTCAGCGCTTGGTAAGTCAAGATACCCAGGAAAGTTAAAGCGAGTGAACCGACTAAATGCAAGAGCGCGGTTCCAAGAGCCCAAGTCATTTCGCCGCGCTGCATAAAACCCACTACTTCAACAGAAAAACTGGAGAAGGTGGTGAGACCACCTAAAAAACCGGTAATCACAAATAACTTCCACTCGGGAGATAGGCTTGGGTTGCTAGCAAAAAATGCTACGGCAATACCGACCATATATCCACCCACCATATTGGAGATAAAGGTACCTAATGGAAGTGTTGAGGCAATGCTGACAGTCGCAAAATTAAATCCTGCCCTCAGTAATGCGCCGAGACCCGCTCCACAGAAAATTGCAAGGATAGATGGCCACATATTAAATATTTATTGAATTGAAAAAGTTAACATACTGATGGAACCCATCTCCAAGCCATTAATTAATACCTGAGATCTTTCATCTTGCTCCTGGAGTGCAAGCACGTACAAGGCAGGCCAATAATGCTCTGGGGTTGGGATTGATAAATGAGCAGCATCACCAAACTGCTCCCAATGAATCAAAGTCTCATGATGATTTGCACTCATCTCAGAAACAAAAAAATCATTGAACTCCTTGGCCCATGGAAAAGAGATCGCGCCCTCTTCCCAGCGAATAGTTCGTAAATTATGTACAACATTCCCACTAGCCAGAATCAGAATATTTTCGTCGCGCAAGGGACTTAACTTTTTGGCTAGTTTGTAATGCTCGCTTGCAGAAAGCGAGCCATCTAAACTAAGTTGCACAACAGGCACATCCGCATCTGGATAGAGATACTTCAGAACAGACCAAGCACCATGATCAATGCCCCACTCATTCTCTTCGAGTACAACCGGAACATCCAAGAGTTCTTTAACTCGGTCTGCGAGGGCTGGGCTTCCCGGCGCTGGGTATTGAATATCAAACAAGGCTTGAGGAAAGCCGCCGAAGTCATGAATCGTTTTAGGTTTGGGCATTGCAGTGACCCACACACCTCGGGTCACCCAATGGGCCGAGATAACCAAAATGGCATCTGGACGCTGTAATGATTTACCAAGATTGGCCCAAGCAGCTGTATAGCGATTGGACTCAATAGCGAACATCGGACTGCCATGGCCAGCAAAAACTGCAGGTTGGCGATGGCTAGTCATTAATACAGATTAGCCGAATACGTAACCAGTATGAGCTGCAACTAATGCAAACAAAATAGCTAGGCTAGTAGCGGCTGCCAACATCACGATCAAAGTGATGATCTTTTTATTGATCTCCTCTTTTGACTCTTTATGCCATTCGTTCATGTTAAATCCTCATTAAATACATTAATTAGTAGCGCGATTATCCACTATCGGCCGCGGCCAGCCTTGCGCATCATGGCTTTTCCACCGCCAAAGCCTGCTTGAGGCCTGCCACTAGGGCCTGATGGACCTTTGGGGGCTGGGGGACGGGCTGCAGGCTTAGCTACTACTGGCTTAGCAGGGATTTTTGATTCAGGCTTCTTATCGTCAGTCACTTTTATGCTCCTATAGATATCATATCGACATGATTAATGACTATTCTATCCAAGCTGTCGCCATTAATGCGATTCCTTTGATTTTTGCTATTACGATCCATGAAGCAGCACACGGCTTTGCCGCCCGTAAATTTGGCGACAATACCGCCTATATGCTGGGCAGGGTTAGCCTAAACCCACTGAAACATATAGATCCGGTTGGAACAATCCTGATTCCCTTGATGCTAATTCTGGCTGGATCCCCTTATTTGGTGGGTTACGCCAAACCGGTACCCGTCAACTTTGGGCGCCTTCAAAACCCCCGCATTGACTCTATTTGGGTTGCTTTAGCTGGCCCAGGATCGAATTTCATTCAGGCGCTGATTTGGGCAATTCTGCTGATTGGCTTAATTGGGTTCGGAGTAGATGAGCGCTTCCTAGTTGCCATGTCCCAAGCTGGCATCACCTGGAACCTTGGTCTCTTGGTATTTAACCTCTTCCCACTTCCCCCTCTGGATGGGGGACGCATACTGGCAGGTCTGTTACCTGCACGGCAATCCATCGCACTTGGAAAGCTAGAGCCTTGGGGCTTCTTTATTGTTCTCGCACTCGTCTTTACTGGAATCATCGGCACTCTTTGGATGGAGCCCTTAATAGGCTTTTTTAAGGGAGTGCTGTACTTTGTCACTCTCCCCCTACAAATGATTCTCTAGACTGCTGATACGGCAAAAAACGCCATTCTGGGGTATGCTCATTTCACGTTTAGATTACTTTTTTTCACCCCCTAATAAATAGAGGCCTCTTATGAAACTACAAAAAATAATTCTTACTGCTACCGCTACTATTCTCACAATTGCTGCGGGCTTTGCTTTTGCCCAATTTAAAAAACCTGAGGATGCCATTAAATATCGTCAGAGCGCATTCACGGTAATGGCTAATTCCTTTGGAAAAATTGGCGCAGTAGTTAAAGGCGAAGCGCCATTCAATAAAGATGAAGTCGCCAAGAACGCGGCTGTTGTTGCCATCATTTCAACTCTGCCGTGGCAAGCTTTTGGACCAGGTACCGAAGGTGGTAACGCCCTGCCAGGAGTGTGGTCAGATAACACTAAATTCAAAGCAGCTTCGGAAAAAATGCAGTTGGCAGTAGTTGATCTTAATAAAGCCGCTCAGTCTGGTGACTTAGAAAATATTAAGAAGGCTTTTGGTGCAGCCGGCGCAAGCTGCAAAGCTTGTCATGATGACTTCAAGAAAAAGTAATTAGCTAGTAATGAAGTAACCCAGAATTACAGCAATCAGGCTGAGCAGGAATAAAGCAAGGCTGCGTTGCAAACCTCCATCCTTGGAGGCATGACCCAAGTCAGTAGGCAGATACTTTGCTTCCTCGCTTGGGTCTATTTCTTTATCGCCCATGATCATGGGTTTTACTAAATTCTCACCTTTAAATTTGTAGTAATACAAGATGGCACATAGATGTAGCGTAATCAAAATAATGAGCACTGTTTCATTCAAATGATGGATTGAAGTCAAGAAAGAAACTGTACTATTTGAAACATACTTTGCAAATGGGCCCTCAAAGGAAATATCGTCGTTTGCGAACAGGCCAGTGACTGCTTGCAGCCCTACCGAGGAAATTAAAGCAACAACAGATAAGGCACCTAATGGGTTATGGCCAAGGCCAGCCTTGGACCTGCCAAATACATAACTGAGAAAACTTTTGGGGCTCGGTATGAAATTGATAAAGCGGGCATGATAAGAACCAATCAGACCCCAGCAAATCCTGAAGATAATCAAAGCCAGAGCACAATAACCAACTCGAGCATGAATCTCCATAGCGTTACCACCGATCTTGACAGTGATAAAGCTGACCAGAATACAGATAGCCAAGAGCCAGTGAAACAAGCGAATGGGTAGATCCCAGACGCGAATGATTTTTTTCATACCTCAAGGATAAATCACTGGCGCCATTAAAATAAGACAAGTTCATGAAAACCAGTCAAGCCTTTAAAACTCTCTTGCTCTACCGTATCGGCGCGACTCTAAGCTACCAAATTATGATGGTTGCTGTAGGGTGGCACTTATACGAGATCACCAATAGCGTGATTTCGCTCGGCTTAGTAGGTCTGGCAGAGCTCATTCCTTATTTCATACTGGCGCTGTACGCTGGACATGCAGTAGATCACCACTCTCGAAAACTAATTGCGGCCATCGCCTGCTTACTTCACGTTGCTGCTGGATTATTTTTAGCTGCCGTAGCCTTGAATTGGCTGACGCCACCCGTCCCTCTGATTTATACCGCAGTGGCTTTTTTAGGCTTGGCTCGCGCCCTATTACGCCCATCCTATCAAGCCATCTTTGGTCAAATTATTCCTAGAGATCAGCTGACGAAATATACCGCTTACGCCTCTTCTGCATTTCAGATTTGTGTCGTGGCTGGACCAGGCTTAGGCGGGCTCATGATCGGATTCGCAGGCCTTGAGTGGACCTATGCATTGGCGGCACTGAGTGGGGCCATTGGTCTGTATGGGGTTACCTTCATTCGCATCAAACATGAAAAGCCTGAGGGTCTTAACAATAACTTCTTAAAAAGTTTTTTTGAGGGATTTCATTACGTTAGAAAACATGAGTTGATTATTGGAATCATGGCGCTGGATATGTTTGCTGTTCTTTTTGGCGGTGCCGTCTCCATACTCCCAGCTTTCGTAAAAGAAGTGCTCAATGCAGGCCCCGAAACTTTGGGGATCTTGAGAGCTGCACCAGCAGCTGGTGCTGTGCTTACTGGTATTTATTTGGCACGGAGTCCATTATTAGAGGATTCTGGAAAGTATTTATTTTTATCGGTTGGTGGCTTTGGACTGGCCATTATCGCCTTTGCGCTGTCTAGTAATCTTTGGCTATGCGCACTCTTTCTATTTATTTCTGGCTGCTGCGACTCTGTCTCGGTAGTCATTCGTGGCAGCATCATGCAACTCACCACTCCAGATCACATGCGCGGCAGAATTAGCGCTATCAATGGAATCTTTATCGGCTCTTCTAATGAATTAGGTGCACTAGAATCCGGTATTGCTGCAAGCCTCATGGGGCTTGTACCATCCATCATCTTTGGTGGAGCCGCTACTATCGTAGTAGTTCTACTTACCTACCGCTTAGCGCCTCAACTGCGACAACTCAATCTCAAAGATCTGACTTAAGGTTTACTTACTTGATCTCTGGAAGATCTTTTTGAATAATTTTTAAGCCCTCACGTAATGCATCCTGATAGCGCTCTCGCTCCGCCTTCATTGTTTCTGCAGTCCAAGAATAAAAACCTTCGCCTGTTTTCATACCTAATTTACCGCTGGCAATTCGATCACTCAAGCATTTAGCGATGTCAGGGGAGTTATTCAGAGTAGGATAAATCGTCGCGCCCCCTGCACCATGAACATCTAGGCCCGCATGATCCCTCTGCATGGCAGGTCCAGCAGCAATGTAACGAAAGCCAAAGCCGAAACGCACCGCCTTATCTATGTCCTCCAAGCTAGCAATACCAGCATCGACCATTGCAAAAGCTTCACGTGATAGAGCATGCTGTAAACGATTTGCCAAGAAACCTGGCAAATCTTTTTTCACGGTCACTGGCACCATGCCGCAGGCGGTCATCAATCGAGAAAGGCTTTCGCCAACCATGGGTGAAGTCTTCTCGCCATAAACCACTTCCACGCACGGCACCAAATGCGCTGGCATGAAGAAATGCAATCCAATCATACGTGCCGATGTTTTCAAACCTCTTGCAATGTCACTAATCGGAAAGCTAGTGCTATTACTTGCCAATACCGCCTCAGGTTTTGCGTACTGCTCCAGCTTGGCAAACAATTCTTGCTTAATATCCAAACGCTCAGGCACACACTCAATCACCAAGTCGACTTCTGGCCAATCCACCTCTTCCAAAACGCCAGCAGTGGTGAGTAGATGCAGACGATGTTCATACCCCAGATCAATCATGGTGTTTGCAAAATAATCTGGCAGGAGAGCGCGACGCTCTGTAGTGGGCTCTACTACCTGAACTGCACAACCACCGCGTGCACATACAGCTGCCACATCAGCACCCATAGTGCCGCCGCCGACGATGACGACTTTAGTTTCAGCTGGGGTAAATAACATTTCGATTTCTCCTTCGGGGGCAAGATCAGGACTACAAATCCTCTTACAATGTTGTCATTATTCCAATAAAAAAGTAAGTGAGACATGATCCCAGTCAATTCGGTACTGCAGGTCGGACAATTTCCTGAGGTGATGCAGGCGGTCATAGACCAACGCATCCAGCCGGTGCACCTTCTCGACCCCAATGCCTCAATCCCTGCAGGCTCCTACCAAAGTATTTTGATTCGCTCAAATACCAAATTACCAATTGAGCTCATTGATAAACTCCCACAATTAGCGATGGTGGCTACTTGTGGAGTTGGATACGACAATCTGCCTATGGGGCATTTAAAGCAAAAGGGCATTAAGGCCACCAATACACCTGAGGTTCTCAATGATGCTGTTTGTGAGCTGGCAATTGGGATGATGCTTGGGCTATTAAGGCGCATCCCTGAGGCTCATGAGTTTGTTAAGAGTGCAGCTTGGTCAAAAGGTTTATTTACAGTAACCACAACACTGGCGGGGAAATGTGTTGGAATTGTAGGAATGGGACGTATTGGGCAGGATCTTGCAAAACGCCTAGAACCCTTCAAAGTCAAGATTGCCTATACCGGACCATCCCCAAAAGTACTCCCTTATGACTACTTCCCCAACATTAAGGCATTGGCTTTAGCCTGCGATATTCTGTTTCTGGCCTGCCCTGCTAGCCCAGAAACAGACAAGATGGTCAATGCCGATGTATTGGATGCTTTGGGGCCTAAGGGCTATCTAATTAATATTGCTCGAGGTAGCGTAGTAGATGAGGGCGCACTTTTAGTTGCACTGCAACAAAAAAGGATTGCTGGGGCAGCACTTGATGTCTTTGAAAGTGAACCAAATCCAAATCCTGGGTTCTTAAATATTGATAATGTCTTATTGACACCGCATATTGGTAGCGCCACTTCTGAAACGCGACAATTGATGACAAATTTAGCAATAGATAACCTAGAAGCTTTCTATAATCAACAGCCACTTCTAACCGAAGTTAAAAATTAAATCGGAGTAAGTATGACTATTTCCCTACACCCTTCCACCTTACCTGCGGTGCTTTCACCTGTATTAACTCCATTTAAAGCCGATGGCAGTCCAGATGGGCAAAAATTACTCAAGCAATGTCAGTGGCTTGAAGCAAATGGTGTTGGTCAGGCGATCTTTGGCACGAACTCCGAAGCAAACTCGATGTCTGCCACACAAAAGATGAATACGCTTACCACGCTGATTGAAGGTGGTTTAAACCCAGAGCATATGATGCCCGGCACTGGCTCGACTTCTATCGAGAGTACTTATCGGATGACTGCCCATGCTTTGAACCATAAATGCGCAGGCGTATTGATGTTGCCACCCTTCTACTACAAAGATATTACCGATGATGGTCTGTTTGCTTACTTCTCAGAGGTAATCCAAAAAGTGGGTGATGCAGGGTTGCAGATTTATATCTACAACATTCCACCAGTGACCAAAATTAATCTGAGTCTTGCTTTATTAGAGCGACTTCATAAAGAGTACTCAAAGACCGTTGTAGGTATTAAAGATAGCTCTGGTGATTGGGAATATACAGAATCTGTGATTAAGCTCTTGGCTCCCTCTGGCTTCCGCGTATATGCTGGCAGTGAAACATTCCTCATGCGTACCTTACGTGCTGGTGGCGTTGGCTGCATCTCAGCTACTGCTAACGTAAACCCTAGGGCAATCGCAGAATTAGCAGCCCATTGGAGAGAATCTGACGCAGATCAACGTCAAGGCGCCTTAGATAAAGTACGCTCGGTTTTTGCTCAATATCAAATGATTGCGGGCATGAAAACTGCGGTTGCGCACTACAGCAAAGATTCTGAGTGGTTGCGGGTCCGTCCCCCACTTGTTCAGCTGAGTGCAGACCAGCAAACAAAATTACTGGGAGAATTACAAAAGATGAATTTCAGTATGCCAGGCCTTTAATTTAACAAACACATAATAGGAGACAAAAAATGAAGCTTATTAAAGTAATTGCTGCATCACTCACCATGATGTTTGGCATCGCACAAGCGCAAAATATTTCTATCGCAACTGGTGGTACTGGTGGCGTTTATTACCCAATGGGTGGAGGCCTAGCCTCAGTCTTATCCAAACATGTACCAGGGATGTCAGCAACTGCTGAAGTTACAGGAGGCTCAGTTGATAATTTAAAACTTGTTGGCACTGGCAAACCTTACGTTGGCTTCTCAATGGCTGATGCTGCTAAAGATGCTAAAGATGGTGAGGATAAATTCAAGGATAAGCCAATAGATTTGCGCAATTTACTCATACTGTATCCAAACCTCATGCACGTTGCTACCGTGGAATCCACTGGCATTAAGACCATGAAAGACCTCAAAGGCAAGCGCGTAAGTACAGGCTCACCTGGAAGTGCGACTGAAGTCATGGCTTTTCGCTTGTTAGAGGCTGCAGGGCTAGATAAAGATAAAGACGTAAAGCGTGAGCGCTTGAGCGTTGCAGAATCTGTCAATGCTGTAAAAGACCGTAAGATTGATGCCTTCTTTTGGGTAGGTGGACTACCAACTGCAGCTGTCACTGATTTAGCAAACAGTCCCAGTATGAAAATTGTCATGGTAGACACTACTGCTGAAGTTCCCGCTATGAATAAAAAATATGGCAATCTTTACTTCCCATCCGTGATTACAAAGCAAACTTATAGCGGTATGGAAAAAGATAATAATGTTGCTGCGGTTGCCAATCTTTTAGTTGTAAATGCTTCTATGTCTGAAGCAGAGGCATACAAAATTGTTAAAGCCATTTTTGATAATCAGCTTGAACTTGTCCGCTCACATGCTGAGTACAGAAATATCAAGCTAGAGAACCAAAAATCGAATGCTTCACCGATTGCCTATCATCCAGGTGCTTTAAAGTACTTCAAAGAAAAAGGTATCAAAGTAAACTAAGTCATATCGGGGTGAGTTAATCTCACCCCTTCTGCTTTAATGCCGTACATAAATATAAAAATAGACTGGTTAAGACATGAACCAAAATGCGATTGACAACGAAACCCAAGAAAAGCTAGACGCCTTCATTAAGCAAGAAGAGGGTGACTCTAATGACTATAAGGGTCTTCTGGCCATATTCATCACGTTAGTGGCAGTGGGCATGTCTTTGTTTCATTTGTATGCGGCTTACTCGATTGTTCCGACCCATCAGCTCAGAGTCGTTCACGTTGCCTTAGTCTTGTTTTTAGTGTTCTTAAGTTTTCCTATTGCCGCTCGTTTTAAAAACAAGTTGATGTTTTGGGATATTTTGTTTGCCATAGGCTCAGTTGCCATCGCTTATTACATTCTGGCTGGTGGCGATGATCTAATGGATAGAAACACCGCCCCAAACTCTACTGATGTCATGGTTGGTATTGCCCTCATCCTACTTATTCTGGAGGGTGTGAGAAGAACGAATGGCATGGTACTCGTTACCGTTACAGCGCTTTTCTTGCTATATGCCTTCTTTGGCAACTACCTGCCCGCCCCATGGACCCACAAAGGTTACGACTTAGATCGACTGGTGGGTTATATGTATATGAGTCTAGAGGGTATCTATGGCACTGCAGTCGACGTCTCTGCAACACTGATCATTCTTTTCACTATCTTTGGTGCCTTTTTGCAATTTACTGGCGCAGGAAAATTCTTCATCGACTTCTCTTTTGCAGCAATGGGCGGCAAATCATCTGGGGTAGGTAGAACGATTGTCCTATCCTCATTCCTGATGGGTGGCCCATCAGGATCAGGCGTTGCAACTACCGTGACAGTCGGCTCCGTTGCTGCGCCTATGCTTGAAAAAGTTGGTTACGAAAAAAATGCTGCAGGTGGTCTTTTAGCTGCAGGCGGACTTGGTGCCATCATCTCGCCCCCAGTATTGGGCGCTGCTGCCTTCCTGATTGCTGACTTCCTCAAAATCTCCTATTTAGATGTGTTGCTCATGGCAACCATCCCCACGATTCTGTTCTACCTTGGCTTATTTGTCATGGTTGAAATTGATGTACGTAAGTACGGCATGAAAAATATTCACTTTCCATCCGCAGAAAGTGCCTGGCAATTAACTAAAAAATATTGGTTTCATTTCTTCTCTTTAATCTCCATCGTGGTGTTCATGATGTTTGGCTTCTCGCCTGTGATGTCAGTCTTTTGGGCAACCGTTGTTTCTGCGCTGTCTAGTATGTTGCGTGAAGATACTGCAATCATTCCGTGGGC
>Ga0187843_10002087_pt1 | contig 12341 bp, 8 predicted proteins | sample SpaLakP09_SKY_43_FD_134516 | JGI IMG/M metagenome (GOLD analysis project Ga0187843, IMG submission 134516) | Oligotrophic lake water microbial communities from Sparkling Lake, Wisconsin, USA - SP09_SKY_43 | ecosystem: Environmental > Aquatic > Freshwater > Lake | place: USA: Sparkling Lake... | reverse complement strand
GGGACTTCGAGTGCGGGCTGCTGTCCCAGTGGAGCCAGGATGAAATCCAGCCGGGCCCGGCTCTCTGGCGGGCACAGTGCGCGCAAGGCGGCCATATTGGCCCGGTCTGCGGCCAGAATCAGGTCGAAACGTTGAAAATCGGCCACGCTCACCTGGCGTGCACGCTGTGCCGACAGATCATAGCCGCGCCGCAAAGCCGCCTTGCAGCTGCGCGGGTCGGGTGCTTCACCAATATGGTAGGCATGGGTGCCGGCCGAATCGACAGTCACCTGCCCGGCCAGGCCAGCCTGCTGCAAATGGGAGCGCAGCACCCCTTCGGCCGTGGGCGAACGGCAGATATTGCCCATGCAAACCATCAAGACTGCGTATTGTTTTGCCATATCCGGATCCACTCCATGCGGGCTGCGTTGCCGCGCCCCACTTTCACCATAAACCAATCAGCGCCGGCCGGCAGCCGGGGCCTGGTCCTGCGTGGTCCAGTAACGGGCTGCCCAGGCCTGCTGTCCGGCCACATCCCAGAAGCTCCAGGCCAGCAGCCGGCTGCGCTTTTGTCCCTGGGCCATGTCCAGCACCCGGCTTTGCTTGACGCCGGCCTCACGCAAGACATGGCGCAAGGCAGGCAGACTGTCGGCACTGGACAGCAGGCTGGTGAACCAGCAGCAACGCCGGGCAAAGCGCACACTTTCGTTGATCATGCTGGCAACAAAAGCCTGTTCGCCACCGGGATAGCACAACTCATTTTCCTGGCCACCGAAGTTCAGCAGCGGCTGTTTGCCCTGCTGCGGTCCGCCCTTGCCCAGATTGCGCCATTTGCGCTGGCTGCCGGCGGCAGCAGCGGCCCGCGAAGCATGAAAGGGCGGATTGCACATGGTCACGTCGAAATGCTCGCCGCTGGCGATGATGTGGCTGAACATCTGATCGGTGTGCGGCTGGTGGCGCAATGCGATATGCGCGGCGAATTGTGGATTGGCCGCCAGAATGGCCTGGCCATTGGCCAGCGCCAGCTTGTCGATATCGGCACCGACACAGCTCCAGCCATATTCGGCATGAGCCAGCAAGGGATAGATGGCATTGGCGCCCACACCGATATCCAGCAGGCGGATTGCATCGCCCTGCGGCAGGCGGCCTTGCTGGCATTCGGCCAGCAGGTCGGCCAGGCAGTGCACATAGTCGGCCCGCCCCGGAATGGGTGGGCACAGATAGGCGGCCGGGATATCCCAGTCGCGGATGCCATACCAGTCGGCCAGCAAGGCGCGGTTCAGCAGCTTGACGGCTTGCGGGTTGGCAAAGTCTATGCTGGGCAAGCCCTGGGCATTGGGCCGCACATATTTTTTGAGCGCGGGACAGGCAATAAGCAGCCGGGCAAAATCATACTGGCCCCGGTGACGGTTGCGCGGGTGCAGGCGGGGGCCTGACGACCGCGCCTGGGCATGCGGCTTGGCTGGCATGCAGGCTCCTTGATACAGCAATACGGCGAAAAGCCGGCATTGTGCCAGCAATCGGCAGCGGCGTCCGATCCACGCCAGCCTGTGCCGGGTTCAGGGTTGCGCATGTACCGGCGCTGCATCATAACGGCCTTCGATCTCGCGGTAGCCGCCACTCTGGCGCAGCAAGGCCAGGCCACGGTCAAAGTTGTCGCGCTGCCACTGGTAACGAAAAGCCATCTGATACGGGGTGGGAGCAAACAGGTGGTAAACGGTCACCGGCGGGAGTGGTCCCTGCTCGGCGCTCATCTCCTGCGTGAAATAGCTGATGATGCGCCAGTCACCGACGATGGTATCGACGCGGCCGGCATACAGTAGCCGGTTGCGGACTTTCTGGTCGCCCTCTTCCCGGTAACGGGTATTGGCACTGGCCATGGCTTCGAATGAGGGGCCAAGCAGTTGGCGCGCACGCTGGAAGCTGCTGATGGAATAGCGTTGCAAATCGCTGATGTCACGCAGCGTCAGCCGGCGCTGGGCCAGGGCAACCACCACATTGTGATATTCCAGATAGGGCTGGGAAAAATAGGCATGCAGCCCGCTATACGGATTGGTGGTGGCAATCCCGTCCAGCCGGCCTTGCTGCAACATGCCCTGCAAGCGCTCCATGGGCGCAAAGAAAGGCCGCACTTCCATGCCGGCACGCCGGGCGGCCGCCACCACGATGTCCAGCTCCAGTCCACGGCGCTCGGCTTCGAAGATATAAGGTGGCTTGTTGCTGCCAAAGCCGATCTGCAACACCACGCCATTGGCCGGCAAGGCCTGCACCGGCATGCAAAACAACATCCAGCACCACGCTGCCAACACGCTTCTTAGTCTTGTCATCACCTGAACAGCCCTGCCCTACGCCAGTTACCGCCATCTTCAGATGACAGGCCCGTCGCCCAGTTGTCGCCACAGTCCCTGCAGTTGCCACTGCCGGCACCACTCGTCCAGTTCGGCTGCCGGCATGGGCCGGGCAATGCCATAGCCCTGCACCAGCTGGCAGCCCATCTGCAGCAATACCGCACCATGCGCCATGGTTTCCACGCCTTCGGCGATCACCTGGCGCTGGAATACTTCTGCCAGCTGGATGACGCTGGCAACGATGCCCAGATCGTCGGCATCCTCCAGCATGCCGGACACAAAGCTCTGATCGATCTTCAGGGTATCCAGCGGCAGTTTGCGCAAATAGGTCAGCGAAGAATAGCCCGTGCCGAAGTCGTCCAGAGCAAAGTGCACGCCAAGTGCCCGGCATTGCTGCAACACGGCCAGGGCCTGATCCATGTCGGCCAGTGCCGCCGACTCCAGCACCTCCAGTTCCAGCAGTGAGGGCTGGAGCAGCGGATAGCGCTGCAGCGCCTGTTGCAGATGCAGATAAAAATCGGCATGCAACAGGTAGTTGGCACTGACATTGATGCTGATTGCCATGTCCAGGCCCTGCTCCTGCCAGCGGGCGGCTTGCGCCACGCCCTCATCCAGCACCCAGCGGCCAAACGCGGTTTCCAGTTCGCTGCCCTGCAAGGTGGGCAGGAAAGCTGCCGGAGCCAGCAAGCCACGCTCGGGATGCTGCCAGCGTATCAGCGCCTCCACACCGATGATGCGGCCGGAGCCCAGATCGACCTTGGGCTGGTAATACAGCAGGAATTGTTGCTGCTGCAGAGCCTGCCCCAGCGACTCCAGCGTGCGGCGGTGCAACTGGGCCTTGCGGTCGCTTTCCGGGTCGAACAGCTGGTAGCGGTTCTTGCCAGAGGTCTTGGCCTGGTACATCGCCTGGTCGGCGTGACGCAGCAAGGTGTCAGCATCGGCATCGTCCAGCGGATAGAGGGTAACGCCCACACTGGCACTGGTGCAGATGGTCGCCGTATCCAGGCTGACTTCCTGGCGCACCGCACTGAGCACGCGGTCGAGCACCGGGATGCATTGGTCATTACTCTCCAGCCCGGATAGCAGCAGGACGAATTCGTCGCCCCCCAGCCGTGCCAGCGTGTCATCGGCGCGCAGCACCGACTTCAGCCGCTCGGTCACCGCGATCAGCAACTGGTCGCCGGCTTCGTGGCCATGCAAGTCGTTGACGACCTTGAAACCATCAAGATCAAGAAAGCACACGGCGCAGGGCTTGCCGCTGCGTCTGCTGTGGATCAGGGCCTGCTCCAGCCGGTCGGACAGCAGACGGCGATTGGGCACACCGGTCAGCGGGTCGAAATTGGCGATGCGGTTCAGCTCCGCTTCGTGGGCTTTCAACTGGGTAATGTCGGAGAAAATGCCGATATAGTGCTGGATCTGGCCAAACTGGTCGCGCACTACCGAGATCGACAGCAGCTCGGCATACAGATCGCCATTCTTGCGCCGGTTCCAGATTTCGCCACGCCAGAAATCACGCTGCCGCACCATGGACCACAGTTCCTGATAGAAAGCCGGCCCGTGCTGACCGGAGGACAGGATGGCCGGCGAGCGGCCGATGGCTTCTTCTTCGTGGTAGCCGGTGATGCGGGTAAACGCCGCATTCACCTTGGTCATCAGCCCTGTCGGCGAAACCACCATGATGCCTTCGTAGCTGCTGTCGAACACGATGGCCGCTTCCTTCTGCGCCAGCGCATAAATCTTGTGCTCGGTGATGTCGGTATGGGTGCCGGACATCATCAAGGGCCGACCCTGCCCATCGAGCTCCACCACCCGTCCCCGCGACAGTATCCAGCGCCAGCCACCCGCCTGGCTGCGGCAACGCATTTCCATTTCATACGCTGGGGTCTGCCCTGCCAGGTGGCGCTGCAAGGCCATCTCCACCTGCGGATAATCTTCCGGATGAATATGGCCTTGCCAGACCTGGCGGGTGATGCCGCCGCTGTCCGGCGGATAACCCAGCATCTCCTTCCAGCGCTGGCTGACCTGAAAGTCGTCGGTCTGGATATTCCAGTCCCAATACCCCTGGTCGGAGCCTTCCAGCACGCGCGCCAGTTGCTGCTCACGCTGCAGCAGCGTCTGTTCTGCCAGTTTCTTTTCGGTCAGGTCACGGCCAAAGGCCATGTAGCGGCCATCCTGCATGTGCACCGTAGTCAGCTCGGCCAGTACCTCGCTGCCATCGACTCGCCTGAGCATCCACTCACTGCGGATGAAACGCTGCTGCTCCAGCTGACGCAGGTGTGTCGGCAAGGCAGGCTGGCTGGCCGGGGCCAGCAGGTCGGCCAGGTGCATCTGTTGCAACTGGGCCTGATCGTGGCCGGTCATGCGGCAGGCAGATGGGTTGGCAAACAGGTACTGGCCCTGCTCGTCGGCAATCCAGATGGCATCACCGGCTTCGTTCAGCACGAAGCGTAAATCCTCATCCAGCCGGCGCCGCTCGGTGATATCGGACAGCGTACCGACCAGCCGCTGCACTTCGCCAATGTCATTGCGCTCCACCGCCCGCCCGCACACCCTCACCCAGCGCAATTCACCAGTACGGGTGATCAGCCGCACATCAAACTCCATCAAGCTGGTTTCGCCGCGCAAATGCGCATGCAAGGCCTGCTGCCACACATCCAGATCGTCCGGCAGCAATAGTTGCTTGAAAAATCCGATATCGTGCGTGTCGTCCTCCGGCCGGTAGCCGGTGAGTGCGTAATAGCGGGCAGAGCGGTAGACATGGCCGCTGCGCAAATCCCAGTCCCAGAAACCGTCGCTGGTGGCCTCCACCACCTGCTGCAGCCGGCGCTCGCTGCTGCGTATCTGCAAGGTCAGCCGCATGCGCTCGCTGATATCCTGCACCGTGCCCTGCAAACGCAGCAGCCGGCCGGTGCTGTCCTGCACGGCTTCGCCACGCACTGTGATCCAGCGCTGCTCGCCATCGGGCCGCAGCACTTCCGCATCACACTGGTAGGGCTGGCCATCCTGCAGGCACTGCTGCACCAGCGCAGACAGAACCGCCCAGCTTTCGGCGGTGAAATATTCGCGGACCTCGGGGTAGACCGCCGGCGGCAATGCCGGCGAACGGCCATAAAGGTGGTACACCTCGCTGGACCAGACATGCTGGTCACTGGCCAGATCCCAGCTCCAGTTGCCAATCCCCGCCAGGCGCTGCGCCGCCCGCAAGGCGGCCTCGCTCTCCTGCAATTCCTGTTCGGCCTGCTTGTGGCGGCTGATGTCTCGCGAAATGCCGAACAGGCCAACCACCTGCCCATCTGCGCCGAATACCGGGCCCTTGCTCACCTGGAACACCAGCTCGGAGCCGTCCTGCAGGCGCAGGAACTCTTCATGCGTGTGCAGGTTGCCGTCATGCATGATGGCATCGTCCAGCGCCATCAGCTCGGCAGCAGAGGCAGCGTCAAACAATGCACGGTCATCCTCGCCAATAATGGCGCTCACCTCGCGCCCCACCATGCGGGCGGCAGCGGCATTCACCATCAGGTAGCGCCCCTGCCGGTCCTTGACGAAAATCGCGTCCGAGGTACCGGTGACTACAGCTTCCAGCAGATTGCGGTGGGTTTCATTGCGTTTGGCCAGCTGGCGCAGCAAACCGCTGAACAAGCTGACGGCAGCGCCGCACAAGGCGAGAAAACCCCATTGCAAAGTAGTGAACGGTTCGGCGGCACTGCTATGGAAATGCGGTGTGGCCAGCCAGTCCACACCGGCCACCGTCAGCGCGGTCGCCAGCAGCCCCGGCCCCAGTCCGCCCAGCAAGGCGCTGAGGATGATGGGGAACATGAACATGATGAGCATGGGCCGCTGGTACACGCTGATCGGCAGCAGATGGCGCAAGGCCAGTACCGCCAGCGCCAAGAGCACCGCCAGCAGATAGCCCAGCCAGGGGGCAATGCGGCCATGGCCCATGCGCTCGGCCCAGTTTTCCAGCAAGCCCGCCACCGGCGAAGGCTCTGCCGCCGGCACCGCACGCAGGGAAAAGTACAGCATGATGGTGGTGATCAGGACGAACACACCACCTTTGTAGGTGGACAGCTGACGCATGGTATCTGCATCAGCCAGCAGGCTGAGCAGGCTGTCCGACAGCAGAATCCACAGCATGGCCAGCACGCCATAGGCGATGACAACCAGGCGGATAAAACGATTACGAACCGATGCGACCATGCCAACCATTGCCTTGAGCGGTGAAGGGGCTGCCTCGAAGTGGCCGGCTCGACCCTGACAGCCTTGTAGTCAGCGAGCGGGCCGAGCATGCAGAAAAATCATGCCAAAACCCGCTGATTATTTATATATTTCCATCAAAAAATCCATCTTTCGATAGAAAATCATTAAAACCGTTGGTTTTCCGCTGATTTGCCGCAGCAGCTGCCGGTTCAGCGCAGCCGGAAGCGTGCCACGGCGGCGTGAATAGGTTCGACCTGGCTGTCCAGTGCGCTCAGCGCCTGCTTGGTGGCATCCACCTCGCTGCGGGTTTCCGAGGCATTGCCAGCAATGCCGCTGACATCATTGGCCACCTCGCTGCTGTCCTGCACGCTTGTCAGCCAGTGCGCTCATGGCTTGCACTGCGCGACCCAGCATCAATCGACCTGCAAGTATGCGGTGCCGGGGCTGGCCGACAACAGCAGTGATCAAACAATCGGTCCATCAGGGCCAGCGTAATGATCAGGAAAGCCGCCTCTAAAATATGACAAAAACACCTATAAGCGAGTTATAGAAGACTTTGGGTCAATAACAACTATCCCCCTGCCGCTAGCCACTCATTAAATACTCCTTGAATTCATTGCTGGCTGACTAAAAAAAACAGCAGATGGACTACCACGGGCACAGACTTCACTGCCTCCCCGCCAGAAAAGCCGTCTTTGCAGATCAGCCTTGCGCCAGCGCAAGATATAAATGACATATAAATATAAAAATCAGTACCAGCACGAACATGCTATAGAGTAGGAGTACGGTCGCCGCCGGTGCCACTTGCCGGCGAGGTCGCCAGCATGAGCCGGAACCGGGCGGAAAGGTCGCATACAGCGCCCAGCCGGCAAAAACATGACAGGTTTGAAAGGGGAATAAATGAGCATCGCCAGGAAAATGCTGTTACTCAGTGCGATCACGATTCTGGGCTTTGTTGCCATCGGCGTGGCAGTGTTCATCAGCCTTGGCAATCTGCAAAGCAACCAGAATGATCTGACCCGCCGCACTGAACACGTACAGCGTCTGCTGGAGGTGAAAGCCAGCGCCCTTTCCACCATCCAGCTAGACCCCACCACGGTGGAAACCGCCAAGATATTTTCTGATGCCGAGAAAAACATCGAGCTGCAACTGGGACAGCTGGAAAAGCTGGCCCGCCGCCCGGCCATCCAGGAACAGGCCAAGCAGATCAGGGGGCTGTGGCTACGCTATGACCAGGACTCGTATGCACTGATGAATCAGGCCAAGACCGATGCCAAGGCCGCCAATGATCAACTGATTCCGCTGTACAACAAGGAATTCCTGCCGCTGCAGCAAGCGGTGGAAGCGGCCATCAGCAGCATGAGCAAGGATTGCGAAGGCTCCAAGGCCAAGGTAAACGACTTGCTGGCCATGCAGTTCTGGCTGGTACTGGCACCGCTACTGATTCTGGCCTGCTGCTTGTTACTGTTTGTCAGCAGTATTTCGCGCAGCCTGAAAAACACCCTGCAACAGATGCTGCAAGCCCTGCAACAACTGAGCACCGGGCAACTGGCAACCCGGCTGCCGGCCACAGGCAAGGATGAGCTGGCGGACATCGCCCGCGCGGTCAACCAGTTCATCGAACACACTCACGCCATGGTGCAACAGTTCCAGCACGGTTCGCAGCAGCTGTCTTCCTCTGCCGTGGTGCTGTATGGCACGGCCAAGGAGATTGTCAGCAGCGTGGACAGCCAGAACGAAGCGGCTGCGTCGATGGCCGCCGCGGTAGAGCAGATGTCAGTCAGCGTCAACCATGTGGCCAACAATGCCGGTACCGCGCTGCAGCTGTCGCACAATGCCGGTGAGATCTCGCGCCAGGGTGGGCAGATCATCCATGATGCGGCCACGGAGATGAGCCATATCGTCAACGCGGTGCATAGCGCCAGCGATACGGTGCAGGAGCTGAACCAGCACTCGCGCAATATTTCCGCCGTGGTGCAGGTGATCAAGGAAATCGCCGATCAGACCAATCTGCTGGCCTTGAATGCTTCCATCGAGGCGGCACGTGCTGGCGAACAGGGGCGTGGCTTTGCCGTGGTGGCGGACGAAGTACGCTCGCTGGCGGAACGCACCAGTAGCTCGACCCAGGAAATCGGCAAGATGATCAGCCAGATCCAGGGCAGCACCGACACCGCCGCCAGGGAAATGGAGCAAGTGGTGCTGCGGGTGGGCAGTGGCGAACAGCTGGCCAAGCAGGCCGGCGAGCGCATGAGCGAAATCCAGAGCGGCACCGAACAAGTGATCAGTGCCATCAATGCCATCTCCACTGCCTTGCAGCAGCAAAGTGCCACCAGCCACGAAATTGCCGCACAGGTGGAAAAAGTGGCCAAGATGACCGAGGACAATCATGGTGCGGCGCGGCACACCTCGGATTCGGCCGGCGAACTGGAGCAGCTGGCAGGCCAGATGCAAGGCGTGGTCAGCCGCTTTCGCACCTGAGTTCCGCCGCAACGGCCAGCGCGGGCAAGCCATGCCGCTGTCTGGCCTTCCGGCATTGGGCATCGCCCGCCTTCACTTCGCGACAGGGTGAAGGGCGTTGGGCATACAGGCGGCAAGACACCGACTGCCCTACTTCGCCCTGCAAGGCCAGACAGCGTGGCGCTGCTTGATTGGTGCCGCGCAAACAGGCGTGCCAGGGGCTGGCTTGTTCCAGTGCGGCATCGGGCAGACCAAGGCTGACCGCCTCGGCCCAGTAGAAGGAAACACGAAAACTGGCGCAACAGGCGCCACAATCCAGGCATGGATTGACAGTGACAGTGGCAGGAGCGTTCATCATTCAGCGTGTCAGACAAAGTGATGGACCATCCGCTGGCCGCTAGTGGCCATGGCGGTGTGGCTGCATCGCGGCGACCAGCGGGGTCGGGCACACGGCTACAGCCGGGCAGCACTATACCTGCCCGTCATCACGGGGAAAAGCCTGACTTCCACTGCACTGCAGCAACACACCACTGCCCCTGCCGGACCGCTGCCAGGCTAGCGCAAGGCGTATCCGCCTACACAATCAAAACCCTGCCTTGTCTGGTCACTTGTCGCCGGGGCAGCTCTGCGCCTGCTGGTTCAAGCCCTGCTGTTCCACCCGGAAACGGGCCACAGTGCGTCCGTCCTGCTGCTGCAGCGTGACCACATACAGGCTGTCGAAATCACTGTAATGCCAGGCTGGCACCTGGGCCGGATCGGCAGCGTAAGCGGCCAGCAACTGCGCGGCCAGCTTGACCACCAGCCGGTGCTCCCAGGCCACGAACACCGTGGCATCGCGGTAGGCCGGGCTGGTGATGGCAGCCTGCAGGGCAGCCAGATCGTCCAGCCCGTAATCGGTATTCACCGGCAAACCCAGGCGGATGGCAGTGGGTTCGATGGTGGCCAGTGGCCGGATATAGTTGTACTCCACCCCGCCATCCTGCTTGCGCACGCCGGGATTGGGGGCGAACAGGGCCGCCGGGCGGGCAAACTTGCGCTGCAGCACTGCCGGCAGCGCAAGCGCGCGGTTCAAGCCCTGACAGCTAAGCTGCCCCAAGCCTGCCGCCGGCTTCTCCGCATGGCGGAACAGCACGATGGTTTGATCGGCCTGGCTGGCGGCATGCCAGAGCAGCCCCAGGGCCAGGGCCAGCAGGCGAGCGTGTTTTTTCATTGCACTTGTCCGGGTAAATCCGCCATCACCATGACAGCGGACAGTTGAAGGCCACCGCGCCTGATCGTTCAGGCGAGGATGGCATGGCCAGTGTGGCTTGCGCTGGCGATTTCCTGCAATTGCGGCCCCAGCTGCATGGCCAGCTGCCACAGGCGCTCCGCCACCGGCGACAGCGAGCGTTGGCGGCGACGTATCAGCATGATGGTGCGGCGCTGCTCGGGCAATAATGGCCGCACCACCAGCCTGGACCCCGCCGGCAATGGCAGGGCCAGTCCGGGCGACACGCTGATGCCGATGCCGGCCTGCACCATCTGGAAGACCGAGCTGGAATGCCCCAGCTGCTGCACCACCGGGCAATGTGCGCCATGGCTGGCCAGAATGCGGTCGATGATGGGGCGGCTGCCCGAATTGTAATCCAGCAACACCAGCGGCTGGCCATCCAGTTCAGCCCAGTTCAGTCTGGACTTGCCGGCCAGCGGGTGATCATCGCGACAGATCAGCCAAAAGCCATCGTCCAGCAAGGGCTGGCACTCCAGCTCATCCATGGCATCCGGCTCCACCACGATGCCGAAATCCACTTCGCCGCTGCGCACGCTGTCAATGTTCAGCCGCTGCACCTGATCGTGCAGCACTGGCCGGATATGCGGGTATTGCTGCGCGCAATGTGCCAGCAAGGCTGGCATCAGGCTGGCCGACAAGGTGGGGCTGCTGGCAATGTGCACCGTGCCGTGTGCCTGTTCGCCCTCCTTGCGCGCCTCTTCCAGCAAAAGCTGCAGTTCGTCCAGCTGCCGTCCCAGCTGGCCGGCAAAACGCAGGCCGGCAGCGGTCAGCTCCACTTCTCGTGTGGTGCGATCCAGCAGGCGCATACCGAGCTCGGCCTCCAGTTCGCGCACGCAGCGGCTGACCGCCGGCTGGGTCAGGCCGATTTCATCACCAGCCCGGCTGAAACTGCGCAAGCGGGCCACCGCGCGAAACACCTGCAATTGGCGCAGACTGACATTCATGATTTTTTCTTATCTATTGATCTAATAAATCAATTTGTAGTCTGAATGCTTTCGCGGTTCAATAGCAAGCTGATTTCCCATTGCCGGATGGTGCTCCATGCTGAAAATGATTGATTCCTTCACCCTGGCGCTGATCGCCACGGTTACCCTGGCCAGCCTGCTGCCCTGTCAGGGCGAAGTGGCCCAGGCCATGAACCTGATCACCACCCTGGCCATCGGCCTGCTGTTTTTCCTGCACGGCGCCAAGCTGTCGCGCGAGGCGGTGATTGCCGGTGCCACCCACTGGAAGCTGCACCTGACGGTGATGGCCTGCACCTTTGTGTTGTTCCCCGCACTGGGGCTGGCGCTCAAGCCGCTGCTCGGCCCGCTGGTGACGCCGGAGCTGTATCTGGGTGTGCTCTATCTGTGCATGCTGCCGTCCACGGTACAGTCGTCGATTGCCTTTACCTCGATGGCACAGGGCAATATCCCGGCCGCCATTTGCAGTGCCACCGCGTCCAATATCTTCGGCATTTTCATCACGCCCTTGCTGGTGGGCATGCTGGTGATCAGCCATCACGGCAGCGACCAGGGCATGGGCTCCATCACCGACATCGTATTGCAGTTGTTGCTGCCCTTTATTGCCGGCCAGATCGCCCGCCGCTGGATAGGCGGCTGGGTGGACAAGCACAAGCCGCTGCTGCGCTATGTCGACCAGGGCTCCATCCTGCTGGTGGTCTACACCGCCTTCAGTGCAGCGGTGATTACCGGCCTGTGGCAGCAAACCCCGCCACAATCGCTGCTGGGCCTGCTGGTGGTATGCGGCCTGCTGCTGGCCATCCTGCTGGGCTTGACCGCCTATTCCAGCCGCAAGCTGGGTTTTGACCGCGCCGACCAGATCACCATCGTGTTCTGTGGCTCCAAGAAAAGCCTGGCCAGTGGTGTACCAATGGCCAAGGTGCTGTTTGCCGGCCATGCCATCGGCTCCATCGTGCTGCCCTTGATGCTGTTTCACCAGATCCAGCTGATGACCTGCGCCGTGCTGGCCCAGCGCTACCGCAAGCAGCAGCTGGCAGCACAGCTGGCCAGCCAGCCGGTCTGAGTCGCCACCGCCCGATGACAAAGCCCCCGCCGGCACATGCCGGAGGGGGCTTTTTGCAGCGTGGC
>Ga0187843_10002085_pt1 | contig 12372 bp, 13 predicted proteins | sample SpaLakP09_SKY_43_FD_134516 | JGI IMG/M metagenome (GOLD analysis project Ga0187843, IMG submission 134516) | Oligotrophic lake water microbial communities from Sparkling Lake, Wisconsin, USA - SP09_SKY_43 | ecosystem: Environmental > Aquatic > Freshwater > Lake | place: USA: Sparkling Lake... | reverse complement strand
GACGACGTCTACTGGCACAGCGAACGCCTGCAAAAACAGCAGGCCAACGACACTGAAACCGAATCAGGCGACGCTGAAAACACCTAGGCTGCGTTCACATTTTTGACGCCGGAATGCATCAAGCTTAAGCCTTCGTTCAACACCCTTTCTCGAAGGACAAGACATGAGCTTTTTCGGCAAGATTCTCGACAAGCTGGGCTTCGGCCACAAAGACGCCGAAGCCGCAACGGCCGCCGCCCCCGATGCCGCTGCCCCTGTCGCCAGCGACGCAGCACCCGCCGCTGCTGCCGCTCCCGCGGCCCCCGTCGCCATCTCGGTGGTGGACGTGGTTTCCCAGCTGGAGGCCATGGCCGCCGCCAACCCTGAAAAGCTGAACTGGAAGGTCTCCATCGTCGACCTGCTCAAGCTGCTGGATCTGGACAGCAGCCTGGCCTCACGCAAGGATCTGGCCACCGAGCTGGGCTGCCCCGCCGACAAGATGGGCGACTCGGCCCAGATGAATATGTGGCTGCACAAAACCGTGCTGCAAAAGCTGGCCGACAACGGCGGCAATGTGCCGACCGAGCTCCTCTAAGCTTTGCGGGACAGACCGCCCGAAGGTAGGCCTGAGTAGCTCTGTCCCCAACTAACTAAGTGGGTTCTTTGCGGGACAGACCGCCCAAAGGTACGCCTGAGTAGCTCTGTCCCCAACTGACTGGGCGGCCTGGCAAGGTGAGCAAGCTCAGCCCAAATCCTGCACGGCTTGGCGCAGCCGCTTCGCAAAGGCGGCCCGCAAATCGGCCGGGCCGACCACCTCGACCTGGCCCGCGTGGCGCAGCAAATCCATCAGCAACTCGGTCGCATCGACGTAGGGCACGCGCAGACGCCAGCGTCCGTCGGCCAGCCATTCGCTCTGCTGCGCCGGGTGCCATTCCTCTCTCGACACCCATTGCGCCGCCTCGGCACTGAAGATCAGCTGCGCCTCGCGCGTCTTGGCGCCGGCAAAAATGCCATAGCCCTGATCCAGCTCCGCCTCCAGCTGCTTGATCGCCACCGCCTTGGCGCGCTCGGGCAGCAACTCGGCCGCCTCCATCGCGTCCAGGGCAAAACGGCGAAAGCCCTCGCTCTGATGGCACCAGGCATCCAGATACCAGGTATTGCGGTAGTGCACCAGGCGCTGCGGTGAGACCAGGCGTTCCTTCAAGGCGCTGGCCGCCCCACGGCTACGGTATTGCAGGCGCAGACGCTGGCGCTTCACCACCGCGCTACCGACGGTTTCGAAAAACTCCGAGGGCACGCGCCGCTTGGCCGTGCTGATCAGCTTGACCCTTTGAGTCAAGGCCTTGGCCTCGGCCTCATCCGCCCCCAACATACCGGTCAGCTTGTCGAACATCGGTTGCAGATGGCGGCTCAAGATGCCGTCCTCATCCAGGCCTGAAAGCATTTGGTGCATGGTTAGCAAGGCATGCAATTCCTTCTCACTGAACCAGACGCCCGGCAACTCATGGGCACGACCGCGTCCCAGCTGCCCAGCCGCAGCTTGACCAAAGCGATAGCCATTGGCCAGGGCGTCGTATTCGATCGGGGCATCCATGCGCTCGCGCAGGTACTGCAGATCGCGCTTGAGCGTGGCGGGCGAGACCTCCAGCGCCTCCAGCAAGGTGGCAAAGCTGACGCACTCGCGGTTGCGAATCAAGAGCTCGATCTTGTAGAAACGTTCGGTTCTGTCCATTTGTCCCCCTGTTTTTGTGGGCGGGTGCTGGCTCACGCCATGAGCTAGCGGCCCCTGACACTGTGCCACAAGGTCCTCGCAAGGGTTGTGAGGGTCGGCAAACCCGGAGCATGAAATGGCACAGATCGCAGCGACGACAAAGAAGTTCCCGCAATCGACACATCCAGATCAGCAAGCGCTGCTGGCTTTTGACACCCAAGCCCTCGAAGCGCAGCCCAGCTCTGAGGAATTGCCGGCCCATCAAAGCCTCGGCCTGGCCCTGGGCTGGGACTTTGCCCAGCATGGCTTGACGCCACCGGTTGAGCATCTGTTCAAGCATTCCCCGCTGCTGCAAGGTTGGCAGGCTGGCCGCGCCACGTTTGGCCGCCGCACCCTGCGCAGCCACAGCCACGCCGGCCTGTGGCTGCAATTGCGCACCCATGCCTGGGCGCGTGGACGCAGCTTTGAGGAGGTGCAGCTGACCCCCAACTTCCTGCAGCAAATCGATGTGCGCCACTGCCCCATCACCCGCCAGGAACTGAATCAAAAGACGGGCCATCGCCTGCAGCGATCGATAGACCGGGTGCGCGACGACGCCGGCTATGCGGCGGGCAATATCGTCACCATGAGCCGCGCCGCCAACAGCGCCAAAGCCCAGCATGACTGGGCCAGCGCGCAAGCGCTGGCGCAAAGTTTGCAGCAAGGTCCCTTCCAAGCCGTAGCAGGTCTGGGCCCGGCCGAATGGCAACGCATTGCCGTGCTGTGCAGCTTTGTCACCGAGCTATCGCACGAACAAGCCGCGCAAATCCCCTTGAGCGTCCTGCCGCCCAATCGCCTACGCCTCTTCAACTCCATCCAGGCCTTGCAAGTGCTGGTGACACGTCAATTGCTCAAGCCGGGCTGGAGTCAACGACTGGCCCGTATCGAGAGCCTCTTGCCTCACGATGCCATTCGCGCCGACTTCAACCGCTTCATCATGGCCCTGGCGCCGCGCGTGCTGGCCGTCAAAGACCTGGACCAGGAACAACAAATCCGCTGGGCCCTGGAAGACGCCTGGCAACAGCCCTTGCTGCTGAAGCGCTGGCTGCGCTTTGCCTCCCAGCTGAACGCCGCCCAGGCCGAAGCCTTGGTGGCCCGCGCCGCCGCAAAGGGCTTGAGCACCCTGCACGTGATGCAACACAGCGCTCCCAATGCCATGGAGGGCTGGGCCTTGGAGAACAAGGGTTTTTGCAGGCGCAAGGGCACACCGGCCCACGCGCAATCAGCCGGGCAAGCCTAGCTTGTTGCGCTCCAGCTCACCGCCTTGTTCCTGCAAAGCGACGTGATAACCCAGGGCACCAAACCATTGGGCCCATTGCTGCGCCAGCTTCTTGGTTGGCAGCCATGGCCCCGTGCGATCCACATGAACGCGCCCACCCCTGCGCTCGTAAAAAATCACTCTCCACATGCCCGTCAAGTACCCTTGATCTACCCGTTCAAGCGGGGCTCGTTATTTTTCAAATAAAGCAGAACTGAATTCGGCAGGACAACGACTCAGCCCATCCGCGTGTATCGCGGCCGGGCCTTTGTCGGTCGGGCCAAGCCTTCCGGCTTGACCCTGCGGGCTCAGAGTGAGGCCAAAAACTCCGCACTGCTACTCACACGGCAAAAGCTCACTTTCGCCGGCTTGACCGTATCGCTGACCAGACAGTCCACCCGATCTCCGGCCGCGGCCAGCAAACTTTGCAAAACCACGGGCAAGACCTGACCCTTGGTCTGCGTAGGCCTCCTAACTCCATTCGCCTGCGCAGCCACGACCTCAGCATAAGGCAGAAAGTCGGCCAGCAATTCATATTGCTGTGACTCATCCAAGGCCAATGCGGGATAGCCCAGGGCCTGGATCAAGGCCTGCGCACTGTCGGTGCCAATCAAGGGACGGCACGCGCCTGCCTGCCAGCTCATACGCAGTTGCTTGGCCCGCTCGTCATTGACCAGCAAGGCGTGCAAAAGCACGCCGGTATCAAACACCACGCAGGGCACGGCCGCGTTCTTCTTGGTCTTGCTCATCGTGCTCATGCCTTGCTGACACGGCCAGGCTTGGCCCTGCTGCTAGCACGCTTACTGGCTTTTGCTTCCATGGAAGGCCGCGCAGGGCGCTTCGCTTCTTTGACTTCGCTTGCTGCTTTTTTGAGCAATTTTTGTGCAAGCGGCACGACGGCCTCACTCAATGGTTTTGGCACCGCCTTTTTCGCCGGCGTTTTGCCGCGCGACAGGATCTCAATGGTTTTGACGGTATTTTTTGCGCCCGGCCTCAGCGTCTTCTTCTCTGCCGTTTTTTGCACAGTGGGCTCGGTGGATTTTTCAGCCCCTGTTTTTCTGAGCGGCTTTTTTGCGGCCGACTGACTCAATGGTTTTGCCAGCACTTTTTTGGGGGCGGCCGTTTTTTCGGCGCTCGTTTTTTTTGCCGGCGTTTTTGGACTCGACGTTTTTTCAGCGACTGCTTTTTTGCTGGCCCAGCTCAGCGCGCTCTCAATGGTTTTGGCGCCGATTTCGAGCTCAGCCAATTTGGCGCGCAAGGCATCGCCGCGCTGGATTCGCACCGGGGTGAGGATGATTTGCCCGGCCTTTTCCTGGACTTCGAAGTACTGAACGGGCCCCAGGGATTGGGTCACGCTTTTCGGAAGGGTCAGTTGATTCTTAACGGTGAGCTTAGCCAGCACTTGGAGTGAAATTCTGAAAGTAAGGGGCCATTACTTTACCCTTTCCTTGCCGAGCCAAAGGCCTTCGTGAGCAAACTCTTCCCTCCTTGAAACAAGGAAGTAAGGCAGCGCGCCCACTCTAGAATTCGCGCCATGTTGAAGACAATGATCAAGCACTCCATCGCCGCCGCCCTGCTGGTCGGCTTCCCTTCCATTTATGCGGCCGAGCCTGCGCCGAAACCCCCGGCCATCGAAGCTGCAGCCAGCGCGCCAAAGGAGCAGGGCGCAGACAATGTACGCCCGAACGAGCGGGTTCTCACGCTCTTGCAAGAGGGGAAAAACTCCCTGGTCTTGGCGGCGCTGCCGAACACAGACAAGCGCAAGCCTCAGGCCCTGCAAGTCTTGAAAAGCATCCAGGCAAGTCAGAACCGTGAGACTCAGCGTCTGATTCTTGAACTCAGCAGTGCGGCACATGCCAGCCAGGCGGCGCCCCTATATGCTGTTCTGGACACCGCCTTGTCGGTCCCTGAAGAGAGCAGCGAACTCTTGGCCCTGCGTCCCCTGGTCAATGAGATGCGTCTGCAGTTCGGTTTCCATGGTGCGCTCAACGACAAATTGCAGACTCTGTTGCAACGCCTGCGGGCTCTGCAAGACAGCAGCAATCTGCAGCTGCAAGGCCGACAGGCTCAACATCTGGCAAGCCTGCAAGAACAAATCAATGTGGATGCCTTGCTAAAGCAGGAGTTGAGCAGCAGCCCGGCCCCTAGCGACGAGCATGAACAGGCCAAGCTGGCTCGCGATCATCAATGGCGGGCCCTGGAGCTGCCGCCCAAGACCGTTCTGCTGAGCTTTGACGACGGGCCGCACCCTGTGCACACACCGAGCATCCTGGCCACCCTGGCCGAGCACAAGATCAGGGCCCTGTTCTTCCAGCTCGGGCACAACCTGGCCGAGCCAAAGGAAGTCAAGGACGGCAAGGAAATTCAGAGCCCCTTGGGGCGCAATCAGGAGCTGGTGAGACAAATGGTGGAGGCCGGTCACGCCATTGGCAATCACAGCTATAGCCATCCCTTGATGCCTAAGCTCAGCGAAGCCAAGATCAACCAGGAGATCAGCAGCACACAGGCATTGCTAGAACTGGCGGTGCCCGTGGGTCCAGCACGTACCGGCATGTTCCGCGCGCCTTACGGGGCCTTGAACGATGAAGTGTTGGCGGCCATAGAACAGCACCATTTGCGCTTGGTTCTGTGGAATATAGATTCCATGGATTGGGCCGATCCCTCGGCCGAATCCATCGTGCAAAGAGTCGTGAAAGAGTTGGAGCACGCAGGACGCGGCATCGTGCTGATGCACGATATCCACGAGGTCACCACCCAAGCCTTGCCCCTGTTGATTCAGTCCCTGAAAGAACGCGGCTATCGCTTCGCGTTTTGGAATGGGCAGGCCTTGGAGGTGCCTGAGCTCGCGGACGAGGTGAAGAAGCCGGGTTAAGCGCAGGCCTTAGGTAGGCACAGGGTCCTTCCGGGACTTGTGTCCGACCTCAGCTTGACCGCTGGTATCGCGGTCAAGCCTTCGCCAGCCACAACGCCTTCCGGCGTTTGTGCGCTGGCTCAGCCAAGCAGCTTGTATCGCTGCTTGGCCTTCGACAGTCACAAGCCCCTTCCGGGGCTTGTGTCCGACCTCAGCTTGACCGCTGGTATCGCGGTCAAGCCTTCGGTAGGCACAGGGTCCTTCCGGACCCTGTGTCCGACCTCAGACCAATGACCGGTGCAGGCGGAGCTCTTCGAGGCGGGTGCCGCCGACTTCGGTGGTCTTGGCGCTGCCCAGCTCGCGCTTGAAACCGGCCAGCTCAAAGAAGCGCAGGGCGCGCTCATTGCGCAAATAGGTCCACAGTGTGACCTTGGTGCAGCCCTCTTCTTGCAGGCCATCGCGGGCGGCGTCCCACAAAGCCAGGCCCACGCCCTTGTCCCAGTGCACCGGGTTCACATACATGGCCCAGATTTCACCGGTGCTGGAGGGCGTGCCCTTGTCGCGCGAACGGTCAAAACCAGCGAAGCCCATCAGTTCATTGTCGATATGAGCTACCACCACCTGGGGCTCACACAGATCGATGGCCTCGCGCCAAAAAGCCTGGCGCTTTTGCACGGACATGGCGTCCAGCACTGCATCGGGCAACAAGCCCTTGTAGGCGTCTTGCCAAGCCGCAACATGAATTTCTGCAATGCCCTTGGCATCACGCAGTGTGGCGGGGCGAACCTGAATACTCGACATACGAAGAAACTCTGGGAAACAAAGCCAAAGCCCGGCACGAGAAATCTCGAGTCGCTCTTGAAGACTGACCGCGCTGGGTCTGTGGGCTGGTGGCTAAATGAAACGGAAGGGCGAGATTCTGCGCGCCAAAGCGCCTTTCGGTGGCTCTTGACAGCACAATTTTTTAGGCCCTAAAACCGCGCCGTAGTCGATCGGACAGGGCCTGAGGCCGTTTTGACGAGCCCCCACGAGCCAGGCTCAAGCGGCCACCACACCCTGGCGCCGGCGGCGCGAAAAATCTTGCACCGCACGCTTCAAGGCGGCCTTATTGGCTCGCTGCAGAAGCATCAGCAAGCTGTGATCTACCGCCAAACCACCGAGTTCGGCCTCAAACATGTCCGCCACATCCTGCTGTATGCGCAGCAAGAGATGGGCCGTCGTCATCGCATCGGCCAAGGCTCTGTGGGCACGGCCACAGTCAGGCAACTGATGAAACTGCGCCAACTGACCCAGCTTACAACTGGGTGCCTGCGGATAGATGCGCCGTGCCAGCAGCACGGTACAGGCAAATTCATGGGCCGGATCGGGCTCACAGCCGGCCAAGGCCAGCTCGGCCTGCCAAAATCCGCGGTCAAACGAGGCGTTGTGCGCCACGATAGGGCAGGCTTGGGTGAAAGCGGCCACCTCGCGCATCACCTCGGCAGCAGGTGGAGCTTCATCCAACATCCGGTTGTTGATGCCCGTCAGCTGTTCGATGAAGGGGGGCACCCATACGCCCGTCTTCATCAGGCTCTGGAAACTGTCCACGATGCGTCCCTCACGCACCAGCACGGCCGCGATCTCGGTTGCCCGCCCGCCTCCGCCCGGAGCCAGGCCGCTGGTTTCAAAGTCGATGACGGCAATCGTCTGCATTCAGCTCAAAACAAAAAATCGTAGCAAGGCTTGGGTGAGTCAGGGCACGGGGTATTTGATGGCGTTCAAAGCCAATTTGCGTTCCACCGCAGCCTCCAAGTCAACACCGCCGTGATCCGCAATCTGTAGCAGGTAGAGCATCACATCGGCAATTTCTTCGCCCAGATGTTGATGTTGCTCGGCCCTGCCGGCGATTGCCTGCGACTCCTCGGCCGTCATCCACTGAAAGATTTCCACCAACTCGGCCGCCTCAACCACCATGGCCATGGCCAGATTCTTGGGCGTTTGATAGGGCTGCCAGTCGCGCTCCGCAGCGAACTGACGCAGCCGCTTTTGCAGTCCAACGATGTCCATGGGGTGCAAGTGTGACACGAATGCAGAGCCCCAAAAGCCGGCCGTGCCGCCGCAAAAAATCTTGTCCTCTTCTGTATTCATGGTTTTTTTATATTTCAATTTAGTAGTCTTAATAGAGGCGGCCTATTTCTGTGGATAAGTAGTTTTTTATGTTTCATGACAAAGACTTAGCCTATTCATAAGCATGTGTGCGGAGGGCTTGTGAACAGCAAGGTAAACAGATAACAAGTCGGTGTTCCGGTCTGGGCCTGTGGATAAACCACTGTTTATGCTTTTTTTATCCACAGCCTTGTCCATTGACAGCTCCCTGACCCGCGTGCGATGACGGTTTCGCCCTCAGTCTTATGTCTCTGAAGTGACAAATTGCACCGAAACAGATCTCGAAGATGAGGTAACGCGGTCTCTTTGCACAACATCCACGGGCAAACACGCAGATCAAGCACTTGCGCACATGACTAGAGTGGTTCACGGCCTGCCTCCCCTGAGGCCGTCAGCCTATTGATGGAGACAAATGATGAAGCGGTTTCAATACAAGTTTCTTGTGGTCGCGGCCAGCTTGGCGCTGGCGGCTTGTGGTGGTGGTGGCACGTCGGACACCACGCCCAAGCTCAAGATCACCGCGGTCAAGGTTTTTGGTGACAGCCTGGCCGACTCTGGCACCTTCGGCTTCAAGTTCACCGTGCAGAGTGCTGATACCTTGATCTACCCCGAGCGAGTGGCCGCGAGTTACGGCCTGAGCTTGTGCAATTTCTATACCTTTACCGGCACTACTTTTGCTGCCAATGCCAAGCCTGGTTGCAGCAATTTCGCCATCGGCGGTGGGGTGATCAATCACAGCAATCCAGCCGACCCACGTGGGATTCCGCTGCAACTGGCCACAGCCGCTTCACTGGGGGCTTATGCGGCCGGGGATCTGGCCGTCATCGACGGGGGAGGCAATGATGCGGCCGATCTGGTCGGTGCCTATTTGAAGGTGCCGACCGATCAGGCCGCAACGTATTCCACCTTGCTGATGACTTTGCTCACGCCCACTCAGGTGGGTACCGCCTTGGCAGCTGGAGCGACGGGCGCGGCCAGCATAGGCGTCAGCTATATGCAGGCCCTGGCGGACAAGTTTTACGCGTCCATCAAGTCCAATGTATTGGACAAGGGTGGTCAGCAAGTGCTGATCCTCAATATGCCAGGAATCACGAATACGCCGCGTTTCCAGATGGTGCTGGACGGCATCGCCGCTGCCAGTGGCGGAGGCACGGCCGGAGCGGCTGCTCGCGCACAGGCCGAAGGCTTGTTCAAGAGTTGGATCCAGGCCTATAACACTCAGTTGGACAGCCGCTTCTCCGGCGAAGCCAGGGTTGCCATCGTTGATTTCTATACCGCCTTCAATGATCAGGTCCTCAATCCGGCTCAGTACAGCCTGAGCAATGTCAAGACGCCTGCCTGTCCCATCACCGGTGTGGGCGCTGACGGCCTGCCGACCTACACCTTCCCCACCTGCACTGCCAGCGCCTTGTCCGCCGCACCGCCTGCTGGAGCCACGGGTGCTGATTGGTGGAAGAGTTATGGTTTCTCCGACGGCTTTCATCCGACGCCCTACGGCCATCAGCTGACGGCACAGCTGATCTCCAAGACCCTGGCCATCAAGGGCTGGTTGTGAACGCGGCAAACATCAGGAGACATCGCATGAATTCTATGAAGACTCTTCTCGGACTTGCCATGTTCAGCGGCTTGCTGCTGGCAAATGCGGCCCAGGCGCAATCGGCCGGCAGCATCAGCGCCCGTCTTGGCGCCACCACCATTCGTCCGGCCGTTACCAGCGGCGACCTCAGTGCGCCCAGCTTGACCGGTACCAAGGTAGACATCAGCAATGCCAGCCAAGTCTCGGGCGGCCTGACCTATATGTGGACGGACAATATCGCCATCGATCTACCCCTGGCCATTCCCTTCAAGCATGAGGTCAGAGGCGCGGGTGCGATCGATGGCACGGGCAAGCTGGCCGATGTACAGGCTCTGCCGGTGACGCTGACGGCGCAGTATCGGTTTGGTCTGCCCAGCAGTGTTTTACGGCCTTATCTGGGTGCCGGCATCACCTATGGCGCCTTCATGAAGCCCAAGAGCACGGCCGCCTTGTCCGGTCTGACCGGGGGCTCGCCCAGCAATCCCACGATCATGACCATGGAGAACCGTTGGGGCCCGACGCTGCAACTGGGTTTCACCGCCAAGTTCTCCAGCCAATGGTCGCTTGACGCCACGGCCACCAAGGTCTTGATCAAGACCAAGGGGCATTTATCCACAGGGCAGGAGATTGATGTCGAACTCAATCCCCTGGCCTTTTCCCTGGGCCTGGTCTACACCTTCTGAGCAAATTTCCGGCTTGATTCCGGGTCTAGCAAGCGGCTTGCGGTCCCATCGGGAGCGCAAGCATGTTTAAAGAGTAGGAGCCTGAGGGCTCCTTTCTCTTCTGTGGGGTGATCTGCAATTCCCCCTATATCGGGCCCAGGCAAGCGGGCGCAAGATAAGGAAAGAACATCGCTAGGAGACTGCCTTGAGCGCCAAACCCATCTACAAGTCCCTCTACTTTCAGGTCATAACGGCCATTGTCTTCGGCGTCTTGCTTGGTCATTTTTATCCTGAGAGCGGTGCCGCGATGAAGCCGCTGGGCGATGGTTTCATCAAGCTGATCAAGATGATCATCGCGCCCATCATCTTTTGCACGGTCGTCGTAGGCATTGCCGGCATGGAGGACATGAAAAAAGTCGGTAAGACCGGCGGCATGGCTCTGCTCTATTTTGAGGTGGTGTCCAGCATTGCCCTGGTCATTGGTCTGGTGGTGGTCAATGTGCTGCAGCCGGGCGCGGGCATGAATGTGGATCCGGCCGCCCTGGACACCAAGGGGATCGCGGCCTACACCGGCCCCGGCAAGCTGGCCAGTACCACCGAGTTTTTATTGGCCATCATCCCCAACACCTTGGTCGACGCCTTTGCCAAGGGCGAGATGCTGCAAGTGCTCTTGATCGCCATGCTGTTTGGCTTTGCGCTGCATCGCTTCGGCGGCCGCGGCACGCTGGTGTTTGACATGATAGAAAAGACCTCCCAAGTCTTTTTCGTCATCGTCGGCTACATCATGAAGCTGGCCCCCATCGGTGCCTTTGGTGCCATGTCCTTCACCATCGGCAAATACGGCCTGGGCTCCCTGGTGCAACTGGGCAAGCTGATGGGCAGTTTTTATCTGACCTGCCTGATCTTCATCTTTGTGGTGCTGGGCTCAATCGCTCGCTTCCACGGCTTTTCAATCTGGAAATTCATCAAATACATCAAGGAAGAGTTGTTGACCGTGTTGGGCACCTCCTCCTCCGAGTCGGTGCTGCCACGCATGATGGCCAAGATGGAAAACCTGGGCGCCAAGAAGTCCACCGTGGGCCTGGTAATCCCGACCGGCTACTCCTTCAATCTGGACGGCACCTCCATCTATCTGACCATGGCGGCCGTCTTCATTGCCCAGGCCACCAACACACCGATGAGTTTGATACAGCAAGTCACCTTGCTGGCCGTCTTGCTGCTGACCTCCAAGGGCGCGGCCGGTGTGACCGGCAGCGGTTTCATCGTGCTGGCGGCCACGCTGAGTGCCGTGGGGGGGGTGCCGGTGGCGGGTCTGGCCCTGATTCTGGGCATTGACCGATTCATGAGCGAGGCGCGTGCCCTGACCAATCTGGTCGGCAATGGGGTCGCAACCCTGGTGGTGGCCAAATGGAACGGCGATCTCGACATGGAGCGCCTGCACAGCCAGTTGAACGGCACGGGCGGCCTTGAATCCGAGGCGCCGGAATTGCTGTTGGATCAAACCGGACACCAACAATAGCGTTCAGGACCGAAGCATCGTTCCTTCAGAACCAGGCCATCCAAGCACCATCATGGCGGGCCCCAAGCTCGGCAGCCCCCAGCTTACACACAGGCTTACCCACAGCTTTACCAACAGGCTGCACACGGCTTTATCAACAGGTCTGTAGAGCAAAACGCCGAATTTGGGTTCGGCGTTTTTCATTGCCAGGGCTAGCCTAGTGTGGTGTTTCACACGAGCGCTTATTCGATGCCGATGACCTTGTGCATCTGCACAGAAAGACGCCACTGCGGATGGCTCATGCAGTAGGCCACGGCCTCACGCGTGTGCTGAGTCTTGAGCAACGAGTCCATGGGCTGCAGAAAAAAATGCTGGAAGTCCAGGCCGGCAAAGCGTTCAGGCCGGGCCAGGGGCTGTGGATAAACCAGCTTCAGCTCGTGGCCGCGGGTCAGCACGATCTCGGCACCGGCCTTGGGGCTGACGCAGATCCAGTCCAGGCCCTCGGGTGCGGGCTGGGTGCCATTGGTCTCTACCGCGATCTCAAAGCCGCGGGCGTGCAGAGCGGCTATCAAGGCCTTGTCCAGCTGCAGCAAGGGCTCGCCGCCGGTGCACACCACATAGGGCTTGCCGACGGTGTTGGCCGGCCAATGGCT
>Ga0187843_10002082_pt1 | contig 12385 bp, 16 predicted proteins | sample SpaLakP09_SKY_43_FD_134516 | JGI IMG/M metagenome (GOLD analysis project Ga0187843, IMG submission 134516) | Oligotrophic lake water microbial communities from Sparkling Lake, Wisconsin, USA - SP09_SKY_43 | ecosystem: Environmental > Aquatic > Freshwater > Lake | place: USA: Sparkling Lake... | reverse complement strand
GCCTTTAAGCCTGCGCCGCGCATGGCGGTACAGGCACAAACTCTGATCCCCTTGCAGCAGATGCGGGAGAACTTGCGCGCCCCAAAACTTCGATGAGCTTGGGGAGGTATCCGCAAACCCCTCGGACACTCGGTTGCATGGGACGCCGCATGTCCTACGTCACGGAGGCATGGAATACAATTAACGGGTTTTATTGCCCCTGTTTTTATCCTTTTGCGGCCCTGCTGTTGGGGCGGCGCAGTTAACTCTAAATTGTGTGAGCTTCAGTTATTCCCTCGATGCCGATGCGAAAAATCCTCGTTTTGAGTGGGTTTTGCGGCGCCACGCGCCCCTGACACCGGCCCAAATGCTGGTGTTTTTCGCCTCGCTGAGTCTGATTTCCTTGAGCATAGGTTTGTTTTTTTGGCTGCAGGGGGCCGTATTGGTGCTGCCTTTCGCGGCTTTGGAGACGGTGGCAGTCGGTATTTGTTTTTTGATTTTTTCCAGGCATGTGCTTGACCAGGAGCGCATCGTGGTGGACGGATTGCAAGTGGTGGTGGAGCATGAGGCCGCTGGCGTGCGCGAGCGGGCACAGTTTCACCGTCAATGGGTCAGGATCGAGCCGCTGGGTGGCGAGCATTCGCTTATCGCAGTGTCGGGCCAGGGTAAGTCCATACAGGTAGGCCGCTATGTGCGTCCCGAACGGCGTGAGGCCCTAGCGCAAGAATTGCGCCGCGCTGTCCGCATGGGCCAAAGCGCCGTGTAAGCCCCGTGACATAGTAATTTTGCAAACTTTGAGGCATTGAAAGTGAAAACGATGAAGAGTATTTGGAATAAATCAGCTTCACTGTTGGCGACAGCAGGCGCGTGGCTTAGCACAGGCTCTCTTAGCCTGGCCGCAACCGTGAACGACCTGCCCGGCGGACCCTCGGTACTCCAGTTGAACCTGCCTCCCGCGGTGACCGCCATCGCGCGTGAGCAGCAATGGCTTCACTGGTTCATGCTGATTCTTTGCACGGTGATTTTTGTCGCGGTGTTTGCGGTGATGTTTTATTCCATCTGGAAACATCGCAAATCGCGCGGTCACAAGCCAGCCGCGTTCCATGAGTCGGTTACTGTCGAAATTATCTGGACCGTTATTCCCTTCATTATTGTGATTTTGATGGCCTTGCCGGCCACAAAGGTGGTGGTCGCGATGAAGGACACCAGCAACGCAGACCTCACCATCAAAGCCACCGGTATGCAGTGGAAATGGGGCTATGACTACATCAAAGGGGAAGGCGAAGGCATTGGCTTTGTCTCTACTTTGGACGCCGATCAGCGTGAAATGTCCAATAACGGTGGCCCCAAAAAGGGTGAGATAGTGGATGACTATTTGTTCAAAGTAGACAACCCGCTGGTGGTGCCGGTGGACAAAAAAGTCCGCATCATTACTACTGCCAATGACGTGATCCATGCTTTTGCGGTGCCGGCCTTCGGTATCAAGCAAGATGCAATCCCCGGATTTGTGCGCGATACCTGGTTCCGCGCCGAGAAAATCGGCGACTACCATGGCCAATGCCAGGAGTTGTGCGGCAAGGAGCATGCCTACATGCCCATCCATGTGAAAGTGGTGTCGGCTGAGGACTACAGCAAATGGGTTGATGGTGAGAGGAAAAAAATAGCTGCTTTGGCGGACGATCCTTCCAAAGTCTGGACCCTGGCTGAAATCACCCAACGCGGTGAAAAAGTCTACGCCCAAAACTGCGTAGCCTGCCACCAGACGCATGGCAAAGGCGCCGGCGCCATCAAAGCACTCGATGGCGCAGCGGTGATACGTGATGCCGACAAGGCCAAGCAAATTATGGTCTTACTCAACGGCCAAAATAACGGGGCTATGCCGGCCTGGAAGTCCCTGAGCGACACCGATATCGCAGCGGTTATCAGCTACACCAAAAACCACTGGTCCAACCAGACCGGTCAAGTGGTGCAACCGGCGGAAGTAGCCGCGTTGCGCAAATAAGCGCAGACCCGCTTGGTGCTATTGAATTTAACTATTGAAGTATTGAGAAGGAAACCCGTATGAGCGCAGTTTTAGACCACCACGATCACGCCCATGACGACCACCATGACCATGCCCCTGCGGGTTGGAGGCGCTGGGTTTATGCGACCAACCACAAAGACATTGGAACGCTGTATCTGCTGTTCAGCTTCACCATGTTTATCGTGGGCGGCATTTTGGCTCTGCTGATCCGTGCTGAACTGTTCCAGCCCGGTTTACAACTTGTCAACCCCGAGCTGTTCAACTCGCTGACCACGATGCACGGTTTGATCATGGTGTTTGGCGCCATCATGCCGGGCTTTGTGGGCTTTGCGAACTGGATGATTCCACTGCAAATCGGCGCAGCGGACATGGCTTTTGCCCGTATGAATAACTTCAGCTTTTGGCTGCTGATTCCCGCAGGCTTGATGCTGGTGGGCTCTTTTTGGATGCCTGGCGGCGCGCCTGCGGCCGGTTGGACGCTGTATGCGCCCCTAACCCTGCAACAAGGCCCGAGCATGGATGCCGGTATTTTCGCCATGCACATCCTGGGCGCCTCTTCCATCATGGGTTCGATCAACATCATCGTAACCATTTTGAATATGCGCGCACCCGGCATGACCTTGATGAAAATGCCGATGTTTGCATGGACCTGGCTCATTACGGCGTACTTGCTAATTGCGGTGATGCCGGTGCTCGCCGGTGCTATCACCATGACGCTCACTGACCGCCACTTTGGCACCACCTTCTTCAACCCCGCCGGTGGCGGTGACCCCGTGCTGTACCAGCATATTTTTTGGTTCTTTGGTCACCCGGAGGTCTACATCATGATTTTGCCGGCCTTTGGCATCATCAGCCAGATCGTCCCGGCCTTTGCCCGCAAGCGCTTGTTCGGCTACACCTCCATGGTGTACGCCACCTCGTCGATCGCGATTTTGTCGTTTATCGTCTGGGCGCACCATATGTTTACCACCGGTATGCCGGTGACGGGCCAACTTTTCTTTATGTACGCCACCATGCTGATCGCCGTGCCGACTGCCGTGAAGGTGTTCAACTGGATTGCCACGATGTGGCAGGGTTCCATGACCTTTGAAACCCCGATGTTGTTTGCAGTGGGCTTTATTTTCGTGTTCACCATGGGCGGCTTTACCGGCCTGATTTTGGCCATGGCACCGATCGACATCCAGTTGCAAGACACCTACTACGTGGTCGCCCACTTCCACTACGTGTTGGTGGCAGGTTCCTTGTATGCCATGTTTGCTGGGTATTACTACTGGGCACCTAAGTGGACCGGTGTGATGTACAGCGAAACACGCGGCAAGATCCATTTCTGGTGGTCGCTGATTGCGTTTAATGTCACCTTCTTCCCTATGCACTTCTTGGGCCTGGCGGGTATGCCGCGCCGCTACGCCGATTACCCCATGCAGTTTGCGGACTTCAACGCGCTTGCCTCGGTGGGTGGTTTTGCCTTTGGCTTGGCGCAGGTGTATTTCTTCCTTTTTGTTGTCTTACCGGCGATGCTTGGACACGGCGAAAAAGCGCCCCAACGCCCCTGGGAAGGTGCAGAAGGTCTGGAGTGGGAAGTTCCTTCGCCCGCGCCCTTCCACACCTTTGAGACGCCACCCAAGCTCAATGCGGCGGCCAATAAAATTCTCGCTTAAGCCATAAATCATCGACTGACCGTATGACGCCTGAACAGAAAAAAGCCAACTTGCGCATGGCCTTGAGCCTTGCCTCGGTGGCGGTGGTTTTTTTCATTGGCATCTTTGTCAAAATGGTTTTGCTGAGCCAATAAGTTGCGCATGAACCCGCGTTTTCATAACTCCACCATGCTGCGCAAACTGGCGGTGGTGGTGTTGGCCATGTTTGGCTTCGGCTATGCCTTAGTCCCGATCTACGACGCCATCTGCCGGATGACTGGAGTGAACGTCCTGGCATTGGCCGAGTTGGTCGTTCCGGGCGAAAAAGCCAAAGTTCCCGCGAATACGCAGGTCGATACCAGCCGCACGATTACGGTGGAGTTTGACGCCAACAGCCGAGGACCCTGGCAGTTCAAGCCGGCGCAAAGTTCTTTGCAAGTGCATCCCGGCGAAATGATGACGGTAATGTACGAATTCCAAAATACGCAGAATCGTCGCATGGCAGCGCAGGCTATCCCCAGTTATGCGCCGCAACAAGCGGCAGCGCATTTCAATAAATTAGAGTGTTTCTGTTTTAACGAATACACGCTGGAAGCGGGTGAAAAAAAATCCTGGCCAGTCGTATTTGTGATTGATCCCAGGCTGTCCAAAGATGTGCGAACCATCACGCTGTCTTACACCTTTTTTGAGGTGGGTGGCAAGATTCCGCCTGCGCCGATTGCGACTGTTGCAACAAAGGTCTTGGGCTCATGAGCGAAGCCAAACCCATTGCTGACAATGCTGTACGCCCATCGCTGATGCGCAGTCTCAAAACCGTGGCGTGGTCATTTATTGGGATTCGCAGTCGTGCTGGCTTTGAGGAGGATGCAGCCAAGGTAAACCCGCTGCATGTCTTGTTGGCGGGCGTTATCTCGGTATTGTTTTTGGTAGTCAGTCTGATCGGCTTGGCGACTTGGGTGGTTGGGAAATAAGCGTAGGCGATAGCACTGCGTCTTTAGAATCGTATCTGGAAAAATGGAGCTGAAATGAGTAGCACTGCACACGGCGCAACACCGTATTATTTTGTTCCCCAACCTTCGCGTCACCCCTTCATGGCGTCGCTGGCTTTGTTCTTCGTGATCTTGGGTGCGGGTCAGTGGATTAACGGTGTGGGCTGGGGCCGCTACTCCTTTGCCTTTGGCATGGTGTTTTTGAGTTATGTGCTTTTCCAGTGGTTTGCCGAGGCGGTGAACGAAAGCGAATCCGGTCAGTACGGACGCAAAATTGACCTGTCTTTTCGCTGGAGCATGAGTTGGTTCATCTTCTCTGAAGTGATGTTCTTTGGCGCTTTCTTTAGCGCCCTGTGGTGGGCCCGTTCGCACTCCATACCTGCGCTTGGCAGCTTGGATAACGCCTTGTTGTGGCCCGGTTTCAAAGCAGTCTGGCCCAGCTTGGCAGCTGGTGTAACCGCATCACCGGCCGGCATTATTGAGCCCTTTACCACCATGGGTCCCTTCTGGTTGCCCACCATCAACACGGCTTTGTTGTTAAGCTCGGGCATTACCTTGACCATCGCGCACCACGCGCTAATCGACGGCAATCGCAGCAAAACTGTCAGCTTTATGTGGCTGACCGTGCTTCTGGGAGCTACCTTCTTGGTCGTTCAGGGCTATGAGTACTACCATGCTTACACGGCGCTCAACCTGAAGCTTAGCTCTGGTATTTACGGCTCGACCTTTTTTATGCTGACGGGCTTTCACGGCTTTCACGTGTTCGTGGGTATGTTGATGCTTTTGTTCATTACCCTGCGTTTGCAAAAAGGCCATTTCAGCCCGGAGCGCCATTTCGGCTTTGAAGGCGCTGCCTGGTATTGGCACTTTGTGGATGTGGTCTGGCTCGGTTTGTACATCTTGGTGTACTGGTTGTAAGCCTATCCGGATATAAAAAAGGGCACCATGGGGTGCCTTTTTGTTTACGAGCTAGCTGTGTGGTCGTTAAGCGCCCGGGGGTATGCCAGTAGGCGTAATCCAGCCAGCTTGCCAGGACAAAAGGATGCAGACAAAGAGCAAAATAGACACGCCCACCCGTACCGCTAATGCGCGTGCCATCCGGCGCGATTTGTTGGGCCCCCCGCTGCCTCCGCGTAGCATGAAAAATAAGGCGGTGGCCAAACTGGCAATGACGGCTAAAAAGCCCAGGGCAACAAAGTAACTCATGCACAGGATTATCTTTTGAATCGCGACCCGAAGTTCTACCGCGTGACGATTGCGGCCTTATTTTTCAGCATGCTGGGGCTGGCGCTGGGTTTTTGGCAGTTGGACCGCGCCGCGCAAAAAGAAGCTTTGCAGGCCTCCATCCATGCGCAAGCCGGTAAAGACCCTTTAGATAACGCCCAAGTCCTCGCATTAGCAGCCCAAGGCCGTATGCAGGAGAGCGGCGTGCTGTACCACCCAGCGCGTCTAAAAGGTAGCTGGTTGCCCGACCACACGGTGTATTTGGACAACCGCCAAATGGACGCGAAAGTGGGCTTTTTCGTGTTCACGCCTTTGCGTTTGGAGCCGCAAGGCCAGGTGCTTATGGTGCAACGCGGTTGGGTGCCGCGCAATTTTGCTGCGCGCGAGCAGTTGCCTGATGTGCAAACGCCTGCCGGTATGGTCGCAGTCGATGGTGACATTGCCCTTGCGCCCTCCAAGCTCTATGCTCCCGGCACACCGGGTGAAGGGCCGATACGGCAAAATCTAGACTTGAAACAATACCGCAGCCAAACTGGTTTGCCGCTGGAAGCATTCACGGTGCGCGAGTCGGGCCCGCCCAGCCAGGGACTGCGTCGGCAATGGCCGGTGGTCAACTTCGGTATTGAAAAGCACTACGGCTACGCATTCCAATGGTTTGCGTTGTCATTGCTGATAGCGGGTTTGTACCTGTGGTTTCAATTTTTTCGCCGCCCCGCGGCCACTTCCCTGGATATTGCAAACCATGGCCCCCTCTGACAGTTCAAGCGATCAGCCGCTGGGTTTGACCGTGCATTCCATGCCCACACCGCAGGACATCGCGGTAAACGCCGCCAACACCCGCGTGGGCCGTTGGAAGATGCTATTGGTATTGCTGGTGTGCGCTGCGCCTGTGGTGGCTTCTTATGTCATGTATTACTTGGTGCGCCCTGAGGGACGCCAGAATTTCGGAACGCTGATTGACCCCCAGCGCGCATTGCCGGACATGCAGGCGCTGGAGATGGACGGCAAGCAGACCAATTTGCGTGCCCTCAAAGGCCAGTGGCTCTTGATTAGCGTGGCCGGCGGTGACTGCCAGGCGCAGTGCCAGCACCATTTGTACATGCAACGCCAATTGCGCGAAGGTGTGGGCAAAGAAAAAGACCGTGTCGATTGGGTGTGGCTGGTCAGCGACGAGGCGGCAATTTCGCCAAGTTTGCTGCCCGCGCTGGGCACCGCCACCGTGTTGCGCGTGCCAACTGCCCAATTGCAAACCTGGCTGCAGCCTGAGCCAGGTTTGGCTTTAGAGGACCATTTGTATGTGGTCGATCCACTGGGCAACTGGATGATGCGTTTTCCCGCCCGCATCGAGGTGGACAAGGCACCCAAAGCCAAGCGAGATATGGAGCGCCTGCTACGTGCCTCAGCGTTTTGGGATACGCCCGGGCGCTAAGCCTTGAAAGCGAACACGATGGATACCGCGCTCTGGAACCTCTCGCCACTGGGCCAGCTTGTGCTCATCGGCATGGCTGTAGCTGCCATACCCCTGACTTTGCTGCTATGGAGTGGGCGCCACCGCCAGGCTGGAGGCTGGCACTATGCCTTGACTCTGACCACTTTGTTCCTGACCTTCGATCTCGTTTTGTTCGGCGCATTTACCCGTTTGACCGACAGCGGTTTGGGCTGCCCGGATTGGCCTGGATGCTATGGCCATGCCAGCCCCGTCGGCGCAAAGGGTGCTATCGCGTTGGCGCAGACGGTCAACCCCGAAGGCCCTGTCACGCATGGCAAGGCCTGGATCGAAATGCTGCACCGTTACCTAGCGTCGGGCGTTGGTATGTTGATCGTGCTGTTGGCCATAAGCGCTTGGCGCGAGCACCGAAAGGCCAGGGTTGTGCAACAGCGCGCAGCCATCCATCCCGCTTGGGCTACAGCGACTTTGGTTTGGGTGTGTGTGCAGGGTGGCTTTGGCGCGTTGACGGTCACGATGAAACTGTTTCCGGCCATTGTCACGATGCATTTATTAGGCGGCTATGTGTTGCTGGGCTTGCTGACCTTGCAGGCCGCGCAGCAGTGGCTGCAGGCCGGTGCGCGGCAAGTGCAGGCTATCGCGCCATCCATGCAAGTTGGCCTGTGGCTGGCCCTGGCGGCGCTGCTGCTACAGGCCGCGTTGGGCGGCTGGGTGAGTACCAACTACGCGGTGCTAGCCTGCATGGAGTTCCCCACCTGCCAAGGCAGCTATTGGCCTACGATGGATTTCGCGCAAGGCTTTACGCTGTGGCGTCCCTTAGGCTTGCAGCCCGATGGCCAGCCCCTCAGCTTTGAGGCCCTAACCGCCATCCATATGGTGCATCGCTGGATGGCAGCTGGCCTCGTTGTGGTGATTGGGCTGGTGCTTTGGCAATTGCGTGCCTACCCGGCGCTGCGCCGCCCGATGCAGTTCTTGGGATTGCTGTTAGCCTTGCAATTGGTAACCGGCTTGAGCAATGTGGTATTGGGTTGGCCGCTGCTGGCAGCCGTGCTGCATACCGGTGGCGCTGGCGCCATGCTGGTATGCCTGGTGTGGTTGCTGGCTGTCAGCCATGTGCCAGCGAATAGCCCCGTGCTTTTTCCATCAACATCGAGACCAGCGTCGTGAATCCACCGGCTAGCACAAGCTCTTGGCTACCCACTATGTCCGTGGTGCGGCAGTTCAATGCCTTGACCAAGCCACGGGTGATTCAACTGATTGTGTTTTGCGCCTTGATCGGCATGGTGTTGGCAGTGCCTGGTGCCCCGGATTGGACGCAAGTGCGCTTGGCGGCGATCGCATGTTTGGGCATTTGGCTCGTGTCGGCCGCGGCTGCTGCCTTCAATTGCATTGTGGAGCAGCAGATTGATGCCAAGATGAAGCGCACTTCCTGGCGACCCACCGCGCGCGGTGAGCTGAGCAACACCCAAACCTTGATTTTTTCTGCGCTCTTGTGTATCGCCGGTTCGGCTATTTTGTTTTTCTGGGTTAACCCGTTGACCATGTGGCTGACCTTTGCCACTTTCGTCGGCTATGCGGTGATTTACACCGTCATCCTCAAGCCTCTGACGCCGCAAAACATTGTCATCGGTGGCGCCTCCGGCGCTATGCCGCCGGTGCTCGGGTGGGCGGCGATGACGGGCGATGTGGGGCCCGAGGCGCTGATTTTGTTCCTGATCATTTTTTTGTGGACGCCACCGCATTTCTGGGCCTTGGCCTTGTACCGGGTGGAGGACTACCGAAAGTCCGGCCTGCCCATGCTGCCTGTCACCCATGGCAGTGAGTTCACCCGCTTGCATATCTTGCTTTACACCTGGGTGTTGTTTGCTGCGTGTTTGCTGCCCTTTATGTACGGCATGAGTTCCTGGCTGTATCTGGCGGCCGCCGTAGTGTTGAGCGTTTGGTTTTGTGTCTATGCTTGGCGCTTGCTGCGCAATTACTCGGACACGCTGGCGCGCGCTACCTTTCGCTTTTCGCTAATTCACCTCAGCGCCTTGTTTGCCGCCTTATTGCTAGACCATTACCTCTTATGAAACGCCATGCCTCTCTACGATCGGTAGCCATGTTGCAACGCCGTAGGGTAATGCGCCTGGGCTTGGGCGCTGCCGCTTTGCTGCTGGCTGCTTGTAATCTCAATAAGCCTAATTTCAGTTCGGTAGATGTGACCGGTGCCGATTACGCCAAAGGTTTTGCACTGAGCGACCATAACGGTCAACAGCGCCAACTTAGTGACTTTGCCGGCAAAGTAGTGGTGATGTTTTTCGGCTATACCCAATGTCCAGACGTATGTCCCGCTACCATGATCGAGCTGGCGGAGGTCAAAAAGCTGCTGGGAGCCGACGGTGCTCGCTTGCAGGCACTGTTCGTGACGCTGGACCCGGAGCGCGATACGCCAGAGCTACTCCAAGCCTATATGGTCAACTTTGACCCCATGTTTTTGGCATTGCGACCGACGCTAGAGCAACTGCCGCTGCTTGCCAAAGACTTCAAAATTTATTACAAAAAAGTAGCCGGCAAAAGCTCGGACAGCTACTACACCATAGACCATTCGGCCGGCAGCTATATCTTTGACACCAAAGGGCAGTTACGTTTGTTCACCCGCTATGGCAGCGGGGCGCCTGTGCTGGCGGCAGATATTGCACAGTTGCTGAAATAAAAAATGCGCGCGCTAATTAAGCGTAATCGACCAGCGCAGTTTTCATTTTTTTCATCGCCGCCACTTCAATCTGGCGAATACGCTCGGCGCTCACGCCGTATTCGGCTGCCAACTCATGCAGCGTCATACCGCCGCTGTTGTCGTCGTTGACCTTGAGCCAGCGCTCTTCCACGATGCGGCGGCTGCGCGGATCTAGTACTTCCAGCGCGCTGGCAATACCGTCCGAGGCCAACACATCGCGCCGGTGCGCTTCGATCACCGCTAGCGGCTCATGGTTGCTATCGGTAAGGTAAGAAATAGGGCCGTAGACCTCTTCTCCATCGTCCGAAGCCATAGGATCGAGCAGGACATCGCCGCCCGAAAGCCGTGTTTCCATTTCCAGCACATCTTGTGCGCTGACGTTGAGTTCGTCGGCCATGGCGCGCACTTGGGCTGGGCTCAAGGTGTCGCGGTGGGTGGCCATGTCAGCGGCGGCATCGTCGGATTTGAAGCGCTGCTTCATGGAGCGCAAATTAAAAAAGAGTTTGCGCTGCGCTTTGGTAGTGGCCACTTTCACCATGCGCCAGTTTTTCAGGATGTATTCGTGGATTTCGGCTTTGATCCAGTGCAGCGCGTAACTCACTAGACGCACGCCTTGGTCCGGGTCAAAGCGCTTGACGGCCTTCATCAGGCCGACGTTGCCTTCTTGGATCAGGTCGCCGTGCGGCAAACCGTAGCCCAGGTATTGGCGCGCTACCGACACCACCAAGCGCAGGTGTGAAAGCACCAACTTACCAGCGGCTTCTAGGTCGTTGTCGTCGCGGTACTGGCGCGCAAAACGCTGTTCTTCTTCCAGCGTCAGCATGGGCAGCCGGTTGGCGGCCGAGATATAAGCGTCCAGGTTGCCAAGCGGCGGCACCAAAGACCAGGGATTGGCCGTGGCCAAAGCGGTATTCGAGGCGATTACGAGGGACATAGAGGATTCCTTCAGTCAGAAGCCTCAATATTAGCACTCAAACATGGAGAGTGCTAATAAACCTACTGGTTTACCCTAGGTTTACTTGCGGCTTATAGTCCGAGGGATGAATGAATTTGCCCACATGTTGCAACAAGGCAGCAGTGCCGTCTGGTGGTTTATCCCCAGTGCCATCGCCCTGGGGGCGCTGCATGGACTGGAGCCTGGGCACTCTAAAACCATGATGGCCGCTTTCATCATCGCGGTGCGCGGCACGGTCGGCCAGGCGGTCTTGCTTGGCCTGGCGGCAACGCTATCGCACACCGCCATCGTGTGGGCGGTGGCCATGGGCGGCTTGTATTTTGGCGGCCACTGGAACGCCGTGCAAAGCGAGCCCTACCTGCAATTAGTATCTGCCGCGCTGATCGCTGCCACCGCCTTGTGGATGGCCTACCGCACTTGGCTGCAGGGATTGCCCCATGCGCTTGTGCACGAACATGCACATGGACATGGACATGGACATTCGCACAAGCACAGCCACAAGCACAGCCACGATCACGACCACGATCACGGACACGGACACGGTAGCGCTCACAGTCATGCGCATGGCGCGGCGCACGCGCATAGCGCTTCCACTGCGGATGCAGAGCAGGGCATGGATGCCCATGCACGAGCGCATGCGCAGGAGATCGCCCAGCGCTTTTCCTCCGGCCATGCCACCAACGGCCAGATATTGGTGTTCGGACTAACTGGCGGTTTGATTCCCTGTCCGGCTTCGATTACCGTGCTGCTGCTGTGCCTGCAACTCAAACAAGTCGCCTTGGGAGCCGCCCTGGTGCTGAGCTTTAGTGCGGGCCTGGCGCTCACCATGGTAGCTTCGGGTGTGCTAGCCGCTTGGAGCGTGGGGCAGGCGAAGACACGCTGGTCCGGCTTTGGCGAGTGGGCCGCCAAAGCGCCCTATATTTCCACGGTTTTGATGCTGCTGCTAGCAGCCTGGATGGCCGGCGAAGGCTGGCATGGCTTGCAGGCGCTCCCAAACTGAAGGCGTAAAGCGTCGGCTTTCACCCGGCTGATATTTTTAGGAAAATTACTTTCCAAAAAGAAATTCATAATGCGTGCAAAGGGAGCACGCAAAATGATTAAGCTTTACGAACTGCATTGGTCGCATTACTGCGAAAAAATTCGCTTGGCATTGGCGTACGCTGGGCTATCTTGGCAGACTTGCGGCATAAACGCATTCAACAAAAAAGAGCTGCTTGCCTTTCCTTTGCCACCGCATCTGAACAAGCGCACGGTGCCCGCCATTTTCGATACAGAGCGTGGCGAATTTGTGATGGACTCCACCCCCGTTCTGCGTTACCTGTGCAAGCACTACCCGCAAGTGAAAAAACTCTATCCGGGGGATTTCAGTAATCAGCAGGCGATAGACGCGATGCTGATTGAGCTTGATACCAAGT
>Ga0187843_10002080_pt1 | contig 12394 bp, 7 predicted proteins | sample SpaLakP09_SKY_43_FD_134516 | JGI IMG/M metagenome (GOLD analysis project Ga0187843, IMG submission 134516) | Oligotrophic lake water microbial communities from Sparkling Lake, Wisconsin, USA - SP09_SKY_43 | ecosystem: Environmental > Aquatic > Freshwater > Lake | place: USA: Sparkling Lake... | reverse complement strand
GTGGTCGGCCTCCATCACCACGGCCAGGCCGTCGGGGCTCATGCGCGATTGCAGCAGGTCGGCCACCTGGGTGACGGCCTCTTCCTGGATCTGCGGGCGGCTCATGATCCAGTCGATCAGGCGCGCGTACTTCGACAGCCCGATCAGGTTGGAGTGCTCGTTGGGCATCACGCCAATCCAGACCCGGCCGATGATGGGGCACAGGTGGTGCGAGCAGGCGCTGCGCACGGTGATGGGCCCGACGATCATCAGCTCGTTGAGGCGCTCGGCATTGGGGAACTCGGTGACCGAAGGCGGCGCGTGGTAGCGGCCCTTGAAGATTTCCTGCAGGTACATCTTGGCCACGCGGCGGGCCGTGTCTTGCGTGTTGTGATCGCTCTGGGTGTCGATGACCAGGCTTTCGAGCACACCACCGAGCTTGCCTTGCACCTCGTCGAGCAGCTTTTCCAGCTCACCCGGTTCGATGAATTCGGCGATGTTGTCGTTGGCGTGGAAACGCCTCTGAGCGGCCTGGATGCGTTCGCGGATGCGCACCGACACGGGCACGCCCTCGTCGCCTGTGCCTTCGGGGGCGTTGGAGGCGCTGTCGATGGCGCGGAGCTTGGACGTGGTCATGGAGGATCCCGACTGAAGCAGCGAGGCTGCGGGAGCGCGCATCGTAGCGGCTGTGCCCGCATTGTGCACACGCGCAAGCCATTGGCCTGCCGCCATGATCGCCAGAGGGTCGTCAAGCGTGTGACAAAAGCTTGTCAAATGGCTGGACGGTGCCGCGGATGCGCTTTGTGCCGCTCAGGGGCTGTCGCCGTGACACTGTTGCGCGGTGGGATGTTGCACGCAGGCTTTGGCCTTGCACACCGCGGCCTCGGCGCCTTGCAACGAGGCACAGCTTTGCAGGGCCTCCATGGACGACGGCGGCGCACGGCGCGCGCTGGCGTGTTTCATCATGGCCTCCAGCAGGGCCACGTCGTCGTTGGCGCGTGCACGGTTGCCACCCTCTCGGGCCGGGGCTGGACGGGCGGTCGGCGGCGTCACGGTGCTGGCAGGGGCATTCAGCCGAGCTGCGTCCGCGGCGGCGCGGGCGACCAATGCCGATGACGCTTGCAGTGCGTGTGGCGCTTGACGGTCAGTCTGGGCCTGCTTGGGCGATGCACTGGGGGCCGCGGCCGAGTGCGCTGCAGGCGGGGTCATTGGCGAGGCAAGCACCGCCGGCGGCACGACCTCTATGTGCGCGCTGGCCATGGACGCCACGTCCTGAAAACTGGCGGCAGCCGACGCCTCGGCCGATGCGGGGGCCGCGTGGACAGAGGCGATGTCAGCACCAGCGGCCGTGGGCGGCAGGGCATTGAGGTCGGCTGCAACCGCCGCGGCAGGGTGTGACTGTCCAGGTGCAAAGGGCGTGCTCGGCGCCAGCGCGGCTGCCCGCGCCCGTGCCGACATGGCATGCGGTTGCCGAACCACCTGCACAAAGCTGTACAGCACGACAACGGCGCCCAGGGCCATCGCAGCGGACAAGGACCGCCCCCACCAAGGAGAGGCCCAAAGTGTTTCCAACGCACCCGCATGACCACGACCATGCGATCGCCCAGTGCGCGCCTTGTCCTTGCCCCGTGAGGTCAGCGTGGACAGCAGCCGAACGCGGTCGGCGTCGACGTCATCGACATCGTCTTCTTCCATGCCCGCGAACAGGCTGGGACGTTCCAGGCTGCCCGCTTCGTGCTGAGGGCCTGGCTTGCGCCCGCGTGGTGTGTGGCGGGCGGTGAGGCCGCCGGCATCTTGGTCGTGGCTCACTGCCGATCCCCGCTGTCTTTTATGATGGACGAACAAAACATTCTACGAACGCCGGCCTGCGCGCAGGACGCCATGCGATCGGGATTGCAATCAATCGTTACAGGGTCATGCAAGCAGATTGGGTCATCTGGGGCGCCATGCTCGGCGCCTTGCTGTTATCCGGCGCGTTGGCGGCCGCCTGTCTGTTTCCGGGATGGTGGCGCAGCGCTCGGTTTGGCCGTGTGCTGCCCTTGGCCCGTCTGCCACGCTCGAGCTCGGCGCTGGGCCTGTCGCGCGGCTTCGGCCGTCGCAGCGCTTGGTGGTGGGTCGGCCTGGTGCTGTTGTGCCTGCCAGCGGCGCTGGTCATGGCTTGGTCACGGTGGCACCCCCAGCGCCTGGAAGGTTTCGACGACGTCGCCGTCCCTGCCAATGCTCAGGTGGCGCAGCTGCTGCTCGGTGAGCACCTGGTGCCGCCCAAGCCCCTGCCGCCGGATGTGTTCCTGGCTGCGGACATTGTGGCCGAGCAGCCCCTCCTGGCCACGGCCGACCGCCGCTGGGACCAGATGGACCCGGCTTTCGTGCAGGCGGTGTTGCAGGTGTTCCGTGTGATGAAGGCCACCCACGGCTACGACATGGCCCTCCTCGAGGGTTGGCGCAGCCCGCAACGTCAGGCCCTGTTGGCCGCACGCGGCACTTCTGTCACCCAGGTCGGGCCTTGGCAGAGCTACCACCAGTGGGGCCTTGCGGCCGATTGCGCTTTTCTGCGCGAGGGGCGACTGGTCATCTCCGAGCGCGACCCGTGGGCTCGGCAGGGTTACACCTTGTTCGGGCAGGTGGCCGAGCAGATGGGACTGACCTGGGGAGGACGCTGGCAGATGGCCGACCTGGGCCACATCGAATGGCGAAAGCCAGGCATGCAGGCGACCATGCGACTCCGTGCAGATGCTGCTTTGACCGTGGGCGCGTCCGCTGCGGTTCGCTAGCCTGCCGCTATCGTCCGACAAGGCTGACACAGCTGGTAACAGCACACCCCCCTCCGTGGGGGCCCCGTACTGAGTTGCAGCCCTTAGACTCGCTCCGCCCCTGTGCCTCACCAGGTGCTCGGGCAGAGCATTCAACCAAAACATCAATCAGGGAGCGCGGACCGAAGGGGCGTCCGCTCGGTGGTATGGGCCGCGGGGCCTGGCCGCGCGCAGCGTGTTCGACCATCGTGTCACATTCGCATGGCCACAGGCATGTCCAAAGCAGTCAAGGCAGGTGTGCTGTGGCTGGTGATCACCGCCACGGTCTGGGCACTGACCTTGTGGCAGTGGCGTCGCACGCCTGAAGCGGTGTCGGGCCGAGACATCGTTTGGCAGCTCATCGTCGTGCCACTGGTGTTGACGGTTGTGGCCTTGCTGGCTTGGCGCATGGTCCAAAGGCTGCGCGCCTTGGCCGATCGCCCAGTGGACGCAGCACCCCAGCCGGGGGGCACACTGGGGCTGGCCGCAACCGCCACCCCTGGTGCGGGTGCACAGCCTTCGTCTGACTGCGTGCCCGAGCAGCCTGTCGCCACGGTTTTGGCCGAGGCGCTGAGCCTGGCCGCCGGCCACGGTGCCGCCGAGGCATGGCACGCCCTCAAGGAGGCCAGGGTGCGACCTGGCCTTGACCCCGAGTTGCGCGATGCCGATGGCCTGCCGGTGTTCAGCGCCCGAGCGCCTGACCTCGACCTCAACGACTGGTTGCTGGCCCATGGCGAACTGAGCCAGTCGGGCAGCGCGCCTTTGCCTGAGCAGGTGCTGCGCACTTTGGCATTGCTGGAAGCGCCGCTCCATCACTTGCTGGATGTACTGACGACTTGGCGACCCGAGCAGGTCGAGCGCGTCTGGGACGCGAGCTCGGTCCACCGCGGCCACGAGCCGATGTCCAGCCTTCCCGCAGGGGCACCCAGCCACCTGTCTGGTGTGGGGCGGCCGGACAGCCAGGCTGCGCGCCAGGCTCGCGCCGAGCGCGCGCCAGTTTTGCAGGTCCGTTTGTGCCTGCCCGCCATCTGGGGCAGCGACGACCGTGACCGTGCTTTGGACTGGGTGCGCAGCCAGTGCGGCGCTTTGCTGGACTGGACCGAAGCGCACGGTGCACCGCCCCCCGAATGGCGGGCAGACTGGTGGGCGCCCGGATGGGCCGCGGACGCGGGCCCCGAGACGCTCTGGACAGAGCTTGCGTCGCAATGGCCTTCATGGTCGGCCTCGCCGCGCCCGCAGCTTCTGTTGCTGTTGGCGGCCGACACCGCGGTGGACGATGGCTGTGTGGCGCAGTGGCAGGCACGCGGCGAACTGTTCACCAGCCACCACCAGCGTGGCCGCGTGCCGGGGGAGGCTGGCGTCGGCTTGCTGCTGGCCAATCGCGCTTGGGAGGCCTGGTGCCACATGCCGGCTGGCGAGCAGCCCACTGCTTCTGCCCGCGATGACATCGCTGTGTGTCCGCGGCTGTGGCAGCCTCAGGCTCTGCGCCGTGAGCGCTCTGCCGATGTCATCGGGCGCGTCGATGCCCGTTGCACGCAGGCACTGCTGCAGGGTGTGGCCGAGCGCCTGACGCCGCATGCCGATGGCGATTGGGCCGTGGTCAGCGATGGCGACCATCGCGCCAGCCGAACCTCCGAGGTGTTCGAAGCCTTGCTGGCCGTGCGTCCCCAGGCCGATCCCATGCTGAGCGTGGTGCGCGTGGGCGATGGCTGCGGAGACCTGGGCCTGGCGCGCGCTCTAGCGACCGTCGCCCTGGCCTCGGCAGGTCTGCGGCAAGGCGAGCCAGCGAGCGTGGCCCTGGCGCTGCTGGTGCAGGACACGCTGCAACGCGTGGTCGTGCCGCTGACGCCGCCCTCCGCGCAATGGCCCACGGCCTTGCCCGAGACCGCACCGACCGCTTCTCCCACCTGACCACCCGACCACCCGACCCCTCTCCCACGGACGCTGTCATGCAAGGACTCTGGTTGTTTCTCCTCGATGCCCGCACGCTCGCTGTGCTCGGCGTGGCCGCGCTGGGCGCCTTGCTGTGGCTGGGGGCTGACGCCCTTCACGCTGGGGTGGTCTGGACTGTGGGTGTCGCTGTGGTGTTGGCGCTGGCGTGGTTGACCGTCTGGTGGTGGCGCAGGCGCCAGGCGCGCCAGGCTGGACGGGCGCTGGAGCAGGCCATCGAGGCGGATGCCGACCAAGCCGTGCGCCGTGCCGCACGCGCCGGCCAAGACGACGAGGTGGCCGCACTGCGCAGCCGCATGGCCGACGCGGTCAAGCGCATCAAGACGTCCAAGCTGGGCGAAACCTCGGGATCGGCTGCGCTGTACGAGCTGCCTTGGTACGCCATCATCGGCAACCCGGCGGCGGGCAAGAGTTCGGCCATCGTCAAGTCCGGGCTGACTTTCCCTTTCGCCGAAAACACCGACCCCATCGTCCAGGGCATTGGCGGCACGCGCCATTGCGACTGGTACTTCACCACCGAGGGCATCCTGCTGGACACCGCTGGGCGTTACTCGGTGCACGAGGAGGATCACCGCGAGTGGCTGGGTTTCCTCAAACTGCTGAGAACGCACCGCCCCAAGGCACCGCTCAACGGCGTCATCATCGCCGTCAGCATCGCCGAGCTGCTCAATCAGAAGGCAGACTTCGCCATCGACCTGGCCCGCAAGCTGCGCCAGCGCGTGCAAGAACTCACCGAACAGCTTGAAGTGTTCGTGCCGGTGTACGTGGTCTTCACCAAGGCCGACCTCATCGCGGGTTTCGTTGATTTTTTCGAGGACCGCGACCGCGCCGAACGCGACCGCGTGTGGGGTGCCACTCTGCCGTACGACGTGCAGTCGCCGGCCGACGCATCGGCCTTGTTCGAGCAGCACATGGACATCCTCTGCCAAGGCTTGAAAGACGCTTCGGTGGTGCGCATGTCCTTGCACCGCGGCGAGCAGCTGCCGCCTGGCGTCCTGACCTTTCCGCTGGAGTTTGCCGCCCTCAAGCCCTCGTTGCGCACCTTCCTGCACACGCTCTTTGAAGAGAACCCTTACCAGTTCCGCCCGATCTTCCGCGGCTTCTACTTCACCAGTGCGGTTCAGGAAGGGCAGTCCACCAGCCGCGCCAGCCGCCGCGTGGCCGAGCAGTTTGGTCTGCAACTGCAACCAGGCACAGCCGCAACCGTTTACTCGCAGAGCGGCTTCTTTCTCAAGGAGCTGTTCTCGCGCGTCATCTTCGCGGACAAGCAACTGGTGCAGCAGTACACGAGTCGCAACAAGCTGCGACTGCGCCTGGCCAGTTTCGCGGGGGGCATGCTCTTGCTGGGTGCCTTGCTGGCGGGTTGGACCTGGTCGTACCTGGGCAACCGCGAGTGGGTGGCGCACGTTCAGGCCGACCTCCTCAATGCGCAGCGCGTCCAGGAAAAGCGCGTGGACCTGGCCTCTCGCCTCGAGGCGCTGGAGATCTTGCAAGACCGACTGGAGCAGGTGCAACGAGCCCGTGAGCAGCACACCTGGTTGCTGGGCCTGGGCCTCTACCAGGGCGATGCCATCGAGCGCCGTCTGAAGGAAGAGTACTTCCACGGCCTGCAAGCCCTGTTGCTGCAGCCCAGTGCCCAAGGCATGCAGGCTTACCTGGCCGAAGTCAATGCGCACGCCGCCGAGCTGCTGCCTCAGGGGCGGGGGGCGGACGCCGCCGCGGCCGTGGACGCGACTGCGGCACCGGCTGCCAGCGCCTCAGGTGGGCAAGCCGATGCGGCCATGCCCTACGCCAGCGCTTCTGCGCGCGATGTGGGCGAGGCCTACAACGCACTCAAGGCCTACCTCATGCTGGGCGAACGCGCCCGCCTCGAGCCAGGCCACATGGGCGACCAACTCACGCGTTTCTGGCGCGAGTGGCTGGAGCTCAACCGCGGTGGATTGCCGCGCGAGGCGATGATCCGACATGCGGAGCGCGTGCTTTCCTTCGCTTTGGCACGCATGGGCGATCCGGCCTTTCCCCAGTTGGACCTGGATGTGGCGCTCATCGACCAGACCCGCGACAACCTGCGCCGCGTGGTCAAGGGCTTGCCTGCGCGCGAGCGTGTCTATGCCGACATCAAGGCCCGTGCCGCCACGCGTTACCCGGCCGTGACCGTGGCCAGCCTGATGGGCGACGGCGATCGCGAAGTGCTGGCCGGCAGCCAGGTGGTGCCAGGCGCCTTCACCCGCCAGGCATGGGATGGCCACGTCAAAGGTGCCATCGAGGATGCGGCCCGGCACACCCTGCAGTCCACCGACTGGGTGCTCAAGACGGCGACATCCGATGACCTCACGCTCGAAGGCAGCCCTGAACAAATCCAGAAAGCCTTGACCCAGCTCTACAAGACCGAGTATGCCCAGGCCTGGCAGAAGTTCATCCAAGGCGTGAGCGTGCAGGATTTCAACGGCTTCGAGCAGGCCGTGCAGCGCATGAACCGTCTGGGCGACCCCGTCAGCTCGCCGCTGGCCACGCTGTTGCGCACACTGCATGAGCAAACCGCCTGGGACAACCCCAGCTTGGTCAACGACAAGCTGGCGCAGGGGCAGGCAGGGGTCGTTGAGTGGTTCAAGCGCACCGTGCTGGGCATGGGGGCGGCGCCGGCCAACGTCAGTGTGCAGGTGGACCTGGGCAAGGCCTTGGCCGTGCCCATGGGCCCCATCGGCGAAAAGTTTGCCGGCATCAACCGGCTGATGACACCGCGCGATGGCGGCAACACCTTGGCGCAGACCTACCTGGCATCGCTGTCGGGCGTGCGGACTCGCTTCAACCAGATGAAGAACCAAGGCGATGCCGGCCCGGCTTCGCGACAGTTCATGCTGCAGACGCTGGAAGGACAGGGCGAGTTGGCCGAGGCGCTCAAGCTGGTCGACGAGCAATTGCTGACCGGTTTGGGCGATGCGCCGCGCACGGCTTTGCGGCCATTGCTGGTGCGCCCCTTGATGCAGGCCTTTGCCGTGCTGGTGCGGCCCACCGAGGCCGAACTGAATCGCAACTGGGCTGCCTTGGTGTACGAGCCCTACCAGCGCACCCTGGCCACCAAATACCCTTATGACCGACGTGCAAGCCTGGAGGCCAGTCCGGCCGAAGTGGCCGCGGTGTTCGGCAGCGAGGGGGCGGTGGCCAAATTCGTCGAGCAGTCGCTGGGCGCGCTCGTGCTGCGCCGTGGCGATGCCCTGAGTCCGCGCACCTGGGCCGAGATGGGCGTGCGCCTGCGTCCGGACTTCGTGGCGGGTCTGAGTGGCTGGGTGGCGCCACTGGGTGGTGCGAGCGGATTGGCCGGACGCGGGGCAGTGTCTGCTGGCGCGACGGGTGCCGACGCCGCGCAGGCGGGTGTGCAAACGACCTTCCAGGTCTTGCCGCTGCCCTCTCCGGGCCTCACCGAGTACACCTTGGACATCGATGGCCAGGTGCTCCGCTACCGCCAGGGCGCGTCCAATTGGACGCCCTTCGTGTGGCCGGGTCCGGGGGCGCCGGGCGTGAAGATCAGTGGTGTGACCTTCGATGGCCGCGGTGTTGGCTTTTTCAGCGAGGCGGGTCGCTTCGGTTTGGAAAAGATGATCAACGCCGCTCGGCGCCGCAAGGTCGATGGTCAGGTGTTCGAGCTGAAGTGGCCACAAGGCGATCTCGCCGTGGCGGTGCAGTTGCGCATCATCTCCAACAGTGGCGCCCCGTCTGCGGGTGAATCGGGCACTGGCACTGCCGGCCCCGCGGGCGGCAGCGGTGCTGTGTCTGGCGGCAACGCAGGACGTGCCGTGGCCCTGCCAGCGGTTGTGGCGGGGTCCGATGAATCAGGCACGCCAGTCTCCAGCGCATCGGGTGTACCGCCCAAGGTGTCGGCAGCGGCGCCTGCGGCCACTTTGGTTTCCGCAGGAGGTACACGGTGAGCGCAGTGAACCCATCGGTTGAGCTCCCTGGCGAGTTGCTCTACTTCGGCAAGCTGCCATGCCGCGGCGATTTCGTGCGCAGCACACAACACGCCAGCCTGGTGGCCGACCTGGACCAATGGCAGTCGCGCACGCTGGAGCGGCTGTCTGCTGACCCCCGTTGGAAGCTGGTCTATGACGCCGCACCTGACTTGCCCTTCGCCATCCTCAGCACGGACAGCCGCGTGGCTTTGGCTGGGCATTGGCAGGCCAGCCAGGACAGCTCTGGTCGACGCTTTCCATTCATCACCGCCGCAACCTTCGCATGGCCGCAACCGCGCGATGCCGCGGTGCTGGCCCCGATGATGCTGGCCGCTGCATGGGGTGGGCTGTCGCGCGCTGGACGGGCCGCCCGCGTGGCCACCGAACATGTCGATGCGCAAGCCAGCCTTCAGGCCGTGCAGCCGCAAGCCATGACGGCCGAGCGCGCGCGCGCAGAGCTGCTCAACTTCCTGGACACGCACACCGTCTCTGGCCTCGAGCAGATGCTGGCAGCCAGCGGCACCCCCTTGTCCTTGCGACAGGCCGTGCTGGCGCTGGGCCTCCTCTTGCAGCCCGCCTTGACGCAAGGTGGAGGCCGCATGGGCAAGCTGCTGCGCTTGCCGTTGGCAGCGGACCCTGCAAGGCAAATGCTGGTGGCTTCGTGGTGGATGCTCCTGGTGCTGGGTTTTTTCCAGCGCCATGAGGTCGAGCTCGCCTTGTTCTTGGACTTGCACCGCGGCCCACCGCACTTGTTGCTGGGCTTCCGGGGGGCGTCGGCCAGCACGCTGGGGGCGGTCATCGACCCTCAGGGTACCGGTCAAGAAGGCGTGAGCCTGGCACATGCCGAGTGGGTCGAAGCCGAAGTGGCCCAAGACGTGGGTCTGCGAAAACTGTCCACCTATCTGTCGGATCCTGAGCTCTCGCTGTGGCAAGCAGTGCGGACAAGCCAGGAAGTTTTTCTGGGAGCATGACGTGAACACAATCAGCCTCTGGTGCCCCCGCCTTGCAATCACCGCGCCGATGGCGCTGCTCACGCTGCTGGCCGGTTTGACCAGCGTGGCTGCACAAGCGCAGGTGTCATCGACCGCCCCCAAGCCGGTGATCGTGTCGGGCACTGTGCCGGACGAGGCCACGCGTGTGGCCGTGGTGGGCCGTTTGCGCGAGATCTACGGCGCCGATCGTGTGGTGGACCAGCTCGCGCTCGGCACCGTCGTGGCGCCGCCGCAGTGGTCTCAGTACCTGGGCAAGCTGCTGTCGCCCAACCTCAAACAGGTCCATCACGGCCAGCTCAGCGTGCAGGGTCAAACGGTGCACTTGCAAGGCGAGGTTGGCAACGAGGCGCAGCGCCAGCAATTGGCAGCCGACATGGCGCAGTCGCTGAACCCCACCTACAGCGTGCGCAACGGCCTGCGCGTCGCAGCCCGCGAGCAGTCGCTGGTGGACCTGGCCCTGGCCAATCGCACCATCGAGTTCGAGCCTGGCAGCGCGGTGCTGAAGCCCGCAGGCCAGATGATCCTCAATGAAATGGCGGTGGCCCTGTTGCAGTTGCGTGGACGGTCTGTCGCCTTGATCGGCCACACCGATGCCCAGGGTGCGCGCCCAGCCAACGTCAGCCTCTCGTTGGCACGCGCCCAGGCGGTCAAGGACTACCTGACGGCGAAGGGCGTCCCTGCGGACAGCCTCAGCACCAGCGGCATGGGGCCGGACCAGCCGGTGGCGAGCAACGCCACGGAAGAGGGCCGGGCCCGCAACCGCCGCATCGAGTTCCGCGTCGGGGCTTGACTTGGAGGGGGCTCCGAGGCGTCACCGTAGCCCGTGCTCAGGGACATCGGCTCCGGCGCCGGGCAAGCCCAGCAACTCGTTGAGGTGCCCCATGGCGCCGCTGTCCTTGACCACCTCCTGCAGCCATTGGTGCAGGGGCATGTCGCCCCACTTGACGGCCTTTTCTGCCAGGTAGGCCACGGGGCTGTGGGGTTCGGTCTGGCGGAAGAATGCGGCCACCTCCCGCAACTGTTGCAGGGCCTCTGTGCGGTTTCGCGGGGGGCGCAGGATGCCTGCGAGCTCGCCCCCGGGGGATGCTTCACGCACGGTGGCTGCCGGTTCAGCGTGGGCGACATCGGTGCTGTGCGCTGTTGGGTTGCCGCCCGCATGTGGCGAAACACCCTGTGAGGGTGATGCGAGGCTGTCGCCAGTCGCGCTGCCTGCGACGGCTGGCATGACGCCCACATCCCGCAACAAGCGGCCAAGCTCGTGCGTGACTTGTGCCAACGCTTCCCGCGCCGCCACGAAGCTGGGGCCGTCCTGTCCCAAATGCGCGTCCACGATCGCCTGCCAGCGGAGCAGGGCGGCTTGCGCGTCCTGCTGGGCGGCGAAGGTGCTGCGCAGTTGGGCTGCGGGGGTGTCGGCCAGGGCCAGGCGGAAGCGCGCTGCGGTCAATGGCGTCCCGCTGTCGGCATTGGTGTATGAGGCGGCTGAGGAGGCACTGGTCGACGTGTTGTGGGCATCGCCGGCTTTCGCGTCTTGGAGGCGCGCGTGCGCGAGGTCACGCAGGCTGAGGCGTTCGCCTTTGCGGCTGTGCGTGACCGTCAGGGCGGGGGCCAGTTCCACCAGACGTTGCAGCAACCAGGCGATGTTGCCGATGCGCTCTTCCATGTCGCCATGTTCGGGCCTGGGGTGCAGTTCGGCCCAGTGCTGCTGGCAAAGCGCTGCGCACAGGTCCAGTCCGGTGGCCAGACCCCGGTGCCTCTCGCTGAGCGCCAGGGCTTCGGTCAGCCACAGTGCCAGGCGGAGGTCTTTGGTGCGGGTGAGCAGCAAGTCGCTGCACTGGCGGACAACGCCCGGCCAATCGGCCTGCTTGAGCGCCGTGACCCAAGCGCCCTGATCGAGGCTGGGGTCGTCGGCGCGCCGCATCTCGGCGATCTGGTCGAACTCGGTGGAAAACGACATATCCTCGCCACAGGGCGAGTGCGCCGCGATGGGCGACAACAGCTGATCCACGTCCATGACATCCCTGACTGGTGCAATTCGGGGCTGCATCGCTGGCAGCCTGCTCCGCGGCGATGATCCCATGGGGTGCGGTGGCGCGCGTCCCCCAGTGGGGGGTATCCGGTAACGGAGTGTGAACATGTGCCCCGTTCAATTCGTTGGATTCACCCCAACAATTGAGAATGATTATCAATCACGCATGCTAGAATGGCACCCATGACTGCTTCTTCGCGTCTTGTTGCTGCCGGGCCCCAGGCCCTCGCCCGGGTCGATGGGCTGGGCCCGCATTCGGACCTCAACACCGCCCAGAGGGGCCTGGTGTGCGGGCTGGTGCTGGCCGCGCACGCCGGTGCCGCGATCTGGTTGTGGCGTGCGGCCGCCGAGCCTGTGCCCGAGTTGGCATCGCCCACCATCGCGGTGGTGATGCTCGACAACGAAGCTCCGGTGCCGCCTGCGCCTCCCGCACCACCTGTGCCAGCCACCGACACCCCGCCGCCGGTGCAGCCCGCGCCTCCGGTACCCGCGGCGCGCAGTGTGGCCGCCCGTGCGCCTTCGGTGCTGGCCACGCCCACGCAGACGGCGGCCGCGGTGGCTGCGGCAGCGCCCACCCCTGCCGCGCCGACCGAGTCCCCTGCGCCGGTGGCTGCACCTGCTCCTGCGGCGGTGTCGCCCGCGCCGGCTCCGGCCGTGCCGCCAGCGCCCGCCACACCCAAAACGCTGCCTTCGTCTGCGGTGCGCTACCTG
>Ga0187843_10002078_pt1 | contig 12401 bp, 9 predicted proteins | sample SpaLakP09_SKY_43_FD_134516 | JGI IMG/M metagenome (GOLD analysis project Ga0187843, IMG submission 134516) | Oligotrophic lake water microbial communities from Sparkling Lake, Wisconsin, USA - SP09_SKY_43 | ecosystem: Environmental > Aquatic > Freshwater > Lake | place: USA: Sparkling Lake... | reverse complement strand
TGTCGGCGTCCTTGGGCAGGGTCAGGTAGCTGGGCAGGATCAGGCCATCGCGGGCCTTGATCTCCACGCCGTGCATGTCCACCAGGGGCGCGCCTTGCAGCTCGGGGCGGGCGACGTAGAGCGCCTGCAGCTTCTTGGCCTTGCGGTCATACAGATAGGTAGCGGCGACCTTGGACACCGGGTCGATGCCGACGATCCATTTGTCGTCGTTGCGGGTACGGCTGGCGACATAGACCTCGCCCTTGCCCAGCTGCTTTTGCAGCCAGTCGAAATCGGCCTTGAGCGTCTTGTCGAGGAACTTCCATTCGCTGGTGAGGTACTCGACGGCATAGGCCTGCACCACACCGCTGGCGGGGTCACGCAAGGTGTCGCCCAGGTCGGCGCGGGCGTCCTGCGCCAGCACGGTGCGCTTGCCGCTGGCCACGTCTTCGGCGATCACGGCCGTGGTGTCGCTTTCGCGGGAGTCCATCCAGTACAGGGTCTTGCCGTCATGGGTGAAGCCCAGGGGCGAGGTGCTGCTGTTCTCCAGATTGGTGCTCAGATAGGGCTTGTCTTCGACCTTGCCGTCCTGGACCTTGAAGAAGTCCATGCCGCCGCTGGCATTGGGGCGCAGGGCCAGGCGCAGGTTCAGATCGTTGTCGGCCTGGAAGCCGGCGTAACCGTCTGCCTGCATGACCAGCTTCAGCTCACCGGTCTTGAGGTTGAGCAGGTGCACATCGTGCCAACGCGGGTCGCGGTTGTTGATGCCGACCAGGATCTCATCGACACGCCGGGTCGAGAAGCCGGTGGGGCGCACGCGCACCTTGTCGAAGGGCGTGTAGTCACGCTGCGCACCGGTCTTGATGTCCACGCCATAGAGGTGGAAGTTCTCGTCGCCGGCGTTGTCCTTGACGAACAGCACCTGCTGGCTGTTGCCTGACCAGAAATGGCCGGGGATGGGGCGGTCCTTGGAATCGGTGATGGCTTTGGCCGCGTCGGGCTTGTCGGCCGGCGCCACCCAGACATTCATCACGCCATTCACCGGCGCCATCCAGGACAGCCACTGGCCATCGGGGCTCAGCTGCGCGCCGCTCTTGACCGGGTTGCCGAACAGGGCCGAGCGGGCGATCAGCGGCGTTTCGTCACCGGGCTTGGTCGCGGCGCTGGCGGCAGCCAGGGCGTTCTGCGACATGGTGGCGGCCAGGGCCAGGCTGGCCAGGGTCAGCAGGGAAGGTCCGAATGCGCGAGCAGATGTCATGTGCACCTCAGGAAAATTGGATGGGCAGATGGAAACGATCACGGGCCGGGCGATCCAGACCCGTGCGCCACACCGTCCGTCGGACGAGGGCGCCAGGCCCGGGGCTGGCCCGTGAGCTGGGGAACTGCAGACCCGCAGCATAGTCAAACTTCCAGGCCTGGCCGAGCCACGAGGCGATGGATGGGAGCTTGCTTGCGATGAGCTGCAGATTGGGCGGCATGGGGCCGTGCCAGGGCGCGGCACCCGATCCCGGCCGTAGCGTTTGCGCGCACCGTGCACAGCCTCATCAAGACGCTGCTGTCTGCATGCCAGCATGCGCGCCCAGTGGCATGGATTTCATGCGGGCCTGGGCCCGTGTTCCCTGCTGCTCTGCCTGCCCTTGCGGAGACAGCCGCGATTTGGATGACTGCATCGATGACCTCCCACCTGATTTCGCCTCCGCCCCGGCCTCGGGCCACCGGCCGTGCACGGCTTCGGGCCGGAATTGCGGCTGCACTTGCGACTGGACTCACGTCCTTCCTGCTGCTTGGATGCGTGAGCATGCCGCCGGCCGGCCAGCAGCTGTCAACCGGCTCGGGTGCCGTCAGTGCGTTGCGGCGTGGCAGCCAGGGACCGACGGTGGTGCTGCAGTCGGGCTTGGGGGATGACATGGACAGCTGGGCGCCGCTGCTGCCCGAGCTGGAGCCGCGCCAGGCCTTGTGGGCCTACAGCCGGCCGGGCTACGGCGACAGCACGGCCGCCACCGGCAGCCGCGATCCCTGTACCGTGGCCGAAGAGCTGCACGCCTTGCTGCAGCAGGCGCAGCAGCGGCCGCCCTATCTGCTGGTCGGTCATTCCATTGGCGGCCTGTACCAGTACGCGTTTGCCAAGCTTTATCCCCAGGAAGTGGCGGGCCTGCTCCTGATCGACCCCACCCACCCGCGCCACTGGCCTCTGCTGCAAGAGCGCACACCGGCCCTGGCCGCCAGCCTCAAGATTCTGCGGGCCACGGCTTTCAGCAGCGCCATGCGCCAGGAGTTCGACGGCCAGAACGTCTGTCTTGTGCGCCTGGCCGCGCTGCCAGCCCCGGTGGCGCCGATGACGCTGCTGGCGCGCAGCCGCTTCGGCCTCACCGAGCCCGAGGCCTTCCAGCGTCTGGTGCGCGAGCTGGAGGTGGACTGGTCTCGCTTGCTGCCGGGCCTGCAGCGCCAGGAGGTGGCTGCGGCCGGGCACTACATCCACCACGACCAGCCCCGCGTGGTGAATGAGGCCTTGCGCCAGCTTCTGATGCCTCGCGCCGGGCGCCTTGAAGCCGCCCGGCCTTGATGGCCATGGTGATCGCTTGCGTCGGGCTTATGCTGGCGGCGCGCCTGGTTGCGCAGATCGGCGCCTTGATGGGCACCGGAACATCCACAGGATTCCTCCATGCTGCAGCTCTACATCGCCAACAAGAACTACTCGTCCTGGTCGCTGCGACCCTGGGTGTTGCTGAAACAGCTGCAGCTGCCCTTCGATGAGCGACTGGTGGTGTTCGGCCAGGCGCCGGGCAGCGCCGGGGACTACCGCTTGTTCTCGCCGAGCGGCCGCGTGCCCTGCCTGCATCACGAGGGCCTGAAGGTCTGGGACTCCCTGGCCATCGTCGAGTATCTGGCCGAGCTGGACCCGCGGGTCTGGCCGCAGGATCGCATGGCACGCGCCTGGGCGCGCAGCGCCTGCGCCGAGATGCACGCCGGCTTCCAGCGCCTGCGCGATGTCTGCACCATGAACTGCGGCCTGCGGGTGCAAGTCGGCGATTGGTCGCCCGCCTTGCTGGCCGATTGGCAGCGCATCGAGGCCTTGTGGCTGGAGGGTTTGACGGGCTTCGGCGGCCCCTACCTCGCCGGCGCCGATTTCACGGCCGTGGATGCGTTTTTCGCGCCGGTGGCTTTTCGGGTGCAGAGCTATGCGCCGGCCTTGGGCGAGGCCGCGCGGGCCTATGCCCAGCGCTTGTTGCACTTGCCGGCCATGCAGGACTGGTACCGCGCGGCCCTGGCCGAAACCTGGCGCGATGAAGCGCATGAGTCCGAAGCCCGGGCGGCGGGCGTCTGGTTGCAGGATTTGCGGGCCGCGGCGCCCGCATGAATCTTGAGCGGCCCAGAATCTGGGACGATGCGGGTCTGACCTTCAAGCCTGGAGCCCCGTCCCCGTGAGTGTTTCTTCGCCACCGCCCAGCCCTTCCGTCACGCCCGCCGCCACACCTTTGGATCGTCCCGATCTGGAACAGTTTGCGCGGGAAGACGGCGCCTTCCCGCTGGCCTTCATCCGCGCCCTGGCTGCGCTGGCCGCGGCCGACGGCTTTGTCACGCTGGGCGAGTACGAGCGGGTGTCGGCCCTGGCCGCCCGCCTGCAGGATTCGGCCCTGGGCGCCCACGCGGCCTTGCGGGCGCTGGAGTCGCCCGGCGAGCAAAAAGCCGCCTTTGCTCAGCTCAAGCGCGCCAGCGTCGAGCTGCCCGAGGCCCAGCGCCGCCAGGCCTTCCTCGATGCCCAGCCCCTGCTGCAATTGCAGGGCGAGCAGGCGCACAAGTTTGCGCAGGAGCTGGCGCAAGCCTTGCTGCTGCCCAGCCAGGAGGTGTCACGCCTGGCCGAGGCGGTGGGACCGGCGCCCTCGCTGTGGAAAACCTTCAGCCGCCAGTCGGCCCGGCTGTTCGGCGGCCGCCCTTTGTTGCCTGCGGCGCAGACGGCGGCGCGACTGTCGGGTGACATCGATCTGGCCCTGGGCGTGGGCCGTTACCTGGACGGCGCCAGCAGCGATCAGGTCTTGCAGCAGGGCATGAGCTCCAGCCTGACCGTGCTGGCACGGCGACTCAGCGAGTTCGAGCGCGGCCTGCAGGCGCCCCCGCCGGAGGCCGGTTCGGCCGCCGCGTACGCGCAGCGGGTGGAGCAGCTCTTTCAGCAGGTGGGCCAGCGCATCGCCATGGTGGAAGCGCGCATCGCGCATGAAAAACGCAGCTTCGAAGAGGACTTTGAAGAGCTGATCCACGATGCCGGCAATGCCGTCGAGCTGCAGATGCTGGAGCGCCTGCGCACGGACGATTGGACCGAGCACAAGGTCTGGGCCGAGATGGCCCGCTCGACCTTTGCCAAGGAGCTGGAGCGCCGCCTGGACCGTGCCGCCCGCCGCCAGGAGGGGCAGCTGCGCCTGCTCAAGGAAGAGCTGCGCCTGTTCCGCGAAGAGTTCAGCCTGGTCCACGCCAGCGTGCTCGAGCGCCCACACCACAGCCAGCTGCGCCGCCTGATGCCGGCCCTGCAGATCAGCACGCGGCTGAAGAATTCCACCGAGAGTGCGGCCGAGCTGACCCTGGGCGCCGGCGCGGTGGCGGCCGCTGGCACGGGCGCGGCGGTCTATGCCCTGGGTGCAGCCGCCGTGCTGCCGGTGATTGCTCCGGTGGCGCCGTTTGCGGGCGGTGCCTTGCTGGTGGCCGGCCTGCTCAAGTGGATGATGGACAAGAGCGGCCGCAAGGATGGAGAGCTGCGCCACAAGCGCGAGGCTTTTGAGGCGGCGCTGCGCGAGCGCCTGTCCGCCATGCGCGCCGACAGTTTCGCCCAGCTCGACACCTTGGGTCAGGAGTTCCTCGTCAGCGCCAATGCCTTGCTGCGGCCCCTGCTGCTAGAAGCCGAAGCGGCGCGCCAGCTGCCCGAGACCGAGCGCCGGGTGGCGCAGCGCGTGATCCTGGACACGCGCCAGGCCCTGCAGGCCCTGGGGGCGCCGGAGGTTTGAGCTGGCGCGCCTCGGCGCCGGTTCACCCCCAGATGTCCGCCTCGGTCCAGCCCAGGGCGCGGAACTCTTCGGCGCGCAGATTCGCCTCGCCCGCACAGAAAAACTCGTCCAGCTGCGGCGGCTTGATGGCGGTGCCGGCCAGCATGGCGTGGACTTGGCCGCGGTGGTGGATCTGGTGCTGGAACAAATGGGCGAGCAGGCGTCTGCGGCTGTCCTGCTGCGCGCCCGCCGGTCGGGCGATGGTGACGATGCGGCCCAGATCGCAGTCGCGCTGGGTGGCGCAGTAGGCCCGCAGGCGCTGGTCCACGGCCGCCTGCTCGCGCTGCAGCTCGGCGGCGGTCTGAAACGGCTGGGCCACGGCAAAGAACTGGTAGCAGTCGGGGTGAGGCGCGTCGCCGGCCAGTTCGCGCTCCAGCGCATCGACGTAAAACCAGTCCACGCAGAGGTTGTGGTTCAGGGTCGCGAGGATGCTGGGGAAGAAGTTGCAGCGGGTCGCTTGCAGCTCAGACGGGCTCAGCTGGGCGCAGGCCGCCAGCAGGCGGTGGTTGGCCCAGGCATTGTTGTAGGCCATGCTGAGCAGATGGTGGGCCAGCGGGTCGCTGGCAGACGAGGGTGTCATGGCCGCACCCTCAAGCCATGGGCGTGCACAGCTCGACCAGGCTGCCATCCGGGCAGCGCACATAGGCGACCGTCTGGCCCCAGGGCTTGGTGACCGGTTCTTTCAGCGGCGTGGCGCCGGCGGCCACGGCGCGGGCGAAGGCGGCGGGCACGTCGTCGGTGCTGAAGCCGATCTCCATGCCCAGCGGGCGCGCGCTCTCGGCCGCCACCACATAGGGCTGGCCGACACTGTCCAGCGCGGTTTCGTGGTCGACAAAGGCCAGGGCGGTGGCGCCGGTGTCCAGCTCGCCGTAGGCGCCCGATTCATGCAGGAAGCGGCGCTTCAGGCCGAAGGCGGCTTCGAAAAAGGCCAGGGAAGCGGCCACATCGGCCACGTAAACAATGGTGTAGGCATAGTTCATGCGAGGGTCTCCGGCAGTGGGTGTGCATGGGGTGGGTGTGACGGCTGCGGTGCATCTTGCCTGCCCGCTGCTGACATCGACTGTCAGCAGTTAGGGGGGAGGGTGCCCGTTGGCGGTATTCACAGCCCGGTCGTCACGGCCGGGCCGGTTCCTTGTGGCAGCGTGGGTGCCTGCGCACGGCGCTTCGGCCGCCGTGGGCGCACCACAAGAAGATGATGATGGGATCAGCGTGAGCAGCATGGACAGCAGAGAACGACGTGAGCCAGGCCAGCAGGCAGGCACGGGAGGGGCCGGGGAGTCGCCAGGGATGAGCGGCGCGCGCCGCCGCTTTCTGAGCCAGGGCCTGGGTTTGAGCCTCGGCACGGCCGGCCTGGCCTTGCTGGCCGGCGCCAGCCCGGCGGCCTGGGCGCAGACCTCCGCCGAGGGCACCGTGACACCGCTCAAGATCGCACCCCTGGCCTTCGAGCGCCGCATTCTGGCCAATGGCCTGGAGCTGATTGCCCTGCCCCAGGCCGGGGCCACCGTCAGCGTGCAGGTCTGGTACCGCGTGGGCGGCAAGGACGACCCGGCCGGTCGCAGCGGCTTTGCGCATTTGTTCGAGCACATGATGTTCAAGCGCACCCGCTACATGGCCAACGAGCAGTTCGACCGCATGACCGAGGATGTGGGCGGCAACAACAATGCCTTCACCGCCGATGACATGACGGCTTACCACAGCGTCGTGCCGGCCAACCACCTGGAACCCCTGCTCTGGGCCGAGGCTGAGCGCATGTCCAACCTGACCGTGGATCAGGCCAATTTCGACAGCGAGCGCGCCGTGGTCAAGGAAGAGTTCCGCCAGCGCGTGCTGGCCGAGCCCTACGGCCGGCTGTTTCACGCCGTGCCGCGCCTGGGCTACCAGCTGCACCCCTACCGCCGCCCGGTGATCGGCAGTATCGAAGAGCTGGACGCCGCCACCGTGCAGGATGTCAGCGCCTTCCATGCCCAGTACTACCGGCCGGACAACGCGGTGCTCATCGTCACCGGCGCCTTTGACCCGGTGCAGCTGAATCGCTGGGTGAACCATTACTTCGGCAGCATCCGCCAACCGGCCAGCGCCATCCCGCGGGTGCAGCAGAGCGAACCGCGGCGTGCGCGCGATGAGCTGCACCAGCTCAAGGCGCCCAATGTGCCGCTGCCGGCGGCCTTGTTGATCTGGCAGGGCCCCAAGGCCTCCAGCGCCGATGCGCCGGTCTGGCAGGTGGCCCAAGGGCTGCTGGCTATGGGCGAGTCCTCGCGCCTGAACGAGAGCCTGGTCTACCGCCAGCAGCTGGCGCAGAGCGCCGGTTTCGAGGCCCAGCTCAATGCCGACGCCGGCCTGCTGGTGGCCCATGCCATCGCCAGCGGCAAGCAGAGTGCCGCCGATCTGGTGGCGCCGCTGACGCGTGAGCTGCAAAAGCTGGCCGAGGAGCCCATCGCCGCGGCCGAGCTGGAAAAGGTCAAGGCCCAGCTGCTGACCGCCGCCCTGATCCGCCGGCAAACGCCGCTGGGCCTGGGCGAGGTGCTGGGCGAGGCGGCCTTGCTGCGCGGTGATGTGCAGTGGGTGAACCGCGAGTTGAATGATTTGCAGGCGGTCAGCGCCGCCGATGTGCAGCGTGTGCTCAAGCGCGATGTGCTGCGCGGCGCCCGCGTGACCGTGTTGTACGAGGCCGAGGCCGCCCCGGCCCGCAAGAAAGTGGGCAAGCCATGAGCCGCCGGACTGTGTTCTCCTCTCTGTGCCGCCCGCCGTTGCTGGTTGCGGCCCTGGGGCTGGCCTTGGCCAGCTCGTTCAGCAGCGCCTGGGCCCAGACCGGGTTTGAATCGCCGCCACGCCCGGCCTCGCCCCAGCCTTTGCAGGTGCCTGAATTCAATCAGCAACGCCTGGCCAATGGCCTGGGCTTGGCCGTGGTCGAGCGCCATGCCCAGCCCCTGGTGACGGCATGGCTGCTGGTCCAGGCGGGTGGAGCTTACGACCCGGCCGGTAAGTCTGGTCTGGCCGAGCTGAGCCTGGCCTTGATGGGCAAGGGCGTGCAGCGCGGAGCCGGCCCGCTGCCGGCCGCGGACTTGGCCGCCGAGATCGAGGCCCTGGGCACGCAGCTGGAGATCGGCAGCGCCGCACGCAGCAGCCATCTGGGTGTGACCGTGGCCAGCCATCGCCTGGACGCCAGCCTGGGCCTGCTGTCCGAGATGCTGCGCAGCCCCAGCCTCGCGGAAGAAGAGTTCCAACGGTTGCAAGCCCAGGCGGTCGATGCACTCAAGCTTGGCCGCTCCGATCCCGGCCAGCTGGCCGCCCAGATCGGCCGCCGCCTCTACTGGGGTGACAGCCCGCATGGCCAGCAGCCCACCCTGGCCAGCCTCAGCCGCATCCAGCTCGACGATGTGCGCGCTTTCCATCGCCTGCATGTGCGGCCCGAGCGGGTCACCCTGATCCTGGCTGGTGACATCACGCCGGCCCAGGCGCGCAGCCTGGCGGACAAGCATTTCGGCAAATGGCGGGCCAACCGCATGGCGCTGCCGCAGCTGCCGTCCCTGGTGCCCAAATCGCTGGCGGCGCGCACGGTGCTGGTCGACCTGCCCGGTGCCGGCCAGAGCGCGGTGCAGGTGATGGCGCCGACCGCCGGCCCCAGCCCCGTGCCTTTTGCCCGCCTGACCCCCGAAGCCCAGGCCACCGAGGTGCTGACCCAGCAGGCCAATGCCCTGGCCAATGCCGTGCTGGGTCAGGGTTACTCCTCGCGCATCAACCAGGAGGTGCGCATCAAGCGTGGCCTGAGCTATGGCGCGGCCAGCGGCATCGATGCCCAGCCCGGCGGCGCCCAGCTGGTCACCAGCGCCCAGACCAAGCACGAAAGCGCCGGCGAGGTAGCGGCCTTGCTGCAGCAGGAGATCCGGCGCCTGTCCAGCGAACGCGTGCCCGACCCGGAGCTGGTGGCTCGCCGCGCGGTGCTGATCGGCGATTTCGGCCGCCAGCTGGAAACCACGGCCGGCCTGGCCGCCCTGGCGGCCGAGGGCCTGATGCGCGGCCGCCCCCTGGCCGAGCTGAGCCGGGTGCCGGAGGAACTGGCGGCCCTCGACGGCGACACCGTGCGCACCCTGGCCACCCGCCACTGGCAGGGCGAGCGCTTGCGCACCGTCATCGTGGCCGATTTCAAGCAGGGCGGTCTGGCCCTGCGCCAGCAGTTCCCGGATGCCCTGGTGCTCAAGGCCGAGGAGCTGGACCTGGCCAGCCCGACGCTGCGCCGCGGCGGCCGCAAATAGGCCGGGTTCCAGCCCGCGGCTACAATGGCCGTGTCATTGGGGAGTAGCCGCTGCAGCCGCCCTGGCTGCCGGCCCGCGTCAACACACTTGGTCGAGCGTTCGGCCATGGCGCGGGCAGTGTCAGTGCTTGTGCCGCGCGCAAGACCTGACCCCTGGCAAGACCTTTGACCACCCACACCTGCTTTGCGGCCGGCGTGTGCGTGGTCATTGGTTGTTTTTGTGCCGGCCGCAGGAAAAGTGTTCGCCCCTCATGGAAGCCTTCCTCGTCTCCACCGGCATCGTCGCCCTCGCTGAAATCGGCGACAAAACCCAGCTCCTGGCCTTTTTGCTGGCTGCCCGTTTCCGCAAGCCCCTGCCCATCATCCTGGGCATCTTCATCGCCACCGTGGTGAACCATGCGGGCGCCGGCGCGCTCGGCGCCTGGATCACCGCGCAAGTCAGCCCCACCGTGATGCGCTGGGTGCTGGGCGTGGGCTTCATCGCCATGGCCGTCTGGACCTTGATCCCGGACAAGATCGACGAGGAAGAAGAGGGCGGCAAAGGCCTGAAGCTGGGCGTGCTGGGCACCACCATCGTGGCCTTCTTCCTGGCCGAGATGGGCGACAAGACCCAGATCGCCACCGTCGCCCTGGCCGCCCAGTACCACGCCTTTGTGGCCGTGGTTGCGGGCACCACCCTGGGCATGATGATTGCCAATGTACCGGCCGTGCTGCTGGGCGAACGCATCGCCGGCCGCATCCCGGTGCGTCTGGTTCACGGCATTGCCGCGGCCATCTTTGCGGTGATCGGTGTGGCCACCTTGGCCGGTGCGGGACAAAAGCTCGGTTTCTAAGCCGCTTACTCCTGCATGCTGTTGCTCAGCGGGGCTGGTCGCCGGCCCGGTTTGCTGGTTCAATGCTTCGACGGGCGCAGCGCGCACAAGAAAGTGGCGCGCCCGGGCATGGAACAGTTCGCCAAGGGAGTCCAAAAAAATGACGGTGCGATCTCATGTCTTGCTGGTCGACGACGACGAGCTGACGCTGCAAATGCTGGAAGCCACGCTGGAAGCTGACTTCAAGGTCAGTCTGGTCAGCAGCGGGGCGCAAGCCCTGAGTCGCTGTGACAGCGACCCGCCCGACCTGATCGTGCTCGATGTGGACATGCCCGAGATGGACGGCTACGAGACCTGCCGCCGCCTCAAGGACAATTTTTCCACGGCCGAAATCCCGGTGATTTTTCACTCGGCGCGCACCAGCATTGACGAGCGACTGCAGGGTTATGCCGCCGGCGGCGCCGACTACCTGCCCAAGCCTTTCGACGCCCCCGAGCTGCTGGCCAAGATCAATCTGGTGCTGGCCCACCGTGACCGCCAGCGTGAGCTCAGCGGCCAGCTCGACGAGGTGATGAATGCCGTGCTTTCGTCCGCCGACATGGTGGGCGAGGCCGGCGTGGTGCTGGAGTTCCAGCGCGCTCTGGTCGGCTGCGCCGACAACGCCGCCGTGGCCCGGGCCATCCTCGACGCCCTGCACCGCTACTCGCTCGATGGCTGCGTGCGCATCCGCGGCGGCGGCGAGGTGTACTCGGGCAATGCGCGCGGGCCCTGCAGCGCGCTCGAGAACTCCATCCTCGACCATCTGCAGGCCCAGACCGAGGGCCAGCGCATCCGACCTTTTGGCCACCACACGGGTTTCTCTTACGACCGCGTGGTCCTCTTTGTGCGGGATCTGCGCATGGATCGCGGCGCCGATATGGACCGGGCCGAATCCGAGCGCATGGGCCGTGCCATCGACAATGTGGCCCTGCTGGTCGAGGGCGCGGTGCAGCGGGTCGGGGCGCTGGAGTCTCTGGTCGCCACGCGCGACCTGGCCGATGTGCGCCATCTGGTCAGCATGACGCGCAATGCCCTGACCGACATCTCGGCCCGCAACCAGGCGCAGCAGCGCGAGGTCAAGCAGGTCTTCGACAGCCTCAATGCCGAGGTCGAGAACAGCTTTCTGCACCTGGGCCTGACCCAGAGCCAGGAAGACCACCTCAGCAGCATCATCAAGCAGCATCTGGAGGCGGCACTGGCGGTGCTGAGCAAGAGCCAGGAGGTCGAAGCCTTCCTGGGCCGCGTGATCCACAAGCTGGGCCAGGCCGCGCACTGAGCCCGGGCCGATTCAGGCCACCGCTGCGTCCAGATCATGGTCGCCCCCTCCACAGCGCCGCCGACCGAGGTGTTCGATGAACCCTCGGCCATCGAGCCCCCGCTGAACGCCGCGCAGCAGGAGGAATCCCTGCGCGGTTTCAAGTCGCGCCTGGACGCGATGATGCTGCGCAGCGCGCGCGTCTTCCTGGTGCTGGTGATGTTGGGGGCGGTGCTGCAAATTGCCGGCACGCTGAGCCAGTTCGAGCTGCCCTGGGCGCTGCGCATGAGCCGCGCCGGGCCCGCGGCCGCGGTGTTCATGATCTGCTTCGTCGCCTTGCTTCTGGCCATGCGCTGGGGTGTGCGGCTGGCCGCGGCCTTTTTCAGTGGCGCGGGGATGCTGGCGCTGCTGGCCTCGGCCGCCTGGCATGGCAATGGCGTGCGTTCCTCGGGCATGGGCGCGGTGCTGGCGGCCCTGGTGGTGATGGGTTTGATGGTCGGGCCGCGCGCGGCCGTGCGTGGCACGGTGCTGGCGTGCCTGGGTTTCCTGGGCCTGTGGCAGGCCGAGGTGCAGGGCTTGATTCCCGGCCTGCAGCTGCAGAACACGCCGCCATTGAGCAGCTTTGCCGTGGTCTACAGCTTTGGCGCGGTCATGATCGGTTGGCTGGTGCTGCGCTACGGCACGCTGTTCTGGGAGGTGACCTCTTCGCTGGAGGGCTCGCGCCGCCTCTTGGCCGACACGGTGCGAGCGCAGCAGAAGGTGGCGCAGGAGCTGCGCGACAGCGAGGAGCGCCTGCGCATGCTGCTGGACAGCTCCATCACTAGCATCCAGATCTTGGAAGGCGAAACCGGCACGCTGCGTTTTGCCAATGCCCAGACGCTGGAGTTGTTCGGCTGCACCCGGCCTTCTGACCTGGCTGAGGCGCTGATGTACCCCGGCGGCTTGTATGCCAAGGCGCAGCTGATGCAGTGGGTGCAGCGCACCCTGGACCAGGGGCCGCAGTACTTCGAGTGGCAGTCGCGCCGGCGCGA
>Ga0187843_10002076_pt1 | contig 12402 bp, 7 predicted proteins | sample SpaLakP09_SKY_43_FD_134516 | JGI IMG/M metagenome (GOLD analysis project Ga0187843, IMG submission 134516) | Oligotrophic lake water microbial communities from Sparkling Lake, Wisconsin, USA - SP09_SKY_43 | ecosystem: Environmental > Aquatic > Freshwater > Lake | place: USA: Sparkling Lake... | reverse complement strand
GTGTGGTGCCGCTGGTGACCTCTTCCGGCGCCGGTTCGGAAATGCGCCATGCGATGGGCATTGCGGTGTTCTTCGGCATGCTGGGCGTGACCCTCTTCGGCCTGTTCCTCACGCCCGTGTTCTATGTCCTGCTGCGTACCATCGACCGCCGCGCACTGCACTCGGCCTCGCATCACGAAGCCCCGATGACCGCCGGCACCCACATTGCCCACGCTGCACCGGGCGCACAGGATGATCGCTGATCTGCGGATCGGCCCATGAATGGAGCAAGAAAAATGATGACCCAATCTCTCTCGATCGGCCGCCTGCTGCGCCCCGTGCGCATCAGCTCGGCCCTGCTGGCGGCACTGCTGGTGTTAGCCGGCTGCTCGGTGGCCCCGACCTATGAACGTCCGGCGGTAGATACCCCGGCCGCCTTCAAGGAAGCCGCCCCTGCGCCGCAGACCGGCGAGAACGGCAGCCAGTGGAAGACCGCGCAACCGGCCGAAGACATCGCCCGTGGCCAGTGGTGGAAGATCTTCGGCGACGACAAGTTGAACACCCTCGAAGACACCGCCCAGCAAGCCAACCAGGACCTCAAGGCCGCCGCCGCCCGCCTGGGCCAGGCGCGCGCCCTGACCCGCGATGCGCGCTCGGGCTACTTCCCGCAGGTCGATGCAGGGGTCGGTGCGACCCGCCAGCGCCCGTCGCCCGCCTCGCAAGGCTTGCCGGCCGATGCCAACACACAACCGTTTAATCTTTATCGTGCTCAGGTGAACGTTTCTTACGAAGTCGACCTCTTCGGCCGGGTCGCCTCGACCGTCGATGCCGCCACCGCCGATGCCCAGCGCAGCGAAGCGCTGTTCCACTCGGTGCTGCTGGCATTGCAGGCCGACGTGGCACAGCAATACTTCCAGGTACGTGAGTTGGACGCCGCCGCCGAGCTCTATCGCGGCACCGTCGAACTGCGCCAGGAATCGTTGCGCCTGGTGCAGCGCCGCTTCGATGAAGGCGACATCAGCGAGGTTGACGTAGCCCGCGCCCGTTCCGAACTGGCCTCGGCCCAATCGGAAGCGCTGGGCATCGCCCGCCAGCGCGCCACCGCCGAACACGCGCTGGCCATCCTGCTGGGCCGCACCCCGGCCGAGTTCTCGCTGCCGCCGCAACCGCTGACGCGCCTGAGCGTGTCGGTGCCGGCCGGACTGCCCTCGACGCTGCTGGAGCGCCGTCCCGACATCGCCGCTGCCGAACGCGCCATGGCCGCCGCCAATGCCCGCGTGGGCGTGGCCAAGTCGGCCTTCTTCCCGGCGCTGAACCTGACCGGTGGCCTGGGGTATGAGTCGGCGCAACTGGGTGATCTGTTCAACTGGTCCAGCCGCACCTTCCTCCTGGGCCCGCTGGTGGGCACGGCGCTGTCGATGCCCCTGTTCGATGGCGGCCGCCGCCAGGCCGGTGTGGATCGTGCACGCGCCAGCTATGAAGAGCAGGTGGCGACTTATCGCGGCACGGTCCTGAACGCCTTCCGCGAAGTGGAAGACAACCTGGCCAACCTGCGCATCCTGGATGACCAGAACCGCGCGCAGGACGAAGCCGTGGCCGCTTCCTCGCGTGCCGCCAAGCTCTCGCACACGCAGTACCGCGAGGGCGCGGTCAGCTACTTCAGCGTCATCGATGCCGACCGCACCGTGCTGCAAACCCGGCGCGCCTCGGTCACGCTCGATGGCGAACGTGCCCGCGCAACAGTCAACCTGATCCGTGCCCTGGGCGGCGGATGGGGTGGACCGGCCACGCAGCTGTCCTCTTCGCAGTAAGCCCCTGCCGGACCTGCTGTCCTGCGGCAGGTCCGGCCCGACCCAAAACATTTCTGGAGAGATCATCATGACCATCACCCTTTACCAGGCCAGCATCCCGTTGCTGGTGCGCGGCCTGAACACCCTTTCCACGCTGCTCGAGAAGGCCGAGCAGCATGCCAGCCAACACCAGCTGGACGCGCAGCAACTGCTGTCGGCCCGTCTGTATGAAGACATGTTCCCGCTGTCGGCCCAGATCCAGCGCGCCAGCGATACCGCCAAGGCCACCGCCAGCCGCCTCTCGGGCGTGGCCGCACCGGCCTTTGCCGATGACGAGGCCAGCTTTGACGAACTGCAGGCGCGCATCAACAAGACCCTGCTGTTCCTGGAAACGGTCACCCCCGAGACCATTGATGGCCAGGAAGAACGCCCGGTCACCATGAAGCTGCGCGGCGAAGAGCGCACCCTGACCGCCCAGGAGTACCTGACCGTGTTCGGCCTGCCCAACTTCCTGTTCCATGTCACCACTGCCTACGGCATCCTGCGCCAGCAGGGCGTGAAGCTGGGCAAGATGGACTTCCTCGGCCTGTAATGCCCATGCGAAAGCGGCCCGCATCCTGCGATGCGAGCCGTTCCTGAAGCGATCGTTTTCCCGTGGTATTTTGCCCGCCCCGTGTCGTGTCTCCACGCGCCGGCGGGCTTTTTTACGCCACTTGCGGCAAGCCGGCGCGTTCCAGCAACTGGCTGCAACGCTGCGACAAGGCCACCACGCGCAGCGTCTTGCCCGTACGTACGTAGCGCTCGGCCAGGGTCTGCACGGCCGCGATAGCGGAGTGGTCGGCCAGGCGCAGGTGGCGGCAATCCAGGGTGACCTGTTGCGGATCGTTGGCCGTATCGAAGAGGTCGAGGAAGTGCGTGGTGGAGGCAAAGAACAGTGTGCCCTGCGGCAGGTAAGTACGGCTGCCGTCGGCCTCGTCGCGGCGCTCGGCGCTGATTTCACGCGCATGCTGCCAGGCGAAGTTGAGCGCGGTGATGACGATGCCGCACAAGACGGCCACGGCCAGGTCGGTCAGCACCGTGATGATGGTCACGGCAATGATGACCAGCGCATCGCTGCGCGGCACCTTGCCCAGCACGCGCAGCGAACCCCAGGCAAAGGTTTCCTGCGCCACCACGAACATGACACCGGCCAGCGCGGCCAGCGGAATGCGCTCGATGGCCGGTGACAGGAAGAGGATGAACAACAGGATCATCCCGCCCGCCACCACCCCCGAAAGACGCGAGCGCCCGCCCGAACCAAGGTTGATCATGGTCTGGCCGATCATGGCACAGCCGCCCATGCCGCCGAACAATCCGGAGACGATGTTGGCCGCGCCCAGCGCCAGGCATTCGCGGTTGGCCTGGCCACGGCTGGCGGTGATCTCGTCGGTGAGGTTGAAGGTCAGCAGGGTTTCCAGCAGGCCGACGATGGCCATCAACACCGCATAGGGACCGATGATGCGCAGCGTCTCCAGGTTCATCGGCACGCTGGGCCAGTGCAGTGGTGGCAGGCCGCCGGCGATCTGCGCCATGTCAGCCAGGGTGCGGGTGTGCAGGCCGCTGAGATAGGTCACCAGGCCCACGCCGAGAATGGCTGCCAGCGCCGGCGGAATCGCCTTGGTCACGCGCGGCAGCAGCCACACGATCAGCATGGTGGCCAGGGTCAGGCCGATCATGATGGCCAGCGGGCCGCCCTGCAGCCATTGCGGACCGGCGGGGGTGTCGACGCGGAAATGTTCCAGCTGCGACATCGCGATCACGATGGCCAGGCCATTGACGAAGCCCAGCATCACCGGATGCGGCACCATGCGCACCAGCTTGCCCAGCCGCAGCGCGCCGAAGAGCAGCATGATCACGCCCGATAGCACCACGGTGGCCAGGAAATACTGTGCACCATGCTGGACGACGAGGGCCACGATGACCACCGCCATCGAGCCGGCCGCCCCGGAAATCATGCCCGGGCGGCCGCCGAAGAGGGCCGTGATGGTACAGATGAAGAAAGCGCCATACAGCCCCATGAGCGGGTTCAGCTGCGCCACCAGCGCAAAGGCGATGCATTCGGGCACCAGCGCAAACGAGGTGGTGAGGCCGGCCAGAACGTTCTGGCGCAGGTCGCGCAGGCGCGAAGTGGGAGCAATGGTCGTCATGGACAAGATCAACAGGAAATCAGCCGCCGCAGGAGCAGACATTGCGGCAGGTATGGAAAAGCAAGGGAGACCGGCAAGATGCCGTGCCGGCAAGTCAGGCGCGCCAGGCAGGGATGAAGACGCTATTTTACCGCATTGCAGCATAAGGGCCCCGCAAGCCCCTTTCCCGGCCCCTTTCCCGGCCTCATTCCCGCGAATACAGCACCCGCAGCGCCACGCGCCGTTCCTCCGGCGGCAACTGGTTGACCGCGCGCAGGTAGGCGATGGAGGCATCGCAGGTGGCATCGGGGTCGGCCTGGCGCCGCAAGGTTGAGGACAGCAGTTTCAATTGTTCCTGGGTCAGCGGCGCGAGCGCCTTGCGCATCACGCGGGTACGCTCGGCCAGGCTGTAGCGGCCGGCATTGGCCGGGTCGGCGTCACGCAGCAGGCGCTGCGTCATCACCTGCTCGCGGTTGGCGAATTCCTGGGGCAACGCCGATTGCGGGGCTTCGCGGCCGGCCGCCGCCTCCGCGCGCGAACGCGGGTAGATCAGTTCGGTGCAGGCCGCCACGCTGATGCCGCGCAGGGCCACGGCTTCGTCCAGCAGCAATTGCTGGAATTCGGCCAGCGACTGGTCCGAAGCAATGGGCAGCAGGCGCCGGCTCAGCAGTCCGACCTGCTCGCGCCCCACGGCCAGGATCTCGGCATCCGATGCGTGGGCCTGCACCTTGGCCCAGGCCAGGTCGATGGTGCGGGCGAAGTCGGCGGGGTGATAGCGCGCCATGATGTCGAACAGCGCGCCCTTCTTGAATTCGGCCTCCAGCACGTCGCGCGAGGTGGCGATGGTGGCCAGCTGGGCGGTCTCGCCACCCGGCGCCAGCCGCGTCAGCACGCCTGCCTGCAAGAGCTGGCCAAGTTCCGGATACCAGCTTTGCGCGGCCGGCGTGTCGGCGATGCGTTCGATGAAATCATGCGGCAGGCCCAGCTTGCCGTAGGTGTCGAAGGTCAGCTTGCGGTCGAAGCTCTTGTTGATCCGGTCATCACCGCCGACGGTATAAAGCGTATGGAAACCGATGTGGGCGCGCGGGTCCATGGCGCGATCGCGGCCGGCCAGGAAGGCCAGTGTGCAGGAAGATGAACACTCCTGCTCCACGTAGGTATTGAGCTGGTGGCGGCGGATCACTTCGCCCACCAGCTTGCCTTCGCGCACCCAGCCGCCAGCCGAATAGAGCACCACTGTCCTCACTGCCGGATGCTGCTGCAGGAGGGCCTCCAAACCATCGGCGGCACCGTCGTTCATGCCCCCTTGCAGCAAGACCGAGCGGCCATCCACCCGCACCTGGTACACCACAGGCGGACCCAGCTGCTTGCCCAGCGCAATGTCGAATTGTTCACGTACCGAATGCGCCGCGCGCCAGGTGCTGGTGGCCATGCTGATGACGCCGCAGACGATGAGGAACTTGACCACCACCTCGGCCCAGCGCCGTCCGCCGCGCGCCACGTGCCGGCTGGCCGAGCGCCAGCAGCCGCACACGCCCCAGGTCCAGGCCAGGTAGCTGAAGGCGGCGATGCCCAGCACGCCGGCCATGCCGTAGCGCGCGGGCATGTCGTTGGTCAGCCGTGCCAGCACGGAAATGGCCAGCGCCGGCACCAGTGAGGTCAGCAGGACGGTATGCAGCCAGTAGGAGCGGCCGAGCGAATAATCTCCGCGCCAATGACGGCGCAGGAAACTGGCGGGCGGGCGAGCGGGAACGGACAATCGGGTTACTGCCTGGGACACGTGATGCTTTTCCTCGATGCGCCGGCACACGTTGCGACGGCGTCTGCAATGAAGGGAAACTTTATGAAGCCATCAGCATAACCCAGCTTGGCCCGCTATTGCGCTTTCAGCCGCCATGGCCGGGGATGCGCGACAGGTCGACCTCGTCGATCTGGCTGGGATGCATGAATTGCTCGGCGTACTTTTCGTAGATGCGTTCGCGCACGAACAGGTCGAACAGGTCGGGGTCGATGTGGTTGCGCGCCTTGAATCCGGCCAGGATGTCCACCGCCTCGTTGAGCGTGTTGCCGCGCTTGTAGGGACGGTCGGCGGCGGTCACCGCCTCGAAGATATCGGCCACCGCCATGATGCGCGCCTGTACCGACATCTGATCGCGCGTCAATCCCTTGGGGTAGCCCTTGCCGTCCATGCGCTCGTGGTGGCCGCCGGCGAACTCGGTCACGCGCGCCAGCTGCTTGGGCCACGGCAGCGACTCCAGCATGCGGATGGTGATGACGATGTGATTGTTGATGATGGCGCGCTCGGCATCGTTGAGGGTGCCGGCACGGATGCGCAGGTTGCCGGCTTCCTCGTCATCGAGCAGCTTGCGGACCTGGCCATCGGGACCGCGCCAGCTGCGCTCGGCGATGTCGAGCACGCGTTGCTGGTCTTCGGCGCGCATGCCCTCGTTGCCGTAGTTGATCCGGCGCAGGAAGTTGCGCTCCTCGTCCAGCTGCAGCCGTTCGGCCTGCAAGGCAGCATCCAGCTCGGCCGCCTTTTCTGGCGTCAAGGCCGCGCCCAGGGCCAGCTTTTCCTGCAGCACGCGGATCTCGGCATCGCGCTTGAGGACTTCGAAACGGGTATCGACCAGGTGGATGCGGTCGAAGATGGTTTCCAGCTTGGTGGCTTTTTCGACGATGTGGCTGGGCGTACCGATCTTGCCGCAATCGTGCAGCAACGCGGCCAGCCACAGTTCGCGCCGGTCGGCGTCGCTCATGCGGAAGTCGGCCAGCGGACCTTCGGTGGCATTGTGCGCGGCCTCGGCCAGCATCATGGCCAGCTGCGGCACCTGCTCGCAGTGGCGGCCGGTGTGCGGGGACTTCTCGCCGATGCCGATGTTGATGAGCTTGATGAGGCTCTCGAAGAGGTGTTCCAGGCGCCCGATGAGCTGCTGGTTGGTCATCGCCATGGCCGCCTGCGAGGCCAGTGCCTCGATGAAGCGCTGGTCGGTCTCGGAGAAGGGGACAGTCTGGCCGCTCTCGGGATCGATGGCATTGATGAGCTGCAGCACGCCCACCAGTTCGCCTTCGTGATCCTGCATCGGCACGGTCAGGATGGACTGCGAGCGGTAGCCATACTTCTCGTCGAAAAGCCGCATGCCGTTGAAATTGAAACCGGTGGCCTGGTAGACATCGGCAATGTTGACCGAATGCCGGGTGTTGGCCGCATAGGCCGCCACCGCCGCCAGGTTGGGCTTGCCGTCCGGCAGGGTCAGGGCGATGTCGGGAATGGAGACCGCCTGGCCGCTGCTGCCGCCCTGGTGCATCTTCAGGGTCTGGTTGACCGAGATGTCGAAGCACAGCGCCTCGCCGTTTTCCGTGCTGCGGTAGAGCGTGCCGCCATCGGCGCGGGTGATGTCGCGTGCGGTCAAGAGGATGCGTTCCAGCAACAGGGGAATGTCGCGCTGGCTGCCCAGCTCGCGGCACAGTTCGGTCAGCCGCTCCAGGCGATAGGCGATGTCGCGGTGCTCGCCGGCGGTGGGCGCCAGATCATGCCTGCTGGCCGGCGCGCTCATGCTGCCCGCTCCCCGGCGCGGCAGTGCTGGCACTGGCCGGTCTGGCAGGTATAGGCTGCTGGTTGGACTGCTGGCAACATGCGGCTCCCTGAAGCGTTGGCGGATGAACTCGGCGCGGTCATTGCGGCATGGCAACGCCGGCGCACTTTTTACGGATGCTTTTTCGGCATCATCTAGATTCTAGAACGACAGCGCACGCCGTCTTGCAGCGAACTTGGGGGGAATTGGCCGCCAATTCTGCGCTTGGCGCAACCACAGTTGCAAACACGCCGCCACGGTTGAGCTCAGGGTTCTCCCGATTGCGCGTATGCGCCGAATCCCTTAACATCCCGGTATGTTGCATGATTTGCCACATCGTCCGCAAAGCCAGTCCTGGCAAGGGTTTCCGGACTGCAACAAGCTTCCTTTCCAGTCAGCACCGCGGGGGCGGCGACGGAAGCTTCCATCCTATGAGCGGCAATCACAATGCGTGTAGAAATTTTGGGCTGCAGCGGCGGCATCGGTGGCAATGGCATGCGCACCACCTCCCTGCTCATCGATGACGATATCCTGATCGACGCCGGCACCGGCGTGGGCGACCTGCCGCTGGCGCGGCTGGCGAAGATCGATCACGTCTTCATCACGCATGCGCACCTGGATCACATCGCCTGCCTGCCGCTGATGATCGACAGCGTGGGCGACATGCGCAGCACGCCCCTGACCATGCATGCCACGCCGGCGACCCTGGAGATCATCCGCAAGCACATCTTCAACTGGCACATCTGGCCCGACTTCAGCGTCATCCCCACGCCCGAGCAAGCCTTCCTGCGCTTTGCCACCCTCGAACTGGGCCAGCCGGTGGAGATCGGCCAGCGCAGCATCACGCCGCTGCCGGCAGCCCATACGGTGCCAGCGGTCGGTTACGAAGTGCACAATCACGCCAGCGGCGCGTCGCTGGCCTTCAGCGGCGACACCTGTATCTGCCCGCCGCTGTGGGAAGCGGTCAATCGCATCGCGCAGCTGCGCTATCTCATCATCGAAGCCGCCTTCGCCAACCGCGACCGCGAACTGGCCCTGCTCTCCAAGCACCTGTGCCCCAGCCTGCTGCTGGAAGAACTGCAGCACCTGCAAGGCCGCCCCGAGGTCTTGATCACGCATGCCAAACCCGGCCAACTGGAAGAGATCGCCGCCGAGATCGCCGCCGGCCACAGCGTACACCAGCCGCGCATGCTGGCCGCGGGCACTCTCCTGGAATTCTGAGCCGCCGCCGCACCCGCAAAAAAAGGCGCCGCACCGGCGCCTTTTTTCATGGCCGCTTGCGGCGCCCTGGTGCTTACTGGGTCACGCAGGCATCGAGCTTGGCCGCCCCGATTTTTTGGGTACCGGTATTGCCGTTGCTGCTGATGGCCGGCGGCATCGTCACCGTCACGCCCTGCGCGGGCGGCACGATCACCGGCGGTTGCGAGAGCGAAGGCACGAAGCCGAACTGGCCCGCGCTGTAGAGCTGCGTTCCGCTCGGGTTGGTGACCTGGATGGCCCCGGTCACCACATCCACGTGCAAGCCATTGGCCGGTGGCTGGCCGCTCGGGGTCGGTACGCCGCCGCAATCGTTCTGGCAGAACAGGGCACCGAAGTGGGTGCCGCGAATACCGATGGTGGCCGTGGGCGTATCGAAGTTGACCGCCTCGTGATTGCGCTTGCCCACCAGTCCGGTCACCGCGCGCAGGCCGCCCTTGACCAGGCCGATGGCCACGGCGTCGTTCTTCGGTTCTTTCTCGTCATAGAGGTATTTGCTCACGGCCACCTCGGAGCCCGGGCGCAGCACGATCTCGCCGTTGTCGACGAACTTGACGCGGGCATAGGTCTCGCGCTCGGTGATGAGCGTGTCGCCTTGCAGGATGGCAGACTTCACCGACAGCACCACGCGCGCACCATCGGCATGGCGCACGCTCAACACGCCCGACAGGTGAGTCACCTGCCCGACCACCGGTTGCGATTGCGCAAAGGCCGACATCGCCACCATCCACAGGAACACCAGGAGCAGCGCTGCGCAAGGAATCCGCAGCGGCGCGGGCAGGTTTTGCTTGAAGAAATTCATGGGCTCACGTCATCCAATTGTTCAGGTACACATCGGCAGCGGTTTCTTGACCTGCTTGCGGTTGTCGCCTTCGTCGCCGAAGTGGTCCGCCGTCCCGCCCACGGTCTGGCTGGCGCTGCTGGTCTGCTGCACCACGTTGCCGGTGCTGTGCGCTGCGCTGTCGGCCACCTGTGCATTGTTGAGCGTAGCCTGCAGGTTCGTGGTCTGCTGGTTCTGCTGTTGCTGCACCACCTGCGCGGTCTGGCTGGGCTCGGCAACCACGGCGGTGGCGGCACTGTTACCCACGGTACTGCTCGCGCTGGTGGAGGCCACCGGCGTGCGCTTGCCGTTGGCGTCGATGATGGTCACGCCCTGGGCATAGCCGATCAGCTGTCCGGAGACCACCGAGAACAAGGCCACGCCGGGTGCGGCCGTGGAGATGTTGGCATTGATGGTCATCGAGTCGCCGGCCGACAGATTGATGTTGCCGCCGGTGGTGACCAGCACCCCGTTGATGACCAGCGCATCGTTGCTGCCCGAGGACGCGCTGGCCGTCAGCGTGATGGTGCCGGTGGCGCTCACGCCGCCGCTGCCGATGGTCAGCGGGCTGTGCGTGACCAGGCTCACTGAGCCGTTGGCGCTCTTGACCTGGCCGCTGGCGTCGATGCCAAGCGAACTCAACAGGTTCGAAGTGCTTAGCGTACTGCCATCATCCATCATCGGAAGATTGCCGAGGAAGCCGGCCTTGTCGCCAATGGCCGAGGTCACGATGCCGCCCGTATTGTCGATGCTGATGTTGCCGCTGGCGGTCGTGACGCCATTGATGGCCACGGCGGTCGCATCGGTGGTGTTGAGCGTATTGGTAAGCGTGATGTTGCCGCTGCCGCTGTTGTTGGCGGCGAAGCCGGCAATCTGGTTGCCGCTGCTGTTGAGCACGATGCCGCTGCTGGCCGAGGCCACCAGTTGCGAGCGCACGTGCAGGGCGCTGCCGCCGGCCTGTGCAATGTCGCCGTTGCGCGCCTGCAGCAACAGGTTGTCGGCGCTGATGTTGCCCACGCGCAGGGTACCGCTGTCCTGCAGCAGGGCCGCATCGGCCAGGCTCATGTTGCCGCCGGTCTGGCTGAAGGAGCCCGCCACCACCAGGCGCGAGCTGGCGTTGCCGGTGACCTGGCCGTCAGTGACCGACAGGCTGCCCAGCCGCACGTTGCCCCCCAGGGTCAGGTTGCCGCTCTGGAGATCCACCGTGAGCGCCGACTGCGACGCATTGTTGATCGTCAGGCTGCCCGGCATGACGGCCAGGCGTTCGTTGAAGCTGAACTCCTCCTCGCCGCAGTACTCGCAGGAACTGCCGATGGTGATGCTGCCGGAACCGCGGGTATTGCCATTGAGGACCATCGATCCCGATGAAATCTGTACGCTGCCGCTCACGTTGTTGGTGCCGTTGACGATGAGCGTATCGCTGACATCAATCTGGCCGCCCAGGCTGTTGATGCCATTCATGGTCACCGTGCCGGAGGACACATTGAGCGAGCCGGTGATGCTGGTGGCACCGCTCAGGCTCAGGTTGCCGCCATCCACGCGCACCCGGCCCGAGACGCTGGTGGCGTTGGCGACGCTGACGTTGCCTTCCCAGATGTTGAGCGTACCGCTGATGTTGGCCGCATTGCGCACGGTCAGGCTGTCACCGTTCTGGTAAAGGTAGCTGCCGCTTTCCAGGATCAGGTTGGCCACCGTATCGTTGCCACCCCCGTGGCTCAAAGAGCTGTTGGCACTGATGACCACCGTATCGATCTGGGTCGGCAGGTAAGTGTTGCTGCTGCTGACCCAGTTGTCGCGGTCAGCCCAACCTGCTTCACTCGGCACCGCGATCGTCGTGAACCTGTCCGGGCCGCTCAGGGCCAGGCTGACGGTGCCGCAGCTGTAGATGGCCTTGACCATCTTTTCGGTTCCGCCCAGGGTGACGATGTCGCCCGTGACGTAACGGAAATAGCTGTTGCTCGACATCGGGTTGGCGAAGCTGAACACCTGCAGGGCCGCCGACGAGCTGTAGCCGTTGAGCAGGCTGGTCTGCAAGGTGCCATTGAGGCTCACCGAGCTGGTGTTGAAATTGACGCGGTCATAGCCATTCTGCGCGTCCGAGGCGATGTCGACGAGGATCTTGCCGCCACCGTATTGCTCGTACTTGCCGCCATTGAGGGTGAGCGTACCGATCTGGCCCCTGCCTCCCGGTGCCAGCATGCCGTTGTTGCCGATGGTGCCTTCGGCGGTAATGACGCCATTGCCGGTGATGGTCGCATTGGCGTTATTGTCGATATTGCCGAAGCTGGCACTGCCGTCGGCCAGCGTGATCGTGCCGTTGTTGGTCAGGCGGCCCGATCCGGAGAGGAGGAAGCGAGACTCCCCGCCCGCGCCCACCAGCATGCTGCCATTGGCGTTGTTGACCACCTGGCCGGTGGAGTAGATCTGCCCGGCACCGGTCATGCTGATGTTGCCGTTGTTGACCAGGCCGCTTTCACCGATGCTGACGTTGCTGTAGCCGCCACCCAGCGTGATGGTGCCGTTGTTGACGAGACCGGTGACATCGATCTGGCTGCCGCCATCAGCCAGCAGCTGGCCACTGCTGCCCACGGCAACCTGCCCGGCCGCCAAGCCGCCGACGCTGCCCAGGCTGACAGTCCCGTTGATGGACAGCGAGCCGTTGGTAAAGCCGCCGCTGGAGCCATTGCGTACATTCAGATTGCCGCCGCCCAGCGTAATGGTCGCGTTGCTGCCGACGGTGACCATGTGCGAGACATTCGGGTAACCGATGCCGGTGTTGAGCTCCAGGTTCAGCATGCCTTCGTCGGCGCGGATATTGG
>Ga0187843_10002075_pt1 | contig 12403 bp, 11 predicted proteins | sample SpaLakP09_SKY_43_FD_134516 | JGI IMG/M metagenome (GOLD analysis project Ga0187843, IMG submission 134516) | Oligotrophic lake water microbial communities from Sparkling Lake, Wisconsin, USA - SP09_SKY_43 | ecosystem: Environmental > Aquatic > Freshwater > Lake | place: USA: Sparkling Lake... | reverse complement strand
GCCCAATTTGCAGCGTCTGTTGCAAACGCTGCGGAAGCTGAGTGTTGTGTGGTACAGATCCATAGACCCGCTCCGTATTTTACAACGTCATTTAATTTATAACGTGTGGCAGTTACCCAAGTTCCTAAATATTCCTGACCCTGAGAATACACTTGCCAATTTGCAGATGCATTTTCTAATCCCAGTGCAGCAGTGGCAGCACTTGTGTGACCTGTGATACAGATATAATTGATGCCGCCGTATCTTACAATATCGTTGAGTTTGTATCTTGTTGAAACAGTCCATACATCTTTCCAGTCGGTGCCTTCAACAAATTGATTCCATGCAGCAGAGTTGTTTTCTAGTCCTAGTGTAGCTGTGGCAGCAGACGTGTGCCCGTCTATGCAAACATATATGGTACCACCATATTTTACTAGATCGCCTTCTTCGTAGGTAGTGCTGGTTGCCCACACATCTCTCCAACGCTGGCCGTCGGCCATTAGATTCCATTTAGTCGGAACTATGTCTAAATCAACATTGAAATTAGCGTTGGCAGTGTGTCCAATTTGGCATAGATATACTTTTCCGCCAAAACGAACCACGTCATCTTTGTAATAGACAGTGCTTGCAGCCCAAGCACCCTTCCAAACAAATCTAATTCTACCTAATTTAAATTCTGCCATCGTACACTCCAGTATCTATATTTATGTTTATTTCACACTACGGTAAAACATGGTCTGTGCTACGTATCCGTATCCTACTCCAGATGCGTTACCTGAAAAATCTGCTACAACATCTACATTTATGGTTAACCCTGCGGTATTTTCTATAGCAGTTGGTCCGATCTTAACTGTACCAGCAGTAACGCTAGGTGTTAACAGATCTTCACCACCAACGTTTAACCTGCTATTTAGATATGATCTAATTGCTCGCTGTGTGGGAATAATGTTGTTTGAGTTTTGTAAAAATAACGGATCTTTACTGAACTCTCTAATTACCGCTGTGGATCCTACGTTAATGCCTGCTAGTCTTAATTCTGTTAAACCTGACAGATCAAAAAATTCTGCGCTAATAGTAATAATACCTGTGGCCTGCTCTACAGCAAACTGTTCGCCTGCACGGAAGTTGCCGTCTTGATCTGTTGATGTATAAAATACTCGACCACCGTTGAGACTCTGTACTTCCTGAGCCGGTTCAGTGGTAAAATCGTAGTTGACATACAGTTCGGGATAATTAGTTTCTTCAAAGTTTCCTGACCCTACATCTAAGAAATCGTGACCAGTGATACGTACCTGACTGTATCTCTCACGGATTATCACTTCCATGCCGTTTTCAATGCCTTGAATCAGTGTTGAACTAGGACTGATCTGGAAAGTTGCCCTGAAGGTTCCGTCGGCCATTTCTTCTTGATTAATTCCGACGATTACTGCTATCCTGTAGGCACTGTTTCCAGCGATATAAAACTGTGCTCCGGGGCCTGGCATCACTGTGAGGCCGTCTAGAGTAATAAACTTACCGTTGGGTGTTTTATCAGCAAAGCCGTCGCCGGTGACTGTGATAGTTGTTGTGCTGGTCTTGTAGGCACTGCCTTTGCTAATAAAAGTAGGTTGAGCCAATGACGCATCTGCCAATCTTGTTCTAAAAGTTGGATCTTCTGTTTTGTTAGGATCAAAGACAGATACAGTAGGCTCAGATGCATATCCGCTGCCCGGTTCCCAAATTTTTATACTGCTAACAGTGACACCACCTAATACAATTCTGCCTAATGCTCTAGCACCTGTGTAAATTTTATTTAGAACAAAACTAGTAACCACCGGCGCCGCTATCCAGGTCGGGCGATTGTTTGATAATGTACTGTCGCCTAGTGTTATGTCAGGATTTCCAAAAGCAATAACTCCCCATTTCTGTTCAGATGCCAGTGTTCTTGCTGTCCAGACTATACCATCATAGGATGTAGCAGCATAAGAACTTTCCTCTAGCAAGGTAGGATCTGCACCGATATCTCTAAATCCTGTATCTCCCACGGCAAAGAATACTCCTTGACCGTATCTAATCTGCTTCCAATTGTGTGCTGTGGACCCGTCCTGTGATATCACAGTAGCCGGTAACCATACAAACCCATCAAAGCTGTAGGCAACATCACCAGTGCTGCTTATTGCTACAAATCTTCGGTTACCGTATGCCACGCTGACCCAGTCTTTGGCGCTGGAGTCTGCGACCACATCCATGATAGTACCTTGCCAAGCAAGGGTCGTGCCGTTCCATGTGCCTACAGCTGCTATATTTCCAGAATTTGCTATCGCTACAAATTTATCGTAACCAAATGCAATATCCACCCATTCATTTAATGTAGAGTCACCAAACACGGGCAATGATGAAGATGACCATGTAGTACCATTTGTAGAATACGCAGCTGAATTAAGATTGCTGGCTATGGCTACGAATACTCCCTGAGACACCGTAGATAGTTTTCCGTACACCACTCCTGACCAATTTCTGCTGCTAGGCATAGATCGTATAGTCCAATCAACGCCATTGATGCTAGATGCAGCATCTGCACTGCCCGAGGAAATAGCTACAAATTTGTTGTCGCCGGTTGCTAGGCATTTCCAATTTCCGTCAATGGGTAAATCAAAAGAAGTCCATGTATCGCCGTCGGATGAATATCTGCCAAAGTGTCCGCTCGACGGAGTAAGAATAAATTTTCCACTGGCCGCAATTAGAGTATCATCAGCTACGATATATGATATTAATGAATTTGTGCTGTCATCTGATACATCAGTAACCGTGAGTACAATATCGTGTTCACCTGTTATTCCGCCTACATCATCTCCGACAATAGTCACAGTATCGCCGACTGTGTATCCTGCTCCGCCGTCGGTTACCAAGGTTGAATAAGTTCTTCCTGTTTTTATAACGGTGAATCTAGCCTGAGCTGGCAGTATTTCCACAGTTGTGCCTGTGCCGTTGGTACCAGTAACATTGGTAAATGTTTGACTGGTTTCGCCATAGGCAGCAGCAGCCCAAGCTTCAGCTGTAGGCAAGTTGATAGTAGTAGCAGTAAACCCAGGTTCACTAAAAATAGGTCTAGGTTCTATACGATATCGTGTTCCTGTGGTCAGCAGTGCAGCCGACGGAGTTCCGGGCAGCACATGATCCCAACCTGGTAGATTGTCACTTTCTCGATAAACACTAAGAACTTTTGTAGAGTCGTTATACGCCTGTATGTAACCGTACTGGCCTGTACCTTCTCCAGATATGATTAGTATTCTCATGCCAATGATCTGCGCTTGAACAGCATTTTCTGCAGTGGCCAATGTTATTGTTAGCGGGCCTCCGGTCTGTGCCTGGTTACCGCGTTGCGTAAATCCAGTGCCGCCGGTGAGCACCTGACATTCAAACATTGAGTTATCACGGAATTCTTCTTGAACAGCAATAGCACCTGAACCAGAACTTGTTATATCATAGGTTGCAGTGGTATAATTTTGTCCGCAGTTTGAAAACTCCAAGCCTAAAATATAATCTAAAATTTCTCCAGCGTAGGCCGCTGCTACCACTGCTTGTTCTGTTTGAGTATTAACATTGCCGTATCTCACAGTTTCGTTGGGATCAATGCCGTCTGCTACTGCTCCAAAGTCACCATACGAACTGTTGCCGTTGGTAGCACGAATAGTTCCGCCGTCCTCAGCAAACATACCTATATGGCAATAGTACGTAAACACTGAAACCAATTCAGCACGACCGCCATTGGTGATCCATGCACCAATACCGTCCGATATTACCTGCGTAAAGTCATTAGATACAATGGATTTATTTCCGCCGTTGTGTAGTGCTCCATCAACTTTTTGGCCGACAGCAGCCGTTCCAAATGTGGTAACGTTTTGAATATAGTGACTTCGATTAATAATCCATGTTCGTGTATCGTTAGGTCCCCATCCAGGATCAAGACTCACAAATGCTCCTGCTGTAGGTATACTATATACCGTGCCTGCTACAGGAGATGGTAGCACCCCGCTAAGGCCTTTCAGCGTCATATTTCTAATGCTTGTGGTATCTCTTACATAGAACATGTCTTCGAGTGCGCTGCCGCTCACAGCGTTGGCATACAATCGACCGTGTAGAACCGATTTATAATTTCCGGGATATCGTAAATCATATATCATTGCGTTGATAAATCTATCAATGTCGTTGGCCCAGCGGGCAGCGTCATACACATAAGAAATATATGTGTTGGCCATGTAAGCATCAACTTCTGCCTTGATACATTCTCTATTAGCTTCTAAAATAGTACGTGCATCTATTCTATCAATGTCGGTTGTAACTGTGTTATTTCCTGTTACTGTTGGGTTTGTGCCAGTGCCTGTGAGCTTGTACTGGATTATTGAGATTATACTGCTCCATAATGCATTAACAAACGCTGCGCCTGTGGCAGAGGCTGGGTTGGTAAAATCCTGCGGAACAGTATTGCCTGTTAATAAATTAGCAGGTATTCCTCGAATGATGTTTCCTAATTTTGTTCCTATATAGATTATACTTTCTAAAAATTTAACGTGATCTGTGACATACACAGCTATCGGTTCGTTGGCACGGATAGTCACTGATCTCAGTTCTTCACCAAGTACGGCCGTTCCAACAGGAATAATCAATGGTAATACTTCTTGATATTCACCAGTGGATACTTTTATGATAGTTGTGCCTGAATACCCATCATCAACTGTTTCCAACGCATATCTAACTGTACGATACGGCTTGAAGTAGTTTATGCCTCGTTGTGGGTCATCGTCATCCACTCCATCAGTTCTAACATAGTAGATTCGATTTAAAGAACCCCACGTGGTATAGTCTAGGTCGCCTTGATTATTTTCAACATATAACAGTTGATCTTGGGTACCGATAGCTACACTTATGTTACCGAATGTACTACCATCATCTAAAGTATATATTGTACTACCATCTTCAAAAATACTTCTTCTAAGACCAAATGACAATATGTCGCCTTGAATAGTAAGAGCATTATTTTCATCTCCTACTACTAGAGTGGTCCAGTATGTGATACCTTCGCCATTGTCGCCTGGAAAATTTGCAAAATCGCTGAGATGAGGAGTTGTAGCAATGTATGCTATTCCTCTAAAATATGCCACGTCGTAGAGATTATAACTTTCATTAAATCTCCAAGAACCTCTGACATTTTGTGCAGCGACTACCACTTGCCAATTAGAAGTATCTAACGGTCTCAAAGAGCTGTCGTCTTCGAATTGATTTATCAAACTAACCCACAATGCACCACCGCGTCTTATTATGTCGCCTTCTCGATATTGATAGTTGCCTTGAGAATCGTATTCTCCAATGAATCTTATGCCTTTGGTTATCACAGTCCAGTCTGGATTATTTGACCCTGTTGCATCAACACCTGGTTGACTGTTATAACTGTTTAGTGCAGATACATAAACCACACCACCATATCTTACCACATCACCTATGGCATAATAGGTTTGGAATCTCCAGTCGGAATCAAATTCAAAGCCAGATAGATATGTTTGAAAATTTGCGTTACTAATATTAATGGATGACGTATGTTCAGTAATACATTTTAATATACTACCACCATATTTTACCAAATCGTTTTTTCTATATCTAGTAGACGTTTGATAAGAACCAACATAGGTATAATTTTCTACTAACACCGACCATGTTTCGGCAGTGCTGTCTTCTATGGCATCGTTGTTTCCTACTGCTACGCCTTCAGATAATGTTCCAGCAACGTGTTCTAGAGTACACTGATAAGTGTACCCCATTGTATCGTACGGCATCACCTACTTTATATCTAGTACCGGCAGCCCACGTGTTTCTAAAATTAGATCCGGTGGCAAAAATTTCAAATTTATCTGCGTTTGTGTTAAAATTAGTAGACGATTGATGTGATACTATGCATAGATAAAGATTGCCACCGTCAACAATCAGCACACCTGGGTCGTATCTAGTACTAGCAGTCCACGGACCTAGAAATTTCCTACCTTCAGTGGTTTTGACCCATGCCGGTGACGGATCGGTATTACCTGCTGGAAGATATGTCTGTGCATCATCAAATACCGAAGATACATGTTGTCGTATACAGGCCCAAGATGCACCTTGATAGAATATAACATCATCTTTATAATAAGTCACTGAACTGGCTGACCAGTTGCCTCTCCATGTGTATCTAAATCTTGTTATTCTAAACTCTGCCATTGTCTGGTCCTAATTAAGTCGAAATATTAGATGGATATGAATATCCTCTGTTTATTCTAATAGTAAACATGCCTTCACTATCTACGTAGTAAAACAATGCTCGATTATCCCATTTATACTGGGGGTATTTCATATTTTCATTTATTAATTCGTGTTCTTCATCTAGTCCATCAAAATAATCTACACCGGATTCAAAATCTTCAAAGTCTTCTTCGACCGGCCCTGGAATATTTAATTCGTAGGCTCCTAAATCTGATAGCTGATCACTTCGTACTAAAAACAATTCGCCGTCTTGATTTCTGCGTAACCCGTACCAGTATCTAGGACTGTCTCCTAACGATTCAATGGGTGTTGTACCTAAATAATATGGACTGGTCATAATTGCTCCTTAAGAAATTTCTACATAACTCACTGTGGCATCTACACTATCGGCAGTATCAACGGTAAGTCTTAACTCAGTATTAGAAGGCATAATTAATTTTTCTCCACCAGTGATCACTTTCACTGAAGTGTTTGGAGGTATAGCTATGCCTTTTACCAAATAAGTAACTGTGGTATCTTCTCCAACAACTTGTATATCTGCGATCACTGTGTCATATTCTGTGACATTAGCTAGATTGCATCCTATCACAGTGGCTCTAACACCTGCTCCTATCTCTAATATATCTGTAGGAGTAGTACCTACGCTAGTAACCAGACTGTGTTTAAATATCGTTGGCATATTTTATCCTAATGTAAGAGCGTATACCACCGCTGTGGCTTCGGCTTCAGCAAGACTAACTGCGCCAGATGATCCAGCTGGACTAGCCCATGTCGATCCGTTCCAAATTTCTAATGCGTTAGAGTCGTTGTTAAATCTAGTCATGCCTAACACAGCATATGTTGTAGGTCGCTGTGCGTTTGATCCTACTGGGGGTACAAATCCGTTAGTACCTGCTATTTTAAAATAACCTGTTCCGCTTTGAACAATCTGAGAAATAGCGTTAGACACTTGGTTAGTGATTACATTGTCAACTATACGAAAATTACCTAGTCTTACTCCACCTGCGCCGTTGCCGTCGATATAAAGATCCTGTCCAGTAGTGGTAGTGATTTCATTGTCACGAAACATTAAATTACCGATATCCATCGAAGGAACTATCAGTGATGAAGTGTACAGAGTTCCGGTGTACACAGCTCGCCATCTGTATGTGGCGGATCCTAGATCGTAGGTATTATCAGTTTCTGGTACTAGGTCACTGCGAATGCTGGCGTTGATCACAATGTTGTCTGTGAGTGCATCACCAATCTGTATATTTCCGCCTATGACCACATTACCAGTAGCATTAACATTACCCGATACTACAAGATTTCCAGTGATGTTGGTATTAGCTACGATGTTAACAGTACCAGAGCCGTTGGGATCTAGTTCTATGCTACTGTTACTAACTGTGGTTGATATGGTACTGCCTTGCAGTTGCAGATCATCTATCTGTAGTCTTGAATGGTATACTGTGGCTTCGCCTGCTGCCGCAGTAAAAGTTATAGTGTTTGAATCGCTGGTTATTGTGTTGCCTGTGAAATGCAGGCTACCGATATTCAGTTGATTATCTACGGTGATGTTTGTAGAGCGGAGGTGTCCGTTGACGTCTAGGTCAGTGGTAGGTGATGATGTCTTTATCCCGATACGAGAGTTAACAACATCCAAATAGAGTAAGTCGGTCTCAAAGGCTAAATTCTCACCCGCGCGGAGTAAGTTAGACTTTAAGAGCTGACCGGAAATACGACCAATAGCCATTAGCTCTCCACATAAAGACACCGGGTTTCACGGATTACCAGATTTTCAGCTTGCGCTCTTTGTCGGTATACCACAGTCGGATTTGCTAGGATTTGGCCAACCCTAGCAATTACAAGTATTTATGCAGATTGGAAATTTAGCCGAGTATGAGAGCGTAAACGTTACTTAACTCATTCATGATTTCTGTAGTAACTTCAATGCCGCCGCCGGTGGAAACTGCCCATACCGTTCCGTCAAAACATTCTAAATATTCTCGTTCGGTACTCCACCGTGTTTCTCCTTCGTCTGGAGAGGCTCTACGATCTAGATCAGAACCCGACGGTATAACCATAGCATTTGTACCACTGATGCTATAATATCCGGTACCCGATGAGGATAAGGTCAACGGGGTGTTTAATAAGTTTGTGATATCGTTGCCCTGCCATTTAGTACTTTCTATAAATGTTATTCCAGTATAAGGATTTAATATAATATCATCGTTGCTCTGCTGAGCTGAAATTTTATTAATAACTCCATTGATAATTGTTTGATCGCTGATGGTAGCAGACTGTGGCTGAACTCCGCTGCCCGGCCATGCTCCGTCTGTAAAATATTGCCATTCTGGAGTATGCAGCTCTGCCCAACGTCGTTGGCTAGAGTCTGCGGCATCTGCACCTAACGCATAAGTCAAATCGTCGCCCGGAATAATACTTTGAGTAAAATCTGTGTTAACAGTCACGGTGTCTAGAGTCTGATCACCAAAAGTCAGTGTACCTAGACCTGTAAGATTCCCACTCATAGAAATATTGCCGCTGACTGCAAGATCACCTGTGATGTTGGTATCGGATAACAACTGCACTGTGCCCGATCCGTTGGGGTCTAACACTATGTTGCTGTTAGAAATACTGGATATAAGATTACCGTCTAAGATAAGATTAGCTGTGGTAAGTCTATCGTGAAAAATTTCACCACCACCGTTGATGTAAACATCAATTCCACCTACACTGGTTGTGATGGTGTTTGGAGCATTGAATCGTAGATTACCTGGAGCAAGTTGTGTGACAGCAGTGAGCTCGTTGGCATATATGTTATTGTTTACATCTAGCGTATAAACAGGTGTTGCATCTCGTATACCAATCTGTTGATTGGTTACATCAAGATAAAGTAGACTGGTTTCAAACGCAAGATCAACCCCGGCACGTAGCAGATTATCTGTGAGTACCTGTCCACCTATGCGCCCTAATTGACTCATGGTTAGTTGGCGTATCCGTAGTATACAGTTACGTAAACTGGATTACCGCCTCCTCCGCTTGCTGGTACTGCTGATCCAAATGTAAGATAATATCCAGCTACACGCACCTTACCTGTGCCTGTGGGTGTTCCGCCGCTCTTGGTAAACACTGTGCCTACTGTGTTAGCAGCTGCTCCAAACGATGTAAATGTTGTAGAGCCTACTGAGGTAATTACATAACTGGTACCGTTGTTAGCACTGCTTAATGAAGTAGCATTGATTTCAGCACCTGTTCCTGTGCTTGTGGGATTTTGATTTATTGTAAAGTTAGTGGTAGAAATCTGCATGACGTTTTCTACCAACACAATAATATTGTCTGCACTGGCAGCATATGCTGGGGCATAGGTAGTATTTAATGGACCAAAAATAGTGGATGTGCCGTCGCCTGCCGGAGTTAATTGTTCTTTGACAATAGCAGAAGCTAACGGACTGGCTACTGTAACCCATGCTCCACCAACATAGGCTTCTAATGCAGGAATAGTTGTGTTGTATCTGATTGTGCCGTTGGCATCTGTGGGTTGTCTTACTCCGGTTAACTGCGGGCGTTGCGCAGTTGTGCCTTTAGGCAGCATCATACCGCCGTTGGCATTAACTACCACTCTATTACCAGGCCCGTTACCTGCAGGATAATATATCAATGCGCGATCATTGATACTAAATTTAGATATGTTTTTGGTCTTTAAGAATTTCATACTGCTAGAGCACTCACAGTAACAGCCAACTTAGCAGCCGATGATGTTCCAACCCATATAGCGTCGCCACTGGCCAACACCATACGTTCTTCTGAGAAGAACACAGTTTCACCTGCTGGTATTACAAGTTCACTTACTATGCGATTTCCTGGACCATAGCTTAGACCGTTGCGTACCACATAGATGCTGACTGTAACTGCATCAGCAGTTTCATCTGCGGTAGATGGAGTTATAGTGTTACACAATGCTATAGTAGTTACTGCATTTTCTCTGCCAACTACGCCGCCTGCGATCGGCCCGCCTGTGGTTGAACTGGTAAAAACTTTTACAGGTATCGTGACGTTGGTAGAATCGATTAACGATAATGTGCCTTCTGGGGTTTCATAATTTCTTATCATAGTTGTCTCTTAAAATAGCATACTGAATACCAGTGCTTTGTTTTTACTTATCAACTCGCCGTTTTGTTTAGCTACTTCTGCGCTGTCATTGACAAAATACAATCCAGTAGTTCCTGCACTAGGCGCAGCTGCATACAACAACACACTGTTTGACACATAGCTAGGAACCACTCCGATATTTTCTATTTGAATTGCATAGTTGGTTTGTAATTTACCTGTGCCTTGTGTGCGAACATAGACGTTTTCGTTGGTGATACCTGCTCTAGAAGTTATTTCATTGCGATCAGGCCCGCCGCCAATTTCTAAATCGCCAATTTCAAATCTGTTTGTATAAAATTGCCCGACTAGGGCATTGTCTACAATAATAGATACAGCACTTTCACCGTAGGTACTGTGAGTAGTTGTGGCGGTGAAGTAGGCTAACGAACCAGCTTGGCCTGAAGTGTTAGGTGTTATTTCTTTATCTGCAATAACAACCTTGGTATCTTGACTTTGTGGTGCAACAATCTGGAAAGTAGGATTGTTTTGAATAGCATCGTCGACATATTTTTTATTAGGAAGATCATCGTCGTGTGTGACTTGGTCTTCATAATTTATAGTACCTATGACTTTGGCCACTCCGGTGCCTGTACCTATTAGCGTAAGGTCTCCTGAATCAGTAGTACCGTTTGTGAGTATGCGTTTGAGTCTTAGACTACTGCTATCAAAGTTAAACGGTCCTGGTGCTGATCCGTGTGCTAGAATCCAAGAGTCTGTGCTTTCATCATAGAGAAAGCTGGCGTTGTTTTGCGGAGTTATTGCAGATGTGTTGCCACGCTCAATCTCAATACCCGAATATACCAACGACACACCCGGACCTACTTCTCCAGTGTTTAATGAGATAATGTTGTCTTCGATGGTTAAGTTAGTGGTGCTGACATTAAAGGTATCGCCTTCTACCACAAGATTACCAGTGACCCTAACTGACCCGCCACTCGCAGCAGGACCAGTGTCAAGTGTTATCTTGGCACCATCGCCTGCTCGAATGTTATAGTCACCGTTGACTCTAAGAAACTGTCCCATTTACGGTCCTAGATTACAGTGCTACTAATAAAATATCGTCTGATCCAGAATCGTCTGCCATGTACCATTTATAACGAACACCACTAAAATCTGTAGCTATGCGCTTGGTTAACTTTCTAATTCTACGACCGTTGGTTGCTTGATCAGAATCAGCGGCTACGCGACCTGTCATTAACATTTCGCCTGTTGATAGTTTGTCGCTGTCTTTATTGGCCAATCTACATAGGCCTGTTGCGCTGTCTGATACATCAAACACTCTATATGCTCTTGTACCTGTTTGTTTGAGGATGTATACATCATCTCTGATTGTACCACCGATATTAGCAACAACTCTAATACCTACATTAGTCGATGCATATGTACCAAAAACTTGAATGCCGTTTACATCTCTTTTTACTGGACGTCCCATTTGATTTCTCCTTTATTTGACGTTCTAGGTCTACGCGGCGGGTACCGCATAATAAATTCTAGATACTTTATTTATCCGCGGCTCAGTAGACTCATCAGTTCCATTTTTTCCACAGTGGCTAATACTGTGTTAATGGTGTTGATTTCTTGTTGTGCTTTTTCTAGATAGCTGCGATTTTTGGTCTGTCTGTACATGACCATTATTTTACTGTGCGCAGTAATGTGTTGATTTATTATTTTTTCAATGCGTTGAACATCATGAACAAACATCGGAAAGCGATGTCGCCACGCCGTAAACTGTTCACGAAGTTGTTTGAAATCTTGGTCTGATTCTACTTTCATTCCAATATTTAAGTCAAACAAAAAGCACCCGAAGGTGCTTTTTGAAGTTGCGTTACGTGTTACTGATTAAGCAAAACGTAGGTTAGCGGATGTTACAGCAACAGTCGCTAGGTAGTCAGCTGCGTTACCTAGAGAAGAAGCTGTGTTTGTCAACTCAACATAACCATAACGTGTCATGAATGACACGACTGGTTCGAAAGTTGCTGGGTCAAGAACAACACCACTGCTCATCAATGGAATGTATGGG
>Ga0187843_10002074_pt1 | contig 12405 bp, 10 predicted proteins | sample SpaLakP09_SKY_43_FD_134516 | JGI IMG/M metagenome (GOLD analysis project Ga0187843, IMG submission 134516) | Oligotrophic lake water microbial communities from Sparkling Lake, Wisconsin, USA - SP09_SKY_43 | ecosystem: Environmental > Aquatic > Freshwater > Lake | place: USA: Sparkling Lake... | reverse complement strand
CGCGCTGGCGGGCTCGGTGCGCGTGGGCGACACGCTGCAGCTGGCGCCCGGCGGCCAGGAGGCACGGGTGCGCAGCATCCACGCGCAGAACCGCTCGTCCGACATCGGCCGCGCGGGACAGCGCCTGGCGCTGAACCTCAGTGGCGTCAGCAAGGACGATATCGCGCGCGGCACCTGGGTGGTGGCGCCGCAGTTGTCCGCCTGCTCCGAGCGCGTCGATGTACAGCTGACGCTGACGCCGGACTGCGGCCTGACGCTCAAGCCATGGTCGCCGGTGCACGTGCACCTGGGCGCCGCGCACCACACCGCCAACGTAGTGCTGCTGGATGACGAGGTGCTGGCGCCCGGCCACACGGGCCGCGTGCAGCTGGTGCTGGACGCGCCGGTGCATGCGGTGCCGGGCGACCGTTTCGTGATCCGCAACGCGCAGGCCACCACCACCATCGGCGGCGGTCTGGTGCTCGATCCATTCGGGCCGGCGCGCAAGCGGCGCAGCCCTGTGCGGCTGGCCTGGCTGGACGCGCTGGCCGATTACATCGCCAATGGCGACATCGGCGCGCTGCTGGCGCGTGGTCCGCTGGGCCTGCGCGTGTCGACGCTGGTGCGTTTGTCGCAGCTGCCGCCGGAAGAAATCAGCGCGCCGCCGGGCACCGAAACCGTCAGCCTGCAAGGCGGCGACCAGCTGCTGATTGCGGCGGCCGAAGTGCAGGCGCTGCAAGCACGCATCCTGACGGCGCTGGCCGAATTCCACGCGCGTGCGCCGGACGATGCCGGGCCGGAGCTGTGGCGCCTGAAGCGCATCGTATCGCCGGACATGGAAGATCGTTTGTGGAGCCGCCTGGTCGACACGCTGCTGGCCAGTGGCGCGATCAAGCAGCGCGGCCGCAGCCTGCACTTGCCGGAACATAGCGTTGAGCTGAGCGCGGACGAGCAGGCGGCGGTGGCACCGCTGATGGCGTCGCTGCTGGCTGGCGGCTTCGATCCGCCATGGGTGCGCGAGCTGATGCGCGAGCATGGCATGTCGGAAGCCGAAGTGCGGCGTCTGCTGCTGAAGCTGTCCAAGACGGGCGAGCTGAGCCAGGTGGTGAAGGATTTGTTCTACCATCCGCAGCAGCTCGATGAACTGGCGCGGCTGGTAGCCACGCTGCCCGAAGTGCAGGCCGCATCGTTCCGCGACGCCACCGGTCTGGGGCGCAAGCGGGCGATTCAGGTCTTGGAGTTCTTCGACCGCGTCGGCTATACTCGCCGGGTTGGCAACATCCACCTGATACGACCGAACACCGTGTGGTCGTATAGCAGCTGAACTACAGCACTTAAGTCAATACGGAAGGCATACTCATCCGGTGATGGGGCCGGGCTTCAAACCCGGTGGGGGGCGTCAGACGCTCCCTCGTAAGTTCGACTCCTACTGCCTTCCGCCACTCACCACTCCCACCACCATTTCCAACGCGGCTTCGAAGTCGGCGGGCGTTTCGGCCAGTAGTGCCCAGAGGCGGTTGTGATGGGCGCCGGGGACGATGAACAGCTGGCGCGATTGGGCGCGGGTGGCTGCGGCAACCAGGCGTTCGGAGATTTCCAGCGGGATGGTGGCGTCGTGCTCGGCGTGGATCACCAGCAACCGGCCTTCGAAACGCGACAGGATATCCCAGGCGTCACTATCGACCCAGCTGCGCTCGCGGCGGATGATGGTCGAGAAATCCGGGCCAAATGGCACGTCATAGGCCGACGGCGTGTACACGCCCGGCACGATCAGCACCAACGCATCGACCTTGTGCTGCTCAGTCAGGCGGATGGCGTTGTAGGCGCCCATGCTGCTACCAAACACCACCAGCGGTTCCGGCAGCGGCCGCGCCGCCAGCACCGCCTGCGCCTGCCGCGTACGGCTGACCACCGACGACTGCGCAAACGTGCCGCCAGTTTCGCCATGGCCGATGGCGTCGAAACACACGCTGCCGAAGCCGCGCTGCTGCAGCACGCCGCGCAGTAGCCGGTGGCTGTGGCGGGTGCTGTTGCCGGCGCCGTGCAGATAGAGGATGCGGTTGCTGTCGCTGCCGATAAAGTGATCGGCCTTCAGTACGTGGCCGTCGAACGGCACATCAAAATCAACAATGGTAGTCATGCCACGCAGCCTACCCAAGCCCCTCAACTTTGTAAATAAAAGTAAGAAACGATTCGTTGCCATACGGCATTTTTCATTCGGTGATATAATGTTTTAAGGAAACATTATTTTATAATATAACAACAATACCTCCAGAGAGAACCACCCCATTACCGCCACACGGAGGCTGCATGAAATTATCTGAAATGAAAGTTAGTAACCGCCTGGCCATCGGCTTCGGCGCGACGTTGATATTGCTGCTGACGATCGCCATCGCCAGCTGGATGAGCATCCACCAGACCTCTCAGGACACCGACGCCCTGCTCGACCGTCACCTGAAAACCGAACGCCTGGTCAGCGCCTGGCGCGCCATCGTCGAGACCAATGTGCAGCGCGCTCTGGCTGCCGCCAAGACCGACGACGCCGCTACCCAGAAGCTGTTTGAAGACGGCATCGCCTCAACCTCCAAGGTCGCCGAGGGCTACCAGCGGCAGATCGTCGAATCGCTGGAAGACCCGCAAGCCAAGGCGCTGTTCGACACCGCCCAGGAAAAACGCAAAATCTATCAGGGAGCGCGCAAGCAAGCCTTCGCCGAAAAAGCCGCCGGCAATATCGAGCACGCCAACCAGATCATCGAGAAAGAGTTCACCCCTGCCGGCGAGGTGTACGTCACCAGCATGGGTGCGCTGGTTGAACGCCAGAAGGCCGCCATCGACGAAATCGGCAAAACCATCCATGACCGCAGCGTCGGCTCGGCCTTGATGATTGTGGTGCTGAGCAGCTGCTCGATCGCCGCCGCGCTGGCGCTGGGCTGGCTGATCAGCCGTTCGCTGCTGAAACAGCTGGGCGGCGAACCGGGCTACGCGGCCGGCATCACCGACCGTATCGCCGGCGGCGACCTGACCGTGCGCGTGGAGCTGGCCGACGGCGACCGCTCCAGCCTGCTGTACAGCATCGCCACCATGCGCGAGCGTCTGGCCGCCATTGTCAGCGAAGTGCGCGGCAGCACCGATTCGGTGGCCACCGCCGCCGATGAAATCGCCAGCGGCAACCAGGACCTGTCGTCACGCACCGAGCAGCAGGCTGGCTCGCTGGAAGAAACCGCATCGTCGATGGAAGAACTGACCGCCACCGTGAAGCAGAACACCGAGTTCGCGCGCCAGGCCAACCAGCTGGCCGCCAGCGCCTCCGGCGTGGCCGTGCGCGGCGGTGAGGTGGTCGGTGGGGTAGTGACCACCATGGAACAGATCAGCGCCTCGTCGCGCCAGATCGTCGACATCATCGGCGTGATCGATGGCATCGCGTTCCAGACCAATATTCTGGCGCTGAACGCGGCGGTGGAAGCTGCCCGCGCCGGCGAACAGGGCCGTGGCTTCGCCGTGGTGGCGCAGGAAGTGCGGACGCTGGCGCAGCGCTCGGCCAGCGCTGCCAAGGACATCAAGCAGCTGATCGGCGAGTCGGTCGAGAAGATCGCCAACGGCGGCATGCTGGTGGACGAGGCGGGCAAGACGATGGAAGAGATCGTCCGCAGCATCCGCAACGTCAGCGAGATCATGGAGCAGATCACCATGGCCAGCGGCGAGCAGGAAGCCGGCATCGAGCAGATCAACCGCGCCATCATGGAGATGGACGGCGTGACGCAGCAGAACGCCGCGCTGGTGGAAGAAGCCGCCGCCGCTGCCGAAGCACTGCAGGGCCAGTCGTCGCATCTGGCCGAACTGGTCAGCGTTTTCAAGGTTGAGGATGGCTTGCGCGCGGGTGCCGGGTCGGCTATGGCTGCGGCGCGTCCACGCAGCGCGCCGGGTCGCGTACCGGCGCTGTCCATGCGCCCTGTGGCAGGCTGATCCACCGTGGCACCGGAGGCGGCACAGGCCGCCTCTTCCCCGCTGGCTGACGGTACAATGGCACCGTCAATCAACCGGGGAAAATAACAATGATCAAGACCGCTTTGCAAGCCGCCGCCATCGGCATGGCGTTCGCTTCCATCACCGCTTCGGCCCAGACTGCCGAAAAACTCTATCAGGCCAACTGCGCCGTGTGCCACGGCGCCAAGCTGGAAGGCGCCATCGGCCCAACGCTGGGCGAGCACGCCTGGCTCCACGGCGCGCCAACCAAGGCCAATCTCATCAAGATCATCAGCAAGGGTGTGCCGGAGAAGAATATGCCGGCCTGGTCGCCGACATTGAGCGCGGCGCAGATTGCCTCGCTGGCCGATTACATCGCCGCCAATGCCAACAAGAAGCTGGCGGCAACGCCGGCCGCTACAGCTGCGGCCCCTGCCGCCAAGCCTGCTGCCACTGATCTGCTGAGCGGATTCAAGCTGCCGAAAGGCTTCCGCATCAGCGTGTATGCGGATGGCGCGGAGACCGCGCGCAGCCTGGCAGTGTCGGATAGCGGCATCGTCTATGTCGGCTCGCGCAAGGCGGGCAAAATCTACGCGCTGGTGCCGCGCGCCGACAAGCAGAGCGCCGAAGTGGTCACCGTGGCCGAAGGACTGGAAAATCCAATCGGTGTGACGCTGCTGAACGGCGCGCTGTACGTGGGCGAAATCAGCCGCGTGATCCGCTTCGATAATATCGACAAGCACTATGCGCAAAAGCCGTCCTACACCGTGGTCAAGACCAGTCTGCCAACCGACAAGTGGCACGGTGAGAAAGTGATGCGCGCAGGGCCGGATGGCAAGCTGTACATTCCAGTTGGCGCGCCCTGCAATATCTGCGACACCGACGACACCCGCAGCGCCAAGATCTATCGCATGAATCCTGATGGCAGCCAGCTGGAAGAAGTGGCGCGCGGCGTGCGCAACACGGTCGGCTTCGACTTCCATCCATCGACCAAGCAGCTGTGGTTCACCGACAATGGGCGCGATGAGCTGGGCGATAACACGCCGTCGTGCGAGCTGAACGTGGTGACCAAGCCCAACCAGCACTTCGGCTTCCCCTACTGCCATGGCGGCGTGGTGCCGGATCCGCAATTCGGCAAAGGCCGCAGCTGCGACGAGTTCGAGCCGCCGGTCGCCAAGCTGGGGCCGCACGTGGCGCCGCTGGGCATGACTTTCTACACCGGCAAGCAGTTCCCCGAGATCTATCGCAACAACATCTTCGTGGCCGAGCATGGCTCGTGGAACCGCGCGAACAAGATCGGCTACACCGTGCACCTGATTACGCTGATCGGTAACAAGCTGGTCAGCGATACCGCCTTTATCGACGGCTTCCTGCGCGGCGATGAAGTAGTCGGCCGTCCGGTCGACGTGGCCGCGCTGGCCGACGGTTCGCTGCTGGTGTCCGACGATTACGGCGGCCGCATCTTCCGCGTGACTTACGACGGCAAGTAATCCAGCGCCAGCACCTGCTCAAGACGCCATACGCGGGTCTTGGGCAGGTCGATCAGGCTGCGAGATTAATGATGGCGTTGTTGACGATCCAGAAGTACGCCTGCCGCAGATTTTATTCAACGGTCCCTGCTTTCGTCTGCGCGAGGAATTGCTGACGGTAGGCCGACGGCGACAGGCGCAGCGCGGCCTGGAAATGCTTTCTCATGGATAAGCTGCTGCCAAACCCCGCCGCTTGCGCGACGACTTCAATCGATGCGCTACTGCTTTCCAGCATACGCTGGGCGTGGGCCAGGCGCTGACTCAATATCCACTGCTTCAGCGAGGTACCGGTGGTCTGGCGGAAATGGCGTGTGAAGTTGCGCCGGCTCATGACTGCCCGCTGCGCCAGGGATTCGATGGTGTGATCCTGCTCCAGGTGCGAGCCGACCCACTCCAGCACCTGCGACAGCCGGCCGTCGCTGCGGGTAACCGGCATCGGGCGTTCGATGAACTGCGCCTGACCACCCTGCCGGTGCGGCGCGACCAGCAGGCTTTTAGCCCGCCGGTTGGCGACCTCGGCGCCGCAGATCTGGCGTAGCAGATGCAGGCAGCAATCGATGCTGGCGGCCACCCCGGCCGACGTGAGAACGTCGCCTTCGTCCACATACAGAACATCCGGATCCACTTTCACCTTGGGATGCCGCTCGGCCAAGGTGTCCACACACTGCCAGTGGGTGGTGGCGGTTCTGCCGTCCAGCAAGCCAGCCTGCGCCAAGGGGAAAGCCCCCAAGCACAAGCCGATAATCCGCGCGCCACTACGGTGAGCACGCTGCAACGCTTCCAGCAACACCGGCGGCGCCTGCCGGCAGTCGTCGTGCCACGACGGTACGATCACCAGATCGGCCGCGTCCAGGGCGCTCAGGTCGAATTGCGTAGCGATCATATAGCCTGCTGTCGTGCTCAGCGGCGCGGCCTCGGCGGCGCACACCACCACCTCAAAAATCGACACCGCCGGATCGCGCGAATTGCCGCTAAAAATCAAACTTGGCACCGACAGGTGAAACGGCGTGATGCCGTCGTAAGCAATGACAGCGATTTTCAAGCGCGGGGGCAAAGGTAAGTGGCTGGTTGCATGCATGGCCCAATTATATCGGACATTGTCCTCAGGGCCACTATTGAGCAATCCACGATGTCGCGAAAATGCTCGTCATGGCGAACGGTTCTCCACCCGCCGCACTGGAACAACACCAAGGATGCCCAATGAATAACTTTCACCGCCTGCTCATTACCGCAGCCGTCGCCTGTGCTGTCCACGGCACTGTCGACGCCGCCGACCGCAGCGCCCCCACCGTCAAGTTTACGCAAATCCGCAATGCTGCGATCAAGCTGGAGTACGCCGGCACCGTCTTCCTGATCGACCCGATGCTGGCCCCAAAAGGCGCGTACCAGGGTTTTCCCGGAACCTACAACAGCCAGCTGAGAAATCCCCTGGTGGAACTGCCGATGCCCTTGGCGGAAGTCGTCAAAGCCGATGCCGTCATTGTCACCCACGCCCAGCACTACGATCACTGGGATGATGAAGCGCGCCGCAGCTTGCCCAAAGCTATTCCGATCTTTACCCAAAGCGAAGAAGATGCCACCAGCATCCGCAAGGATGGCTTCACCGATGTGCGTGTACTGACCAGCAAAGTCGATTTCCATGGAACGCTGCTGAGCAAGACTGCGGGGCAGCATGGCAGCGACGCCATGCTGGCCGGACGCGGCGAGCGTCTGGGCAAGTCGTCGGGCGTGGTATTCGAGCGGGCCGGATATAAAACCGTGTATGTGGCCGGTGACACGACATGGAACCATTTCGTCGAGGACGCCATCACACAATTCCGCCCCGACGTCATGATACTCAACGCCTGTTATGGAAGGCTGGTGGGCTACGACGGTTCCTTCATCATGGGCAAGGAAGACCTGTATCGCGCCTACCAGGCCTTGCCCGCAGCGACGGTGGTTGCCAGCCACATGGAGGCGCTGGCCCATTGCACCCAATCGCGCGCAGAGCTGCGTGCCTATATCAACGATATGCAGATGAATCCACAACGCGTGCTGGTGCCGGATGACGGCGCATCTTACGCCTTCTAATGACGCCCCCACACACAAACGAGGAAAAGCAAAATGAACCGACGCACCACAACGCGGACAATTTTAGCAGCGCTGGCGATATCCACGCTGGCATGTGCCGCTGTCGCCAGCCAGCTTGAGCAAGTTACGCCAGACGACTACTTTCACACCGGTGCCGGTGCCAAATATCTAAAGCGGGCAGATACCGATATGGTGGTGCAATCCCTGCGCGGCAACATCAGCGTCCTGATGGGGTCGGGTGGAAATATTACTGTCCTCTCCGGCAAGGAGGGCAAATTCCTGGTCGACGCCGGCATCAGCAAATCGCAGGACAAACTCGGAGCCATTCTGCAGAGCATCAACGCTGCGCCCGTAAAGTATGTGGTCAACACGCACTGGCATTGGGACCATACGGATGGCAACGCATGGCTGCACGCAGCTGGCGCCACCATAGTGGCCCATCGTAATACCTTCAAACATCTGACCGAAACAACGCATGTGAATGCCTGGAACTGGACTTTTGCGCCGGTCCCGGAAGGCGCGCGGCCGACGCTGCTCGTCAGCCAGGATAAAACTCTGACCTTTGCCGGCAGCAAAATTGACATTGAAAATTTCGGTCAAGGCCATACTGACGGCGATCTGTGGGTCTACTTTGAGACAGCCGATGTGCTGGCGCTGGGGGACACGTTCTGGAACGGCTTTTATCCCTACATCGATAACGAAGACGGCGGCAGCATTGATGGCGCGATTCAATGGGCCAACCGGGCCGTCGCGCGCACCACCGACCACACCATCGTGATTCCTGGTCATGGTGCGGTGGGCACGCGCAGTCAGCTGATCGAGTTCCGCGACATGCTGGTCTCCGTTCGCAATAACGTCGCAGCGCTTCAGCAACAGGGAAAAACGCTGGACGAAATTATTGCCGCCAAGCCGACTGCCGCCTTCGACGCCAAATGGGGCAATTTCGTTTTCAACGGCGAGCAATTTACCCGCATGGTGTATGCCGGCCTGCCCAGGTAACTGCTTCGAAAGACTGATTGAGACCTACGACGGCAAGTAATCCAGCGCCAGCACCTGCTCAAGGCTCCATGCGCGGGCCTCGGGCAAGTCGATCAAGCTGGCCTCCCGGCCGGCGATTTCCATCGCGTCCTTCCACACCTCCTCTTCCCACTCCGGGTCGTCCAGCATATGCCGCAAGCTCGGCATTTTCCTGAGCAGCTTGCCGATCGCCTCGCGCTGCGTGCGCATGGTGTTAATCCAACTCTTGCCGCGCCGGTCGGGCTGATACTGCCATTTCAGCAAATGCGCCATCAAGATCGCCATCCTGTGCGCCAATTGGTGGCGATGGCTGATGTTCATGTCCTCTATTTCCTCGGCGATATGCTCAACATCCAGCAACGCCCACTGCCCCGCACGCAGCAGCGCCACCTGCTCCTGCGCCCAGGCCGCCACATCCTCTTCGTAAGCCGTACTCATGACTACTCCTCGGAAAAGAAACCGTCGCTCACCGCTTGCTAAAGCGACCACGGGCACACGTCTGGCAAGTCAAAGCAATTGGCCTCGCCGATACTCTTCAGCAGCGCGTCGAGCCACGCATCCTGCAGACAGTCGGGATCTGCCAGCAATGCGCGCAGTTGCGGCGAGGCCGTATCGATATCGAGCTGTGACCACTGGCGCGAGCGTAACAACCTGGCCTGTTCTTCAGCCCAGACAATAACGTCTTCGTCGTAGAGATTGCTCATGGCGTCCTCCTCGGAGAGTTAGACCAGGGCGGGCCAAACAAGTTCAGTCTCCCCCCTCTTAAGCGTGAGACGCTAGAGAAAATTTTCACCTTTTCTAGGCATTCTTTAAATCATTTCGAGTCCCTACACTGTTTGTCATGCCAACGACGTTGCGCTAACCAACTTCTTCAGGGAGATTAAAATGAAAAACATCGCTACCGCTTTCCGTCCCGCCATCCTGACCGCCGCTGTCGCACTGGCGTTAGCCGCCGGTCTGGCGCCGGCCCATGCCGCCGTCGATCCTGACAGCCCGGTCGTCAAGATCAATGAAGCCACCGCCAGACATTACCGTGGAGACGCTACGCGGCAATGTCAGCGTGCTGTATGGCTCCGGCGGCAATATCATCGTGTACAACAGCCCGCAAGGTAAATTCGTCATCGACGCCGGCATCGCCGTCTCGAAAGACAAGCTGACCGCCGCCCTGAACAACATCGGCCCGGCGCCGCTGAAATACCTGGTCAACACTCACTATCACTGGGACCACACTGATGGCAACGCCTGGATGCACGCCGCCGGCGCCACCATCATCAGCGCGCCGCAGACCGTCAAGCACCTGTCGGAATCGACCCGCGTTGACGACTGGAGCTACACCTTCGACGTCTGGCCGAAAGAAGCCCGCCCTACCATCCTGGTCAAGGACAGCAAGACCATGGAATTCGGCGGCGAACAAGTCCTCATCCGCAACTATGGCAATGGCCATACCGACGGCGATCTGTGGGTCTACCTGAAAAAAGCCGACGTGCTGGCGCTGGGCGATACCTTCTGGAACAGCTACTACCCGTTCATCGATAACGAACATGGCGGCAGCATCAGCAACACCATCACCTGGGCCAACAAGGCGATCGACGCCACCACCGACCACACCCAGATCGTTCCCGGCCACGGCCGGACCGGCACCCGCGCCGACCTGATCGCCTGGCGCGACATGCTGGTCAGCGTGCGCGATCAAGTCACCGCGCTGAAAAAGCAAGGCAAGACGCTGGAGCAAGTAGTCGCCGCCAAGCCAACCGCCGCTTATGACGCCAAGTACGGCGCCTACGTCATCAACGGCGAATTCTTCACCAAGCTGGTGTACGACGGCGTGAAATAAGACGCGCCATTCAGATGGTCCAGCACGGTGGCGATACGCTGCGGCAGCGCGCCACTGAGCAGAACATGGCGCATCCCACGGCGCGCCAGCTCGGCGACATACCAGTCATGCTGGCGTAGCCGGAAGCCGGGGTCGCGCCGGGTGCCATCCTGGACGAAATCGAAATCCGGCGCGCACAGGAAGACATGGTCGTAAGCTTGACCGGCCATGTGCTCCAGCGCCGGATCCGCGCGGCCAAACATCTCGCGCGAGTAGAACAAGGTAGTCAGCGGCGACGTGTCGCAAAACAGAAAGCGCTTGCCCTGCCCGCGCAGCTGACGCTCGCGCAATTGCTGCATCTCGCCGATATGGCGCATGTCTTCGTAATCGAGCTGGCCGTTCTTCGCCACCCACAACTCGCGCCCATACTCCGCCGCCCACACAGTTTGCAGCGACGTAGCCATGGCCTCGGCAAGGATGCTCTTGCCACTGGATTCGCCACCGAGGAAGCACACGGTCTGCACAAAGCTGGCGTAGACCTCTGGCGCCAGGAAGGCGCGCAGGCCGTGCGGATCATTGCGGATCTGCGTGCCCGACACCGGCACCAGCGCGCGTGCCTGATCCACCATCATATGCTGCACCGGCCGGCCGCCGAAGTTGCGACTGAGTTCTGCGGCAAAACCGTCGCCATAATCCTCGCTGGTGAACACCGCATCGACCTGGCGATTGAGCAGATGCGTGCACGCCCAGCCCATCAAGCGCCGGTGCACCAGCGCATCGGCGTCGTTGTGTGGCAGCGTGTGCTGGTCATTGTGCAGCACCAGCACCACCGCTTGCGGAAAACGCGCGCGCAGCCATTGCTCGCGCTGATACGAATCGCAGCCCGGCAGCTCCGGCTCGGAATAGCTGATGATCAGCGTTTCGTCACACGCCGCCATGGCGCGCTGGATCACCAGTTCATGCCCGAGATGCAGCGGACTGAATTTGCCGACCACCAGCCCGGTTCTGAATTGCTTCATTGGTGCGCTCCCTCCAGGTCTGAACTGTATTGCACCGTCTTGTCCTGCGCCGTCAGTACCTCCAGCGATACGGCGCCGGCGCCGAACAGCGTTTCCAGCGCACTGCGGGCGTCAGCTCCGAGCCTGGACCCGGCTTGGGCAAGACGCAGGACTACGTGTCCATCCGCGCGCTGATGCACACTGAAATGCGGAATCGGCAGGTGCTGCAAGGCGTGCGTGACGTCGATATTGTTAATCCAGCCGTGGCGCGCGTGATAACGCACCGGCGAACGGCCGGACAGTTGCACCAGCACCGGCGCGCCGTCTGCCCCAATGGTGAGCGAGGCATAATCGCCAGTCCGGTAGCGCAGCAGCGGCAGACAGAAATTGAAACCGCCAGTGAGCGTGATTTCACCGCGCTGGCCTGGCGCCACGGGATTGCCCGCCGCATCCAGTATCTCGACATAGAGTTGCGGCTGCAGCAGCACATGGCCGCCGGCGGCAGCGTCAAACACCGCCACCGGTCCCACTTCGTTGAGCGAATAAATATCCAGCACCGGACAGCCAAAGCGCTGCTCCAGCTGCGCGCGCAAGGCGGGCAGCAGCAGCATCGACACCGACAGCAACACGCGCGGCCGCAGCGTCAGCGGCAGTTTCAGCAACTCGGTGAAGGAGATTGGATCGCCTGCCAGCACTTCCGGCGCCAGCGCATCAAGATACGTCGCGCGATCCTCCGGCTTGCGCCAGTCATCCGGATACAGATTGATTTTGGCCAGGCCGGATTCGCCCATGGCCGGCGTGACCGACACATAAGTGAAGCAGCGCTGCTGGTAACCCAGCAGCACGACGCCGACCTGCCCTGCGCCATGCGTCAGCTCAACGCCAAAGCGCCGCATCGCGCGCTTATGAAACGCCAGATAGCGCGCCGCCACCACCGGGTGAGAGGCAATTACCAGCGGATGGCCGGTAGTGCCGGTGGTGCGGAAGTTAATCATGCGCGCCACATCCGCGCTGTCCGGCACGAAAGGGGCAATGT
>Ga0187843_10002073_pt1 | contig 12408 bp, 11 predicted proteins | sample SpaLakP09_SKY_43_FD_134516 | JGI IMG/M metagenome (GOLD analysis project Ga0187843, IMG submission 134516) | Oligotrophic lake water microbial communities from Sparkling Lake, Wisconsin, USA - SP09_SKY_43 | ecosystem: Environmental > Aquatic > Freshwater > Lake | place: USA: Sparkling Lake... | reverse complement strand
TTAAAAAGACGCTTCAGGCGAATTGATACATCAGACATTAACTGGCTCCAATTTAGGTGGTAAATATATTGTTCCTGCAAGTAGTCTAGAACCATGTCGCATAATTCAACTACCCCCGCCAAGCTACCCTCAAATCAATTTGATCACTTTTACCGAGGTGGAAATCGCATCGGTGCGCTAAGACATGGTCCTGGCGGACCTATGCGTCCCGAGGAATGGATTGGCTCAGTAACAACTCGTTTCGGTGAAGCCGAACAAGGTCTTTCTCGTTTAGAAGATGGGACTTTGTTACGCGATGCTATTAAGGCCGATCCAGACAACTGGCTTGGTTCAGATCACGTTAAGAATTTTGGACTTAGCACTGAAATATTAATTAAGTTACTAGATCCTGATCAGCGCCTGCCTGTTCATTATCATCCGAATAAAGCATTCGCTAAAACTCATTTAGGTCTGGATCACGGCAAGACTGAGGCTTGGATTATTTTGGAAGCACCCGCTGGCTCCGGAGTTGGTTTAGGTTTTGCAACTAAACAAAATAAGGAAGATTTACTAAAGTTAGTTCGCGCGCAAGATTCTGCCGCGCTCCTTGCCTCACTTCGCCGTATTGAAGTAAAAGTTGGAGATGCCGTCCTTGTTCCTGCAGGTGTTGCACATGCTATTGATGCTGGAATATTTGTCCTTGAGCTTCAGGAGCCAACAGATCTCAGTGCTCTACTGGAGTGGGAAGGCTTTGCAGTAGATGGAATTAAAGACGGTCATCTGGGACTCGGTTTTGAAACGGTTACCGACGCGCTAAAGCTTGACCCACTAACCGATGCCGAATTTGATTCACTAATTACCAACACCGCCTTTTCTGGTGGATCACTTCGTTCGGTTCTGCCGCTGAAATCAGATGGCTATTTCCGTGCTCACTTAGCGCCTGGAAGCGGAGATTTCCCAGCAGGCTTTGCAGTTGCATTGGTCCTAGATGGAGATGGTGAAATCACATTTAGCCAGGCGCCAGCGATGACAATTACAAAAGGTGATGCAATCGTAATTCCATTCTCTGCTGGTTCATTTTCAATTACCGGCCCTAATGCAATCATCTGCCGTCCCCCACTTGCAGAATTGGCCCGAGACGCCGAATAAAAATGTCACAAGAAATTCTAATTGGTGTCGATATCGGTACCTCCCGTTTAAAAGCGGTGGCTACCGATTTAAATTTAAAAGTATTAGCTGAATATGCCGAGCCAACACCTTGGAAACATGAGAAGAATTTCAGCGATATCGATATGTTGTTGCTGGCAAAGACGGTAATTGCAGTTGCTTCAAAGGCTGCCAAAATTGCTGGCGGAAAAGTTTTGGCGATTGGATTCACTGGCTTTAGCGAAACTGGAGTTTTAATTGATGGCGCAGGCAATCCACTAGCCCCTGGATTGGCTTGGCATGATCCCCGCGGAATTACTGAGCCAATTCTGAAAGAACTTGGCGATTTTGAATTTAGAGCACGTGCAGGTGCGCTGTTAAATGAAATCGCATCCATTTCAAAGACGCTCTGGTTAAATAAAAATTTTCCAGAATCAAAGAAGGCAAAGCATTTTCTATCAGCACCTGAATGGGTGGCATATTCCTTAGGCGCAGAAATCGTAAACGAGCTTTCACTCGTTAGCCGCACTGGATTCTTTGATGTGGAATCACGCAAACCTTGGGATGAAGCGATTGCGCTAGTAGGCGGCGGTAAAGATTATTTAGCAAGACTTGTTGTCGCAGGTGAGCCAATCGGAATCGTAAATAATCAGGCGCCAGAAAATCTGCGGGGCGCAGTTATTACAATTGCGGGACACGATCATTTCACTGCCGCCTACTATTGCGGAGCAATCAATGAAGGCTCACTCTTTGATTCAATGGGAACGGCAGAGGCTTTATTAAGAACTTTTAAAGCGCCTTTAACAAGAGATGCCATCGCTGAATTAGCAGCGGCAAATGTTGGGTTAAGTTGTTCGGTAATTGCCGATCATTACACCTTGCTGGGCGCACTACCAACGGGACTAACGCTAGAACGTGCTTGCTCACTAGTCGGAGTCGCAACACGTGAAGAGAAAATCGCACTTGGCCAGGCCGCCCTTAAGATCGATCCCAGTGCAAGTGCGATGCGCGTTGTAAATGATTATCACGGATTATCTGTCACTAATTTAGATGACGCGGTTTCACCGGCAGCACTTTTCCGCGCAACCGTTGAACATCTAGTGGATGACTCATCTGAAATGGTCGCCTTAATTGAGAAATTTACTGGCAAGGCGCAGAGCGTTGTGATCGCCGGTGGTTGGATTAAGAATCCAGCGATCGCAGCAGCTAAAGAAAAACAATATGGAAGTTTTAGAGTCTCCGATGCAACAGAGGCGGGAGCGACAGGGGCTGCAGAATTTGCGGGAATTGCCGCCGGAATTTTCCAGCTAAAAAATAGTTAACTTACTTATATTGTTCGAGCGTCCAAGCGCGCACGCCACCGGCAACACCTGCAGCATTTGGAACGATAACAACTTCATCTCCCATGCGATCTAAATCTGCTTGGCGAATACAGCGTGCATTTCCGCCACCGATGTAAAGGCGATCCCACATAAATACCGGGCGCAGTTCATCAACCATGGCGCGAATTCGGCGTGACCAAAAGGCGTTACCTAATCGGCGGCGCTCATGTTCGCCAATCCAAGTGTCATATGTCGTGGCGCGACGAACGGGTGCATGTGAAAATTCAATGTGAGGTGAGAGTGATCCACCGTAAAAGATTGCAAAGCCAAGTCCGGTACCTAAAGTAATTACAACTTCATAGCCCGATCCAGAAATAATTCCGGCGCCATGTACTTCTGCATCATTTAATACGCGAGTTGGCATTGCTAACTTCTTGCCAAGAGCGCTTTGCATATCAAAGCCACTCCATTGTTCTTGAAGTTCTGGATCAATGCGAGTGCGCGGGCCGCTCTTGGTCATGTAATGAGGTGTTGAAATAACAACGCCATGTCGAATCATTCCAGGCATACCGATTGTTGCGCGATATGTGGGCGGCAATGAATCAGAGATTGCTTTGATGGTTTCTATGAAACGCTCAGGCGAGAGTGGGTAAGGAGTTTCAACGCGGCCTGGCTTTGAGTGCATGGTGCCAGATTCATCGAGAACGCAGCTCTTTAAGAACAGTCCACCGCAGTCGACCGAGAGGGTTAAACGTTCATCGTTAGCCATTTGACAATCTTCCCACATTAGTTAAGAAGAATAAAACCGCTATTTTCCGCGCTGACCGTAGATATTTTGATATCGGTCATATAACTTATCAACGCTCTCTTGGTCGATTAATTGCAAGGTGCCAAGCGTCTTTGCAATCCAAGTAGTTTTTGCAACATCTTCGCACATCACAGCAGATTTAACTGCTGCGGTTGCATCTTTACCGATTGAGAAAACTCCATGATTTTTCATAATCACAGCAGAGGAACGGTGCCCTGTAAGGGTTTCTACGACACCTTTTCCAATTGCATCATTACCAATTAACGCAAAAGGTCCTAGTGGAATTTCGCCACCAAATTCATCTGCCATTGCAGTAAGCGCACAAGGAATAGCGCTGTGGATAGCGCTCCAGGCTGCTGCGTAATTTGAATGTGTATGGACAACGCCTCCAACCTCTTTCATATGGCGGTAGATATAAGCATGTGTGTGGGTATCACTCGATGGCGAAAGATCTCCTTCGAGAACATTTCCATCAAGATCGCAGATAATCATTTGTGATGGTTCTAAATCTTCATAGCTCACACCACTTGGTTTGATCATGAAGCGATCGCCATCTGACATGCGTTCAGAGACATTGCCCGCAGTCCATGCGACCAATCCATAACGCTGCAAGTCAATATTTAATTTACAAACCTTATGGCGCAACTCTTTCTTACCGCTCATTATTTGCCTTCCGTAGATGTGAGTGCATGATCGCGAATTGCACGAAGTGAGTGCATTGCGCCGTTGTGACCAAAGGATTCGTATAGGTCGTTGTAGTGCTTATATAGCTGATCGTAAACTTTGGCGTTTGCTGCAATTGGTTGGTAACGATCTTGAGCAACGCCACCCATTGCAGCAGCCGCACTTTGCACATCCTTGTATGCACCAGCGGCTACTGCGGCATGAATTGCTGAACCAAGCGCCGGACCTTGTGCGGATTTGATAATAGTAATTGGCATATTTAAGACATCAGCATAAATTTGCATCACAAATTTATTCTTAATTAGCCCACCTGCTGCTATGAATTCTTTTACTGGAACTCCGGATTCATTAAATGTCTGCACAATCTTGCGCGCACCATAAGCAGTTGACTCAACAATTGCGCGATAAATTTCTTCAGGCTTAGTAGAAAGCGTTAGCCCCATGATCAATCCAGATAACTGATGATCAACCAGGGTGGAACGGTTGCCGCTCTGCCAATCAAGGGCAACTAATCCATGTGCTCCGACCGGTTGCGCGCTGGCTAGATCAGATAGATAGGTATGAATATCTACGCCTTTTGCAGCTGCTGCGGCTGTGTAATCCGCCGGCGCATAATTGTTAGCAAACCATCCGAAGATATCGCCAACACCAGATTGGCCTGCTTCATAGCCAAGTGCGCCATCGATAATTCCACCATCGACTACTCCGCACATTCCGGGAACTTCTGCAAACTTTTCCGAAACCATCACGTGACAAGTTGATGTGCCCATAATTGCAACCATCTGTCCTGGGTTAACCGCATTCGCTGCTGCTGATGTTACGTGAGCATCAACATTTCCAACTGCGACGGCGATACCTTCTGGCAAACCTGTCCACATTGCCGCCTGCGCAGTTAACTTTCCGGCAACAGCGCCCAGTTGGCCAATCTCATGTTCAAGTTTTTCAGATATGAAATTTTCGAATTTAGGATTTAGCGCTGCTAAGTATTCTTTGCTCGGGTATTTTCCATCTTGATAAATACCTTTATATCCAGCGGTACAAATATTGCGAACATAGTTTCCACAGAGTTGCCAGATAATCCAGTCGGCTGCTTCGACCCATTTATCCATCGCACTATAAATTTCTGGCGCATCTTCTAGAACTTGCAGCGCTTTAGCAAACTCCCATTCAGATGAAATTTTGCCGCCGTAGCGAGAAATCCAGGGCTCTTTGCGAGCATGTGCCAATTCGGTGATGCGATCTGCGTGAGGCTGCGCTGCATGATGCTTCCATAACTTCACATAAGCATGTGGGTTATTCGCGAATTCAGTGAGTTCAGATAGAGGCGTGCCATCTGCTTTAACTGGCAACACTGTGCAAGCAGTGAAATCGGTTGTGATACCAATTACTGAATCAGGGTTAATCCCAGATTCTTTAAGTACTGCAGGAACTGTCTTCTTCAACACATCAACATAATCAGATGGGACTTGCAGCGCCCAATCGGGTGGCAACTTTGTCCCTGTGGTGGGCAATACATCTTCAATTACTGCGTGGGGATATTCGTAGACCGCTGTTGCGATTTCGGCGCCATCTGAAACTCGCACCAATAGCGCGCGTCCAGAAAGTGTTCCGTAATCAACACCAATTACATACTTATTAGCAGCGCTATCTAACACGGGGCAGAGCCTACCGCAGAGGATATTGCTACTGCTAGAGTTAAAAAACTTTAATAAGGAGATCTGATGACTGTCGTAACAATTCTGGGTGCGGGCGGAAAAATGGGTAATCGCGTTACCAAGCCACTTCTAGATACAAAGAAATATGAACTTCGCTTCGTGGAAAAATCAGAAGCTGGTCAAGCACGAATTCGTGAGGCCGGATTGACAGTTATGGAACTAGATGAAGCCTTAAAGGGAACTGATGTTGTTATCTTTACAACTCCCGATGCTTTAGTCAGACAGATTTCAGATGAGGTCGTGCCGAAATTAGATCCTGGAACAAAAATTCTTTTCTTAGATCCTGCAGCTATCGCAGCAAGCCGTGTAAAAAAGCGCGAGGACATTAGTTGTTTTGTCTGCCATCCAACCCATCCACCAGTTTTTAGTTTGCTCGGCGAGACTGATCCGGCAGCGCGTCGCGATTATTGGGGCGGCGGACTTGCCACACAAGCGCTGGTTTTTGCAATTGCTTGGGGCACCGAAGAAGAAGCTGATTTAGTAGAAACTATCGCTACGGAAATGTTTGCCCCAATTAGTCAAAGCCACCGCATCACCGTTGAACAGATGGCCTTGCTTGAACCAGCACTAAGTGAGACTTTAATTAATGGTTGCATAGAAGTAATTACTCAGGGCTTGCAGAAAGTAATTGACCTGGGTGTTCCTGAAGCTGCCGCAAAAGATTTCTGCATGGGCCACTTGCAAATCAGTATCGCGCTTTTATTTGAAGAGCTAAATTGGAAGTTATCTGATGGAGCGTTAATGGCGCTTAAGAACGCACAAGGCTCACTATTTCGCGATGACTGGGATTCGATATTCAAACCAGAAAACGTTTTGGCCAGTGTTAAACAAATAACTGGCGGAGATAAGTAACTCGATGCGTTTAGGAATTTCTAGTTTTACCTTTCCTTGGGCCATTGGCGGCATAGACAAAGACCATCCAATTTCCATGACCGCCTTCGAGCTTCTAGATAAGGCGCATACTTATGGGGCAGATGTGCTGCAGATTGCCGATAATTTGCCGATTGGTCACTTATCTAACGATGAGTTAGAAAAGTTAAGAACAACGGCCGATGCTCTTGGAATCTGCCTAGAGGTTGGAACCCGCGGCATCGCAACTGCAAATATTGCGCGTTTTCTCGAGATCGCTGCGATCTTGGGTTCACCAATTTTGCGCATCGTTATTGACGCTAAAGATCATGAACCAACGATGGATGAAATTAATTTACTGCTGGCGCCATTTGCAGATCAATTTCGCAATTTGAATATCAAGTTAGCGATTGAAAATCATGACCGGCTTACTTGCGCGCAATTTAATGAAATCATTGATCGACTTGGTGATGACTGGGTCGGAATCTGTTTGGACACGGTTAACTCTTTAGGCGCAGTCGAAGCGCCAAATACGGTTGTTCCTGCACTTGCGCCTCGAGCAATTAATGTTCATATGAAAGATTTTGAAATCGTGCGAAGCAACGGGCAGATGGGATTTACCGTGCAGGGCACAGCGCTGGGGCAAGGTCGTCTTGATGTGCAAAGCGTGATTGCTGCTGTTGGTGGTTCAATGCGCGACATAACTTCGGTAATCGAGCTCTGGACTCCGCGCCAATCAAGCTATGAAGAAACTGTTGCGTTAGAGGAAAAATGGGCTGCACAAAGCGTTAAATTCTTGCGTACGTCGATAGGATTAAAAGCATGAACTTATCGGGATACAAAGTTGCCGTCACCGGCGGCAGCGGTGGAATTGGTTCGGCTTTAATGACAGGGCTAGTTGATGCTGGCGCCACTGTTTACAACTTAGATCGCACCGCATCCGCCAATAAAGGCGTCGAATATAAGGAAGTCGATCTAACGAATGAAGATAGCGTTAAGTCAGTTTTTTCTGAGATTACGAAGTTGGATGCCTTGGTTGTTTGTGCTGGTATTCAACTAGTCGGTAAAGATTCCAAAATTGCTGATGTCTCTCTAGATACTTGGCAGAGAACTGTCGATATAAATATGACTGGGGCATTTCTATCCGTTAAATATGCAATGCCAGCGCTGGTTAACTCTGGCCACGGCTCAGTGATTTTAGTTGGCTCACCAACTGGCATGACTATGGAGGGCGCGGGCTATACCGCTTACGGTGCATCAAAGGCGGGAATGATGGGTCTCTCGCGCATCATTGCAGTTGATTACAAGGAACAAGGCATCCGCTCCAACGTTGTTGTTCCAGGCACAATGTCGACGCCACTTATTCAAAAAATTGCCGATGACCCAGAAAAGGGTCCGGATTTAATTCGTCGCACACCACTTGGTCGCATGGGCGATCCTAAAGATTTAGTTGGAATTGTTAACTGGTTGGTTTCAACCGAGTCATCTTTTGCAACGGGTGCATCTTATGCAGTCGATGGCGGAATGACTGCACGATGAGCACCAACTACTGGCCAGATACAACTCGGGTTGAGCACGGGGATTTTGCTTTTGATCTGGCGCGTGCTGCTATAAGAAATGTTAGATATAAAGATGTGCAAATAATTGATCTTCTCTACACCGCAATTCGCCCTTGGGATTGGTCAACTCTTGATCCTGATGAACATAGCGAAGATGTAAAGGTAACCGGTGATATCTGCGTAATCACTATAAAAGATTTATTTGCAGGCGCACTTGATGCTCGAACCGAAATTACAATCTCGAAAGATAATAAATTCACAGTGGCCTATGAGCTTCGTGGACTGGCTGAGTATTCAGTAAATCGTTGGGGACTTTGTTTCTGTCTAAACAGCGCGGACTGGATGGGCTCTACAGTTAAATCTCAAGGCAATGAATACCAATTGCTTGCCGCTATTTCACCGCAGCGCGTCGTGGATGGGATTACACAAGGGCTATTTCCTGCTTCCAATGAAATGTTTTTTGTGGCACCTGATCAACGTTCTATCAAAGTCACTTCAACAGGCAAGGTCTTAGAGGCAGAAGATCAACGCAATTGGACAGATAACACCTACAAGATTTATAGCGGTTCGCTAAGTGAGCCTCAGCCTTTTGTCACAAGCCCCGGAAGCATCTGGTCGCAAAGTGTGACATTTGAGATCAATCCCCCAAATAAGCAAGTACCAGATGGTTCAAAGATAGTTGTGGAAGAGATCGATTCGTTGCCGAGTATCGGATTGCAGTTTAATACCGAGCCGTTGCTGCCACTAGATGCGCTAAATACCGCGCTTTTCTTACTTGATATAGACCACATACGAGTCAATGAAGAATCCTTGACAGCTCAGAAAATCAATAGCGTTTCAACGAATGGTTTGATCGTGGAGGCGGCCTTACTTTCCTCTCACTCCGGAGAGAAACTTCACCGGGAAATCGAGCACTTGAATAAACAAATACCCGCAGGGTCTCGAATATTAATTCAACGCGAAGGTCGAGAAATTGTTGAAGTAGGTGACTTGCCTAAGAATAAATCACTTAGCTCATTCATTCCAGGAACTGATGCATATTTGGTTGACTTGCATGAAAACCAATATCAATTCGGTGAATCTGTTTCTTATTCCATGGTTCCTACGGTTCATTCATCTGATACTGAAACAATCTTTAAGACGCTCTACACCCAAAGAGAGTCGATTCAATTTGCACAAGAATTTCTAGCGCCACAGGTATTGGTATCTCCAATAACTTTTTCAACGCGAGGTAATCCCGAAACTGGTCATGCACGTGATCAGCGAATCAATTTTGCTAATCCCGAAATGGCTCTGCGGATTCGAACTATTGAAGGTGCAGCGTGGACACTTGGTTCGATCTTCGCCCTAGCGAGCGCCGGTGCTTATTCTGGAACATGGCACGAACTCTTCGGAGAATACGGGGTCATTTACCCGGATGGTGATGCAATTAAGTTCACGCCAACATTTCACGCTTTATCTGCACTGGGCGCACACCACGCACATGAAATAACCATCGCCACATCGCTAGATAACTCTTGGGTGGCATTTGAAAATCGTGAGGCTAAGAAGATTGTCATCGCCTCGCTTCGGCCCTGGGCAATCGAAATCACAGCCAATGTGCTCACCGGATACAAAACGATCCAGAGTTTGCACGCCAGCGAATGCGAAAGGGCCGGCCAGATCATGGACTGGTGGTCATATGCTGAGACAACCCCAGTTTTGGGCGGCTTACCCCTTGCTTTGACCCCCTTTGAAATCGCCATAATCCGCGGTTAGCCACGCTCGTAACGGTTGGGTAACAATCAATTTTTCACCTAAAAACCCTTCTCTTGAGGGTTGACCCTATGTAGTATCGGTTGCGATTGACCCACCTATAGGAGGAAATACATATGGCAAAGCTTTTCTCACGCCGCACTTCAGCAATTGTTGCTTTAGCTGCAGCGTCAATGCTCGTGCTGTCAGCATGTTCAAGTGGCGGCGGCGACAGCGACAAAGTTGCTGTTTCACTAATTACTAAAGATCAGTCAAACCCATTCTTCGTTGCGATGATCGCAGGAGCAACTGCTAAGGCAGAAACTCTAGGAGTAGAACTAACTGTTACATCTGGCGTAGATGAGTCAGATTACGCAGGTCAGATTTCAGCAATTGAAAATGCTATCTCTGCAAAGCACGCTGGTATCTTGATCGTTCCAGTATCTACAGAAGTTAACGCAGCAATCACTAAGGCCCGCGAAGCTGGTCTATACGTAATTGCTCTTGACACACCACCAGATCCTGCTGACATCGTCGACATCACTTTCGCAACAGATAACTGCGAAGCTGGTCGTTTGATCGGTAAGTGGGCTGCTGCAAAGCTTGCTGGCAAGAAGGCAACAATCGCACTTCTCGACATCTTCGATGATCGCATTGTGTCTGTTGACTACTGCCGCGATAACGGATTCCTTGATGGAATGGGAATCGACGTTAAGGATCCTAAGGTCATGGGAGACGAAGCCAAGACTGGCAAGTACTCAGGTGGCGATTACGAGATCGTTGGAAACGTAGCAACAGGTGCTAACGAAGACGGCGGCCGTACAGGTCTTGAGCAACTTCTTGCTAAGAACAAGAAGATCAACGTTGTTTACACAATCAATGAGCCAACAGCAATCGGTGCTTGTGCTGCAGCAGCTGCTGCCGGCGTAAAGATCGATGTAATGGTTTCTGTTGACGGTGGCGGCGCTGGTATCAACGCTGTTAAGTCAGGTTGCATCAATGCAACTTCACAGCAGTACCCATTGTTGATGGCTGACCTTGGCGTACAAGCAATCTATGACATCGTAAAGAACGGTACAAAGCCTGCTAACTCAGAAGGCCTTGACTTCTTCAATACAGGTGTCAAGTTGATCACTGATGACCCACAAGAGGGTGTTCCATCAGAGACAACTGAATACGGTCTAGCGAACGCTTGGGGTTAATCCCAGCTCTTTAGTTAATAACTAAAGAAGGTTGTTTAAAGAGGGCGGCTGCTTCGGCAGTCGCCCTCTTTAACAAATACCGATAATTAATTTGAATTACCACTATGTTTAGCAAATTATAAATTTGTAAGTTAGCAACTTGGAAAGGACCACAAGTGAGTCAAGATACGGCCACATATGACGCGGCGTCGGAGTTCCATGACCGCGCATCGATAAGCCAGAAAGCCCAAGCAACTCTCCATAAATACCCATGGCTGAGCTCAACAATGGTGCTAGTTGTAGCATCGATAATCTTTAGCTTTTTCAATGAAAACTTTTTAACGCCGTCTAACTTCTCACTTATCCTGCAGCAAGTAGCCATCGTCGGAGCAGTTGCAGCCGGACAGACTTTGATTATCTTGACCGCCGGTATCGACCTTTCTTGTGGTGCTATCGCAGTCTTTTCATCGATGACTATGGCGAAGTTAGTTCAAGGAGCGCCTGGTGAAGGCGAACCGGTTGGTATAGCCGTCTGGTTAGCATTCCCAGCCGGACTTCTTGTCGGCATGCTCGGTGGCGCGATTAACGGTTTCTTAGTTACAAAAGTTAAGTTGCCGCCCTTTATTGTGACTTTGGGTACTTTCAACGTATTCCTTGCGCTCACTCTTACTTTGACAAAAGGAACTGTTCCTTCGATTGAAATGGATCCATTCCTATTAACACTTGGCCACTACGTAAATCTCGGACCATTCCGAGTCACAACGGGCGTGCTATTTATGTTCGCCATGTATATGGTCTTGGCATTCGTTTTGCGTTACACCTCATGGGGACGCCACGTATACGCAGTTGGCGATGATATTGATGCAGCGCGCCTGGCGGGTATCTCCGTTAACCGCGTTCTAATGAGTGTTTACATCGTTGCCGGACTTACCTTCGCACTCGCAGCCTGGATTGTTATTGGTCGCGTGACTGTGGCTAGCCCAAATACCGGTGGCGATCTAAACCTTGATGCGATCACGGCAGTAGTTATCGGCGGTACTTCTCTATTCGGTGGCCGCGGCACAATCTTCGGTTCGCTAATCGGAGCGATAATCGTGGGTGTTTTCCGTAACGGCCTAACACTTGCTGGCGTGGATCTTTACTACCAGCTAATGGCGATCGGTCTTCTTATTATCTTCGCTGTCTCTGTTGACCAATGGATCAGAAAGGCACGCAAATGAGTAAGTCACCAATTCTTCAAGCAGTTGGGTTAACTAAATCCTATGGTCGTGTCGTCGCACTCGATGGCTCAGATCTAGAACTATTTCCAGGTGAAGTTCTCGCAGTAGTTGGCGATAACGGAGCTGGTAAATCAACGATGATTAAATGTTTATCAGGAGCTGAAATTCCTGATGAAGGTCAAATCATTCTTGACGGCCAACAAATGTCATT
>Ga0187843_10002072_pt1 | contig 12408 bp, 10 predicted proteins | sample SpaLakP09_SKY_43_FD_134516 | JGI IMG/M metagenome (GOLD analysis project Ga0187843, IMG submission 134516) | Oligotrophic lake water microbial communities from Sparkling Lake, Wisconsin, USA - SP09_SKY_43 | ecosystem: Environmental > Aquatic > Freshwater > Lake | place: USA: Sparkling Lake... | reverse complement strand
GGCCCCAGAAACATAGCCCCCAATAAATACAGCTTCAAACCCCAGAGATTCAACTAGTCTTCCTTGTAAAGGGTCACTGACGGAAGGTAGATGCAAAAAAGTATTTTTTTTTAGTAATTGGCGCAACTGTAAAGTATTATTTGACATAAAATTTTATAAAATGAAGAAAGAAACAAGTTAAAACTTCAGTTAGATTTTTTTTAAAGAAAAACAACTGAAGAAAAGAATTGCATAATTATTTAATTGGAAAAAATTCGTTTGGTTCACAAAGATAGATTGTACTTTTACGACAATCGCACCATTTGTAATTGAAGCTTCTCTTGCTGCAATCCATTTTGGATCTTTTGAAATGCTTCCCAATTCTTTTTAATTTGTTCATCTGTTGTCTCCAGAAAGGTTGATTTTTGTTTAATTTATATAACTAAATCTATTCTAACGAAAAAATATCATGACAGGCATTTATCAGACATTCAAGGAATACTGCAACAAAGCTATTAGATTCGGTTAATTAATAGTTTCTGTCATCTGACTTTGACCACCTTTTTTGAATGTTGTTGAAAGTACCACTTAAGATTAGTTCAATAAAGAACGGTATGAGCAGTTTCAAGACTTTTAAGGACAAGTAAATATCAAAAAAATACCCCTTGAAATGTTCTAAGGGTTAATATGAGTAATTAGTACTTTTAATTGAGCGCAATATAAAGTATATTTTATTAGATGCTAATATTTCCCTATGAAAACTTTAAAAGTTACAAAGTGATTTTAAAAAGGCCGAATTTTTATTCAAAAAATTTGTCTGAAAACTTATAAAATTAGAAAGCTGATTTAAATGACTAAAAATTCTCATATTTATAAAATTCTTTTTTTAACAGCTTTTGCATTCAATGGCCTTTCTTCTTCATTTGGAGCGGGTTTAACCTGGTGGGAACATAGTAATCCCCCACATAATAATTATTCTAAAGAGTTAGTAAATGAGTGGAATACAAAAAATCCTTCTGCAAAAGTGGAATATGAGTTTTTTGCGATGACGCCATACCTTAAGAAATTAACAACTGCACTATCAACACGATCTGCATCGGATGTATTTACTGTTACAGATTCTGTTTTGCCGAGTTTTACATCTAAAAACATGATGGCTGCGATCAATCCCGCATTATTAGGATATAAAAATTTAGATGAGATGAAAAAGGCCTATTTACCAAATTCACTCGATGGCTATATTTATCAAGGTAAGTTATATGCTGTCCCGGTCATTGCGACGCCACTAAGTTTGTATATCAACCGCAAACACTTTATTGAAGCTGGCCTTGATCCTGATAAGGACTACCCTAAGTCTTGGGATGATATTGTAAAAGTTGGTAATAAATTAGTTAAAACAGAGGGGGGTAAAATTACACGTGAAGCTTTCGATTTCCCCATGCACTCCTCCACATGGACAATGTGGTATTTCAATGCAATGATTCGTCAATATGGCGGAGAGGTTTTAGATCTATCTGGAAAAAAATGTACAGTCAATAGTGATGCTGGTATTCAAGCAATGAAAACTAGAGCCATGTATTCGCAAGAATATAAAATATCAGATCCAACAGTTAGTTTGGCCACAAATGCCCTACCTGCAGAAGATCTTCCTAAGGGGCGTGTATCTATGTTTATTTCTCATGCCGGTAGTGTTGCGCAATTTGGTCCAGATGTAATGAAAGATGTGAAAGTTGTTCCTTTTCCGCAAGTCAATCCTAAAATGCAAGTTGCGCCACTATATGGGTTTGCTTTAGCAATTAATCCACAAATTTCTCAGGCACAAACAAAAACAGCACATGAATTCGTCAAATTTGTTATAAAGGATCCTAAATCATGGTATGCAAATACAGCATATCCTTATCCTGCTGCAAATTTCTTAGACTTACCGGGTATTGAAGATGCAAGAAAAAACAAACATTTAGATGTGTTTTTAAACGATATTAAAGTTGGAAAATATGTGCAAAGGGCGCCTCAAATCCTTGAAATTAATGAGGCAGTTCATAGAGCAATAGAGCGTGTTGTTTTGAAAGGCGATACACCAAAATCCTCGCTGGATCAGGCCTGTAAAGAAATAGATACAGCATTAGCTCAGCAATAACTGCATATACTTTGATTGGGTGATGTCAAGCCCTATTTGCGATCCTCAATTTAAGTATGATTGCTTATGATTCGTTATAAAAATTGGCTAAAAATTGTGGGGTTTCTTTTTGTTCTCCCAGCATTGCTGCATCTATTCGTCTTTAAGTTATATCCCTTAATAGAGGCGTTTAAACTTAGTTTTTTTAAATATGATTTGATGAGTCCGCCAGTTTTTGTGGGGCTCTTGAATTATCAGAATCTTTGGGATAATCCCTTATTCCATCAATCGTTTTTAAACTCAGTGATATATATGCTTGGAGTGTCTGTTCCTGAGTGGTTTTTGGCGTTGATACTAGCTTTATTATTAAATAGGCCGATGTTGGGAAGACCATTTATTCGGCTTGCTTATTTTATTCCAATTGCAATGTCGCAAATTGTGGTGGCAGTAATATGGAAATTCATGTATCACCCTCAAGGATTAATTAATACAATTATTGGTATTTTTGGAATAGATAGGATTAATTGGCTTTCATCAGAGCAGACAGCCTTAGCAAGTTTAATCATGATTGGTGTTTGGAGGGGTATTCCTTTATTTGGAATAATTTATCTTGCCGGTCTTCAGTCAATACCAAAAGACTATCATGAGGCAGCCATGATCGATGGCGCAAATGTGTTTCAACGGTTTTTTTATATCACCTTGCCTTTGTTATTACCCACCGTATTATTTGTGATTGTTATTTCATTAATTTCATCGGTTAAGGTTTTTTTAAATCCTTTGGTGATTACTGGCGGTGGTCCAAATGGATCAACAAAAGTCCTACCATATTTTATATATGAAACTGGTTTTACTTATTTTAGAATGGGTGAGGCAGCAGCAGCTTCAACCATACTTTTCATTTTAATATTTTTCCTAACATTGTTCTTTCTTAAAGTTTTAAAGAAGGGGGATATTTGAAAGCATCTTCTTTTCTCCGCTTATTACTTTCGCTACTGACTATCCTTGGTATTTGTATTACTTTAATTCCTTTTTTTTGGATGTTTTCTACGTCATTAAAAACGAGTTCTGAAGTTTTTGATTTACCGATTCGATGGTTGCCTTCGATATTTCAGTGGCAAAATTACCCACTGAGTTTTTCAAGGGCAGCATTTGATGTTTACTTCAAGAATAGTCTAATTACTGGGATTATTGTTACCACGTCAAATCTTGTGTTTTGTAGTTTGGCTGGCTACGGTTTAGCTAAATTCGACTTTCCCCTTAGAAATTTCTTTTTCAAATTTATTCTATGTACTTTGATGCTACCTCTAGAAATTATATTGATACCAACTTTTTTAATTGTTCAACAACTTGATTTGCTTAATACGCTATTCGGATTGATGTTACCTCTCGTTATAGATGGTTTTGGTATTTTTATGATGAGACAATTTATAAAAGATATTCCTAATTCATTGATTGAGGCTGCTAGATTAGACGGTTGTAGCGAGTTTGGGATTTTTTGGCGAATCATTCTTCCAAACTGTAAACCCGCTTTAGGTGCATTAGCTCTTTTGGTTTTTAGAGATAACTGGGATCAATTTTTATGGCCGTTTATTCTTGCTTCGAAAGATGCATTAAAAACTTTTCCACTTGGTTTAGCGCAAATGGAAAGTGTTGATTCAACAGCTTATCAAGAAATTATGGCATTGGCTGTTGTAGGAATTATTCCTATGGCAATACTATTTATTTTTTTCCAAAAAGCTTTTGTACGAGGAATTGCACTCAGTGGGTTAAAGGACTAATTAATGGAACTGAATCATTCGATTTTAGAGCTGAATATTTCTCAACTATCTGAATTAATCAAAACAAGAGAAATTTCTCCGGTAGAGCTCACTCAGTTTTATCTTGATCGTATCCATCAATTCAATCACCTAATTAATGCTTATCTAACCATTTGTGATGAACATGCATTAGCTCAGGCAAAACAAGCCGAAAATGAAATCTTACATGGGAAATGGCGGGGTCTTTTGCATGGCATACCCTATGGGGTGAAAGATGTCATTGATACTAAAGATATCTTAACTACTCATGGATCCTCCTTTTTTAGTAAAAATTTCCCCACTGAAGATGCTCTTTGTATTAAGAAACTTAATGCTGCTGGAGCTATCATGCTTGGTAAAACTCTTACGCACGAATTTGCTGCTGCGACTACAACTATTAATCCTCATTACGGGACTGCCAGAAACCCTTGGAATATGGACTGTATTACTGGTGGGTCCAGTGGTGGTTCTGCAGCAGCCGTTGCTGCATCATTCTGTGTTTTTACAATTGGAACCGATACTGGGGGGTCTGTTCGTCAACCAGCAGCTCTTTGCGGAGTTGTTGGCATGAAGCCAACTCATGGCCTAATTAGTCTTACTGGTATATGTCAAAATGCGCACACACTTGATCATGTTGGGGTAATGTCTAAATATGCTCAGGATACTTTTTTTGTGACTCAAGTGATTGCTGGATACGATGCCAATGATGCAATGTCTAGAAAACTCGTCATGTTGAATGAGCATAGTGAGTGGCAGGATAATATGCGCGGAAAAAATATTGCATTATGTCCTGATTTATATTTACATTCAGATATGCAGATAGATGTTGCAAACGCATTCGATCATGTCGTCAAAATTTTTACAGATTTAGGTGCAAATATTCAAACTATCCAATTTGAAGGGGCAATTCGATTAACCGAATTATTCCCCTCCATCTCAGGTCCGGAGTTTGCCCAATTTCATCGACCATTTTATGAGTCTAATCCTAATGCATATAGTCAGGCTGTTCGTGAGAGAGTAGAGTGGTCGCTTAAAGTGTCTGCAGATGACTATGTTAATGGGTTAAAGGAACGCGAATTATTAAGAAGGAGATTTAGAGAATTGATTAATAAGGTAGATGCGATTATTGCCCCTAGTTTGCCATTTACGGCACCATTAATCTCAGATTTACAGGTAACTATTAATGATAAAGTAGAATCTTGTATGTGGTTACATAGACCCTTCTTAAATACTCCCAATATTATGGGAGTTCCAGGAGTTACGGTTCCTATGGGTTTAGATCATAATAACTTGCCACTATCGTTTCAAATCACTGGCGCAGAGCTTAAGGAAAAAGAAATTTTGGAAATTGCATCCTCATATCAGAGATCAAATTCAATGTTACTTCCACCTTTATTTCACTAATTGAAGTTATAGGATAGCTAAGCCAGTAGTTTCATCAAAAATATGAATGGCGTTATGGTCTACATAAAAATCTATTTGTTGATTGGTTTTAATTTCTAGCTTAGGTGGGACTCTTGCAATCATGCTTTTACTTTGGTGCGTAAAGTTTAAATAATTATCGGAACCAACTCGTTCGATGACTTCAATTTTTTCACAAAAAAGATAGTGAGTATTGGTATTTTCTTCGATTAAAAGATTTTCAGGACGAATGCCAAGGATTATCTTCTTTGTGGAATATTTCTCAAGTGTGGAATTTAGATTCTTAGGTAATGGAAGGCTGATTGCAGCACTACAAAAGTGATATTCATCATCGCGCTGCATTAACGTTCCGGTGGCAAAATTCATTTGAGGACTACCAATAAAACTTGCCACAAACTGGTTTACTGGTTTTAAATAAAGCTCCATAGGTGTTCCAACCTGTTGGATTGAGCCATCAAGCATAACAACAATTCTATCCCCCATTGTCATGGCTTCAACTTGGTCATGCGTTACATAAACTGATGTGGACGAAAGTTGTTTATGTAATTTTAAGAGTTCAACTCTTGTCTGTGCTCTAAGTTTCGCGTCTAAGTTTGAAAGCGGCTCATCAAATAAAAATACTTTAGGATTTCTAACAATAGCTCTACCAAGAGCAACACGTTGTCTTTGTCCACCGGATAGCTCTTTAGGATATCTTTCGAGTAATTGTTCTATTGCCAAAGTTTTAGATACTTCAAGAATCTTTTCTTGTATAAAGGATTTAGAAAACTTCCTCATTTTTAGTCCAAAGGCCATATTCTTATAGACTGTCATATGTGGATATAGCGCATAGTTTTGAAAAACCATGGCAATGTCTCGATTAGCTGGAATAATGTTATTTAATAATTGGTTCTCTAAATATATTTCGCCGCTAGAAATTTCTTCTAAGCCAGCTATCATTCTTAAAGTTGTTGACTTCCCACAGCCAGATGGTCCTACTAGGACTACAAATTCGCCATCATTGATGCTAAGGGAGAAATCTTTAACAGCTTCAATTTCCCCATATTTTCGAGAAATGTTTTTGAGTACTAGCTTTTCCAAGATGTTCCTAATTGGTTTTTATCTTACATCTAAACAAACCGATGTCAGTTTTGTGCGACGATTAAAGAGAGTCTTCATATCTTATCATTGCATGATACATTTAATGTTGATAAATTGAGGTGCTAATGAATAATTGAAAGCCAAATTCCTGGTTTAATCCAGTTTTACCAGCAATGATAATGATTGGAGATGCTTTAGCTCAGGGACCTATTAGCAAACTCGATAATCGATTACAGTACTCCGAGGTCTTCAATAACAATAGGTGTTTTGCTTAGAGGGATTTATGGAAAAGGATTTTTGCAAGCAGTTATAAGAATCCAAAAGTCTTTCCTTAAGTGGTCACCTTGCCCAAAAAACTGGAACGATCTTAATGTTGTTAGCCCCATGCGTTATAAGAGACTCAACGGCACTATAAAGAATAGGTTCCATAAGTTCTAAAAATGCCAGCTCAACCAACGTATCTTTTTGTTGATTTTTCCACATTGAGCACAGCAAATCAAAAATACTCTCTCCAGAGTTTATCGCGTGCACTGTGACCAAAGAGAATGACCACATTGATTTTTAAATTTTACATTAAGTAAGTAAACATAATCATATGAATAGGCTTATGCCTAGTCTTTTACTTTAAAAACTATGTCCGATTGAAATAGGGGCTAATACATAAAGGTAAAAGCTGGGCATGGATTGAAAATCTAATTAAGCAGATTTTTTAAGTGTTCTGAAAGTTGTTCAAGACATGTCAGATTGTGAATCGCCAGCATTTTGTTGCAGACTTTTGATACAGCAGTGGGCCCGCTAGCGATTGGTTCAAAAGCCTCATAGCGCATGAGAGGATTAAGCCATAAAATACTTCGCGTACTACGCTTAAGTTTCTGTAATTCGGCTTGAAGAACATCAATTGGACCAGTATCTAGAGCATCAGTAATCATCAGTACAACTGTTCTTTTACCAATACATAAATGTTGGTAATCTTGGTTAAGTTGTTTTAGGCAAGTTCCTAACTTCGTACCACTAGCAAAGTCATGAATATCCCGATTGATTGCTATTAACATTTTATCTGTATCGCGAATCTTAAATGAGCTACTCAGATGGGTCAGATTAGTTCCAAAACTAAAGACCTCTGTTTGGGGATGTGTTTTGGTTGAGGCGTGCAAAAAAGATAAAAGCAAGCGCGCATAACGCTCCATCGAGCCAGAAATATCAACTAAGATCAATAGCGGCAAAGGGTTTTTTTTCGTAATTGCCGAAAGATCTGAATTGGATCTCCTTCTAACCTTGATGCTTGTTGAAGGATTTTTTGAAAAGCTAATTTACTACCTACATTACTTACTTGATATCTTCTTGATAATATTTTCGGAAAATATAGAGGTATCTGACGAGCCAGATTTTCCACTAATTGATACTCTATATGACTGAGGGTATTAAAATCTGCATTTTTCAGCCGATCCGAATCACTGAAAGTCATACTTGCATCTAATTCGATTTTTTGCGCGTTTTTAGGACCGTTGAGTTGTTTTGTGTTGAATAACTGAAGAGACTCCCTAGCGCGGTTATTTTTTTTTCTGTGGGTTGATTTTTCTTGATTACGAGGGAGCATTAGCCCCAGTAATTTATTCTCGAGATTGGGATCTTTAAAATATAAATCAAATAAGTCATTGAATACCTGTCGATCTTGATAGCGACCGACGATGACCGAAAATAAAGCAGCTCGACAATCTTCACGCTCCTTAATATCTATTAGTTGTAAAGCCTGTAAAGAGAGAGCTATTTTTAAACTATCAACGGGTATACCAACTCGTCGTAAAGCTCTGCCAAAGCCTAATAAATTTTCATTTAATTTACCGCTTCGCGAATCACCTAATTGAGTTTGCATGTCTAGTGCAGTTAGATTATTTCAGGCGTTAGAAGATCGGTGACAAGTTGATCGTTAAGCGAAGAGATATCGTCGCGTTGTTTAAACAAAATACCCGCGGTGTCATGAACAATTTCTGGATCAATAATAAGAGTATCCATTGCAATCAGTGCCTTTGCCCATTCGATACTCTCTGCGATACCAGGTACGCGCGTGAATTGTTCTCTGACTGATGACTCTCTGAGTCGACTTATGAATAAAGCAATTTGCGCAGTTAATTTTTCAGGTGCATTTGGTAACATAACTTGTAGGATTTCTAATTCACGTTTTCGACTCGGGTAGTCAAGCCAGTGGTAGAGGCAGCGACGTTTGATAGCATCATTCAGCTCGCGCGTTCGATTGCTTGTTAATATGGTTATTGGTGTCGTCTGCGCTTGAATAGTCCCTAATTCCGGAATTGTGATTTGATATTCTGCTAGATACTCTAGTAAATAGGCTTCGAATGGCTCATCAGCTCGATCGATTTCATCAATTAATAGAACTGCTCCAGGTTTTGAACATTCAATTGCTTGAAGTAAAGGTCGTGAGATTAAATAACGGCGCTGGTAAATCTCTTTTAGCACGGAGTCTTGATCATCGCCTTGGGCTACTTTTACATGCAGTAATTGTGCCGTATAGTTCCATTCATACATTGCTTCACGTTGCTCAAGTCCGTCATAGCATTGTAAGCGCAAAAGAACCCGTTCGAGGGATCGTGCTAATGCTTTTGAGAGTTCTGTTTTCCCAACGCCTGGCTCTCCTTCAAGAAGAAGTGGACGCTTTAACTTGAGAGCTAAAAAAACGGAAGTTGCTAAGGCGCGATCGGCAAAGTAACCTTCATTTTTTAGAGCAACAATTACTTCATCAACACTATTAAATACTTTTGAACTCAAAATATCAAGCCATTGAATCAATTACAGCTTGTTTAGTTTGGACGATAACTATAGCAGCCTTGTAAGCTGCTGTTGCATGTAAATCACTACTAAAGTCATCCGCGTCGATTGCAATAGCTTTTACTGCTTCTGAAGAGTATTCTTTATTCAGAGCTGCCTCAAGACCTGAGTGGCGATAGACACCATTGATCGATCCCGTAATGGCAACGCGTACGCCGCTATTATGCTTTGCTACATAGACACCAACCATCGCATAACGGGATGCTGGTTGAACAAATTTCGCATAAGCGCTGTTTTGAGGAATTGGAAAACGAATCGCTTTGATAATTTCATTTGCATTGAGGGCTGTGGTGAAAACTCCTTGGAAATAATCATCTGCGACAATTTCACGTTGATCAGTGATGATGGTTGCATTCAGAGCTAATACCGCACTTGGATAGCATGCGGATGGATCATTATTAGCAACTGAACCAGCAATAGTACCCATTCGACGCACTTGCTTATCGCCAATATGGCTTGCAAGATAAGAGAGTCCTGGAATATCCTTTCGTAGTTCCGCATGACTAGCAACTTCAGCATGACGAGTCATGGCGCCAATTATGTAATTGCCACCTTCTTTTTTAATGCCAGCTAGATTTGGAATATTTTGTAAATCAATCAGCTCTGATGGGCTTGATAAACGGAGTTTCATGGCAGCAAGCAGTGTTTGTCCGCCAGCCAATAAACGAGTATCACTATTCAAATGTTGGGCAGCTTCGGCGATACTTGATACTTTTTTATATTCAAATGCGTACATATCTATCCCTTATCAATTATTGTTTTGCTGCCATGATGGCTTCCCAAACACGATGAGATGTTGCTGGCATATCCAGTTCTTTCACGCCAAGTGGGCGCAGGGCATCTAGTACAGCATTGATTACTGCTGGTGGCGAGCCAATTGCCCCTGCTTCACCACAACCCTTGGTTCCAAGAGGGTTGTGTGTACAAGGTGTGCAAACATGACCAATTTTAAATTCTGGGAAGAGATCCGCACGCGGCATGGTGTAATCCATAAAGGATCCAGTTAATAAATCACCCGAATCTTCATCGTACACACAATTCTCCATCAAGGCTTGACCGATTCCTTGCACTAAACCGCCGTGAACTTGGCCTTCAACAATCATTGGATTGATAATTGTGCCAAAGTCATCAACTGCCGTGAATTGATCTAAATGCACCATACCTGATTCAGGATTAACTTCCACTTCGCAGATATAAGTTCCTGATGGGAAAGTGAAATTAGTCGGATCGTAGAAGGCTGTCTCGTTAAGTCCTGGCTCTAGGGTTTCAAGCGGATAGTTGTGTGGCACGTAAGCACTTAAAGCAATCGCACCGAATGCAATCTTTTTATCGGTCCCTTTAACTGTAAATTCTCCATTAGCAAAATCGATATCAGTATCACTAGCTTCTAACATGTGGGCGGCAATTTTCTTTGCTTTAATTTCAATTTTATCGAGTGCTTTCATAATCGCAGCACCACCAACTGAAATTGATCTTGAACCGTAGGTTCCCATTCCGAAAGGTACTCGACCTGTATCGCCATGCACAACGTCTATTTGATCAATCGGGATACCAAGACGTGCAGCTACAACTTGAGCGAAAGTGGTTTCATGCCCTTGTCCATGGCTATGTGAACCAGTAAACACCGTAACGCTACCGGTTGGATTGACACGAATTTCTCCCACTTCAAAAAGACCCGCACGCGCACCTAATGCGCCAGCGATATTACTTGGTGCAAGTCCGCAGGCTTCTATATAGCTGCTGTAGCCAATCCCTCGGAGTAGGCCTTTAGCTTCGCTTGATTTGCGACGCGCTTCGAACCCAGCTACATCAGCTAAAACATTCGCTTTTGCCATAATTGCTGGGAAGTCGCCAGTATCGTACTGCAAAGCGACTGGGGTTTGGTATGGGAAAGTCTTAATGAAATTACGGTTTCTGATTTCATCTTGGGAAATACCTAGTTCCCAAGCACACCTAGAAACCAAACGCTCAAGCAGATAAGCAGCCTCAGGTCTGCCTGCACCCCGATATGCATCTACAGGAGCTGTATTTGTAAACCATGCATCCACCTCAACATAGATTTGTGGAGTAGTGTACTGTCCAGCTAATAATGTCGCATACAAGATTGTTGGAATTGCAGTAGAGAAGGTGGAAAGGTAAGCACCTAAGTTGGCATCAGTCTTTACTTTGAGCGCTAAAAATTTCCCATCTTTATCCATCGCCATTTCAGCATGACTTACGTGATCTCTGCCATGCGCATCTGACAAGAACGCCTCATTACGGTCAGCAACCCACTTGATATTACGATTAAGTTTTTTGGCGGCCCACGTTAAGCAAACATCTTCTGCGTATAAATAAATTTTTGAACCAAAACCGCCACCAACATCTGGAGCGATCACTCGAACTTTGTGTTCAGGTAAGCCCATTACAAAAGCTGTCATCAATAGACGTTCAACGTGTGGATTTTGATTTGAGACATACAAAACATATTCATCACTGGCACGACTATAAGAACCAATTACGGCCCTAGTTTCCATTGCATTCGGGATTAAACGATTATTGACTAAATCCAACTTGGTAATATGAGCCGCATTTTTAAAAGCGACATCAACTGCTGACTCATCCCCTAGTTTCCATTTGTAACACTGATTATCTTGGGCAATATCGTGTATTGCTGGACCATTTTTAGCTTTCAGTAAATTTATCACTGGTTCTAATACATCATATTTCACCTCAACGAGCTCTGCCGCATCACGTGCTTGTTGAACTGTCTCGGCAACGACCATGGCAACATGATCACCTACATAACGCACTTTTCCTTGGGCCAAAATTGGGTGAGCTGGCTCCTTCATTGGGGTGCCATCAGGGTTTTTAATAAGCCAACCGCATGGCAGACCATTAATATTATCTTTTGTAACATCCTCACCAATAAAAATACCAATTACACCGGGATGAGCTTTGGCAGCAGTTAGATTGATTGATTTAATTGTTGCATGTGCGTATGGAGATCTAACAAAAACCGCATGTGTCTGATGCGCTAAATTAATGTCATCAGTATATTGACCAACACCTGTCAGAAAACGAACATCTTCTTTTCGCAGAACTGACTCACCGATGTGAGGTAGTTTAGAAAAATCATCTATTGAGCCCATGGTGTTTCTCCAGAAATTATTTAGTAACGGGCATATTCTT
>Ga0187843_10002070_pt1 | contig 12412 bp, 13 predicted proteins | sample SpaLakP09_SKY_43_FD_134516 | JGI IMG/M metagenome (GOLD analysis project Ga0187843, IMG submission 134516) | Oligotrophic lake water microbial communities from Sparkling Lake, Wisconsin, USA - SP09_SKY_43 | ecosystem: Environmental > Aquatic > Freshwater > Lake | place: USA: Sparkling Lake... | reverse complement strand
TTATATGCCCAGAATCTATGATGACCATCTAATACTTGATATCCATTTTTATATTTGCGAACCAACAATGGTGGTAACTTGTCACCTTTCTTTAAGCCAGCAACAATCTTTTCAACATTGGCTTGGCTCTTAGGTTGTTGCATCTTTGAATCTGGCTCGAACCCCACTAGCCTATCAGCAGATATGTTGACTACCGGTAGGCTATCGAACCCTGCGTCATCTACTTCTGCCCCAAAATAGCCAGGGTCTGTGTACAATTTGATCTTGCCCTCCGCTACACCTTGCTTAACAAACTGAACATTTAATTTAGCATTTTTCCACAATGGATTTTTAGGATCCATTCTTTGTTGTAGCAACCATATAGCAGAGACTCTATGGGCGCCATCTTCAAACTTACCGTTTAATACTATTGCTGGTGGCAACTTTGCTAAACTTTCTGGATGATCCTTCAAGTAAGTAGCATACTCTATAACCTTTTTAGTGACACCCCAACTATAATCTTTGGCGTCCCAATCATCAACTACATTATTATAATAAGGCACCCCCGGCACAGATGATATAATATCTTTTACAGTCATTTGACGAGTTTCTATTTTTGCGTCAGGACCAAACTGTTTTGGAGCACCTGAACTTGGTCCCGGTTGAGGGAAGCCTTCCGCCACACCCGGCGCTTGTTTTGTCAGCGTATAGGTTGCGCCACCTGGCACATCTTTTCTTGTCAAATCGTAACCGGTGCCGCTGACGTAACGCTGAACCATTCTATCATACAGTCGGGCTCTACTGCCTGTGGGGTCGTCTTCTTTCTCTGCGCTGAAATTCAACATTGCTGGTTTACGCTTGGCAATGAATTGCCGCATGGCCGTCAGCACAGTGGCAAACACACGCGGAGCATCACCTTCGCCGGTGATCTCCATGTTTTCATCGCGCTCAAATTCCACCATCCAATTATTATCGCCTTGTGCCATGAACAGCACGATCAGTTCACTGCCATCATCCAAGTCAGCCGTGGCGTGCCAGTCACCATTTTGTTTGCGCCATTGAACAGCATAAGGTTGGTCAAAGGCTTCTGTCATTGGCTCTGCTGGAGTCCATTCAAAACTTTTTACCGGTACTGAATATTTTTCACTGAGTTTTTTCAACAAGGGTTCTAGTGCGGCAGCAGGAATATTTTGAGCAACCACACGTCGGCCGCGACTGCCTGGAACTGGACGATAGTATACGTCAACACGTTCAGTATCAATGATACGTGATTCTGTCACAGGCTTGGTCCAAGCGCGAGCCGGCACATTTAGAGTCTTTTCCAAATGTTTCAGAGTGGCCGTTGTCAGCAGGTCAGTGCTGTCTCTGCCAGGTTGCCAATACCACCGGCCTTTTTGGCTTTGCTTTAGGCCCATGATTCGCAAATCAAGATGATCAAAACTTCTACCACCTTTGGCCACGTCAAAGAAGTAAAGTGTGTTGGCAGGGTTGACACTTTCCTCTTGAACATTTTGTTTCTTTTCAGGGCGCCAGTGGAACACAGTCATGCCCATACTGGGATATTCTTCGTGCTGCCACTTTGGTCCCAGTATGTCTTGTATTACAGGAACAAAATACCGGCGGTATAACGTGGTACGGTTGTCTTGCTTGCTGGTAAATGACACTGCCGGAGGACGAGCCTTGGCCATGTACTCCGGCAACTGCTTTTTAATAATGTTGAGAACTGTGCTCAATATTCGAACTGTGCTCTTACTAGCACCAGTGGCCTTCTCGGGCGCATCATAGTTGCCGTTTACTGCAAATGTGATGTGCAAGGTATCATTAAACTCACTGCGATCAAAGAATACATCTACCCAATGATTGTCCACTGTGGCATGGAATAGACTACGCTTTCTTTGACGATTGGGTTTGTATTCTGCGGGTGCGTTGCCCAGCTCGTTGAGTTGACTGGCAGGAACCCAGGCCTGGATGGTTGATCTGTTCAACAGCTCAGCAGCGGCCCAGGCTCTATGGTTACCATCTATGATCCAACCTTCACTGTCGACCACAATGGGTCTACGGTCAACAAAGTTTGCGCTGTATTCACCAGCGTGGCCAGGATCTATAGCCTGCACACGATTGTAAGGATCCTCTTCGGGTTCTTGGTCTTCGTCATCATATTCTTGGTCGGGTATGTGCAAACTGCTCAACGGTACAGATCGCAATTCCCAACGTGGATAGCTTAACACTGCCTGTTGTAATTGCGTGGTCAGGGATTCGTGATGGGTGCCATGTATGTAATCTAGTACTTGTTTGGCATCTGCGTCGCGTGACTCAACAATGATATCTTGTATTTTCATTGCCGGGCTTTCTTGAGCCTCGCGCCTTGGCTATCTCTGAGATGCATCTTACGCAGTTGACGTTCTGTTTCACCAGGACGCACGTCCCGGGTCAGGCTCATCATATAGCGTGGATCTCGTGCCTGTGACCGACTCGCAATCACACCCACACCACCTGCATCTTCATTTGTGACTTTTGGAATCTTGTCCATGATACGACCCAGTTCCACATCATCCCTACCAAACATCTGTGAAAGGTATTCAGCACGTAGGCTTTCATCACCACGTATCTCATTCCATACTGCACGAGCTTCGGTACCGTGGCTAACATCTACCTTTTTACCACCCAAGGTAATGTCTTTGCGAGCTTCGGGAATAACAACAACATAGCCATGATTGTCTGCGGTATCACAATCGGCTACAGATTGAAATGTTTTGAAGTAACTGGGTGATCCAGCAGGTTTGATCACATTGCCCTGCTTGTCTTTTTTGTCACGCTTCAAGGTACCATCAGGTGCCAGGCGTTCAGCATCTGGAGCACCCAATGCTGTAACGAATATGACATTGTAGCCAAATTGTTCAGGCGGTTCGTAAGGTTTGGCGCTTTCAATAATACGTCCAGCAGGAACACCTGCCGCAGTCATCAACTGTACTTTGTCATTGAAACTAAAAGGACTCTTGGCCGAACTAGTGTCATTGCTGGTCACAATAAACACATTGTCTGTTCCAAATCGGCTTTGTAGGCGACGGAACACTTCAGCGTGTCCAAGATGGAAGGGTTGAAATCTTCCAGGGTAGGTAACTACAACACGAGTGGAGTCCTCGTTTACATAGCTACGGGGTTCAAACATTTCAGCAATAAACATAATAGGGCCTATTGCTGTATTTATGTTACAAGTTTTCTAATAGCCAAACGTAGAAAGGTGCTGTAAATCGCAATTCCCAGGCACCGTTGAAGCCTAGATTTACACAATTTTTTAATTCTGTGACTATCTGATCTTTGAATTTTTGTGGCTGATCTAAGTGATAACAACTGTGTGTCCATAACAAACTGCCTAGATCAATGTCATCAACTTCAATACTTTTGATGTTCAACAGCATATCTTTGACTATGGCAGTTTTGTCTTCGCTTTGTACCACATCTGTATCTTGTTTGTTGTTGAACCTAATGGTCAATACATGTTCTGCGTCTTCGGTCACATCAACACCAAACTCAACATAAAACACTTCATCAGAGGCCACAGAAACTTCGCTATCAGCATAGGCCTTACCATCAACTAGTACAGAGTATGCAGGACGTCGATCGTGGAATGTCCCACTGAGTCCAATTTTAAATACCAATGTTTCTGTAGTCTCACTCATTGTGGTTCCTTAGTTTACTTGTGCCACAGGAGCCTTCTGTGCCATGTTTAAGGCATCACGCAGGGCCTGAGGTGCATTTTCAATGCCTTCAACACCTGCCGATGCACCACCACCAAACTGCGGCATCTTGCTCAAGTCACCGGCAAACTCATAGTGTCCAATGTGGTTCAACAGGACCTTGCCGTGTGCCCAGATCTCACCACCCAAGGCACTCCAGCGTCGGCAGAACTGCCAGTCTTCGCTCAGATAGTGTCCCTTGTGATCAATGGCCACATCAAAGATAGCATACATCATGGGCTCATACTGCTTGCCCAGACCCACATCATCCACGTATTTGGTTTCTGGATGGGACGCAATCAATTTCTCATATACAGCACGTTTGAACAACAAGAAACCAGTGCCCATGGTGTCAACTGTAAAGATATCTCCCTGTATCTTGGTCTGTGGTTGCAAGTTAATAACGTAGTTGACTGGCAAGGCTTTCTTGGGATATAGTCCACCAATCACATCTTTGTCGCAAGCAATCATTTGAAAGATTGATTCTGGTTGGAAACGAATGTCTGCATCAATGAACATAAAGTGTGTGGCCGCTGTGTTGCTCATCATCTTGGCCATCAAGTTGTTTCTAGCACGAGTGACCAAGCTCTCGTTGACCATGGTGTCCAGGCTCCATTGTAGACCCACTTGGCTAGCAAGCAGAATAAAACGCAAGAAGCTGGTCATTGTGGGCTCCGAAACCATGCCACCATAACAAGGAATACCAATGTGCAAATGCACTTTCTTAAAGTCAAAAGGAGTACCCTGTTGTGGTGCTGCCTGCGCCTGCGGATTTTGCTGTGCTTGTTTGGCAGCCGCTGCCTTGATCATTTCAACAGCAGTTTTTTGTGGGATACCAGTGCTGCCGGTGTCAAGTTTTTCACCCAATGGTTTTGATTCATCAGTCATAGTTGATTGCTTTCTAAAAATAGTTGATTACGCTTTATTAACTTCGACAACAACTCCGTTGCCTAGTAATTCTTCTGCCACACTGACCAATGCTGCCATGGTATCATCAGCAATAATGGTTTCTGTAGTATCTGTGTCTTTCACAAGTTTGCTAACTGTGATTACGATAATTTCTTCTTTGATTTTGGCCATATTAAATTTCCTCGCTGCCAGTATTTACCTGCTCAACAGCAGCCATCTCAATTATTGATCTTATCAAATTTGGATGTATGATTTGCATAAAAGTGGTTATACTGATATCATTGGTATACACATAGGCGTCCCAAACATAACCAAAGTCTGATTTGGATAATTTTTCTCTGCAGGGGGTTGGAACTTTTACGGCTTCCCCTAGATTATCTAAATAGGTCAATATATGTTGTTTGGTTTCTGATGTGTACTTGTTGTCTCTAAAGTTTATTTTGTAACGATACGTTGGTGTATTTTTTACAATTTTGATGCCAGCATCCAGCATGGCACGTTGTTGATCATTGGCCGGGCAGTACACACACATACCATATTGCCGAAACTCTTGTGGAATCTTGCGTACAAAATCCAAAAGATCATATTCGTTTTCTGAATAGACCTGCACCTTGGGTTCTTCGACTCTGATTTTTAGTCCCGGCACCAGATTGAATTTTTCACGTTTGAGATATTCCAACCAGTCAAAGTTGGCCTGTTGTAACTGCCAGTTGACTCGGGCTTGCCACGATCCACCATAATTTACATTTCGATATGAAGACATTCTTTGCTGGATGGTATGAGCCACATCTGTGGAATAGTTGATGCTTTTTGCACCATAGGCCAGCAACTCCAGCTTGTAAAGATATTGGCCGAAGTACTTCTTTTTGGTGTCCAGCACCTCTAAATTAGGAATTAATTTCTTCCAAGACAATGAATCCATCCTTGTTTACAGTGGGTAGTGCGTCTGATGTTTTGTAAAATACAACGTCAAACGTCATTTCGTCATTTCGATAGTCAACATTGACCGTTGATCCAGCTTCAATTCGATCAAACAGAATTCGTTTACTCAACGGCACTTTGATCAATTCGTCAATCTTACGTGCCAAGGGTCTAGCACCCATTTTGGTATCAAAGCCCTTTTCAATTAGTTGATCCACGGCACGTTCTGTTAGTCGTACACGCAGTTGACGATCGGTCATGAGTTCATTTAATTCGTTGATAAACTTGGCCACAATCTTACGCATGGCAAGATTATCCAGTTTGTGGAATTTGCAAATGCCATCCAATCGGTTACGGAACTCAGGTTTGAAAAAGTCTTTGACAGCCCGATCGTCTTCGCCAGTTTTTTCCTGTACACCAAAACCAATGCTGTTGCGTTCGCTGTCTGCCGCACCCAGATTTGATGTCATGACAATAATACAGTTGCGAGCATCGGCTCGTTTGCCGTTGGTGCCCGATACCGTACCTTCGTCCATGAGTTGTAGGAACACATTCATGACATCGGGGTGTGCTTTTTCAACTTCATCAAACAAGATAATGGCATTGGGGTTCTTTTCAATATCAGAAATTAGGGCACCACCGGCCAGGTTTGCATCATCATACCCCACATATCCTGGCGGAGCACCAATCAATTTGCTGGCGCTGTGTCGTTCTTGGTATTCACTCATGTCATATCGCAACAGTTTCATCCCAAGGTTTTCAGCCAATAGTTTGGCCAATTCGGTTTTGCCTGTGCCAGTGGGTCCTAAAAATAAGAAACTGCCAATGGGCTTGTTGATTGATTTGAGTCCGGCTGTGCTGACATAGATGCGTTCAACAATGTTTTTGACCACGGTGTCTTGTCCAAACAGTCGGCTGCAAATATTATCTTCTAGTCCCAGATAACGATTTTCTTTTTCTGGGTTTGCCTGTGCCAACAGTTGTTCTTCGCTGATCTTGGTTGCACGACTGATTGCTTCAATGATATGACCACGCTCGAGCACAAAGTCGCCTGATGTTTTGATTTTTAGTTTGGCGGCGGCTGTGTCAATCAGATCAATGGCCTTGTCGGGCAACTTCTTGTCTGTTTGATACCGTACACTTAAATCAACTGCGGCTGTGATTGCATCGTCTGTGATTGTGCCTTTGTGAAATTCTTCGAACTTGGACTTCAAGCCGTGCAAAATATCTTTGGCCACTGCAGGGGTGGGCTCGTCCACAGTGAGACGGTAGAATCGACGCATCAAGGCACGATCCTTTTCAAATGATTGTGTGTATTCTTCCCAGGTGGTAGACGCAATAACCTTGATACGACCCTTGGTCAGAGCCGGTTTGATCATGTTAGCAAAGTCTGGTCCTTGATGACTGCCCGATCCTGCACCACGCATTTGATGTGCTTCGTCAATAAACAGGATACATTCACCTTTTGAAGATAATGCTGACAGCACATCTTGTAACTTTTCTTCGAACTCGCCACGATACTTGCTGCCTGCTAGTAGTCGTCCGATGTCAAGATTATAAACAGTAAATGGTTTCAAGTAGTCAGCAACAGCACCATCCACAATACGTTTGGCAAGACCTTCAGCAATGGCAGTTTTGCCCACACCAGGATCGCCTACCATGAGGATGTTTGATTTGTTGCGCTTGGCCAACACGTTACTGATTTCATCAATCTCTGTTTCGCGGCCTATCACAGGATCAATCTTGCCCGATTGGGCCTGTGCATTCAAGTTATCACAATACTGTTCCAAGATTTCATCTGCCTTGCTGGCATTGGCAATCTTGCGTCCTGCACTTTCTTTGTAGTTTTCATTGTAGAATGCCACAACATCATTGCGAGTCAATCCGTACTTGACAAAGAAATACTGTGCCCAACTGGTGGTTTCTTGATGTAGACTCACAAACAGGTCTATAATCTGTATGTGTGATCTACTGCTGAAGATCACTTGTGTCAATGCACGATTGAACATACGCTCAAGAGCGTGTGTCTTGCGTGGCGGATCATTGTCAGGATTATCAAGATGTTGTTGTTTGAGCAAGTATACATCCAGGTCCATCATGAGACCGTCAACATCGGCACCAAAGTTTGTCAGCAGTTCACGGAATGGAGGAAACTCTACCATGGACAAGGCTATGTGTTCTAGAGTCACATAGGCGTGTTTGTAGTTGACAGCAAGTTCGGTTGCTCGTTTAATAATGACATCAATCTCAGGATTTGAATTTACCATAAAAATATTTATAAAATTAGTTGGTTGAATTGATCAAAGTCAACAGTTCTTGGGCCCTCTGTTGAGCTTCGGCAGTGAGTGTGGGAGTTATGATATGCACATTTACCAATAGGTTACCTCTTGTGTTTTGATTCATTTGCCACAGTCCGTGATTGTATATTCTAAACTTGCTCATGGGTTGTGTGCCTGCGGGAACAGTAAGAGACAATTCAGTACCATCCAAACAGCGTACAACCTTTTCACATCCTACCATGGCTTCAATGCTGTTGATAGTAATATCAGTCAAAAGGTCTATGCCCATGACCTGGAAGCCTGGCTGTTCTGCTACTTCAAATTGTACATAAAGATCGCCACGTTGTAAAGAGTTAAAAAGGTTATCTCCCAGTTCTGGATATTTGACTGTGACGCCAGTGTGTACACCTCTGGGTACCTGTACTTCTACTGTGGTACGTTCTCCATTGGTGGTTTGTACACTTATGGTTTTGGTTTGATCTTGCAAGGTTTCCGTCAATGACAATCTAATACGTACCTGTAGATCTTTGTTGCGTCTTGGCTGTGGATGCTGTGGGCCAAACGGACTACGACCGCCAAACCCAAATTGAGCAAACAGGTCTTCCATTCCCGGTGGCACCCCGCCACCATCAAATGGACGCCCATTCACTGTAAAACGGAACCCACCACCGCCTCTGCGTTCGGCATCATACTGTGCTCGTTTTTGTTCATCACCTAATATGGCATAGGCCGCCTGTATCTCTTGAAAGCGAGCTGTATCACCACCCTTGTCAGGATGATGTTTGGAGGCCAGACTACGAAAGGCCTTTTTGATATCATCCGGGCTGGCGTTTTCTGCCACACCTAAAGTAGCGTAGTGAGTCATGTGATTTATTATATACGAAACTGATACGGAATGTCAACACAAATGAGAAGAGCCCCGAAGGGCTCTGCAGAGTAAATTAAAATCACTTTTTCTTTTCTGGAATTTTTTCGCCATCAAGTTTTTTATGAACTTTTATTTTTTTGCATTTCTTTACTTCTTTACCAGCTTTGTCTGTGGTAGTAATGCATTCCTCTTTGATTTCGGCGGCATACGCTGGATTGGTAGCAATTAGCGCAATTAGTGCAAATACGGATACAATATAATTCATTTTATTTTTCCTTTTAGATTTCTGGGAACGGTGGTTGTACCGGAGCCTTCTTGCCACCAAAGCCTGTGGCTACATCTGCGCTCGCAGTCGCTGGTGCTCCAAAGCCTGAACTGCTACCAAAGCCGCCTGCGGCTGGTGCTGATGTGGGTGTGACTCCGAAGCCACTGCTGGAAGCACCAAAGCCTCCTGTTGAAGGTTGGCCAAATGTTGAAGCCCCGCTTGGTGATGCACTGAATCCGCCATTTCCTGCTCCCGGTGGTGTGCTAGCTGGTGGTACATAAGTTGTACCAGCATTAGACGGCGGTGCTATACCACCGTTGTTGGCACCATTTAATTTTTCTTGTGTGCGACCGTGTGCAGCGATACCAAGAACAGCACCCATGGCAATATGGAACAGTCCAGCACCTTGTAAGGTCAAGGGTTGCCATTGTGTGTTGACTGAACCGTGGCTGAGACTTTGCAACAGGCTCCATAACACTGGAGCCAGCACAAAATCAAAACTACAAACAGCCATGTACATCCAGCCCATCATGGGACGCCACTTGCTGTTCATCCAGTCTTCTTTTTTCTTTTCGCTTGCACTCATTTTTTCTTGATTCTCATCAGCCATGATCGAACTCCTTTTGGTATTTATAATATTTATGAGCAAAATGGGTTTGTGTGCTCCGACAAATTATATGTGTGTGTTTTTATTTTGGTACAAAATATCTAAATATAACGAGTACCAACCACGGAGAAAATCTTGAGTTTTTTTGAAGAACTAAATGACCTGATCACAGAAACCCCTTTGGGCAAAGTGATTTTTATTTATATTTTGATCTTGTTGTTTTCCGTGGCCGCAGCCGGCGGGTTTGTCTACTGGGTATTGCATCACCGCCATTGATCATCTGCCCACGTAACGTTTGGGTATAGCATCTTCTCTGCGTTGACGTTCTGTTTTGGGTATAATGCCATCTCCCAATTCGGGATATTTTTCAATACGATCCTGTATCACAAACACCATCATAAGACCAATTGAGCAAGCAACTACCGTGGCCGCAATTCCCCAGACAGCATTGGCCCATACTGCATCCATGTGACGACGTCGTCTAACAGCTCGAGCATGTTCTGCCTTCATTTGTTGGGCAATGAGAATTTTTTGTTGGTCTCCCATCTTTTTCATCATCTCTTCTACTTCGGTGTAGAGAGCACCCAACTCGGGAGGACTTTGATAGGTCATTATTTCGCGCAGTTCAACACCCATTTGTTCCAACTGCTTACGCATCAACACACGTTGCAAGGCACGTTTGCCAAGACTGGCGTCACCACTATAGACTTCGTTCTTAGCACGGCGTTCTTCTTCTTCAAAAACAGCTATACACTTGTACAGGTTGTCGTAGTATGCACCCAGGTGTTCGCCTAGCTCGGTATAGATACTGGCAGTTTCGCCATCGCGTTTGTTCAGTTCAATGACACGATTTTTTTCTTCTACGAACTGTTTGCGTTGTTCGGTTGTGGGAGTTTTGCCTTTGGCTTCGTAGGCACCGTGAAACTGTTGGTCTAGATCTTTGAGTACTTCTTTGATGTCGCCCGCGGCACCTTTGATGTCCTTGTATAATTGACACCCTTTCTTTACGGCAGCAACCGCGCCGTTGGCTAACGCGAACAGTGTAAACGGATCCATAAACGTACCTCAAGCCCAGACAACGGCCGTGGGCTATTAGTATTTAACGCTTATGGTGTTATTTTTGGGTTTGATTAAACCAATGGGATCCAAAGCCAAATTGCTTGGCTCATCAAGATCATTGCCGCACCACCAACCCATAGACTTGCAGTATACAGTCGGTTGTTGACTGCCAATATACTAGCACTTAATAGCACAATAGCAATTTGGAACAGGCTGCCACCAAAGGTGTACCAAGGACTGCGTTGTTTGGCCACTGCGCGGTCGGCCTCCAAAGCACGTGCCTTGGCAAACAATTCTTTCTTGCCTTCACCTGTTTCGGGATCTGATTCATACCTAGCAATCTTCTTGCTGAGGGTAGCGGCCTTGGCAGCATCTTTACGTGCCAGAGCATCATCCAAGGCCATTTCAGCTAGTGTGCCTTTGATGGATTTGGCCTGATAAAAGGCCCAGGTGTTGTTGGCGTCAATGGTGTTGTTCAATACCCGGCCTGAGTTACTGCCGCCCAAGTAGGTGTTGATGGCCAACAAGGCTGCAAATACAACAATGACCCATCCGGCCTTGTCTTTGATTAGTGCTTCACGTTCGCTACGTGATAAAGGTTTTGTTTCGTTTTTTACTTCGGCCATGTTATACTCCCATGATATGTAATGCGTGTTCGTAGTGCTTGATGCGATCTTCTAAACCAATATAACCACCATTGATCTTCTTGGTCATTTTTTTGATATCGCCGGCATCTGCTTCCGCGTTTAGGTTGTTGGTCTCCCAGAACCAACAGGCGCTTTGTGCGGCACCCTCGAATGTTTCCAAGTATTCGGCAGCTTCTTCGGGACCAATCTCTAGGCTGGCAGCAAACCAAGAATAGTTTTCTTTGCCGGTAAGTTGTAGCAGTCCGCGACCACAATACTTGTAACCTTCGCCCGATGCCTCAGGACCGTTGCCCATACGCCCACCATACACACGGTTGGCAATCATTTCAGGTCTGTTGGCGTAAGCGGCAGCAATGGCGTCATCGGGGAAATACTTGCCAAAGATCTTGCGTAGACTTGCAGCCTTGTAGTTCAAGTTTTCTTTGACAAATCTAAAGCCACCTGATTCGTGAGCACACTGAGCAATAAAAGCCGCAATGCGCTGTGGGGTGTTGATTTCATAGTCTGGTAACAGTTGTTCTAAGGCCTCGTGCCAATGCTCGGCATAAGGTATTCCGGGTACCATCTGTTTCAATTGATTTAGTGTTAGCTCCATGGTCGACTCCTTATTTTATATTTTCAAATATGAACTTTTGTTTTTGATACCATTCGATCCAGGCATCTGTTTTGACAGCACATTCATAGTAGGTGCCGTAGTTGACTGTGACCGTCTTTGATATGTCACTTAGTTTAGCATCTTCTTGTAACTTTTGTAATTGTGGACAGGCAGTCAAGGCCAGGTTACCTGGTGCTTCGGGAAACTTACCAGTTACTGGCACTGTAGTCGAACAGCCTGCTAAGGCTAATAGAATTACAAGATATCGCATCAGCAGTTCCAACGACGTCGTGCTTTGCAGATTGCTTTGTCGGGAGTCTTAGAGCAACTAATGCTGTGCATTTTCATTTGTCCACGACTGCGGCTGCAATAGCTGGATCTACGCTTGCTGGCCTTGCTACCACGTTTGAGTTTGGAAGGCTTTGTGGTCACAGCAGTTTTTAATTTTGAGCCTGGATGCTCTCTACGCATCCAGGCTCAAAATTAAAAACTGCTGTGACCACAAAGCCTTCCAAACTCAAACGTGGTAGCAAGGCCAGCAAGCGT
>Ga0187843_10002066_pt1 | contig 12425 bp, 10 predicted proteins | sample SpaLakP09_SKY_43_FD_134516 | JGI IMG/M metagenome (GOLD analysis project Ga0187843, IMG submission 134516) | Oligotrophic lake water microbial communities from Sparkling Lake, Wisconsin, USA - SP09_SKY_43 | ecosystem: Environmental > Aquatic > Freshwater > Lake | place: USA: Sparkling Lake... | reverse complement strand
CCAGCAGCTGCAGCTGCTGGCGCAGGTGGTGGGCCACCAGCATGCCGGGCAGCTCGTCGGCATGCAGGGCGGCCTGGATATAGGCCTTGCGGCCGCTGCTCGCCGGGCCGTAGTGGAAGCTGGTCAGCTGGCGTTGCTGGCCCAGGCTGACGCCGTTCAGTGGATGGTGTTGGGTATGCATCGGTTAGGAGGCCCTAGCGGCGGGGCTGCAGATGGCGCAGCCAGCGCTGCTCGGCGGCCCGGAACAGGGCGACCAGCAGCAGGGTCAGGGCCAGATAGAACAGCCCGGCGGTGATGAAGGCCTCGAAGGGCAGGTAGAAGCGCGAGTTCACCTCGCGCGCCGCGCCGGTGAGGTCGGCCAGGGTCACGATGCTGGCCAGCGAGGTGCCGTGCAGCATCATGATGACCTCGTTGCCATAGGCCGGCAGCGCGCGGCGCAGCGCCGAGGGCAGCAGGATGCGCCGCCACACCGCGGTGCGGCTCAGCCCCAGGCTCTGGGCCGCTTCCAGCTCGCCGTGAGATCCGGCTCGCAGCGCGCCGGCAATGATCTCGGTCGTGTAGGCGCAGGTGTTCAGGCCGAAGGCCAGCACCGCGCAGAACCAGGCACTGGACAGCAGCGGCCAGGCGGCGCTGTCACGCACCGCCTCGAACTGGGCCAGGCCGTAGTAGAGGATGAACAGCTGCACCAGCATCGGCGTGCCGCGCATCACAAAGGTGAAGCACCAGACCGGGCAGCCGAGCCAGGGTGACGACGAGGCCCGCAGCACGGCCAGTGGCAGCGCAGCGGCCAGGCCGATCGCCAGCGACATCAGCAGCAGCTTGATCGTCGTCAGCAGGCCGCCAAGATACAGCGGCAGGCTGGCAAGAACGGCATCGAAGTTCATAAGGCCAGCGCCTTGAAACCCAGCGAGAAGCGCTTCTCGAGCTGGCGCAGCAGGAGCACGCTGGCGCTGGTGATCAGCAGGTACAGCAGACCCGCGGCCACATAGAAGGTGAAGGGCTCGCGCGTCGCGCCGGCGGCCTGGCCGGCCTTTTGCATCATGTCGTTGAGGCCTATCACCGACACCAGGGCGGTGGATTTGACCAGCACCAGCCAGTTGTTCGGCAGCCCCGGCAGCGCCAGGCGCACCATCTGCGGCCAGACGATGCGCCGCTGCACCTGCCACAGGCTCATGCCGTAGGCGCGAGCGGCCTCGGCCTGGCCCGCCGGCAAGGCCAGCAGCGCGCCGCGGAAGGTCTCGGTCAGGTAGGCGCCAAAGATGAAGCCCAGGGTCGCCACACCGGCCGCGAACGGGTCGATGTCGATATAGCCGTCAAACCCCAGCAGCGGCGCTGCGGCATTGATGGCCAGCTGGCCGCCATAGAAGATCAGCAGCATCAGCACCAGATCGGGCACGCCGCGTATCACCGTGGTGTAGACGGCGGCGATGCGGCGTAGCCAGACCGGGCGGGCCAGCTTGGCATGGGCGCCCAGCAGGCCCAGCAGCAGGGCCAGCAGCAGGGCGCTGAGGGCCACGCCCAGGGTCAGGCGCGCGCCTTCGAGCAGGCTGTCGAGATATCCGTGCAGCATGATGTTGGGCCGGGCTGCCTTACTGGCCGTAGACGTCGAAGTCGAAGTAGCGGTCCTGGATCTTCTTGTACTCGCCGTTGGCGCGTATCGCCTTGATCGCCGCGTTGAGCTGGCTACGCAGCCCCTCATCGCCCTTGCGCAGGGCGATGCCCACGCCCAGGCCGAAGTAGGCCGGATCGACGTAGGACGGGCCGGTCAGTGCAAAGCCCTTGCCGGCCGTCGTCTTCAGGAAACCGGCATCGCCGGCCACCGCATCGACCAGGGTCGCGTCCACGCGTCCGGCGGCCAGATCGAGGTAGATCTCGTCCTGCTTGGCATAGCGCACGATGGTCGCGCCGGTGAATTTTTCACTCGCATAGCGGTCGTTGATGGTGCTGCGCTGCACGCCTATCTTCTTGCCCTGGAAGCTCGCCGGCGAGCCGTCGATCGGCGTGCCCGCCTTGGTGATCAGACGATTCGGCGTCTTGTAGTACTTGTCGCTGAAGTCCACCACCTTCTGGCGCTCCGGCGTGATCGACAGCGAGGCGACGATGAAGTCGAACTTGCGCGCCTGCAGCGCCGGAATCATGCCGTCGAAGTCCTGCTGCACCTGGGTGCATTGCGCGCGCATCTGGGCGCAGACGGCGTTGGCGATGTCGATATCGAAGCCCTTGAGCTTGCCATCGGGCCCGACCGAGCTGAACGGCGGATAGGCGCCTTCGACGCCGACGCGCAGCTTGAGCGGCTCGGCGGCGATGGCCGAGACGGCGAGGGAACAGGCGGCCAGCAGGCCAAGGAGTCTCATTTTCATGATCGGTGCTCTCGGAGGGGAGGTCAGAGTTTGGCCGGCTGAAGCGGCCGGTACAGGGGCTGGCTCAGGGTGATCGGCGTCACATCGAGATAGATGTTGAAGACGCTGTAGTCCTCGCCCCCGAACGCGCCGGTGTAGTAGCCGAGGCTGTCCGCACCCTTGCGGAAGCGGAACTCGAAACCCAGCTCTGGCTTGACGGAACCGGGTCCGCCAAAGGCCAGCGCCGTGACCTCGCGCTGGGCGTTGTCGATCAAATTGCCCATCAGGTTGGCCACCGTGGTGTCGCCCAGCGCGTCGGCGTAGAAGGCGTCGCGGGTGAAATAGGGCTTGAAGCCGGCGGCGTTGGGGTCCACCTTGAGGTCGGCCAGCTTCTCCTTCGACGGTGTGGCGGTGCGGGTGCCGAGCTGGTAGCGGTCACCGCGGTCCAGATAGCTCAGGCGGACGTTGCGCAGATTGAAGGCGGGCAGGCGCGGGTCGCTGCTGGCCTGGCCGAGGTCGGCGATCAGCGCGCCCTTGTAGCCGATCACCTCCAGGCCATCGCCCTGGAAGATGACGGCGGTGTTCTCATCGACACCGACGCCCAGCTGATAGCCCTTGGCCAGCATCAGCGGCAGCATGCGGCCGAAACGCCCGCGCTTCAGGAAGTGCTGATCGACAAAGATGTCCGGCCCGACGAAGCCCAGGCCGCGATCGATATGCTTGCCCTCGGTCATGCCGCCTTTCATCACCTCGAGAACGTCCTGCGCGTCGCGGAACATATGGGTGCTCATGATGGCCGCGCCCGCACTGCTGCCGGCCACCACGCCACCGGCGCGGTAGATCTGCCAGATGGCGGCCAGCACCGGCGTCGGCTGGCCTTTTTCGTCGAGCAGGGCCTGGGTGATGCGCTCCTGTGCGCCGCCGCTGAAGTACACCCCCCGGGCGGCCAGCACCTTGGCCACCAGGGCCGGATCGCGCGCTGCGGCGCGGTAGTCGCTGCCGGCCAGGCGCGGTGCGATCGGCAGCGCCTCGGCTACCGCGCCATGCTTTTGCAGCACGTCCACCAGCGTGTCGCCGGACTTGCCAGGGTTGCCGGCCGCCGTGGCCAGCACCACCCAGCGGGCGCCCTTGCCGCCGCTCAGCTCGACCAGGCGCTGCCAGACGGCATCGTTGTCCAGCTTCAGCGCGCCGCCGATGGCCACGGCGATGCCCTTGCCGGGAGCGGTGGGCTGGGCCTGCGGCGCGGCGGCCAGGCAGCCAAGCAGGGCGGCGAGCAGCCAGGGTTTGAGTCGGAGCATGGTGGGCAGGGCGTAGCGTCGATGCGGCGCATGGTGTCATGCCCGGTCCTCCAACGGACGTGCCGCCGATGGCGGTGGCGGAGTTCTGTAGCTAGGCGTCGCAAATCTGCAAGGCCGGGCCCGACCCGAAGCCCGACAGCCTCCCAGTCTCAGGCCGCGGCAGACGTTTCGCGCAGCAGTCCGTCCACCTCGCTTAGTACCTGCTCGAAGTCCAGGGGCTTGGTGATGTACGAGCGCGCCCCGGCGCTCAGTGCCGCGCCGACGCTGTCGTCCATCACATCGGCGGAGACCATCAGCACCGGCAGGCCGGGGGCCAGATGCTCGTGCCGCAGCGCCTGCAGCACGTCCAGGCCGCTGCCATCGGGCAGTTGCATGTCCAGCAGCAGGAGATCGGGTGTCGCCTGGCGCAGCGCGGCCAGGCCATCGCGGACGTTGGTGCAGATCTGCAGCGTGATGCCGGGGCGTTTGCTCAGCAGCGCTTGCATCACAGTGGCGTTGACCGGATCGTCCTCGATATAGAGCACCTGTTTGGGGCCGTAGTTGGGCAGCAGCTCGGGCAGCTTGAGCGGCTGCAGCGGCGTGTCGGTGGACAGCGGCAGGGTGACGCAGAACTCACTGCCCACGCCCGGTGCGCTGCTGACGCTGATCTGGCCCTGCATCAGCTCCACCAGGGTGCGGGTGACGACCAGGCCGATGCCGGTGCCGGCCTTGCCCGAATCCTCGCGGCCCAGGCGGTTGAAGGACTGGTAGAGATTGGCCTGCTGCTGGGTGCTCAGGCCCAGGCCGGTGTCGCGCACGCGGATTTCGACCGTGCCGGGTGCTCCGGCCAGCACGCTGACATCGACCCGGCCGCCCGGGCGGTTGTACTTGACGGCATTGCTCAGCAGATTGACGAGCACCTGCTCCAGCCGCATCGGGTCGGCCTGGGCGTAGCCCAGAGTCTGCGACAGGTCGGCGGGCGCATGCAGGGCCAGGGTGACGTGCTCGCGCTGCGCATCGGCCGAGACAAAGGCGATCGAGTCGCTGATCAGTGCCGGGAGATCGACCGGTCCCGGCGTCAGCTTGACCTGGCCCGACTCGATGCGCGACAGCCCCAGCACATCGCCGATCATGCCGGCCAGATGCCAGCCGGCGCGGGTGATCAGCTGGATGCGCTCCAGGCGCTGAGGGTCGTCGCGCAGCACCGGGTCGCGCTCCAGAGACTGGGCGAAGCCGACGATGGCGTTCAGCGGCGTACGCAGCTCGTGGCTCATGCGCGACAGGAACTCGCTCTTGGCGCGGTTGGAGGCCTCGGCCCGCTCGCGGGCACGCTCGGCGGCCAGGCCGCGCACCTCTTCGGAGATGTCGGAGATGACCAGGATCCAGGCCACCTCGGGCGCGCCCAGCAGGGTGTTGGCCTGCAGCAGCGCGTCGAAGGCCGGGGCCTCGCGAGGCAGCATGCGCAGGCGCTGCATGTACTGGCGCTGTTCGGGGAGCTGATGGCTGCTCAGCCAGTCCGCCAGATCCACGTCGAGCGCCTCGACGCGCACCTGGGCCAATCCGTTCAGTGCCTGTCCTTCCAGATTTCTGCAGCCCAGCAGCCTTGCCGCCGCCGCATTGGCAAAGCGGATCTGCAAGTGCTGGTCCAGTGCCAGCACGCCATCGCGCAGCGAGCTCAAGATCACCGAGCGCTCGTGCAGGCCTTCGAGCAGGCGCTGCTCGGCCTCGCGCCGACGCGCCATCTCCAGCGCGCGGTCATGCTGGAACTTGTTGACGGCGATGGCCAGCTCGATGATTTCGTCACTGTCGCTCCGCGCTCCGTCGGCGATCTGCACGCGGGCGCTGGGGTCGTCGAGCTTGATGCTGCGCAACTGCTCGACCAGCGCGGACAGTCGCAGCGTCACCAGGCGGTGCAGCAGCAGCAGGATGCCCAGCGCAATCGCCAGCACCTTGAGCAGCTCCAGCGGCAGGCGCTCCAGCGTCCGGCGCATGATCTGCGCATCGATCGCGTCGAATGATTCGCTGACCCGCAGGCGGCCGATGCGCTGCGCGCCCTCGCGGGTGCGCGCTGGCGCGCTCAACTCCAGCTCGCGCATCTGAGTCGCCGCGGGCAGGTCCTGACCCTCGCGCTTGAGATCCATCACCGCGGCGCCGTCCTCCGAGAGCACCTCGACGCGCACGATAGCGCCATCGCGGGTGAGGTTGCGCGCCAGCAGCTCCAGGGCCATGGTGTCGTAGTTCCACAGCGCCAGGGCGATCGGGCTGGCGCTCAGCGAGAGTGCGGAGTCCGAGGCACGGCGTGCGGCTTCGGTCAGCTGCACCCGCTCTCGCCACACCTCCAGCGCGCCCACGACGACAAAGATCAGGGCGCTGAATGCTGCCACGGCCACGAACATGCGTGTGACCAGCGAGCTGGCAATTCGCTGCATCTGGTGGATCCTTTGTTGTGGTGGCGCCTTGGCGAGGCTCAGCAGATGCTAGCGCAGCCCGGTGCCGGTCGGCGTGCCCCGCCGACCGGAAAGCCACGGATTTTTGCCAACTATTGCCTTGCTGGGCGGGCTGCGCGCGGCCCTCAGCGAGCAGGCAGTTGCGGCGGATTGGGGTGCAGGCGCGCCATGCACAGCGTATCCACGTACCGACCCTGGCGCAGGGCATAGGCGCGGTGCCGCCCCTCATGCTCGAAGCCGCTGCGCTCGTAGAGCCGGATTGCGCGGGCATTGTCGGCATAGACCGTCAGCTCGATGCGCAATACCTGACCCCAATTGTCGGCATAGTCAGTCAGCGCCTCCATCATGGCCTTGCCCACGCCCTGGCCCTGGGCCTCAGGCAAGACCGCGATGCCCAGGCTCATGACGTGGCGGCGGCGCAAGGCCTTGCCGACGCTGTGCAGCCCGGCACATGAGACGACCTCGCCATTCATCTCGGCGACCAGCACCAGGTCGGTATTGCCCGGCACCTCATTGCCCTCCAGCACGGCCCTCCATCGGGCTTCGCTGGCATAGGGCAGTTGCAGCAGGCCCGGATAGACCCGGTCGTCTCCATTCATGCGGGTGATGGCCGCGGCATCGGTGGGCAGGCAACGGCGAATGCTGAACGTCATCTCTGGCTCTCCTTGGGGTGATGAGTCTTGTGGACTCCGACAAACAAAAAGGCCCGCTGGGGTCAGCGGGCCTTTTGGGGGATGCTTGTGTGCTTGCAACTGCTCCCTAGACCCGCGCTCCTGTGTTGATCGCCATGACGGCGACTAGCGCTTGCGACAGGGCAATAGCAAAAACCTGCTCGGCCGAGGGGGCCAGGCAGGTCTTCGGGGGGGTGGTGTTGCGACGTAGCATGGCCCCAGTATCCGGGCCGCTGCGGGGCTTTGTCAACGTCTCAGCCTGGCCGCTGGCAGGCGGCCAGTCCTTCGCCAGCCGTCGTCGAGTGTGCAGGCACTCGCCTCGGTGCCGGCTCAGTGCAACGAACCCGGCGCACCATGGCACAGCTTGAACTTCTTGCCGCTGCCGCAGGGGCAGGGGTCGTTGCGGCCGGGCAGCTCTTCGACGCGACGCGGCTCGGGCTTGGGTGCGTAGTGGATCCAGAACAGGCGCATGTCCTGGGCGGCGAACAGCGCGTCGTTGAGCACCTCGTCGGCGCTGACGTCGGTGCGCTCGTAGGTGGCCTGCAGATACTCGTTGCGCTCCTCGCCCTCGGGCAGCATCACGGCGGCGATCGAGTTCAGCAACTCATCGAACAGCACGCCTGCCTCGGACTCGGGGTCCTTGATCGCCCAGCTGTCGGCATGGGTCTCAAGCGCCTGCAGATAGCCCTCGGCCCAGAGGGCTCCGGCCGCGGGCATCAGTGCCGCATCCTCGGCCGTCATCAGGCCTTTCTCGATCAGCTCGGCATGCAGCTCGGGTGGCAGTTCGGTGATCAGGGGGCTCAAGGACAGATCGTCGGGCGACTGCATCAGCCGGTCCGGGTCGATCTGGCTGGCGATCACGTTCCAGCGCTGGGTCAGCAGGGCGACGAACTCCTGCATATCGGCCGTCTCCTTGAAGGCGGCCGCCCAGTCGTCGCCGAACAGCTCGCCCAGCGCGGCGATGGGTGTCACGACCTTGGGGCCGGAGATCAGGGCCGTCAGATAGCCGTCCAGAAAGTCCAGCGGCACGGCCTCGTCGTCGGGCTGGCTGTCGCTGAGGTCTTGCAACAGCGTGGCCAGACGCTCCAGCTCTTCGGGGGTAGAGATGAGTCGCTTCATGGGCTGACCTTGTGGTTCAGAGGCGATCGGCCACCCAGGCCTGCACCGAGGCCAGCGCCGCGGGCACGCCCGCCGCGTTGCTGCCGCCGGCCATGGCCATGTCCGGCTTGCCGCCGCCCTTGCCGCCAACCTGCTGGGCAACGAAGTTGACCAGCTCGCCGGCCTTGATCTTGCCCATTTGGTCAGCGGTGACGCCGGCTGCGATCTGCACCTTGTCGCCATCGACGGCAGCCAGCACGATGGCCGCGCTCTTGAGCTTGTCCTTGAGCTTGTCCATGGTGTCGCGCAGGGCCTTGGCATCGGCGCCCACCAGAGTGGCGGCCAGCACCTTGATGCCGCCCAGATCGACGGCCTGCGCCACCAGCTCATCGCCCTGCGACGAAGCCAGCTTGCCCTTCAGCGAGGCGATGTCCTTCTCCAGCTGCTTCACATGGTCCAGCACCGCATGGATGCGGGCCTCGACCTCGCCGGGCGCCGCCTTCAGGGTGCCGGCCACGCCGTTGACGGTGGCTTCGAGCTGCTGCAGATAGGCCAGCGCGTTGTCGCCGGTGACGGCTTCGACGCGGCGAATGCCAGCGGCGACGCCACCCTCGGCGACGATCTTGAACAGGCCGATGTCACCGGTGCGTTGCACGTGCGTGCCGCCGCACAGTTCCTTGCTGGAGCCGATCTCAAGCACGCGCACCGAGTCGCCGTACTTCTCGCCGAACAGCATCATCGCGCCGGTCTTCTGCGCATCATCCAGCGCCATCACCTTGGCGGAGGCCGCGGCATTGGCCATGATCTCGGCATTGACCAGCGCCTCGACCTTGCGGATATCGGCATCGCTCATCGGCGCGTTGTGCGCGAAGTCGAAGCGGGTGCGTTCGGCATTGACCAGCGAACCCTTTTGTTGCACATGCGCGCCCAGCACCTCGCGCAGGGCCTTGTGCATCAGGTGGGTGGCGCTGTGGTTGCGCACCGTGTGCTGGCGCTGCTCGGCATTGACCTTGGCGGCGAATTGATCGCCCACATTGACCGTGCCCTCGACGACGCGGCCATGGTGGCCGAACACATCGGCCTGGATCTTGATCGTGTCTTCGACGACGACGCGGGTCGTGCCGTTGCGCAGCTCGCCGCTGTCACCAGCCTGGCCGCCGCTCTCGGCATAGAAGGGCGTGTGGTCAAGCACGATCACGGCGTCGTCACCCGACTTGGCGGTTTGCACCGGCGAGCCATCGACGTAGATCGCGGTGACCTTGCTGTGCTCGCAGACCAGATGCTCGTAGCCGTGGAACTGCGTTGCGGAGCCGGTGTACTCCAGGCCCGCGGCCATCTTGAACTTGCCGGCCGCGCGGGCTTGGCTGCGCTGGCGGTTCATCGCCGCCTCGAAGCCGGCCTGATCGACGGTCACGCCGCGCTCGCGGCAGACGTCGGCAGTCAAATCAACCGGGAAGCCATAGGTGTCGTGCAGCTTGAAGGCGGTCTCGCCGTCGATCTGCTTTGCTCCGCCGGCCAAGGCCGATTCGAGGATTTCCATGCCATTGGCAATGGTCTGGAAGAAACGTTCCTCTTCTTGCTTCAGCACCTCGACCACGCGCTGCTGGCTCTGGCGCAGCTCCGGATAGGCATCGCCCATCTGGACGGCCAGCTCGGCCACGATCTTGTGGAAGAAGGGCGTGCGCGCACCGAGCTTGTAGCCGTGGCGGATGGCGCGGCGGGTGATGCGGCGCAAGACATAGCCGCGGCCCTCGTTGCCGGGGATGATGCCGTCGACGATGGTGAACGAGCAGGCGCGGATGTGGTCGGCGATGACCTTGAGGCTGGGGCTGTCCTTGTCGCAGTCACCACCACCTGCGGCATCAACCGCCTGCTTGGCCGAGGCGAGCAGCGCCACAAAGGTATCGATCTCGTAATTGCTGTGCACATGTTGCAACACGGCGGCCAGGCGTTCCAGGCCCATGCCGGTGTCCACGCTGGGCTTGGGCAGCTTGTGCATCACGCCCGCTTCGTCGCGGTTGAACTGCATGAACACGTTGTTCCAGATTTCGATATAGCGGTCGCCGTCCTCGTTCGGGCTGCCCGGGGGGCCGCCGGGGATGTCTTCGCCGTGGTCGTAGAAGATCTCGGTGCACGGGCCGCAGGGGCCGGTGTCGCCCATCATCCAGAAGTTGTCGGAGGCGTAGCGGCCGCCCTTGTTGTCGCCGATGCGCACGATGCGCTCGGCCGGCACACCGATCTGCTTGTTCCAGATCTCGTAGGCCTCGTCGTCCTCGGCGTAGACGGTGACCCACAGCTTCTCGGCCGGCAGCATGAACTTGGTGGTCAGCAGCTCCCAGGCGTACTTGATCGCGTCCTGCTTGAAGTAGGCGCCGAAGCTGAAGTTGCCCAGCATCTCGAAGAAGGTGTGGTGGCGGGCGGTATAGCCAACGTTGTCCAGGTCGTTGTGCTTGCCGCCGGCGCGTATGCACTTCTGGGCGGTGGTCGCGCGGCTGTACGAGCGCTTGTCGAAGCCCAGGAACACGTCCTTGAACTGGTTCATGCCGGCATTGGTGAACAGCAGCGTCGGGTCATCGCCGGGCACGACCGGGCTGGAGGCCACGATCTGGTGTCCCTTGGACTCAAAGAACTTGAGGAAGGTCTGGCGAATTTCTGCGGCTTTCATCCGTGGGCTCTCTTCGATGTAAATGCTTGATTTCTCGAACCTTTTGATTATAGGTGGGGCGTTCCCGGGCCAGCCCGGTGGGCGATTGGCGTAAAACCAACCGTGGAAAACCCGGCTAGAGTCGCGTCCTTGCCCGGGCCGCGCGCCGGGCCGCCACGCTTTCAAGGAGATTTTCATGGACAGCAAGACTTCCCCATTGGCCTCGCTGAAGGACGCCAGCCTGCTCAAGACCCATGCGCTGATCAACGGCGAATGGGTGGCCGGCGGTGCGCGTTTCGACGTCACCGACCCCGCCACCGGCGCCAAGCTGGCCGATGTGGCCAATCTGGGCGAGGTCGAGACCGAGGCCGCCTTGCAGGCCGCCAACACCGCCTGGCCGATCTGGCGCGCCAAGACGGCCAAGGAGCGCGCCGCCATCCTGATGAAGTGGTACCAGCTGATCGTGCAGAACGCCGATGACCTGGCCCGCATCATGACCGCCGAGCAGGGCAAGCCGCTGGCCGAGGCCCGTGGCGAGGTGATGTATGGCGCCAGCTTCATCGAGTGGTTCGCCGAGGAGGCCAAGCGCATCTACGGCGAGACGATTCCGACCACCGACAACAACAAGCGCTATCTGGTCATCAAGCAGGCGATGGGCGTCTGCGCCGCGATCACGCCCTGGAATTTCCCGATCGCGATGATCACCCGCAAGGTCGCCCCGGCGCTGGCGGCCGGCTGCACGGTGGTCATCAAGCCGGCCGAGCAGACGCCGCTGTCGGCGCTGGCCGTGGCCGAGCTTGCCCAGCGCGCCGGCATGCCGGCCGGTGTGCTGAACATCATCACCGCCGATGGCGACAACTCGATCTCGGTCGGCAAGGTGCTGTGCGCCAGCGACATCGTGCGCCATCTGTCCTTCACCGGCTCGACCGAGGTCGGCCGCATCCTGATGGGTCTGTGCGCGCCGACGATCAAGAAGCTGTCGCTGAAGCTGGGTGGCAATGCGCCCTTCATCGTCTTCGAGGATGCTGATCTGGACAGCGCCGTCGAGGGCGCCATCGCCAGCAAGTACCGCAATGCCGGCCAGACCTGCGTCTGCGCCAATCGGCTGTATGTGCAGGACAGCGTCTATGACCAGTTCGTCGCCAAGCTGGCCGAGAAGGCCGGAGCGATCAAGGTCGGCAATGGCTTCGAGGCCGGCGTCAACCAGGGCCCGCTGATCGACGACCAGGCGATTGCCAAGGTCGAGTCCCATGTGGCCGACGCGCTGGCCAAGGGCGCCCGCGTGGTGCTGGGCGGGCAGCGTCTGAACACCAGCCTGGGTGAGCGTTTCTACACGCCGACGGTGCTGGCCGACGTGACCTCGGACATGCTCTGCGCGCGCGAGGAGACCTTCGGCCCGGTCGCCCCGGTGTTCCGCTTCAAGACCGAGACCGAGGTCATCGCCCTGGCCAACGACACCGAGTTCGGCCTGGCCAGCTATTTCTACACCCGCGACATCGGCCGCGTCTACCGCGTCGGCGAGGCGCTGGAGTACGGCATGGTGGGCATCAACACCGGCCTGATCGCCGTGGCCGAGGTGCCGTTTGGCGGCGTCAAGCAGTCAGGCCTGGGGCGCGAGGGCTCGCACCACGGCATCGACGACTACGTCGAGGTCAAGTACCTCTGTCTGGGCGATATTCAAAAGTAATGTTTTCGGTGCCAGACCTGCGCAGCAGCTCTGGCTTCGACTGACTGGAACTAGCTTTCCTCGTCATTCGCCGCCGGCTTGGCTTTGCGGCTGCGCTCGGCCCACTGTGTGAGGCCAGACTTGCCGGCCACCGGCCGGCCCGCCGCGGCGGCCGTGGCCAGGCGCAGCAGGGTGTCGGCGTCTTGCGCATCCGACGGGTAGAGGCTGATGCCGACGCTGCTGTTCAGGGTCAGGTCATGCCCGGCCACCGACAGCGGCTTGT
>Ga0187843_10002065_pt1 | contig 12426 bp, 11 predicted proteins | sample SpaLakP09_SKY_43_FD_134516 | JGI IMG/M metagenome (GOLD analysis project Ga0187843, IMG submission 134516) | Oligotrophic lake water microbial communities from Sparkling Lake, Wisconsin, USA - SP09_SKY_43 | ecosystem: Environmental > Aquatic > Freshwater > Lake | place: USA: Sparkling Lake... | reverse complement strand
TTGCGGTCCTGAACGGCTTGGTCATGCTCTCTTTCATCCGCCATTTGCGCGAGCAGGGCATGGGCCTGGAGGCGGCCGTGGAGGAGGGGGCGTTGACACGCTTGCGCCCCGTCTTGATGACCGCCCTGGTGGCCTCGCTGGGCTTTGTGCCCATGGCCCTGGCCACAGGGACCGGGGCGGAGGTTCAGCGGCCTCTGGCGACGGTGGTCATCGGCGGCATCCTCTCGTCCACGGCGCTGACGCTGCTGGTGTTGCCCATGCTTTACAGCTGGATGCATCGAGGTGAAGCTGGCGCGGCCCGATCAGCACACCCACCCACAGCCGCGCCGGGCACTCAGCCTGAAACCCGCATGGGTTGAAACAGGCGCCTTGTGGGGCCTCGATTTGTGGCCACTTCCTGCTGCACGGGGCCCTGGTGCCAGGGGGTGGCTGCACTTTTGCATCGCAAAATGCTGCCGAGGGCGTGGTCGCCCCATCAGGAGAAATCAATTGAAAGTCGAAGGCCAATGCCATTGCGGCGCCATTGCTTTTGAGGCGGAAGTTCAGGCAGGCAGCATGACGGTCTGCCATTGCAACGACTGTCAGATCCACTCGGGCTCGGCCTTTCGGGCCAACATCTCGGCCCCTGCTGACCGCTTTCGGCTGCTCAGCGGGACGCCCAACACCTACATCAAAACGGCTGCCAGCGGTGCCCGTCGGGTGCTGGCGTTTTGCGGCCATTGCGGCACGCCGGTCTATGCCTGCGCGGCCGAAGCGCCCACGGCGTACTCATTGCGCGTTGGCACACTCAAGCAGCGGCATGAACTCGGCTCACCCAAGCGCCAGATCTGGACGCAGCGGCGCCTGCCCTGGGTGGCCTTGCCCGACGGTGTGGAGGCTTTCCACGGGCAGCCTTGAGGGTGATGCGCGGGCGCTGCGTTCGCGGCGTCATACGGCATGTGAAAGCCATATCCCCTTCCAATGCCTTGCCCCCCTTCTTGGGGTCTCATGAACATCCGCTGGACTTGTGGCTCTGATGCGGTCGCGGCCGGTGCTGCGCAGCAGGGGGTGGCCCGGTGGCTGACTGAGGCAGAGCAGGGCGCCCGAAGAATTGAAAAGTTCAGGATTTATTTGAAAGTCGGCTGAACAGCCTGTCCCTACGATCCGTGACGACCTGTGACCACGCCTCGCCAACAAGAAGGCGAGGAGGCACAGAGTTCGTGCTGCAAACAGCAGAGTTCCCACAAGATCAGGAGACAAACATGTTCACTTCCCCCATCACCTTTGTGGCGGATCGCCGGCGATGGATTCTGCGCACCACACTGGCCATCGGCGCCTCAATGGCCCTGGCCGCTTGTGGCGGTGGCGACGGCAGCAGCGCCCGCTGGGTGGCGAGCTGGGCCGCCTCGCCCCAACAGGTTCCGCTAAGCAAGACGTTTACAAATCAAACCATCAGACAGTTGATGTACGTCTCGGCAGGCGGGGAGCAGATTCGTGTCCGCGTGTCCAATGTCTTTGGCAACAGCCCGTTGCTCATTGATTCGCTGAGGGTGGCTCGGAGCACCGGCGCCGCCTCGGTCGATGTGTCCACTGACCGCCCCGTTAAGTTCTCGGGCCAGGAGCGCCTGTCTCTTGCCGTCGGGCAGGAGATTTGGAGCGATCCGATTGATCTACCGGTGTCTGCTCATGGCATCTTGGCCGTGAGTGCCTATGTGTCCTCAGCCGTGCCAGTGGCCACTGGCCATGGCGTAGGTATGCAGGACAACTACGTCGCGGTTGGTAACGTTGCTGATGCTGCGAACTTCACCCCGACCGAGATAATTCAGTACTACAACTGGGTGACGGGGCTGGACGTTCTTTCGTCTGCAGTCCAGAAGGTGGTGGTGGCCTTCGGGGACTCCATTACGGATGGCTATATGTCTTCGGTCAGCCAAAACCACCGATACCCAAACTACCTATCTCGCATGCTCAGGGGCGGCCCAGATGGAGCTTCGTACTCGGTGGTCAATGAAGGCATTACAGCCGATCGTTGGATCTTTGGCGCCAATGATTTTCCACCCGGGACCGCCCGTTTCAGCCGTGATGTGTTGGGGCAGTCGGGTATCACGCACGCGGTTGTCATGCTGGGTATCAACGACATAGGTTTACCGTCGGCATTCAACATACCTGGCGAAGACGTCACCGCAGAGCAGATCTTTGCCAAAATCGTCTTCGCTGCAGATGCGGCCAAGTCGCGCGGCATCAAGGTATTTGTGGGTACGCTGAGCCCGGTGAAAGGCAATCCTGGCTACTATTCAGCGGTGGCAGAGGCTAAACGCCAAGCAGTCAATGCAATGATCCGACAATCGACAAGGTTCGACGGCACCATTGACTTTGATTTGGCACTGCGCGATCCCGCCGATGGGTCCGCCTTGAGGGCCGAGTTCGACTCGGGTGACCACCTTCACCCCAGTGACGCTGGCTACGAGGCCATGGCCAAGGCTGCTGCCGCAGTGCTTCTGAACTAGAAGGACCAAAGCCTGATCTGCGGGCGCTGTGTGTCCGCTACGCTTGACAGCCCTGTCTGGGGAGTACCGCAAATGCGCACCAGAAAAACACTTCTGCAGGAAGTTTCCAATGAACGGTTGCTTGAATCTCGCGGGACAGCCTGGGCCGGACTGCGACTGCAATGGTCACGAACCGACTCTCTGCCGTATACCCGCAGCATCGTTACCGAAGTGCCGACCTTGGTTCTCACCTCGAACGGCAACAGTGAGGCGTTCTGGCGAACGAGGACGGGGGAGAAGCGAAAACTGTGTGGCGAAGCGACGCTGACCTTCATGGGCGGAGGTTGCGAACTGGAGCACCTTCGGATGACCGGCAGCATTGATAGCTTCGGTATTGTGCTCGATCCCTTGAAGCTGGAGGCGTGGACCGGAGCAGGGCGGTCTGATGGCGCCTTGATGGCACAGCATCTCGCAGCCTTGATCGTTGATCGAGATGCTCATCTCTTGGCTCTCATGAAGGCCATGGTCATGGAGATTCAGCGCGGCTGCCCCTCGGGGCCCTTGTATGCGCAGTCCATGTCCATCGCGCTGGCGAGCTACTTCTGGGGGCGATTCGCCTCGTCCAGCACGGCGACCAAGAGCACTGCGATGGCGCCGCAGCGCCTGGAGAAGCTGAAGGCGTACATGCGCGACAACATCGGCAACGACATCACGCTGGAAGCCCTGGCCTCGCAGGTCGGGATGACGCCAAAACACTTTGCCGAGTGCTTCAGGCGGTCTTGTGGCGTCTCGCCCTACCAGTACTTTCTGCAGTTGCGTATCGAGGAGGCGAAGGCCGCCTTGCGCCGAGGTCGTTCATCGATCACGCAAATCGCCATGGATTTTGGTTTTGCAAACCCGAGCCACTTCAGCGCCGCTTTTCGCAAGGCGGTTGGGGTCTCGCCACGAGAGTTCCGCAGCCTGGCCGGGTGAAAGACGCGCAAGTGTGTGGGTGGGGCACGCTGGGCGTCTCCGCCCTGTTCTGCGCCGCGCTGCCATGCCAGCCAACAGGCAGGCCGGCCCTTGAGCAGGGTTTGCGCTGGCCGAACAAGGTGAGTGCAGGCCCTCGTTCAAGGCCAACGTGCCCGAGGGTGTTGGCTTTTTCTCGCTCTCGGTAGCTCAAGGGTCATCACCGTTCAGGTGCGGGCCTGGCGATCTTCTTCTGGTCGGGGCTCTGGACACTTGGCCATGAGGCCGCTGCCCTGTGTCCAGCTCTTTACGCGTTTCATTGCATATGCATCATTGCTTTTCTTCTTAGTAGACAGACCATTCTGTCTTATCGTTCGGCCACCTCGAACCACGCGCTGAATGGCGCTCAAAGAATCCCATGAAACTGTTGCAACCATTGGCGCTGGGGCGCCTGACATTGCCCAACCGAGTCATCATGGCGCCTCTTGTGCGCGCTCGTTCCGATGCCCATCGGGCCCCCACAGACCTGGTGGCCAGCTACTACGCGCAACGTGCCTCGGCGGGTTTGATCATCACAGAGGGCTGCCACATCTCGACCCAGAGCGCCACCCGGGCCAATGCCTCTGCGCACCACACGGACCGGCAAACCCAGGCGTGGACCCGGGTCGTTTCGGCGGTGCATGCTGCGGGGGGGCTCATTTTTCAGCAGCTCTACCACGTGGGCCGCAAGGCCTTGATTTCGACCATGCCGAATGGCGAACTCCCGGTAGCACCCTCGGCGATTGAGGCCATCGGGGGGGTGGTGACCGAAAACGGGCTGGAGCCCTTTCCGGTACCCCGAGCCCTGGAAACCCACGAAATCGCACCGATTGTTGAAGACTTCAGAGCTGCCTTCCGCCGTGCTGGGGAGGCCGGTTTTGACGGCGTGGAAGTGCTGGCTGCCAACGGATTCCTGATTGATCAGTTCTTGCGGGATGAGACCAACAAACGCACCGATGCCTATGGTGGGCCGGTCGAGAACCGCGCCCGATTCCTGCTTGAGGTGGTGGATGCTGCCATCGAGGAGTTGGGGGCTGAGCGTGTGGGTGTGCGCATTTCCCCGCATTTCCGCTCAGATCGCATCGGTGACTCTGATCCCGTGGGTACCTTCTCTTACGTGGCCAAGGAACTGGACCGACGTGGTATTGCCTATCTCCACATGTTGGAGGGGACGACCCACGACGAGGACCCGTTTGTGCCCCTGTACCTGAGGTTGGTCAAGAAGCCCGGCAACGGGAACTCAGGCCCAGGGCCCATTCCGGGCGACCCTTTCCTGGCTCCGATCATTCGGCCCCTTTTCAAGGGGACCTTGATCCTGAACGGCGGCTACAACCGGGAGACGGCCGAACAGATCCTCAGGCAAGGCTTGGCCGATGCGATTGCGTTCGGGCGTCTGTACATCTCTAACCCTGATCTGCCCGAGCGATTCCGACTGAACGCGCCACTCACGGAGCCGGACACCTCGACGTTCTACAGCGGAGGCCCTCGCGGCTACACCGACTACCCGACGCTGGCTCAACAGAACGCGGCGCTGACACCCGCTTGATCCCTCGATCCCTCGCCCCATTCATTCTTTGAGGAACAGCCCCATGGGCCACTCTGATTCTTCGGCACTGTCGCCAACTGGCGACGCCATCCTGGCGGGTCTGCGGCGCACGTTTGCTGCCACCGCCGCGTCACACGATGAGCATGCCAGCTTCCCGCACGACAACTTCAAACGCCTCAGCGAGGCCCATCTGCTCGCACTGACGGTGCCCAGATCCCATGGTGGCCAGGGAGCCGGACTGGTGGAGGCGGCCAGGGTGGTGGGTGAGGTCGGGGCGGGTGAGGCCTCCACGGGCCTGTTGCTGGCCATGAATTACCTGATGCATCACCTGCTCGGCAAGAACCCACCCCGGCACTACGACGAGATTGCCCGCGCTGCCGTGGAGGGGCGAGGCGTGCTCAATGCCTTGCAAGCCGAGCCTGAGCTGGGCTCGGCAGTGCGCGGCGGTCTGCCGGGCACGGTTGCACAGCAGCAGGAGGACGGTACCTGGAAAATCAATGGGCGCAAGGCCTATGCCACCGGCAGTCCGATCGTGAGATGGTGGTTGGTGCTTGCCCGTTCCGGCACAGACGAAGCGCCCTTGGTTGGCACCGTGTTGGTTCCGGGTGATGCGCCGGGTCTCCAGGTGGTGCCGCGTTGGAACCATGCAGGTCTTCGGGCCACAGCCAGTCACGACATCACTCTGACCGATGTTGTGGTGCCGGCAGAGAATGCACTCGGCTTTGTCTCGCCCGGCCTGCCCGCCGCCAAGGAGCGCCGCGCCTTGATCGAAGTCTGGAACGGGGTGCTGATTGCCGCCCTGTACGACGGCATTGCCCGTGCCGGTCGGGATTGGCTGGTGCAGTTTCTGCATGAGCGCAAACCCTCCAACCTGGGGGCCTCTCTGGCCACCGTGCCCCGCTTGCAAAGCGTGCTGGGCGAGATTGACACCCTGCTGCTGGTCAACCGGACCTTGATCGACACCAGCGCCCGGCAGGCCGATTTGAACTCGACACCGGATCCCCTGCGGTCCCAGCAGGTCAAGCACGTGGTGACGGCCAATGCCGTGAAGGCGCTCGAGTTGGCCCTTTCGGTGTCTGGCAACCATGGCCTTGATCGGGCCAACCCCTTGGAGCGGCACTACCGAGACGCCTTGTGCGGTCGGGTGCATGCCCCGCAGTACGACACGGTGTTGCTCAATGCCGGGCGCGCAGCGCTTGGTGTCTGAGCGAGTGTCACCCTTCAGAACCCATTGACCCAAGAGATCGCTTTCATGCAGACCCCTCAATTCACGCATGCGCTTCGGCGCATGACGCTCAATCTTCTTTCGGCCCTGTGTGTGGCCTTGCCGACCGCAGCCATGGCGCAGACGCCCGTGCGTGGGGGCACTTTGGTGGTGGTTTCCAACCCTGGAGAGCCTGCCGTTCTGACGGCTGCCTTCAATCAGCAAGGGGCTGTGGCAGCCATCTCCACCAAGCTCTTTGACGGGCTGCTGCACTTCGGTGAGAACTTCAAGCTCGAGCCCGAGCTGGCCACGCACTGGGAGGTCAGCAAGGACGGAAAGGAAATCCGGTTCAAGTTGCGTCCCAATGTGAAATGGCATGACGGAAAGCCCTTCACTTCCGCCGACGTCAAGTTCACCTTCGAAGAGGTTTGGCTCAAGGTCCATCCCCGTGCGCGATCCACCTTCGCTGCGGTGGAGTCGCTGGAAACGCCCGATCCGTTGACCGTGGTTTTGAAGCTGCGCAATCCATCGGGGGTGATCCTCAGTGCACTCAACAGTGCCGAGGCCCAGATCCTGCCCAAGCACCTTTATGAGGGGACCGACATTGTTCGCAATCCCTGGAACGTGAAGCCCGTGGGCACCGGACCTTTCCGCTTCAAGGAGTGGGTTCGTGGCGAGCGGATCGTGCTGGAGCGCAATCCGGACTACTGGGACAGTGGCAAGCCCTACCTTGATCAACTGGTCTACCGCATCATTCCGGACGCGACGGCCCGTTACGCCGCGTTTGAAACCGGTGCTGTCCAGTATGGCGTGCTCAGCCCGGTCTCGATCAATGATGTTGAGCGGGTTCAGAAGAACAAGAACCTTCAGGTCGAATACCGAGGCTATGAATGGCTGGCCTCCAGCAACGTGCTCGAGTTCAACGTGCGCAAACCGCCCTTCAACGATGTTCGGGTGCGCAGGGCCGTCGCTCATGCGATCGACCTGGGGGCCATGGTGAAAGTCACGGCCCGTGGCAATGCCAAGCCCGGAACCTCGCCGGTGCTGTCGACCCAGACCCGCTTTTTCACGACCGATGTGCCGTCTTATCCCTATGACGTCAAGCAAGCGGCCCGCTTGCTGGATGAGGCTGGCTTTCCGGTCAAAGAGGCTGGAACCCGCTTTGCAGTGACTCTGGATTGGCTGCCCTTCGGCGAGAGCTACTTGCGCTACGGGGAGTTCATCAAGCAATCCCTGCGCCGCGTTGGCATTGACGTGACCTTGCGCAGCCAGGATTTGCCGCAGTTCATGCGCCGCGTCTATGGTCAGAACGACTTCGATTTCATCGTGACGCACCGGGCCGGATTCGGAGACCCCCAAATCGGTACCGACCGTCTGTTCTGGTCAAAGACCATCATGAAGGATGTGCCCTGGTCCAACGGCTCGGGCTACAGCAATCCCGCCATGGACGGCCTCATCCAGGCCGCCCACGAGGCGCCTACTGAGGAACGCCGAATCGAGTACTACAAGAAGGTCCAACGCCAGGCCCTGACCGACATACCGAACTTCACCTTGATGGAAAACCGCATGTACACCATTGCCACAGCCCGTCTGCGGGGCTTGAGCACCGGGTCGGATGGCGTCTATGAATCGTTGAAGAACGCATGGCTGGCACCTTGAACGACACACCCGCTTTCTCGGGTGTTGACGAAGAAGGTGTCTCGGCGGCCACCGGTCGCCGACAACGTCTGTATGTCCTCACCCGGGTGGCTCAGATGCTGCCCACGCTGTTGCTGATCCTTTTGACGGCCTTCGTGCTCCTGCAGATGGCCCCGGGCGACATGGTGCAGGTGCTGGCTGGCGAGGCAGGCGGCGGCTCACCCGAGTACCTGGCGAGCCTGCGCCAGAGCTTTGGCCTGGACCAGCCCTTGCACGTTCAGTTTTTGCTCTACGTGCGCAACGTGCTGTCGGGCAACCTGGGCTTCTCATTTCGCAACAACACCAGCGTTGCTGCGCTGATCGGTGCTCGGCTGGGACCGACGCTGTTGCTGGCCGTGGCCGGCTTGGCGATTGCCCTGCTGTTTGGCGTGGGCGCGGGTGCTTTGGCGGCCATCCGCAGGGGCAAGGCCCTGGATCAATGGATCGGCGGGGTGGCCTTGTTGATCTATGCGACGCCAGGATTTCTGTTGGGCATTGGCCTCATGCTTTTGTTTGCCGTGAAGCTCCAATGGCTGCCTGTCAGTGGCTTTGCGGATTCCTATGGCGTTGAAGGGTTTTGGCCCTACACGCAAAGCGTGGCCAGACACCTGGTGCTGCCGGCCTTGACGCTCGGCGCGCTGCACGCAGCCATCTACGCCCGCTTCACCCGGGGCGCCATGCTTGAAATCTATGGGCAGGACTATGTGCGCACGGCGCGCTCCAAAGGCCTGACAACGCGGCGGATCACGGTGCGGCATGTGTTGCGCAACGCCTTGCTGCCGATCATCACTGTGGTCGGCATGCAGATGGGCTCGCTGTTGAGTGGCGCCGTGCTGGTCGAGACCGTGTTTGCCTGGCCTGGGTTGGGGCGCCTCGCCTTTGAAGCGATGCAGCAGCGAGACTTCAACTTGCTGGCAGGCCTGATTCTTTGCAGTGGCAGCCTGGTCGTCTTGATCAACCTCGCTGTGGACCTGCTCTACACAGTCCTTGACCCCAGAGTGAGCCACCAATGACCCGCCGGACACAAGATGTACATAGCCACCGCCAAATCGCTCGGGCTGTGCCTTCCGCTTTACACCCTGTCTCAAAGCGCGCGCCCACGATGGGGTGGCTGGCCTGGCCCCTGTCACTTCAGTTTGGCCTTCTCCTGTTGGGGGCTCAGCTGTTCGTGGCGGCTGCAGCTGGCTGGCTGTACCCGGGCGACCCCTTTGAGCTGGCTGGCGCCGCCTTTTTGTCGCCCGGTGCCGATCCCGAGTTTCCGTTGGGCACCGACATCATGGGGCGCGACATCGCCGCCGGCTTGATGCATGGGGCGAGGGTGTCTTTGTTGGTCGGGCTTTCTGCGACGGTGATTGCCACGCTGCTCGGCACGGCCATCGGACTGTGTGCCGGCTATTTTGGCCGCTGGATCGACCACGGGCTCATGCGCATCACGGAGCTGTTTCAAGTCATTCCCCATTTCCTGTTCGCCATCATCCTGGTGTCCATTTTGGGGGCTCGTCTGGAGAACATCATCCTGGCCATCGGTGTCACGAGTTGGACCATGGTGGCACGCCTCGTGCGTGCTGAAACCCTGGCGTTGCGGGAGCGGGACTACGTGAAAATCTGCACCGTGATGGGCGGCAGCCATGCGCGTGTGATCCTGACCCACATCCTGCCGAACGCCTTGCCGCCGGTGATTGTCGCGGCCTCGATCCTGACCGCTCTGGCGGTGCTCACAGAGGCCGGCTTGGCTTTTCTTGGCATGAGCGACAGCAACCACATCAGCTGGGGCGGGATGATCGGTGCCTCCAGAGAGGCGCTTCTCGATGCCCCCTACATGACCTTGATCCCGGGCGCAGCGATCGTGCTCTCGGTCATGGCCTTGAGCCTGATTGGTGATGGGCTGAACCAGCATCTGCGCAAAGGGCATGGCAAATGAGCACCCAAGACAATGTCCTTCGGGCAAGCGGCGTCACCATCACCGTGCCGATGGCGGGCCGGGATGTGGCGGCAGTGAGAGCGTTGGATCTGCACCTGTCGCCTGGGGAGACCCTGGCGATCGTCGGTGAATCGGGTTGCGGCAAGTCGTTGACCGCCATGGCTCTGGCGGGCCTGCTACCGGACGGCGTGAAGCTGAGCGAAGGACAGATCGAACTGCTGGGCGAAGACGTCACGGATTTCACAGAAGCAAATTGGCGCCATCGGCGAAGCCGCCAGTTGGGCGTGGTGTTTCAAGATCCCATGTCGGCCCTCAACCCTGTGCTGACCATTGGCGAGCAGATCATCGAGGCCATTCACGCGCATCAAAAGGTGAGCCAGCGGCATGCCCTGGACGAGGCCATCAGCCTGTTGGAGCGGGTGAAGATCCCGCAGCCCCAGCAATGTCTTTTGTCTTACCCGCACCAACTGTCAGGGGGTATGAGGCAACGGGTCATGATCGCCATCGCGATTGCCAACAAGCCCAGGATCCTGATCGCGGACGAGCCCACCACCGCCCTCGACGCCACGGTTCAAGCCGACATCCTGCGCTTGCTCAAGGCGCTGCAGCGTGACAGCGGCATGGCCCTGGTCTTGATCACCCATGACCTTCAGTTGGTCGCCCGGTGGGCCGACAGAGTGGCCGTCATGTACGCCGGAAAAATCGTTGAAGAGCGACCGGTCGCTTCGCTTCTGGATGAGGCCGAACACCCGTATTCCCAAGCCTTGATCGCAGCCCGACCGCATCGTCGGCCCCAACATGCGCCTCGGCAGCGGCTTGCGGAGATTCCGGGGCGGGTTCCGGCGCCGGGGGAACTCGGGCCGGGCTGCGCCTACGCCGGTCGTTGCGACTCGGCAAGCGCCGAATGTTTGAAAAAGGCCCCCGCCATGCATGTGATCGGTTCTGCACGCGTGTGGTGTCACGCGAGAACGGGGAACCTTGGGCATGAGAAGCTGGAGCGTGTTGCATGACGCCAAGAGACGCCATTTCTGAGTTGTCTGTGCCGCCCGTGCTGGCCGTGGAAGATCTGCACGTGTCTTTCTCAGCCCGACATGGGCAGGTCCATGCTGTTCAAGGTGTGTCGCTGGAGGTACGCCCAGGCGAAGTGCTGGCCGTGGTGGGCGAGTCTGGCTCTGGCAAATCCACCCTCGCCCGGGCCCTGATGGGCATGGTGCCTGTGAGCCGTGGCCGTTTGCTGTTCAACGAGGCCCCCATCGCTTTCAGCGCAGCGAAACGCAGCCTGCTGCAGCGTCGATTGCTGGGTATGGTCTTTCAAGACAGCTCGGCCGCCTTCAACCCGAGGTTCACCATTGAACGCATTCTGCGGGAACCCATCGAGTTGCTGGGCGCTGACGAGGCCAACGCCGGTCACCGGGCTGTTTCACCCGCAGAGCTTCTGGAGTCTGTCGGCCTGGCCGCAGGTGTTCTTCATCGCAGACCCCACGAACTGTCCGGGGGGCAGCGCCAAAGAGTCGGTATTGCCCGCGCGCTGGCTGCCCAGCCTCAACTTCTGATTTGCGACGAGGCCGTGTCGGCACTGGATGTCTCGGTTCAGGCGCAGATCCTCAATTTGCTGATCGAACTGCAAACCGAGCGCGGGCTGTCCCTGCTGTTCATCACCCACGATCTATCTGTGGTCTCGTACATGGCTGATCGCATTGCCGTGATGTACCGGGGTCAACTTCTGGAAACGGGGGAGGTGCATCAAATCCTGGATCACCCAGCTCACGCATACACTCAGCGCTTGATTGACGCCGGCCTGTGAAGACGCCGGGTCTTTGTTTGTGGTCAACTTTCATGACATCGCCTACCACCATCCTCGATCACATCATCGAAACCGCCGGCACGCTCTTCTACAAAGAAGGGAGCAAATCCATTGGTGTGGATCGCATCATCAGCGAAGCCGGAGTCGCCAAAGCGACCATGTACCGGTACTTCTCCGGGAAGGACGCGCTCATCGAGGCCTGCCTTCAACGTCGAAACGACAAGGTCATGGAGGCCTTGAGGTCGTATCTGGAGACGGTCGAACCCAAGGGATGCCATCAGGTCTTGGCGATTTTTGATTTTCTGCACGCCAAAGCTCTGACACCCGACTTTCGGGGCTGTGCATTCATGATTGCGGTGGCTGAAAACGAAGCGTCGGAGGGTGTCCGGCGCATCGCCCGCGAGCACAAGGACGCGGTCCAATCCTTGTTTGCAGAGTTGCTGCCCGGCGACTGGCCCGATGCTTCCAGAACAGCCGCGCAATTGAATCTTTTGTATGACGGTGCCATGGCCCAGATCCTCATTCAGCGGCAGCCCGATGCGGCGCTGATAGCGCGTTCGTGCGCCGAGCTGTTGATGGCCTCAGGTGATTTGACGCGCAGCGCGCGCGCGCCCAGACGGCGTGGCGCTTAAGGTTGGCCCTGTTCTGCCAGCGCACAGGCAAATGCCCTGAAGCTTGCACGAAAGTCGTTGACGTGACCATGGTCGATGGGGCGGGCACCTTCAGGGTTGGTCCCATCATGGTGTGGTGGTCGATCCCCAAAATACCAACACGGCCAAACCCAGGCAGGCCGTCAGCACGATGCCAAAAGCCAGATAGGCA
>Ga0187843_10002064_pt1 | contig 12427 bp, 9 predicted proteins | sample SpaLakP09_SKY_43_FD_134516 | JGI IMG/M metagenome (GOLD analysis project Ga0187843, IMG submission 134516) | Oligotrophic lake water microbial communities from Sparkling Lake, Wisconsin, USA - SP09_SKY_43 | ecosystem: Environmental > Aquatic > Freshwater > Lake | place: USA: Sparkling Lake... | reverse complement strand
GATGTAGACCGTTACTCCATGATCGGGTTCGCGCTAGGGGCCATGCTCGCAGGTATCGTCGGCGGCTTGCTGGTGACGATTACCGGTATCAACCTGGGCATGGGCGGGCCTACGTCCATTAATGCTTTCATGATGATCATGATCGGCGGTGCCGGCGTGATATCCGGCGCAATTTTGGGTGGATTCATTCTGGGCATGATGGAAAGCGTGGGCCTGACGCTGCTGGCCTCCTCCGGCGAAATTACCTACCTGGTAATTTTTGCTTCGCTAATGGTGTTCCAGGCGGTGCGTCCGCAAGGTCTGATGGGTAAGCCCTGGGGTTGATATGAGCAACAAGCAACGCTGGGCCGCAGTCGCCCTGTTTTTACTGGTGGTGTTCATCATCGTGCCCGCCACCATCACCGCCTCCGGGCGTGTCGATTTGTACTACACCCTAACGTCCGTAGCCCTTTTGTCGATTGCCTCGGCGGGTGTGTGGCTGACTTTTTATATAGGCCGTATCAATATCGGCCAAGGCGCCTACGCCCTGGTGGGTGCGTATGTCTCGGCCTTATTGATCACTAAAGGCGACATCAGCTTTTGGTGGACGCTGCCACTTGCTGGCGCCTTTTGCGCGCTGCTGGCGGTATTGATCGGGCTGCCCATTTTGCGCTTGCGCGGTGTGTATTTCGCCATGGTGACGCTGGTGCTCACCGAGGTCAGCCGCCTGACCGCGCTGGCCATCCCTTTTACCAACGGTGCCAAAGGCATCACCTCCATTAGGCTACCGGCTGAGCTCAATATCTTGGGTCTGACCATCATCCCAGACTTCAATACGCTGGCCAATCCCAAACTGGCTTTTTATTTAATGGCCACGATGATGATGGTGCTGGCCTATGCGGTGCTGTGGCGCATCGTCAATTCGCGTCTCGGGCATTTGTGCCGGTCCTTGCAGCAAAACGAGGAGCTAGCTTCATCCATCGGCGTCAATATCGCCTGGTTGCGCGTATTGGCTTATGGGATTTCGTCCTTCTTTGGTGGCATTGCCGGGGCGAGTTTTGTGGCTATCTCGCAGTCACTCTATCCCTCGTCCTTCCAAATTACCGATAGCGTGAATTTCATGCTCAATTGCTTTTTAGGTGGCCTGGGATTTGTGTTCGGCCCCATGCTGGGCACGCTGCTACTTTACTTCGGCTGGGACTTGCTGTTTGCCACCGGGCGCTTCCAATTGTTAATTTACTCTTCGCTCATGATCGCGCTCATGCTCTGGCTACCCAATGGCGTGCTCAGCCTGATGGACCGCAAAGGAGCACGCACATGAGTGTGATCCTAGAAGTCAAAGGTGCTACCAAACGCTACGGTGGCCTGGTGGCGGTGAACAATGTCAGTTTCACGGTTAATGAAGGCGAAATTTTGTCCGTCATCGGACCCAACGGCGCGGGCAAGTCCACGCTGTTTAAGCTAATCGCCTCCTTTGTGCAAACCAGCGCCGGCGAAGTGCAGCTGCGCGGCGAGCGCATCAGTGATTTGGCGCCGCACACAGTGGCGCGAAAAGGCGTGGTGCGCACCTTCCAGGAAACGACGATTTTCAAGTCGATGACCGTGCGGGAAAACATCATCGTGGCGCACCATCTGCGCTCGCGTGCCAGCTTGCTCGGTTTCTTTTTGGGTACCCGCCTGGCCCAAGCCGATGAGGCCTTGTTTGCCACATCGGCCGATGACATCATCGATTTTTTGGGCCTACAAAGCATCCGTGATGAATTGGCCTCCAACCTGCCGCAAGGGCATTTGCGGGCCCTGGGAATGGCCATTGGCCTGGCGACGCAGCCCACCGTGCTGCTGCTAGACGAGCCCTTCGCAGGCATGAACCATGACGAGACCATGCACATGGTGACCTTGGTACGCCGTTTGCGCGATGAGCGCGGCGTCACTGTGCTGCTAGTCGAACACGACATGCCAGCGGTGATGAAAATTTCCGACCGCATCGTCGTGCTGAATTTTGGCGAAAAAATCGCCGAAGGCACGCCCAGCGAGATTCAAAACAACCCCAAAGTCATCGAAGCCTATTTGGGCGCCGAAGACGCTGCCATCGGGATGTAGGCCATGACAGCGATGCTCACTTTCGACAAGGTCGAACTTTATTACGACCAAATTTATGCGCTCAAGGGCGTATCCATCACACTGCACGAGGGCGAAACGGTCGCCCTCATCGGCGCCAACGGCGCAGGCAAGTCTTCCATCCTGCGCGCTATCACCGGCCTTGCGCCCTTGCACTCCGGGCAAATTCATTTCATGGGTGAGCGCCTGGACGGAACGCCCACTGCAGAGATTGTCAAAAAAGGTATTTCCATGGTGCCTGAAGGCCGCCGTGTGTTCCCCTTTATGTCGGTGAAAGACAACCTGCTGATGGGCGCGTTCATCCGCCACGACAAAGCCGGTATCGCGCGTAGCCTGGATAGCGTACTGGAGCGTTTTCCGCGCTTGCGCGAACGCTTTTCACAGCAAGCGGGCACCTTGTCTGGCGGCGAACAGCATATGATGGTGATTGGCCGCGCCCTGATGGCCAAGCCGCGCATGCTGCTGCTGGACGAACCGAGCCTGGGAATTGCGCCCAAGCTTGTGCAAGACATTGCCCGCGCCATTGTGGCGATCTCGCGCGACGAGAAAGTCAGTGTGCTGCTGGTGGAGCAAAACAGCCGTATGGCTTTGTCCATTTCGCAGCGGGCTTATGCCTTGTCCACCGGCACCGTGGTAGTCCAGGGCGAATCACGCGCCTTGATGACCGACGAACGTATCAAAGCCGCCTACCTTGGCGGAGAACTCTGAAGCTCTATGCGCATACTGCTTGTCAACCCCAACACCACCGCCGGTATGACGGCCAATATCGCCGCCGCCGCGCGCCGCGTGGCAGCGCCCGGTACTGAGATTGTGGCGCTCACCTCCACCCAAGGCCCGGCCTCTATCGAAGGGTATTACGACGAGGCCATGAGCCTGGCAGGCTTGCTGCAAGCCGTGCGCGAGGCAGAGCACTACGACGCCGTCATCATTGCCTGCTTTGACGACACCGGCCTGGACGCGCTGCGCTGCCTGACCGACAAGCCGGTAGTCGGTATCGGCGAAGCGGGCTACCGCATGGCGGCCATGTTGTGCAACAAATTTTCGGTGGTTACCACCTTGGCTCGCTCCGTGCCGGCGCTGGAGCACAACCTCATGCGCTACGGTATGGACCGGCAATGCCAGCGCGTGCGCTCATCGGAAGTAGCCGTGCTAGAACTCGAACATGCCAATGCGGCCGCTTACCAAAAAATAGAAGCCGAAATCGGCCGCGCCATCACCGAGGACCGAGCCGAAGCGATTGTGCTGGGCTGCGCGGGCATGGCTGATCTGGCCGGGGCCATGTCTGAGCGCTTTGGCATACCGGTCCTGGACGGTCTGGCCTGCGCCGTCGGCTTGTGCGAGAGCATGGTGCGTCTGGGCCTGCGCACCTCGCGCGTGGGCGGCTATGCGCCACCACCGCCATCCAAACGCAGCTGAGCACTTTTGCCGCGGACCGCGTTCTGTCCCGCCCATCCCCATCGCCATGACCGGTGCAAGACCGAGTCGCCAAGGCGAAAACCAAGGGTTTACCTTGATGCCTAGCGCCCTAAGGGTTTCTTATGATGTGGTTGGCGGTAAGCCGCGTGCGGCGGCCGCCGAAATGGGTTTGTGCTTTTTGCATAAACCCGACCTCAACCCTCTGGAGACTTCACCTTGGACAATTTCGAAAGCACTACCGAATCGGGCATCATCCTGGATCGCCGTCAAATCCTCACAGGCGCTGCGGCAATAGGCCTGTCCTCCACCTTTGTCGCCATGCCGGCCATGGCCCAAGGCGCGCCTAAAAAAGGCGGCACGCTGCGTATGGGTATGGAAGGTGGCTCGCCCTCAGACAGCTTGGATCCCCTGACCTACGCGGACTCGATCCCGATCACCCTCAGCATGATGTTGTTTAACGGCCTGGTAGAAGTTGCTGACAACGGCGACGCCACCGGTGAATTGCTGGAAAGCTGGGAAGCCAAGCCAGGCGCTGCGGAATGGATTTTCAATGTCCGCAAAGGCATTACCTTTACCTCGGGCAAAACGCTGGATGCCGACGACATTATTTACTCGCTCAATCTGCATCGCGGCGAAACCAAATCACCTGCCAAAGCCCTGCTAGCGGACATCAAGGACATCAAAAAACTGTCCTCGCATCAAATCCAAATAAGCATGAACAAAGGCAATGTGGACTTGCCTTTCAACCTGGCCGATTACCACCTAATGGTGCTGCCCAACGGCTTTAAAGACTTCAGCAAGCCTGACGGTACCGGCGCCTTCATTTTGGAAGAGTTCCAACCCGGTGTGCGCGCTACCTTCAAGCGTAAGCCTGGCAACTACTGGAAGCCCAACCGTGGCAACTTTGACCGTATTGAGCTGATTTACATCCAAGATGCCAACCAGCGCACCACCGCGCTGCAAACCGGCACGGTAGACGTGATCAACCGCGTCAACCCCAAGACCGCCGCACTGCTGGCCAAGAACGCAGCCCTTAAAGTGGCGCGTACCCCGGGCATGGGCAACCGCTTCTGCTTTGTGGCGCACAGTGACAAATCACCGTTTAACAACAACGATGTCATGATGGCACTCAAGCACGGCATCGACCGCCAAAAGATTGTGGATAACGTCTATAGCGGCTTTGCCTCCATCGGTAACGACAATTGCATCGGACCGAAGATGAAGTTCTACAACCCCAACCAGACCATGAACCGGTTTGACATTGACAAGGCCAAGTTCCACTACAAAAAATCGGGCCACAGCGGCGCGATTGAGTTGCAGGTGTCCGAAGGTGCCTTCTCCGGTGCCACCGACGCAGGCCAGATCTTCCAAGAGTCGCTGTCCAAGGCAGGTATCAATATGGACCTCAAGCGCGTCTCGGGCGACGGCTACTGGGACAACGTCTGGCTCAAGCAGCCTTTTTGCGCGGTGTACTGGGGCAACCGTCCCACCATCGACAACCAGTTCACTTCGACCTTTTACGGTGGCAAGAGCAATCCCTGGAACGACAGCCACTTTGAAAACGCCGAATTCAGCAAGGCGCTGGAAGCGGCCCGCGTCGAACTGGATGCGAAAAAGCGCCAAGAGCTGTACTCACGCTGCCAGGAACTGGTCTCGCAAAACTCCGGCATGATCAACTACGCCGTGCAGGACTACCTGGACGCACACACCACCAAGCTGCAAGGCCTGACGCCTTCGGGCCGTTTTGACTTGGGTGATGGCCGTCTGGCAGAAAAAGGCTGGTTCGCCTAATTGGGCCATGCAAACCGTGCGAGGGCTGCTGCAAGGCAGCGCTTCGCACCGGTTTGTGTTGAGCGGCGCATGCGCCGCTCAACACAAGCTGTACCGCCATGACCATGTAGTACAGTGCGTTGATGGGGTTTCAATTCGAATCGGAAACTACTGAAACCACACTGCCAGTGCGTCTGCGCCTGATCGGTGTACTCATCCTGCTCGGGGTAGGCTGGGGCAGCACCCAGGCACTGGGCAAAATGGCGGTGTCTTCCGGCTACCAGCACTTTGGTCTTATTTTTTGGCAAGCGACGATTGGCGTTGTCGTATTGGGCGCGCTCAATCTCGTGCGGCGCGGGGACTTTACTTTGAGGCGCGCCGGGCTACGCTTTGCGCTCATCATTGCCTGCATTGGCACCCTGATACCCAACTCCACGTTTTACATCTCGGTGGCGCATTTGCCTAGCGGGGTGATGTCCATCCTGATCTCCACTATCCCCATGCTCTCACTGCCCATGGCATTGGCTTTGGGCATGGACCGCTTGCATCCGCTGCGCTTGCTGGGGCTGTTATGCGGCTTTATCGGCGTGGCGCTGATCGCCATTCCGCAAACCAGTTTGCCCACGCCCGAGATGGCCGCCTGGTTACCGCTGGCCATGGTGGGCCCGGTGTTTTATGCCCTGGAAGGTAATTACGTGGCCAAGTGGGGCATGGGCGGTTTGGATGCGGTACAAGCCATGTTTTGGGCCTCCTTGCTGGCGGCCTTACTGGCCTTGCCCTTGGCACTTGGCATGGGCCAGTGGATCGATCCGCGGCCGCCTTATGGCCAGCCCGAACTGGCGCTACTGGCCTCGTCGGCAATCCATGCGTTGATGTATGCCGCTTACGTGTGGTTGGCCGCCAAAGCCGGCGCAGTCTTTGCCACGCAGACCAGCTATGTGGTCACGCTCTCTGGCGTGCTGTGGGCCATGCTACTGCTCGACGAGCAATTTAGCGCCTGGGTCTGGGCGGCCATGGCGGTGATGCTAGTGGGGCTATTCCTGGTGCAACCGCACCAACGATCCGTAGAGACTGTTACAGCCAGTTAAACCCCGAAGTCTTAGGCTTGGAGTCCACCGCTGGCCAGTTGCACCAAGGCCTCAGCAATAGCCGCAAAACTGGCAGCGGCACGGCGCGACATGTGGCGAGCGCGCAAATAGCCGTGTACCAGCTCCGCTTCGTTGCGGTAACGCGCGGCCACGCCATCGGCCTGCAGGCGTTCCACATAGATCCGCCCATCGTCACGCAAGGGATCGATATCCGCCGTCACCACAAAAGCAGGTGGCAGCCCGCAAAAATCAGCCGCCTTGAGCGGCATCAATTCCGGGTCGCAAACGCTATCGCGGTCCATGCCGCCCGTGCGCAAACCAAAGTACATGGCCGACTCGGCAGTGGTCAGCATGGGCGCATAGGCATTGCTGACATATGAGCCGATGGACATATCGCCGCCCAGCCCCGGATAAATCAGCAATTGACCGACGGGCATATTGCCGCCCTGCGCACGCTGGCGCAAGCACAATGCCGCTGCCAAATTTCCGCCGGCACTATCTCCACCCACGATGACGCGCGCGCCCTGCGCTTGCAGATGGGCAAACGCAGCCTGCACATCGTCCAACTGCGCCGGGTGCGGGTGCTCGGGCGCTAGCCGGTAGGCGATCGCCAGCACATCGATACCCGTAGCCGCGCACCAGCCACTGCACGCATCGGCATGGCTTTCCAAGCCTCCTAGCAAAAAGCCGCCACCATGCAAATACAAAAGCACCGTACCCGCATGCGCTTGGCTGGCATGGCGGTAAATCCGCGCAGCTATGGTGCGTTGCGGCCCCTGGGCGGCAATCGGGAAGTCCGTAGTCGACACCTGCGCAGGCATAGGGCCGCGCATTTCGGCCGCGTACCGGTTGTACCAAGTGCGGTTTTCATCGGCGCTAAAGGTATAAGCATCCGCCGGGTAGAAGGCATTGGTGCGGGCGATATAGGCCAGCACCTCCGGGTCGGTGGGCATGGGGTGGGGTGCTGAAGGAGCAGTGGTCATGGCAGGCGCCTTGAAATGATTGCGGCGCACCTTAGCATGCGGCGATGTGTGTCCTGCGCTACGGACCACCATAGGCCTCCAAATTCGCCTCAAACACTAGACGCCGTTGCGCCAAGCCTGCTAGGCTTGCGTCCATGAGCCCGACCGCCACTACCCATCGCACACCGCCCTACGTCCCGCAAATCCGCCTCTACCAGGAATGGCTGCAAAGCACACACCAGTTGCACTTTGCCGACTACCCTGCCCTGTGGCGCTGGTCGGTCACAGATTTGGATGCGTTCTGGCAAAGCATTTGGGATTACTTTGGTATGCAGTCGCCCACGCCACACAGCGCGGTGCTGGCGCGCAATGTGATGCCCGGTGCCCAGTGGTTTCCGGGAGCACAAGCCAACTATGCACAGCAGGTGTTCCGCCATGTGCAGGCGGCGCACGCAGCGGGTTTTGCGGCCATCATTTGTCAGGATGAATCAGGTCGGGTAACCGAACTTTCCTGGCCCGAGCTACGCCGCCAGGCCGCTTCCTTAGCGCTGCATTTGCGCACCCAGGGCGTGCAGCCAGGTGACCGCGTTGCCGCTTACCTGCCCAATTGCCCGCAAGCGATGGTGGCATTTTTGGCCACAGTATCCCTGGGTGCGGTCTGGAGTATTTGCGCGCCGGACATGGGCACTGCCGCAGTGCTGGACCGCTTTCGCCAGATCGAACCCAAGGTATTGATCGCCGTCGATGGCGTGCACTACGCCGGACGCGCGCACGACCGCATGGACGTAGTGCAAGCCCTGATGGACGCCCTGCCCACGGTGCAGCACCTGATCGTGCACCACCATATTGGCACTGCCGCCAGTTCCACGCTGCCCGCGGCGCGCGCCACCGCGCTGGCCGATACGCTGCAAGCAGACAGCGCCGCCACTGCTGCCTTTGAGCCGCTGTGGCTGCCCTTTGACCATCCTTTGTGGATTGTGTATTCCAGCGGCACCACCGGCCTGCCCAAGCCCATCGTGCACGGGCATGGCGGCACGGTGCTGGTGGCGCTGGCTCTGAAGATTTTGCATAACGACGTAGGTTGCAGCTACCAGCCCAATAGCTGGGGCGAGCGCTACCACTGGTACAGCTCTACCGGCTGGGTGATGTGGAATGCGCAAATGAGCGGCCTGCTCAATGGCACCACCTGCGTGATTTACGACGGCAACCCCTCGGGCCCCAAAGATGCGCCCGATTGGGGCACTTTGTGGCGTTTTGCCGCCCGCAACCGCGTGACATTTTTCGGTGCCGGTGCCGCCTTTTATGCCAACTGCCAAAAGACCGGACTGGACTTGGCCAGCCTGGGCGACCTCAGCCACATCCGCGCGCTGGGCACTACCGGCTCGCCTTTGGCACCCGAAACGCAAAACTGGGGCAGCGCGCAGTTCCGCGCGGTGCGCGCCGCTGCGCCCGAGCAAACCTGGCCGGACGCTGACATCTGGTGGTGCAATATTTCTGGCGGCACCGATTTTTGCGGCGCCTTTATCGGCGGCAACCGCGAACTGCCGCAAGAGCCGGGCGTCATGCAATGCCGTTTGCTGGGCTGCGCGGTTGAAGCCTGGAATGAGGCAGGCGAGCCAGTGGTAGGCGAAGTGGGGGAGCTGGTCTGCAGCCAACCCATCCCGTCCATGCCTCTGTATTTTTGGGGCGACCCGCAAAACCAACGCTACCTGGCCAGCTATTTTGAGATGTACCCCAAAGGCCTGGGGCGCCAACCCGGTGGCGGCGATGCCGCGCCCGAGACTGGCGGCGTCTGGCGCCACGGCGACTGGCTGCGAATAGGCGCCCAAGGCGCTTTGCTGGAGGGCTGCGTGATTTATGGCCGCAGCGACGCCACCATCAACCGCCACGGCCTGCGCATGGGCACCAGCGAGATTTACAGCGCCGTCGAGGCCTTGCCCGAAGTGCTGGACAGCATGGTGGTGGACCTGGAATACCTGGGCCGCGAAAGCTATATGCCGCTGTTTGTGGTGCTGCGCCCCGGCGTCAAGCTGGATGCGGCGCTTACGGCCCGGATTCGCGAGAGCATCCGTAGCGCCCTAAGCCCACGCTTTTTGCCCAATGCCATCTTCCAAGTGGCGGAAATCCCGCGCACCTTGTCTGGCAAGAAGCAGGAACTGCCGATCAAAAAGCTGATGCTAGGGCACCCACTAGAAAATGTAGTCAACCGCGAAGCCATGGCTAACCCAGCGTGCCTGGACTGGTATGTGAATATGGCAGGCGAGCACCTGACACGCAGTAACTAAAAGCCGGCCCCAGCACCCAAAGTTGGCCCGCTTTCCGTGATTTGGCCTGGCTTTGCCCGCACTAGAGGGGCGCAAAACCCGGTAAACGGCTTCAATTTGCCCTGTACTTTTGCCTTCGGCGCGGAAAAAAGGCAAAATGGGGGGATGCGCGATAACACCACCACCAAGATCAGTCCCGACGGCCTCCGCTACCGCTCACGCGCCTCGGGGTCCCCATTTGCACAATCCTCTGGTAACGCCAGCATGAGCTGCGCCAAATGCGGCCTGCACAAGCCGCGTTCTTTGGGATCCTTTCGCAAGTTGGCAGGCAAAAGCATGTTTGTTTGCGGCGATTGCGTTCCGCCTAAGCCGGCTACCCCACCCGCGGCTCCAGCAGAACCTGCCAGCGGCAGTTAAAGCCTGGCCCTAAGAGCGCTTGCCACCGCCCTAGTAATGCGGCGGCGTGATCACCCAGATAACCCGCACCGGCACTTCGCCGGGGTTGGCGCAGCGGTGGACATCGGTGCTTTTGAAGGAAAAGCTATCGCCCTCGTGTAAGCGGTAGTGCCGGCCTGAGACCCACAAATCTAAAGTACCGGACAAGACATAACCGGCCTCTGCGCCGTCATGGAAATAGTCTTCGCTGTCGGAACCCGGTTCGATGGTGCTGAGCAGCATTTCTAAGGGGCCGCTCAAATTGGGGGACAGCAGTTCTTCTTGGATGCCCAGGCCGGTGAACGACATGCGGCGGCGGTGGGTGCGGCGCACCACCACATCGCGCTCAGCCGGGTCGCCCTCGGTGTTTTGCTGGAAGAACCAGTTCATATGCACGCCCAGCGCATCGCTGATGCGTTTGAGTACCGCAATCGGCAGGCGCGAATGGTTGCGCTCGAGTTGGCTGAGGTAGCCCACCGAGATGCCGGCTTTTTCGGCGACTTCGCGCAGGGTCAGGTTTTTGACCAAGCGCAGTTCGCGCAATTGCTCGCCTATGGCCGCGCCCGGGTCGAGGTCAGCCAGCACCGCCAACGATTCTTCGTTATCTTCGGGAAGCGCAAGGCGCGCGGCTTGGATGGCCATGTGTACTAGTTCTGTGAATAGAGCCGACCGGTAGTACTGATTACCGCTTACACCTTGATGCGCGTCGAGCTAGGGTCATACAACGGCGCAAGCGATGGCTGCGCGCTGTAGCGCACACCGGCGACTTCAATCTCGTACTTTCCTTGCAATATGGCATCCGGCGCTTCGCCCTGGGTTTGGCACTGCACATAGCCCATACCCAGCGACTTGCCCAAGTGGTGACCGAACATGCCTGAGCTGATACGCCCGACGATGGCGCCATCGCGGCAAATCGGCTCATTGTGGTAGAGCAAAGGTGTCGCGTCATCCAAAGCAAACATGACCAGGCGGCGCGTGAGACCAGCTTCTTTTTGCGCTTGCAAAGCCTCCAGGCCAATAAAGCCGCCGGGCTTTTTCATGGCGACGGCAAAGCCCAGACCCGATTGCAGCGGTGTGTCTTCATCGCTGATGTCGTGGCCCCAATGGCGGTAGCCTTTTTCCATGCGCAGCGAATTGAGCGCGTGGTAACCGGCCAGACGTCCACCTACCGAAGGTGCGGCCTGCATCAACGCATCGAACACACCGGGCGCGCACTCAGTGGGGATGTACAACTCCCAGCCCAGTTCACCCACATAGGTAATGCGGCTGGCACGTACGCGGGCATAGCCCAGATCGATGATTTGCGAGGTGCCGAAGGGGAAAGCCGCAGGGGACATATCTGCTTCGGTCAACTGGCTGAGTAACTCACGCGAACGCGGGCCCATCACGCCCAGCACCGCCATACTGGAAGACACATCGATAGCCATTGCGCGCGCATCTGCCGGAATGTTGCGCTGCAGCCAAGAGAAATCGCGCGTCTGTGTAGCCGCAGCGGTGACCACCAAGTAGCGGTCCAGCGCCTCGCGCGTTACCGTTAAATCGGCCTCAATACCGCCGCGCTCGTTAAGCCATTGGGTGTAGACCACTTTGCCCACCGGCACCGACATATTGTTGGCGCTGATGCGGTTGAGCACGGCCTCGGCATCCTGGCCTTGCACCACAAATTTGGCAAACGAGGACTGGTCAAAAATGCCCACCGCATTGCGCACTGCTTGGTGCTCGGCGGCCGAGTAGTCAAACCAGTTTTGGCGGCCATAGCTGTATTCATATTCCGCTTTGACGCCCTGGGGCGCATACCAGTTAGGGCGCTCCCACCCGGCCGTTTCGCCAAAGCAGGCGCCGTGGGCGGCTAGGCGGTCGTGCAAGATGGAGCGGCGCACGCCGCGCGCAGTCTCGGGCTGACGGAAGGGCCAGTGCATGGCGTAAAGCAAGCCCAGTGATTCGACGGTACGGTCGCGCAAATAGCTGCGGTTGCGCTGGAAGGGCATGACGCGGCGAATGTCCACGTCCCACAAGTCCATGGGCGGATGGCCATCGAGCATCCAGTCGGCGAGCACTTTGCCTGCGCCACCGGCGGACTGAATGCCGATGGAGTTAAAACCCGCGGCCACAAACAAATTGCGTACTTCGGGCGTTTCGCCCAGCAAATAGCGGTCGTCCGGCGTAAAGCTCTCAGGTCCGTTAAAGAACAAATTGATACCGGTTTTTTCCAGCGCCGGCGTGCGGTGCATGGCAGCAGCCAGTAGCGGCTCGATGTGTTCCAAATCGTCGGGCAAGGATTCAAAGCTAAAGGTCTTCGGAATGCCTTTCATGCCCCAGGGCTTGGCCACCGGCTCAAACCAACCGACCAAAAGCTTGCCCGCGTCTTCCTTAAAGTAAGCGCAACCGTCGGGAT
>Ga0187843_10002061_pt1 | contig 12444 bp, 12 predicted proteins | sample SpaLakP09_SKY_43_FD_134516 | JGI IMG/M metagenome (GOLD analysis project Ga0187843, IMG submission 134516) | Oligotrophic lake water microbial communities from Sparkling Lake, Wisconsin, USA - SP09_SKY_43 | ecosystem: Environmental > Aquatic > Freshwater > Lake | place: USA: Sparkling Lake... | reverse complement strand
GCTGTGCTCGACCATCATCGAGACCGGCATCGACGTGCCCAGCGCCAACACCATCATCATCAGCCGCGCCGACAAGTTCGGCCTGGCCCAGCTGCACCAGCTGCGCGGCCGCGTCGGCCGCTCCCACCACCAAGCGTACGCCTACCTGATGGTGCCCGATCTGGAAGGCCTGACCAAGCAGGCCGCCCAGCGCCTGGACGCCATCCAGGGCATGGAAGAGCTGGGTTCCGGCTTCTACCTCGCCATGCACGATCTGGAGATCCGCGGCGCCGGCGAGATGCTGGGCGAGCACCAGAGCGGCAATATGATGGAGATTGGTTTCCAGCTCTACAACGAGATGCTGGCCGAGGCGGTGCGCTCGCTCAAGGCCGGCAAGGAGCCCGATCTGCTCTCGCCCCTGGGCGCCACCACCGAGATCAATCTGCATGCCCCGGCCCTGCTGCCCGATGCCTACTGCGGCGATGTGCACCAGCGCCTTTCGCTCTACAAGCGCCTGGCCACGGCCGAGAAGAGCGAGCAGATCGACAAGCTGCTGGAAGAGGTGACCGACCGCTTCGGCAAGCTGCCCGCGCAAGGCCAAACCCTGTTCGACACCCACCGCCTGCGCGTGCTGGCCAAGCCCTACGGCGTGCTCAAGATCGACGCGGCACCCTCGGTGATGAACATCAACTTCCGCCCCAACCCGCCGATTGATGCCATGCGCGTGATCGAGCTGGTGCAGAAAAACAAGAGCATCAAGCTGGTCGGCAACGACAAGCTGCGCATCGACAAGGCGCTGAGCGACCCCAAGGACCGCGCGCAAGCCATCCGCGAAGTGCTGCGGCTGCTCGGCCAACCCCTCAAGCAGGACTGAGTTTTTTACTGATATGCAAGATCTCGTGACCCAAGGCTTCACGCCGCCGCTGCGCCTGGCCGATTTCCGCCTCGCCGCTTTCGACATGGACTCGACCCTGATCAATATCGAGTGCATCGACGAGATCGCCGCCGCCGCGGGCAAGAAAGAGGAAGTGGCCGCCATCACCGAAGCCGCCATGCGCGGCGAGATCACGGATTTCAAGGACAGCCTGCGCCGCCGTCTGGCGCTCTTGCACGGTGTGCCGGTGAGCGCGCTGGAGCAGGTGCTGCAGGAGCGCCTGCAGTTCAACCCCGGCGCGCGCGAGCTGTGTGCGGCGCTCAAAGCTGCGGGCTTGAAGCTGCTGCTGGTCTCGGGTGGCTTCACCTTTTTCACGCGTTATGTCGCGGCCAAGCTGGGCATGGACTGGGTGCGCAGCAATGAGCTGGAGATCCAAGACGGCGCTCTGACCGGCGCGCTCGTGATGCAGCCCTGGGGCGAGATCTGCGACGGCGAAGAAAAGCGCCGCATGCTGGAGCAATGCGCGGCCGAGATCGGCGCCCTGCCCGCCCAGTGCATCGCCGTGGGCGACGGCGCCAACGACCTGCCCATGATGGGCGCGGCCGGCCTGTCGGTGGCGTTTCATGCCAAGCCGCGGGTGCGCGAGCAGGCCATGGTGGCCATCAACGCGGGCGGGTTGGATCGCCTGCTCGAGGTCTTGCGCTGAACCCCGACATCGCTGCCCCATCTTGAAAATCTGGACCTACCACTACCCGGTCGACCTCGACGGCCAGCGCTACGCGCTGCGCTTCGAGGCCGGCTTGCGCGGCTCGCGCCTGCTGCTCACCCACGAGGGGCAAACGCTGGAAGACCGGCAGGACTTCGGCCGTGACCCCTATCGCCTGCACCGGCTGCAGCTGGACACAGCACAAGGCCCGATGGTCTTCGAGCTGGGGCCGCGCACGGTGCTCAGCTACGGCGTCAAGGTGTCGCGCCAAGGCCAGGTGCTCTACCGCTCCCACCCCGACCCCTTCGCCTACCTGGCCCGGGTGCAGGCCATGTTGGCCAAACGCCAGCGGCAGGCCTCGGCGCCGGGCGCGCCCGATTTCTCGCGCCTCAAAGGCCAGGCGCCCGCGATCGCCGTGGACATTGCGCTCGGCCTGCTTTTCTTCGTGATGGGCAAGCTCGGTGACCTGCGCACGGCCGCCCTGGTGACGGCCGCGGCGGGCCTGGCCTTGCTGCCGCTGCAATGGGCGATCAACCGCTTCGCGCCGCCTGAGCGGCGGGTCGATCTGCTCGGTGGCATGGCCTTGTTCGGCGTGGTGGTGATGTTGCTGTCGGCCGGCTTCTCCTGGTACTTCGAGTCGGAGTTTCTGGTGCAGCTCAAGGCCAGCGTGATCGGCGGCCTGGTGGCCTGCGCCTTCGGCGTTGACGCGCTGGCCGGCGGCCGCTGGCTGGGCAAGCGGGTGATGACGTACCTGGTCTACAGCGACATCGACGCGCGCCGGCTCTCGGCCGGCATGTGTGCCATGGGCCTGGCCCTGGCCGGCGTCAATGCGGCCGTGGCCAGCCTGATGTCCAAGGACGCCTGGCTTTGGTACACGCTCTGGGGCGATCTGCTGCTGGTCTTCGTGCTGTCCAATCTGGCCATCCACTGGGCGCGGCGCAAGCCCGGCCCGCGACCGGCCTGAATCGTTCCACTCTCACCGAATTCGCCCCCGCCCCCTCGCCATGCGCCACACCGTTGAACTCCGCCACGCCAGCCGCCTGCTCAACACCGGCCCCACCGTGCTGGTCAGCAGCCGCCACGGCGTGCAACAGGATGTGATGGCCGCGGCCTGGAACATGCCGCTGGATTTCGAGCCGCCCAAGATCGCCGTGGTGATCGACAAGAACACCTTCACCCGCGGCCTGATCGAGGCCAGCGGTGAGTTCGTGATCGCCGTACCCTGCGTGGCGCAGGCGGCCATGGTCACCGGCGTGGGCCACTGCAGCGGCCGCGATGTCGACAAGTTCGAACGCTTCGGCCTGCGAACCCAGCCGGGTTCTCAGGTGGCGGCGCCCCTGATCGAGGGCTGCCTCGCCTGGCTGGAATGCCGGCGCATCCCCGAGCCCGCGCAGGAGCAGCGTTATGACCTGTTCCTGGCCGAGGTGGTGGCCGCCTGGGCCGAGGACGGGGCCTTCACCGAGGGCCACTGGATCGAGCCGAGCGACGCGAGCCGGCGCTGCCTGCACCACCTCGGCGGCGGCCGTTACTTCAGCAGCTCGGGCCTCATCGACACCCAAGCCGACACCCAGGCCGACTCCTGAGCCGCTATCAAGCGGCGTGCAGGGCCTGCTCGCTGATCACCACCCCGTCGGCATCGGCATACAGCCACTCACCGGGCCGCACCGGCAGGCCATGCAGATGCAAGACCAGATCGCTCTGGCCCTGAGCTTTGCGGTCGGTGGGCATGGGCACATGGCCGAGAGCCAGAATGCCCAGCGGCGTGGCGGCCAGCTCGGCCAGATCGCGCACGCAGCCATGAATCAAAAGGCCGGCCCAGCCATTGGCAGCGGCCGCCGCTGCCAGATTGCCACCCAACAAAGCGCGGCGCAGCGAGCCCGCGCCGTCCACCACCAGCACCTGGCCCAGGCCCGGGCTTTCCACCGCTTCCTTGACCCGGCTGTTGTCCTCAAAACACTTCACCGTGCGAACAGGCCCGGCGAAGCGGCCCAGGGCCCGTAGCTGCGGTACACGCCGGGCAGCACACGCAGGCGGCCGGACTCGTCAGACTTGAAGCGGTCGCAAAAATCGCAGGTCGAGAATTCCATGTCGGGGCATAGGCTCCGGGTCAGTTCACAACAGGGCCAAGAACAAACTCAGGCCGGCGGCAAGACCTTGATGCGCGCATCCTGGTACTGCACCACCTGGCCGGCGCGGATCTTGGCGGTTTTGCGCAATTCCTCGCGCCCGTCCACCTGCACATGGCCCTCGCTGATGACGGCCCGGGCACGCCCGCCACTCTCCACCAGACCGTTGGCCTTCAGCAGCTTGTCCAGCTCGATGAACTCGCCGCGCAATTCGAAATCGATGTGTTGCATGGCGGCATTGTCCCAGAGTGGCATGCGCTGCCTGTCGGGCCCAGCCGCTCACCCTCTAAACTCCGCCACGCCCCCCTCGGCGCTCGGCCTGCAGTTCAGTGGCCCGGGCCTTCAGATCCACAGATCCAGCCCACGGCAGTTTCGCCGCTGAACCATGATTCGACCCTTTCGCCAGACCTTGGCCGGCATCCCCTTCGCCACGGATGTCACCCATGCTCACGGGCTCCAGGCCCCCAGGTACGGCCTGCTGCTCGGCCTGAGCCTGGCCCTGAGCCTGTTGGCCCCCATGCCGGCCTCGGCCGGCGAACGCAGCGAAACGGCCATTGCCCTGCAGCTCTGGACCGTCACCCAGGCCGTGGCCGAGGTGCGAGCCCTCCACGCCCGACCCGGCACCGGTGCGGAGGCTGCGATCTGCCTCAAAGCCCTGGGCCCGGACAACTTCCGGGCTTTCGCCGGCGAGCTGGCATCGCAGGCCTACAAGCCCGAGGAATTGCGCGGCCTGGACCGCTTTCTTGGCACGACCTTGGGCCAGAGGGCGCTGCAGCTGCAACTGGCCGAACTGCGACAAACCATGAGCCCACCCCGGCCGGGCCAGGCGGCAGTACCCGCACCCGTCATCGCTTTCACGCAAGCCGAACAGCGCGCGCTGAGCGCCTGGCCGCGCGAGCTGGTCTTGCTCAGGCACGGCCTCAATCGCCAGAAGAGCGTGCAGACCCAGCTTCAAGAGCATGTGCTCACCCGCATCCAGGCCTGCAATGCAGCGGCTCAGGCCAGCGCCCGCGATGCAGAGGCCATGCAGACGCTGCGCCAGACCCACGCGCAAAGCCACCCGAACCTGCTGAACGCCTTCCAGTGCCTGGCCCGCCAGCATCGCGAGCCCGATGCGCAGCAGGCCGTACAGGCCGCTCGTCAGGCCTATCTGGACCTGCAACAGCAGATCGAACAGGTCAGCCAGGCGCGCCTGCTCAAGCCAGGCTTGGAGGCACTGAGCCAGGCCTACGCGCAGATCCCGCGGGGTGCCCTGAGCAGCAACGACGCGGCCGTTTGCGAGAATCTGGGCCTTCAGTTCGAGACCTTGCAGCGCGACATCGAGGGGCCATCGGAGTCAGCGGCCCGCTGAGAACCCCAGCGCTGCGGACCTCAATCCCCTGCCGCTGCTGAGCAGCGCGGCGGCAATCCGCTCCAGCGCGGCCGCTGCCCGCGCCTGCGCCAGTCGCGATAGATGCCGCGCAGCCAGATGTGCAGGACACCCAGGCCGAAGAGGACGCCCATCAGAAAAACCAGGTAGGAATGGGGCTCGGAATCCAGCAGGCGGCCACTGCCATCTTGCAGCTGCCAGAGTTGAATCACATCGCCCGGCTGGCTCCAAGACGGAAAGCGACCTCGCGCGACGGTGTAAACCCGCTCTTGCTCCCGGCCGTGCTCCAGGCCCTGCTCCAGGGCTTCAGCATCGCGCGGCAGCAAGCGCAGCTGCACATAGGCCTTGCGCCCGCTGCCATGCTCTTCGCGCGCCAGCACCCGCATGTCCAAGGCCTTGGCCTGGCTGCGAAAGCGCTCGTTCTCGCGCAACTCCCAGCAACCCACCAGGATCAGCAAGCCGGGAACGATCATGAGGATCAAGAGCGCGCGCAAGGCGCACCACCAGGTCAGCGCCTCGTCCTCGCGGCGCCCGCCACGCGCATGGCCATCGGGCAGCCAGCGGCGACCGCGGCGCCAGGGCGCCTTGGCATCCCGGCCCTCGCCGCCACAGGCCCAGAAGCCCTGCAAACGCCGCAGCAGCTCGGCCCGGCTGAGGTCATCTCGCTCGGTGCGCAGCAGGCGCTGCTCGGCATCCTCAGCCTCATCATCCAGCAGCTCCAGCTGAAAGCCCTTCGCGGTGCAGCCGGCCGCCTGCAGGCAGCGGCCCGAGGGCGCTTCCAGCACGACAAAGCTGCCGGGTTCGCGGGCGCTCCAACTGTCCAGCGCCTGCGCCAGCTCGGCCGCGCTGTGCACCTGACGCCGGCCACCGGGCTCCAGCGTCAGCCACATCGGCGTGTTCAAGACTTCGGGGCGGCCAGGCGCTGCTCGGCGGCGGCGCGAATGGCACTCAAGCTGCTGCGGCTGGTGGAGACATCACTGGACAGGCGCAGATGGATCAGGGTCGGCTGCTCGGGCGCCGCCATCGCGGCCTGCAGGGCGGGCTCGAAGTCCTCGGTGCGCTCCACCCGCGCTGAGCGCCAGCCATAGGCCAGGGCCAGGGCGGCGAAATCGGGGTTGTAGAGATCGCTGCCCGAAACCCGGCCCGGGTACTTGCGCTCCTGGTGCATGCGGATGGTGCCGTAGGTGCCGTTGTCGACCACCACACAGATCAGTCGCCGGGCGCCATAGCCCGTGGCCGTGGCCAGCTCCTGGCCGTTCATCAGAAAGTCGCCATCACCGGCGATGTTGACGACCCAGCGGTGCTTTTGGAGGAGGCTCGCTGCGACCGCCGCCGGCAGTCCATAGCCCATGGCGCCGCTGGTCGGCGCCAGCTGGCTGCGGCCATAACGCTGCAAACCAGTGTAGCGGTGGAAGCGGTGCAGCCAGCCGCTGTAATTGCCCGCGCCGTTGGTGAAGACCGTGCCCTCGGGCAGGTGCCGGCCCAGGGTCTTCACGACCTCGGCCATGTCCAGCGGGCTGACCAGCTGCGGCAGCAGATTGCCTTGGTAATCGGCGTTCGCCTGCCGGGCCCAGGCGCTCCAGGCCACCGACTCGGGCGCCTGCAGCGAGGCCAGAGCCTGGGCGGCGCAGCTCATGCTGGCGTTGATCATCTGATCCGCCGCATAGACGCGGCCCAGCTCCTCGGCGCCGGCATGGAGGTGCACCAAGGTCTGGGCCGGGCGCGGCGCCTGCAGCAAGGTGTAGCCACCGGTGGTCATCTCGCCCAGGCGCGGGCCCACGGCAATGACCAGATCGGCCTCCTTGATGCGCTGCGCCAGCTTGGGGTTGATGGCGATACCGACATCGCCGGCATAAAGCGGATGCGCGTTGTCAAACAGATCCTGGAAGCGAAAGGCACAGCCGACCGGCAGCTGCCAGCGCTCCGCGAACGCTTGCAGTGCAGCGCAGCTCTCGGCCGTCCAGCCGCCACCGCCGGCGATGACGATGGGGCGCTGGGCCGCCAGCAGGCGCTCGCGCAGCTCGGCCAGGGCGGCGGGGCTGGGGTAGCTCTGCGCCGCCTGCACGCGCGGCAGCACCGGTGCGGCCGTCATCTGGGTCAGCATGTCCTCGGGCAGCACCAGCACCACCGGGCCGGGGCGGCCCTGCAAGGCGGTGTGAAAGGCGCGGGCCACGTACTCGGGCAGGCGGTCGGCGTCTTGCACCTCGCCCACCCACTTGGAAAAACCGAGGGTGCCGGGGCCGAACATCTGCCGGTAGTCCAGCTCCTGGAAAGCCTCGCGGTCGCGCTGGTCGCTGGCCACCTGGCCGATGAAGAGAATCATCGGCGTGCTGTCCTGGAAGGCGGTGTGCAGGCCGATGCTGGCGTTCGTCGCACCGGGGCCGCGGGTGACAAAGCAGATGCCGGGGCGGCCGCTGAGCTTGCCCTGCGCCTCGGCCATGAAAGCGGCGCCGCCCTCCTGGCGGCAGGCGATGAAACGGATGCCATGCTCGCGGTGCTCGTGGAAGCCGTCGAGCACGGCCAGGTAGGACTCGCCAGGCACACCGAAGACGGTGTCCACGCCCTGTGCGATCAGGGCTTCGACCAGGGCATGGCCGGCCATGCGGGGTGCTATCGCGGAGGGCGCGACTGCGGAAGATGGGAGGCTGGGGCTGGAGCTCATGCGCCCCACTTTAAACGCCGCGCCAGGCCTCCCGCCTCTGGGCTTACCCGCCATTGCAGCCGCAAGTTCCAGCGCCTTTGTGTCAGATCAAGACCTGAGCATCGCCTCAATCTTTGCGCCCGCGCCGCACCAAGCTGGCCGCCGACAGGGCCGACAACAGGGCAAGGGCCGCGCCCACAAACACCGCGCCCGGGTGGCCGCCGTCGAGCAGGGCGCCGAAGACCGGCGCGGCTGCGGCAAAACCGATGTCCAGGCCCGAGTACACCGTGCCGTAGACCCGGCCGGTGGCGCCCGGCGGCGCGGCGCGCTTGATCAGCATGTCGCGCGAGGGGCCGGCCAGGCCGGTGCCGAAGCCGGCCAGGGCAACGATGAAGCCCGCCAGGGCCGGCGCCACCCAGCCGCTGGCAGCCAGGATCAGCAGGGCTGCAGCGATGCTCAGGGCGAAGGCGATATTGCGTTCCAGCGAGCTGCCCTTGGCCACCCAGAAGCCGCCGATCACCATGCCGATGGCGCCGCAGAACATATAGCCCGTCACCACAAAGGCCGTGGCCGCCAGCGGCAAGCCGTAGAGCGCGGACAAGGCTGGGCTGGCAAAGCTCTGGATGGCGCTCAAGGAGGCGGTGGTAAAGAGGAAGAAGGAGAAGCACAGCCAAACCGAGGGCAGGCGCAAAAAGGCCAGCGGATGCTCGGGCGCCAGGGTGGCTGCGCCGGCCTTCTCATGCGCCCAGCTGCCGTGGGCATCGTCAATGGCCTCGCGCTTCCAGGCCAGCACGGCGATCACCGCCAGGCCCAGCAGGGCCGTGCCCAGATAGGCGTAGCGCCAGTTGCCGCTCCAGCTGCTCAGGGCCAGAGCGAACAGCGGCGCCAGGCCCCAACCGATATTGCCCGAGATGCCATGCACCGAAAACGCATGGCCCAGGCGCGCCGGCGAGACCCGCTTGTTGAGGATGGTGAAGTCCACCGGATGAAACGGCGAGTTGCCCAGGCCGGCCAGGGCCGCCGCCAGCAGCAGACCGCCAAAACCCTGGGCCAGGCCGGCCGCGGCCGAGGCCGCCACAAAGCAGGCCAGCGCGGCGAAGAGGATGGGGCGGGCGCCACGACGGTCCACCACAAAGCCGGCCAGGGCCTGGCCGATGCCCGAGATCACAAAAAAGGTGGTGACCAAGAGGCCCAGCTGCGAGTAGCTCAGGCCGAAGTCGCGGATGAAGACCGGGAACAGCGGCGGCAACAGCATGTGGAAGAAATGCGAGGTGCCATGGGCCAGGCCGATCAGGCTGATGGTGGCAATGTCACGGCGCTTTTGCTCGGCCGCGGCCTGCTCGGGGGCCAGGCCGGCGGCGGAACTTGGAGGGGTCAGGACTGCAGAAGAGGAATTCATGCCCTCAATGTAGGTGGCCCCTCCCCGGCCGGGTTACGATAGTTCGCCAAAGAGTATTGAATTTCCGCCATGAGACCATCCACCCCTGCTCTGCGAGCCACCGGCCGCACCAGCCTGCCGCCGCTGGACCCGCAGCGCTACGCCCCCAGCGCCGCGCGCCCGGTGCGGGCCAAGGCGCGGCAGATGGAAAGCTGGATGGACATCCACGCCCACCACCACGACTGGGGCCAGCTGGTGTTTTCCATCAGCGGCGTCGTGCGGGTGAACACGCCGGACGCCACCTTTTTGCTGCCGCCCGGGCGGGCGGTCTGGATCCCACCGCTGCGCGAGCATGCGGTCACCGCCGTCGAGCGCGCCGATCTGCGCACGCTCTACCTGCATGCCGCCCCACCCTCCAGCCGGCCCGAGGCCTGGGCCCAGGCCCGGGTGCTGGAGGTGACGCCGCTCTTGCGGGAGCTGGTGCTGCAGCTGGCGCGCGGCGGCGAGAGCCCGCCCGAGCTGGCGGCGCAGGAGGCCCAGCGCGAGCACTGGATCGCCAGCCTGGTGCTGGACGAGCTGGGCCGGGCCAAGCCCTTGCGCCTGGGCGTGGACCTGCCGCAAGACCCGCGCCTGCGCCGCCTCTGCGAAGCCATTCTGCAGGCGCCGCAGCGCCACACCGCCCTGGCCGACTGGGCGGCCGAGGTGGGCGCCAGCGAGCGCACCGTCTCACGCCTGTTTCGCGAGCAGCTGGGCAGCAGCTATGCCCAGTGGCGCCAGCAGGTGCTGCTGGCGCAGGCCCTGAGCCTGGCCGCCCGCAAGCGGCCCATGAGCCTGATCGCCGCCGAGCTGGGCTATGCCAGCGCCAGCGCCTTCAGCGCCATGGTCACCCGCACCGTGGGCATGCCGCCGAGCAAGTTCTTTGCCGAGGCCTGAGCAAAGCACCCTCTGCACCGCGCCCTTCACCCTGCGCAGCCGCTGTCCATCGGGCCTGCGCTACCATTTCCGCCCATGACACAGGTACTTTTCGACTACACCCGCCAGGACGCCCAGGGCGACAGCTGCACCGCCCACGCCTGGGCCAAGGTGCCCGCGCCCCTGAACCCCAGCCAAAGACAGGCACTCAAGGCCCGCGCCGCCGAGCTGCTGCGCCAGCACAACGCCGTGCTGGTGGCCCATTACTACGTCGATGGGGACCTGCAAGACCTGGCCCTGGAAACCGGCGGCATCGTCTCCGATTCGCTGGAGATGGCCCGTTTCGGCCGCGACCATGCGGCCCGAACCCTGGTGGTGGCCGGTGTTCGCTTCATGGGCGAAAGCGCCAAGATCCTGAGCCCCGAGAAGCGCGTGCTCATGCCCGATCTGGACGCCACCTGCTCGCTCGATCTGGGCTGCCCAGCCGATGAATTCGCGGCCTTCTGCGACGCCCACCCGGACCGCCAGGTCGTGGTCTATGCCAACACCAGCGCCGCCGTGAAGGCGCGTGCCGACTGGATGGTGACCAGCTCCTGCGCGCTCGAGATCGTGGCCGATCTGCATGCCAAGGGTCAGAAAATCCTCTGGGCCCCGGATCGCCACCTGGGCCGCTACATCCAGGAGCAGACCGGCGCCGACATGCTGATGTGGAACGGCGCCTGCATCGTCCACGACGAGTTCAAGGGCCTGGAGCTGGACCTGCTGCGTGAGCAGCACCCGGGCGCCATGGTGCTGGTGCACCCCGAGTCGCCCAAGAGCGTGGTCGACAAGGCTGATGTGGTGGGCTCGACCTCGGCCCTGATCAAGGCCGTGGTCGAAGGCGCGGCGCAGGAGTACATCGTCGCCACAGACAACGGCATCCTGCACCGCATGCGCCAGCTGGCGCCGGGCAAGACCCTGATCGAAGCCCCCACCGCCGGCAACAGCGCCACCTGCAAGAGCTGCGCGCACTGCCCCTGGATGGCCATGAATGGCTTGCAGAACTTGGTCGACTGCCTGGAGCAAGGTCTGGGCGAAATCCACATCGAAGAAGCGATCCGGGTCGAGGCCCTGGGCTGCATCGACCGCATGCTGGACTTCACCGCTGCGCTCAAGGCGCGCCAGGCGCAGGCCCAGGCGCCGGTTCCCGCTGCTGGCAGCCTGGTGCCCGGCATCGGCGCGGCCTGATTCGGCAGCGGCGGCGGCACGCAAGCGGCCGGCCACTGGGGCCCGCCGCGCTTCCAGTTCGTTGGCAGATTGCCCGCTTGGCTTGAGGGCTGAGCTGCTGGACTGCCTTATACTCAAATGATAATAATTCTCATTTGAGTTTCGTGAAGTCCTTGCACCCCACCCCCTCGCTGTCTCTTCTCCTCCCCCTGCTGCTGGCCGTCCCCGAAACCTTCGCTGCCAGCACCCCTGCCGAACTGGAGCTGCCGCCAGTCACCGTCTACGGCGTGCGCAGCGTCAGCCCTGGCAAGACCAGCATCAGCAGCGCCGAGATCGAGCGCCAGCAGGCGCTGACGGTGCAGCAGCTGCTGGACAATCTGCCCGGCGTCGACCTGAACGGCAGCTTCCGCCCCGGTGGCCAGAGCCTCAATATCTGGGGCTTCGGCGATGTCGAGGACATCCGGGTGCAGCTGGACGGCGCCAACAAAGGCTTCGAGAAATACCGCCAAGGCTCCATCTTCATCGAACCCGAGCTGATCAAGCGCATCACCGTTGACAAGGGCGCGCACTCGGTGCGCTTCGGCAATGGCGGCTTCGGCGGCACCGTGCAGATCGAGAGCAAAGACGCGGCCGACCTGCTGCAACCCGGCCAGCGCCTGGGCGGTCTGGCCAAGCTCGCCTGGCACAGCAATGACGGCCAGCGCCTGGGCTCGGCCAGCGTGTTCGCGCGGGCCGAGGACGAGGCTGCCCTGCCCTGGCAGTTCCTGCTCGCCGTTACCGCCCGCGACTCGGGCAACCAGCGGCGCGCCGACGGCAGCGAGTACGAGTTCTCCAACACCCATGCGCGCTCGGCCCTGGCCAAGCTGAGCCTGCCGATCGGCGAAGCCAAGCTGACCCTGTCCGCCATCGAGGGCCGCAGCCAGGCCTGGTCGCCCTTTGCCGCCAAGCGCGACGAGATGCCGGCGCCGACAGCGGCCGAGATCGCCAAGTACGGCGAGCGCGAGGCCTGGCTGCGCAAGGTCCTGTGGCGCGATCAGCGCGACAGCAGCCAGACGCTGCAGTGGCAGTACGCCCCGGCGGCGCAGCCGCTGCTGGACCTGCAGCTGCGCCTGACGCGCTCGTCCAGCGTGCAGGACGACCAGCGGCCCGACAGCATCAGCAGCGATTTCGCCGCCAGCCTGGGCAAGCAAAGCCATGCCAGCTACCGCGACCAGCAGTTCGAGCTGAGCAACACCGCCCGCTTCGCCACCGGC
>Ga0187843_10002059_pt1 | contig 12450 bp, 10 predicted proteins | sample SpaLakP09_SKY_43_FD_134516 | JGI IMG/M metagenome (GOLD analysis project Ga0187843, IMG submission 134516) | Oligotrophic lake water microbial communities from Sparkling Lake, Wisconsin, USA - SP09_SKY_43 | ecosystem: Environmental > Aquatic > Freshwater > Lake | place: USA: Sparkling Lake... | reverse complement strand
CCTTTGGCCTTCAGGATGTTTTCCATATTCGGGATCGGGCCGCCCAGCGCGAAGGAGATCGGGATGAAGGCTGCGGCCATCAGCCACAAGCGCCAGGAGCGCAAGGTCTCGCTGAAGCTCAGGCCTTCGATCACGCGCGTGGAGGCCGGCGCCATCGGGTCGCCATCGGTGTTGCGGAACAGGGCGAAGGCCACCGGCAGGGCGATCAGGATCGGCAGCAGGCCCAGGCCCACATACGCACCACGCCAGCCGAAGCCTTCGATCAGCCAGGCCGTCAGCGGCTTGGAGAAGATGCCGAAAAGGCCGGTGCCCGTGAGCGCCAGCCCCAGCGCCAGGCCTTTGCGCTCCTCGAACCAGCTGTTGACGCCGCGTGTCCAGGTGATCGGCAGCGTGCCAGCGCCGAGCAGCGCAATCGCGCCCCAGGTCAGGTAGTAGAGCTGCAGCGAGCCATTGCCCAGCGAGAAGGCCATGAAGGCCAGGCCGAAAAGCAGCAGCGAGCCGAGCGCCACCGGCCGCGGGCCGAAGCGCGCCGACAAATAGCCCGCCAGCGGCCCGGCCACCAGCATCACTAAGGTGGTGATGGTGATGCCGAAGAAGATCTGCCCCATGCCCCAGCCGAAGGCGCCGTGCAGATGCGGGGCCAGCACACCGATCGTGTAGAAGGGCAGTGGCGAAAGGCCCAGCCCCACGCCCAGCATCGAGGACAGCACGATGGGCCAGCCGCGGCGGAATTCTCGGTAGCCCTGGGGGCGTTTTCTGCTCAACATGATGGTGGTGATGTCCTGTGGCGTGCCGTCTGCACCTGAGCGCATGATCGCCATGGCCGGTGGCGCCACAACAGCGGCATGCGCCCGATTCGCCACGTGAATAGCGCGCCGCCCCGAGCAGGACACGGCGGCGGGGCGACCTAAGCTGGCGCCCATGAATCCTTTGCGCTCTGCCACCCTGGTGGCCACCGACGCAGCCGCGGCCGCGGCTCGCTATGTCGACTGGCTCGACTACCGCATCGTTGAAACCGGCCGGCTCGATACCGGGCTCGCCGCTAGCTGGCGCGCTCCGGCTAGTGCGGGCCGACCCTATGTGATCGTCCGGCCGGCCAGCGGCAAACAGGTCGATCTGCGTTTCGTCGAGGGCGACGCGGTCGCCACCTTTCGCCCACTGCGCAGCTTTGGCTGGGCGGCGATCGAGCTGTGCGTGACCGACGTTCGCGCCTGCCATGCGAGCCTGCAGGGCGGCCCCTTCGAGATCATCGGCCCGCCCAGCGAAAACCCTGGCCTCCCCGCCATCCATCCCATGCAGTTGCGCGGACCCGATGGTGAGATCGTCTACCTGACGCAGATCCTACAAGGCGGGCCCGGCAGCGGCCTGCCCGAGGCGCACTCTGCCGTGGACCAACTCTTCATCGCGGTGCTAGCCTGTGCCGACATGGCGGCCAGCGCCGAATGGTTCAGGCAGCAGCTGGGCTTGGCGATCGCCACGCCCTTCGAGATTCCATACCGCATGCTGAATCAGGCCTTCGGTCTGCCGGCCGATCAGCGCCACCGCCTGACCACGGCCGACCAGGCGGGCGAGATCTGCCTGGAATTCGACCAGTACCCCGGCGCGGCCGTGCCTCGCCCCTTCGTCGAAGGACAACTACCACCTGGCATGGCGGTCTGCACGCTCACCCACCCCGACCTGGACGCGATTCCCGGCCCCTGGCTGAGTGCACCAGCAACGCGCAACGGCACGATCTACGAGGGCCGCCGCGTCGGCGTGCTGCGCTCTCCGGAAGGCGCGCTGATCGAAGTGATAGCGCAGGAGAAGCAATGAGTCACGCGGCCGAACAGATCCTGAAGCACGTCCTCTCGGTCGAATGGGAAAACTTGCCCGCCGAGGCCCAGGGCGCTGCCAAGAACTTTCTGCACGACAGCCTGTGTGTCGGCATCGCCGGCCGCGCCGCACCGGATGCGGATCGCGTCTGGGGCGCGGTGCGGGGCTGGTTCGGACCACAACAGGGGCTCCCGTGCACGGTGCTCGGCCGGCCCGGCGCGCGCGCCACCGCGCCCTATGCGGCCTTCATCAACGCCTACCAGATCCATGCGCAGGAGTTCGACTGCGTGCACGAGCCCGCAGTCGCGCACCCGATGGCGACGGTGCTGGCGACCTTGCTGGCCGACGCTGAGCGCTTGGGCACGCCCGTGCACGGCTGCGAGTTTTTGGCCGCGCTGGTCGCCGGTGTCGATGTGGTTGCCACCTTGGGCGTCGCGGTGACCACGCCACTGCGTTTTTTCCGCCCGGCGACTGCCGGCATCTTCGGTTCGGTCGCCGCGCTGTGCCGCTTGCGGCGCCTGCCCATGGCCGTGGCGTTAAAGGCCTTCGGCCATGCGCTCGCCTACGCCTCGGGCACGATGCAGGCCCATCTGGAAGGCAAGCCGAACTTGGCGCTGCAGGTGGCCGGCGCAGCGCGCTCAGCCGTCGAGGCGCTTGACCTGGCGCTGGCCGCCATCGACGCGCCCATGCACTCGATCGACGGCCCTTTCGGCTACCTGACCCTGTTCGAGGCCAGCTACGAACTGGAAGCGCCGCTGGCCGCGCTGGGTCGCCAATGGCGCATCACCGAGCTGAGCTGGAAGCCCTTTCCGACAGGCCGCGCGGCGCATGGCGCCATCGTCGCAACGCAGCAACTGATGGCCTCGGCCGAACTGAGCGCCGCAACAGTGGACACGCTCGTCTACCGCGCGCCGCCGCTGATTGCGCGCCTGGTCGGGCGTGCTGCCTTCGCGGGCATGGGCCCAGCGCATGCGCGCCTGTGTTTTGCCTATCTGGGCGCGGTCGTTCTGCTGCGCGGTAGTGTGGGCCTAGAGGACTTCACGCCCGAGCGCCTGGCCGATGCAGCGGTGCTGAAGCTGGCCCAGCGCATCTCGGTGCAGGCAGACGACAACCCCGATCCTGCCGCCTTCGTTCCGGCGCTGCTGGTGGTGACCCTGACCGATGGCAGTCAGCTTGAACATGCGGTCAGCCAGCAGTTCGGCTCGCCCGCCTGGCCGCTGTCGCCTGAGCAGCATCTGGAAAAGGCTCGCGCCTGCCTGGCCTTTGGCGGCAGGGCCGAGGTGCATCAGGCGCTGGCGGCCCTGATCGAAGGCTTTGATGCAGCGCCCGACGTGTCGCGTGCGCTAGCTGCAGTCTTCAGGTCCTAGGCGCCGTCTCGTCCTTGAAACTGCGCCAGTCGGCGGTGACAAAACGCTCGTCGATCAAGGTGCGCTGGAAGCACACATCGCCCTTGAACCACTGCCAGGTGCGCGCACGGCTCTTGCCGTCGGTGGAGAGCTGGATCATCTCGTAAAGGTAGAGATCGGGCTCGCCCTTGCGCGTCCAATTCAGGCAGGTCGAACGGTTGTAGTCGTCGGGCTGCATGGGTGCGGCCCAGCCGGTAATGAGCTCGTTGTCCCACCAGATGCGGCCGCGCTCGTACCAGGCCGGGAAGTCGCGCACATCGGTGCGGCCGTCTTCCCAGAAGTAGTGGTTGGTCTGGTGGTAGCTGCCGGCATGGGGGCCATCGTCTGGCAGGCGGCAGATCAGGCGCGAGCGATGCTGGTCCGTCAGCAGGCCGGTCTTGGCGTCGTAGTAGCGGTACCAGCCTTCCCAGACGCCTTCGTTGCGCGCCAGCAGGGGCATGGCTTCGCGGATGGCGGAGGACTTTTGGGTCTCGGGGCTTGAACTCATGGGGCTTCTCTCTGTGGTTGGAGTGGTGGAAGAACGGCAAGACCAGTCGCTCAGGCTTGCAAGCGGGCGGCGGCACGGCCGGCGAGGCGGCCGAAGGTGACAGCGGTACTCAGACCCATGGCCGGCAGATAGCCCCAGCAGGAAGGCCCGGAGACACTGCGCGCACTGCCGCCGCCGGCGAAGACGTTCGGCAGCGCCGAGGCGTCCGCGCGCAGCACGCGGGCGCCAGCATCGATCTGCAGGCCGCCCTGGGTGTGAAAGATCGCACCGCAGACCTTCAGCGCGCGGTAGGGGCCGGAAGGCGGCACGCTGTCGGGCCAGGGGCGTCCCAGAGCATCTGGGCGGCCGGCGTCTCGTGCTGTGCGTGCTTCGCTGACAGCCGAAACCAGCGCTGCGGCATCGACGCCGATGGCGGCGGCAAGTCCCGCCAGCGTGTCGCTGTCACGCATGGCGCCGAGTTCGCGCAGTTGCTGGGTCTCCAGCATGTAGTGGCAGCGATCCTCGATCGCCGCGTCGACGATCACCCAGGCCAAGCCGTTTTCCTGAGCCAGCACGGCATGCACCATGCCCGAGATGTCCTCGGTCTCGTGCACGAAGCGCTGCCCCCGGGCGTTGACCAGCAAGCCGCCCTCGACCATGAAGCCGGGCGGCACCGGAATCGCCTGCGGGTCGGCCAGCATGCCGTAGCCCTGGTAAGCGCCCATGTCGGCCAACGCTGCACCCAGGCCTGCGCCGGCGGTGATCGCGTCGCCTTGATTGCCCTCGTGGCCGTTGCAGCGGGCAGCCGCGACCTCAGGCATGTGCTGGGCAACCATCTGCGGATTTGCCGCAAAGCCGCCGGCCGCAAAGACCAGCGCGCCGCAGCCGATGTGCTCGCGCGAGCCGTCGGGCCGCGCAATGGTCACACCCAGCGCGCGCCCATGCCCGTCACTGATCACGTCGACCAGTCGAGCCTCGGTCAGCACGTCCACTTGCGCACCGGCCAGCCGCGCGTGCAGCAGCTGCACCATGTCGATGCCGGTGTGGCCGGGCCAGCCATGCACACGGGCCCGGCTGTGGCCGTAGCTGGGCTTGAAGCGCAGGTCCAGCTCCCAGGGCAGGTCGTGCGCCTGCACCAGCCAGTCGAGGCAGGGGCCAGACTCATCGGCAATCGCGCGGGCCAGCGCCGGATCGGTCTGGCCGCGGGTCTTGGCCATGATGTCGGCGTAGAGCGTTTCGGCATCGTCGGCAACGCCGTGCGCCCGTTGCGCGGCCGTGCCGGCGGCGCAGATCAGACCTTGCGACATGCCGGTCGTGCCGGAGGGCACGGCGTCGCGTTCCATCAGCAGCACCGGCGCACCGGCGTCGCTGGCGGCGAGGGCTGCAGTGGCTCCGCAGGCGCCGCCGCCGACCACGATCACCGGCACCGTGAACTCGAACTCGGGCACCTGGTCGCTCATGCGTAGCACCGGGCGCAATCGGCCAGACTGGGCTGTATCGATTCCAGCAGATCCATGTCGACGGGCGGTACCGGCGGCGAGGCGAAGAATTCGAGCAAGGCGATGAGGAAGGCGTTCATGAGCGTGGCGACCAAGTCGTGATGACCCATCCTCTGCTGCCAGCGGCGCCCAAGCCAAAGTGGGCCGGCGAACTGTTCACTGAGCGAATGCAGCGCCTGATGTTCGGCAGGTGGATGGCGGACCCGCCTCGCTTGCAGGGCAATACCGCGGGCGGGCAAGCTGGGGTTCGAATCCATCCAGAGGCCTTTGCGCGTGAACGAACCCACTCCTGCTGTCAGCCTGAACGCTGACCTGAACTCGGACTACCAGCGTGCCGGCTTCGGCGCCACCCTGCCCTTCGGCCGCAAGCCGGCCGTGATCGTGGTTGACGTGGTTCAGGCCTATGTGCTGCCCGGCAGCGGGCTCTATGCGCAGGGCTTCGTCGACGCGCTCGCCCCCAACCGCCGCATCGTCGCCGGGGCGCGCGCGGCCGGCGTTCCGGTGATCTTCACGCGGGTCGCCTATGACGCGAATGGGCGCGACGGCGGCCTGTTCTTCCGCAAGGTGCCCGCCCTGAGCGCTTTCACGCCCGGCTCCGCACTGGGCGCTTTTGCCGAAGGGCTGGAGCCCATCGACGGCGAGACCGTCGTCACCAAGCAGTACGCCTCGGCCTTCTTCGGCACCTCGCTGGCTTCCACCCTGACCGCGCTGGGCATAGACACCGTGGTGATCACTGGCTTCTCCACTTCGGGCTGCGTGCGTGCCACGGCACTCGATGCGCTGCAGCACGGCTTTGCGCCGTACGTCGTTCGCGAGGCCTGCGGAGAGCGCGATGGCCGCCCGCAGGAGGCCAATCTCTTCGACCTTCAGGCCAAGTACGCCGAGGTCGTCAGCGAGGCGCAGGTGCTCGATCAGATCGCGCGCTGCGCAGGAGACTGAACATGGCCGCGCTGAACATCAACGGCAAGACCGTCGAGGTCAAGGCCCCGCCGGAGATGCCGCTGCTGTGGGTGTTGCGCGACCTGCTGCATTTGCGCGGAGCCAAGTACGGCTGCGGCATCGCCCAATGCCGCGCCTGCACCGTGCATCTGAACGGCGAGGCCACGCCCTCCTGCGTGCTGCCCATCGCGGCGCTGGACGGCAAGGCACAGGTGGTCAGCATCGAGGGGCTGAAGGGCCGCGTGGCCGAGGCCGTGCAGGCCGCTTGGGTCGAGCTGGACGTGGCCCAATGCGGCTATTGCCAGGCCGGCCAGGTGATGGGTGCGGTGGCCCTGCTGCGCCGCAACCCCAAGCCCGACGATGGCGCCATCGACGACGCCATGTCGGCACACTTGTGCCGTTGCGGCACTTACCCGCGCATTCGCGCCGCCATCCATCTTGCTGCGCAAAGGCTGAAATGAAGAAACACTCTCTCCCACGTCTCGCCGCTATCGCCCTGGCCGCGCTGATCTGCGCCGCTTCGGCCCAGGAAGCACCGCCACCCCCACCACGCGATGCCGCCAATGCCGCCTTCTGGTGGCGCATTGACAATCCCTCGCCCAATCCGATCGACTCGCCCTACGCCTTCTACCAGCCGCTGGTCAAGCTGGCCGGCGCGCCCGGGCCCTTCCTGCCCACTGCAGCGACGGGCAAGACCACCGTGCCGGCGCAGGCGCTGGACGAGGCCGCGCAGTTCGTGCAGGCCAGCAAGGGCAAGGCCCTGATCGTCGTGCACCGCGGCGTGGTACAGACCGAGCGCTACTTTGACGGCACCGACGCCGACACGGCCTTCAGCGCACACAGCATGGCCAAGACCCTGGGCGCCGCGGCGGTCGGCGTGGCCATGCGAGAGGGCCACATCAAGTCGCTCGACCAGCCGGCCTCCACCTGGCTGACGGAGTGGAAGGACCCGGCCCGTGCCGGCATCACCGTGCGCCAGCTGCTGACAATGAGCGGCGGCTTTCGCAACCAGCCCAGCAAGGAGCTGGGCAGCCACTACATCCAGCTGCACTACGGCGCCGATGTCGAAGCCATCGTGCGCGAGGCCCCGGTTGCCTATGCGCCCGGCACCGACTTCGCCTGGGACAACGATAACTCCCATGCCCTGGGCCTGGTGATCGAGCGGGCTACCGGCCAGCGCTATCTGGACTATGTGGCCAGCCGCATTTGGCAGCCACTGGGCGCCAGCGATGCCGAGCAACTGCTGGACCGCCCGGGCGGTCGGGCGATGGCCTATTGCTGCGTCTGGTCCAAGCCGCGTGACTGGGTACGTGTGGGGCAGATGCTGCTGGACGGTGGCAGCTGGCAAGGCAAGCGCGTGCTGGACGAGAGCTTTGTGCGCGCGCTGCGCAGCCCTTCCGCCGCCAATCCGCTGTTCGGCTATCAGGTCAATGTCGGCCCGGCCTGGCAGGACCCGCGGCTGAATCGCCGCGCTCTGGAGCAAGGCGACGACAAGGTGGCTGCGGTGGAGCCGGACATGTTCTACATGAGCGGCGTCGGCGGCCTGCAGGTCGTCATGGTGCCCAGCGAGCAGCTGGTGATCCTGCGCGTCGGCAAGGGCTCACCGGCCTGGCGGGACCATGTGCTGCCGAATTTGCTGGTGAAAGCCCTGCGCGCCAGCCGCTGACTAACGACTACAGGCTGCGCGCCACCCGAAAGCCAAAGACGTTGGTACGGGTCTCAGGCCCGTAGCCGCCGCGGTAGGCCGGCCGGGTGCGGCCCGGCCCGCTGATCCAGGCGCCGCCGCGCAGGCCGCGGGCGGCGCAGCCCGGGGTCTCGTCAGCGCGGCCATCGAGTGCCGTATCTGTCCGCGAGTAAGCAGCCGGGTCGTAGCAGTCCTGCACCCACTCCCAGACATTGCCCAGCATGTCCTGCAGGCCGAAGGCATTGGGCCGGTAGCTGCCCACCGGTGCGGCGAAGAAATGGCCGTCCTGGCAGGCGTGGCGATCGCTCCAGCTGAAGCCGCTCACACCGGTCGTCTCGTCGGCAACATTGGCGTACACGCAGGCTATCGCTGGGTCATCACCCCAGGGCCGGCTGCTCGTGCTGCCGGCGCGCGCGGCGTATTCCCATTCTGCTTCGCTGGCCAGGCGGTAGACCTGGCCACTGAGCTGGCCGAGCCAGCGGACATAGGCCTGCGCGTCGTTCCAGCTCACACAGACGACGGGGTGCTGGTCGCCCTGCGCATAGCCGGGCGAGCGCCACTGCAGTCCGGGGCGATGCGCGAGCTTGGCGTCCACGGCCAGCCAGCCCAGGCAGGACGGGCCGGCGGGTTCGAGCTCGGCGCTGGTGACATGGCCGGTGGCGGCCACGAACCGCTTGAATTGGCCGACGCTGACCTCCTCGCGGCCGAGCGCGAAGCGCTGGCCGATCCAGATCTCGCGCACCGGTCCTTCATGACCGTCCGCGACGCGCCCGGCCTCATCGGCCGGGCTGCCCATGCGGAAACGGCCGGGATCCACGGCCACCATCTCGGGGCAGTCCTTGCAATCTCGGAAGGAGTCCGCCGCGAAAGCGGGCGAGGCCGCCAGCAGCAGCGCCACGCCCAGGACCGATCTCACGCCAGTCGTTCCAGCACCTGCATCGCCGTGCGCTCGGCCGACTCGCAGGCGGCTTCCAGCCCGACATGGGTGCGCCCAAGGTGGTCACCGGCAAAGTGCAGGCCGCCGACGTTTTGCTGCAGGATGGTCTCGTAGCGCCCGACATCGCCGGGAGCGTAGCTGGCGATATGGCCCAGCTGGCCGGGCTGTGCACCCCAGTGGTGGACATGGGTCACGCTGACATGACCGCGCGACGAGGGCCGCAGGCGGGCCAACGTGTCGATGACGTAGCGGCCCATGGCTTCGCTGCTCATGCCCCGCACCGCGTTTACCCCATCGCCGCTGATGTAGGCACCGATGATGCCGTTCGGCTCGGTCTCGGCGGGCAGGTGGAAGAAGCGCTCAATCGGCCCGTCGGTCCACATCTCGGCAGCAGCGCCGTCCTGCTTCCAGAACGGGGCATCGACCTTCATGAAAACCTGGACTACATCGGTGTGGCGCACGGCGCGCCAGGCGGCTCGCTGTAGAGTCGGCACGGCGCCGGCGACCCGCACATTTTTCAGCACCGCGAACGGCATCGTCGAAATACAGGCGCGGGCGCGATGCACCGTGCCGTCGGCGCACCGCACCTCGACCGTCTTGTCGCCGGCCTGGATCTGCCGTACGAATCGGTTCAGTTGCACCGGGCGCTGCAGCGAGGCGGCCATCGCATCGGTCAGCGCGCTGGTGCCACCGCGCACGCGGTGAGACTTGCCGGCGCGGGCCTCCCAGCCGTAGTAAAGCGTGCGCCGCACAAAGTGAAGCGCATTGGCCTCATCAAGATTGGTGCCCGGCGCATGCACGTCCATCAGGCGCAGCGCCTCGGGTGAGGCACCCAGCTTGCTGAAATACTGGCGCAGCGAGAGCTGGTCAAGCCAGGCGAACTCGGGCTTGAGCCAATCGCCCAGATCTTTCAGGCCGGCATCTTGGTTGAGAAAGTAGGAGATCAGCTGCGAGGGTGTTCTCTTCAGCTCCGCACCGACCAGGCGGTTCAGTGGCGAGCTGGCCCACGGTGTCTCCGAGACCGGTCGACCGTAGACGCTGTAGGCCGCGGGGCCGCTGCCGACAATGTCGCGCGAACCGGCCGGGGGCGCGATCAGCTCGACCCCCAGCTCCAAGGCGTTGGCCCGCACACGCCCGTAGCCGGCGCCAACGGTGCCGGCGCCCAGCTCGGGCCGGCCCGGAACGTCGCGCGCCGTCCAGCAACGCCCGCCTACACGGCCGCTGCCTTCCAGCACGGCAACTGACAGGCCCTGCTGTTGCAGCAGGCGTGCCGCGTGCAAGCCGGCGATGCCAGCGCCGAGGATGAGCACGTCGGTCGGGGCCGCCGCTGCAGTGGCGGCCCCGGCCAGGTGCGACGCACCGACCAGGCCGGCCGCGCCAGCAACAAGCGCCGAGCGCCGGGTGAGCGTCGCTTGCGCGAGGCCCTCGGCTTGGGTCAGTGGGCTGTTTTTCATCGGAAGGTGTAGCCTACCCGAACGCCAATGGCCCGCTCGTCCTGAGCGATCGCGGTGAGGCCCTGGTTGGAGAAGCTGACCAGTGGCGACAGACCCAGGTTCGGTACCCGCGACACCGTCGTCCAGCCGCGGTTGTTGGTCAGGTTCTTGACGAACAGATCCAGCGACAGGTCGCCCTTTTCCAGCCCCAGGCGCAGGTCGAAGCGGTTGTAGGCATCGGTCTTGGCGAAGTTGAAGTCGCTCTCCCACTGCGGGCCGACATAGGTCACGTCGCCGCGCACATAGGATCTCCAGCCATTGCTCAGAGCCATGCGGTAAGTAGAGTTGATCGAGGCCTGCAACTCGGGCACGCGGGCCACCGCGTTGCCGTCAAACACCACGGCCGCACCGGTCAGGGCCAGGGCGCGGTTGCTGCCGTAGACCGACTGGGAGGCGGCCTGATATTTGGTCCACTTGGCCTTCTTGAAGTCGAGGTAGGCACCGGTCGTCCATTGCGAGGACAGCAGTGCATCGACCGACAGTTCCAGGCCGCGGATACGCGCATCGTTGCCGGTCTGGATGCCGACACCGGAAGCGGTCAGCGGGCATTCCACGGTGCCGGTGGTGGCGCCGCAGCTGCTCGGGTTGAAGACGCTGGTGCCGGTCAGGCGGTCCTTCCAGGTCTGGTCGTAGACGGCCAGCGCGTACTGCAGGTTGCTATTCACGCGCTGCTTCAGGCCCAGTTCGATGGCCGTCAGCTTGGGCTGCGGCGTGAACTCGCTGACGCCGGGCACGATCTCGCGCAGCATGGCCTTGCCGGCCGCGCTGGCGCTGATGTAGCCGCCGTTCAGGTTCAGCGGCTGCACGCCCTGGGCGACGTTCACATACATCGAGGTCGTGCTCGTCGGCTTGTAGCGCAGGGTCACGCGGGGCAGCCAGTTGGCCACCTCAGTGCTCATGGTCGTGCCGTCGCGGCTGAGGGAGGTGATCTTGTCCTTCTGGTAGCGGGCTTCCAGCGAGGCGGTGATCTTGTCCGTCAGGTCGTATTCCACCGAGCCGTAGACGGCCGGCACGGTCGATTCGAAGTTGGTGAAGTTGGTGCTGACCGTGGCGGCCGTGGCACCGTAGACCTGGTTGAAGTCCAGCTGCGCAAAGACATAGCTGGACTTGTACATGCTGGCACCGAAGACGCCGCGCAGCTTGGCCCCAGCATCGGTTGACAGACGGGCGTCCATGGTCAGGTCATGCGAGGGTGTGATCTGGGCGTTGAAGAAGTTGGCGTTCTTGGTCTTGTCCAGGTCGTAGATACTGGTCGTGTTGGCCTGGTTGTAGCCAACGTTGACGGCCAGATCCATGTCCTTGGGCAGTTGGTAACCCAGTTGCACCGAAGCCTGCGTGACCTCGCTGCGCATGCCGGCGTGGTCCAGGCGGGGCGTCTTGGCCAGGTAGCGGTCGCCCAGCGAGTTGTTGACGTAGGCGTTGTAGGCGCCGGTGGGGATGGTGGTGTTCGCGTCGATCACGCCGGCGCCCACCGACTTGTACGAGGGAATGCTGCCGCAGAAATAGGGCGTGCCGGGCGTGTACTGCACCGAGGCGCCGTCGCGGCCGATGCCGGTGAAGGTCTGGCCGGTGCAGCTGGTGTTGCCGGTGGCGGGGATGTAAGCCACCGCCGGGGTCGAGTCATCGTTCTGCTGGTAGCTGCCGCGCAGGCGGATCCAGAGCTTGTCGGTCGGCGTGATGTAGAGCGTGCCGACCATGGTGCGCGAGTTCTCGGCACCCAATTCGCCGCCGTCGCTGGCGAACTTCTCGGCCACCTTGTTGTGGCTGGCCACCATCACGCGGCCAGTCACCAGACCCTCGACAAGCGAGCCCTCGATGGTGGCATCGACGTCGGAGGAGCCGTGGTGGTTGATCGTGGTGTTGACCGAGCCGCTCAGCTCCTTCGCCGGATTCTTGGTGATGAAGTTGACCGCGCCGCCGAAAGTGCTGCGGCCGAAGAACGCGTTCTGCGGGCCCTTCAGCACTTCGACCCGCTGCACATCGCCCATGCCCAGGGTGGAGATGCCGGTGGTGACGGCCACGCCGTCGATGAAGACGCCGCCGGAGGCATCGCTGGGCCGGCCCAGCTCGCCCTGCAGGCCTCGGAAGGTCACCATGCCGGCCGCGCGGCCGTAGGCGCCCGTGCTTTGCGCCGAGGTGAAGGTGAAGCCTGCCTGGGTCTGCAAGTCGGCGATCGAGGTGGTGCCGGAGGCGCGCAGGTCCTTGTCTGACATG